>Ga0335073_10000338_pt1 | contig 61374 bp, 50 predicted proteins | sample Lox_Sample_22_FD_207093 | JGI IMG/M metagenome (GOLD analysis project Ga0335073, IMG submission 207093) | Soil microbial communities from Loxahatchee National Wildlife Refuge, Florida, United States - Lox_Sample_2.2 | ecosystem: Environmental > Terrestrial > Soil > Wetlands | place: USA... | reverse complement strand
TGTTAGACAGCGTCAGGATTCGTTTCTCGGAAATGATGTTGTCCAACTCAAACTTACCTAGTTTGAAGTTGAACCACGGGCTGCCGCCGATGTTATCGATTCGGCCCATCACGGTTTCGAAGTGGAAAGCGCCAGTCGCATCGGAGGACGGCAGAACGTAGAAGGAGTAATTCTTGTAGAGGGTGCCGCCGGTGTGGAAGTCGAGGCCGGTGAGGTCGAAACCGTTGGTGTTTACTTCCTCAGGAATTGTGGTGCCGTTCGGGCCATCGATCGCCACCTGGCTGGTACTTTCGCGATGCCAGTTTGGTGTGATACGGAAGGTGGCTGGCCAATACGACGGATTCTGCCAGATCGGAGAATCGCGGTCGTTCATCAATTGGTAGCCGTTGTCTTTGAAGGTTTGGCCGAAAGTATTCAACATCGGCCAAGCTTCGTGGCAAGCGGAACAAGGCAGTCCATATTTGCGGGCGAAGGCAGGGATTGCCTTGCCCGGAGTTGGACTGGAAAAGAAAACAAGTGGAAATACCAGCAGCGCCAAGGCGCTGGCAAGAAGCGACTCCAACGAGCGTCTCTTGCGCCTAACAACAGTCGTAACGCCAATCTGCATGGCGATGACCTCGCACTCACAAGATGGCTGACGCCGGCCGACCTACCGCGGAGCACGTCTGAATTTTCTTTGGAACTCCACCCCACTACTGCAAACGGGGCGAGATGTTACAACGGCGGGTGAACTCTTTGCAACAATTTTTTCTTACTTTTTTCAAGTTGGACACAAATCGTTGACAATTTCTGACATAGCTTGTGTTAACTGCTTGACAACTTAGCTTCGTTTGCGATATCAATCCTCTCCACGCGCGCTTCCCGATTCCAACTCAATGCGCCGATACACCAAGCCGCGCACCGCAAGCTGGCTCGATCTCACGCGGGCTTTCCCCGTAAAGTCTGCTGGCTGTCTTCTGCTGCTGGCCTTAAGCCTGGGCGCAAGCGCAGGGGCGAAGAGTCATGACCAAGAGAGCGCGCGACTGGCCGTGCGCGTCGCGGCATCCCCGGCCGACGTGACCGAGGCCGTGAAAGAGGTCACTCAGGACCAGATCATCCACGGCACCTATTCCTATGAGAAGGAGCGGATTCTGTACGGTGCGCACAGCGCCGAATCGGCCCATGTGTTCGGCCAATGGAAAGGGCAAGGCACGGCGTACTACAAAGTGGCGGAAAAGGTACTATCTCCACGCTACTTTAAAGACAGTGAGGACATCGGCACGATCAGTGTGCGATACATCGTACAGGATGCCGGGCCCACTTCCACGATCCTTCAGATCGATGCCGTCTTCGTCGATGCGCGTACGGTTCATCATCCCTCGATGGGCAATGTGGAATCGAGCGAGTATGCGGCTATCCAGGAGCATTTGCGAAGTATTCAGGCGAAGCGGGTAGAAGTCGAGCAGGGATTTCGGAAGGCTGAGGCCGCCGCCCCCAGTCCTTCTCTGCCACCATCGCCATCGCCGCTGGTGCAACCGGCTGCTCTTAATGTCGCTACGGTGCCCCCGGTGACTGTGGCTGAGATGCAGAAACGTCTTGAAGACCTGCGGCATCAAGTCGAGCTGCGCGTCAAGGATCCGGGAGCCCAGCTCAAAGCGGCTCCCTTTCACAGTGCCGCAACGCTGGAGACGGTGCCGGCACAAAGCGAAGTACTCATCCGGATCGTCAGCCCCTACTGGTACGGGGTGGAAACCGATGACGGACATCACGGCTGGATTCATCACAGCCAGCTGGAAGCGCTGCCGTGAAGCAATTCCTTAAGAGCCGAGTTCATCTTTGCGCTTGCCTGCTTTGGTCGTCCGCTGCGATGGCTCAGACGCCCACCGCCGGAGTGCAGCAGCGCAGCTTTCATGCGCCGCAGGCCAGGGTGCAAAAAGCCTTGCACGAAATCGCATCTTATCCCGGAGGCAAGCTGCCGGTAATTGACGGCTTCGCCGACCCCGGGGGGCATTCATTCGACAGCTATAAGCGCGGCTACTACGAATACGAAGTCAAATTGAAATCGTCCAGCGCGGTCGAAACTACGGTAACAGTGACTTCAAAGATCACTGCGTGGTACTCCGGTCCGGAGGGAACTGCCGGGTATCGGCTGCTGAAGTCGAGTGGGCGACTGGAGTCGGATCTGCTTGACGCGCTGGAGGACAAACTGAATCCTAAGCCACCCGGATCAGCAGGAAGGGCCTCCGCGCCGCAGCCCAGGCTGCCCGACAGTCCCTCCGCGACGGTCGGGACAGGTTCATTCTTCGACGCACCGCGGCTGACCAGCGCCTCTTCTGACAATGTTCCTGCGAAAGCGGCTCCGACCAAGCCGACTGATCCGGCTACCGCCAAGCGGCTGCGAGAGCTCAACCAGCAAGCGCAAAATCTCGAGCAGATTCTGCATGATCAGGTGCGCCCCGACAATCTCGCGGTGGTGAAGCGCTCCAATACTCCCATCGTGGCGCAGCCTGTGGACGGCGCCGAGGTAATGTTTCAGGCCGATGCCGAGGATGAGTTTGAAGTGCTCGACACGACCGACAAGTGGGTACACATCAAGATCTCCGACCTTTCGCGGGGCTGGGTGCAACGGGATTACGTCGACATGCCGGGCGCGGCCACGGTCAGCGTGGCCGCCCTCTCCGATTCCGACAACGACCATGAGCGAGCGCTTCTGCGGCAGACGAAAGAAGAAATCGGAGCGTTCCCGGGACAGTGGGAGCAGTTGAACGGCAAGCAGGTCAAGATCATCTGGGTGCAGCCGCTGGATAAGAACCAATTTGGCGGCGGTCTGAAGTGGAACATGGCTAAGTCAGTCTTTCGTAGCGCAGATGCCGGAAACCCTGCTGACCCGGGTGTCGTCTCCGGTGTGGTCGTAATCTTCGACGCGCAGGACGGCGGGATGACGGCGACCACGCTGGCTAACCTGCAGCAGTGGCGGGCAGGACACCTCTCAGACGAGACGTTTTGGCGACGTTGTTGGCGGGACCCCGCAGACGCATTCAGCGCGGGCAATTGAGCTGTATGAGTCGGACAGGAGCCACTCATAATGAACATGGCTACAGCAGCGGGACTTCAGCCACCGCGGTCGCAGCTGCTCGCGCGACTCAACGACTACGCCCAGCTCACGAAAGCACGCGTGACTACGCTCATTGTTGTCACCGCGTGGTGCGGATTCTTCTTTGGCGCCAGAAAAGCCGGTTTCCCGGCTGTGAGCTGGACATTGTTCCATGCGTTGCTCGGCATCGCTCTGGTGTCGAGCGGAACCGCGGCGCTGAATGAAGTAATGGAGCGCGACGTCGACGGCAAGATGCGCCGCACGGCATCGCGTCCTCTACCCGCGGGACGAATGTCCGTACTGCACGGCTGCCTCGTGGGAGCTGCACTCACCGTCGGCGGGTCAGTCTATCTGGTCCTCTGCACCAATTGGCTGACGGGAGGTCTTACATTTCTGACGTCTCTCGTGTACCTGGCGGTCTATACGCCCTTGAAGCGTATTTCGCCGCTCTGCCTTGGGGTTGGTGCCATACCTGGAGCGATGCCGGGTGTGCTCGGCTGGACAGCAGCGCGCAACCGATTGGATTGGGGAACGCTGGTCCTGTTCGCCATTTTATTCCTCTGGCAGTTTCCCCACTTCCTCGCGATCGCTTGGATCTACCGCGAGGACTATGCACGCGGCGCAATTCGCATGCTCCCGGTCGTCGAACCCGACGGGCACTCCACTTCGCTTCGGATCCTCGTGTACACAATTGCGCTGCTGCCGGTAAGTCTGGTACCCGTTGTCGTGGGGATGACAGGCAGTATCTATCTTGCTGGTGCTCTGGCCAGCGGAATGGGCTTTTTTTATTTCGCGGCGAAGCTGGGTCGCTTGCGCTCGCCGGTTGACGACCCGCGTTCGCGCCGGTATGCGCGCCAACTGTTTTACTGTTCCATTCTGTACCTGCCGCTCTTGTTTGTATTCATGATGTGCGATGCCGGTCCGCGGTGAACAAGGCCGTGGAAAAGGACAACCCACCGCGTCCTGGGGATATCAGCTTTGAGGGCAGTATTTCCCTGTATTAGGAGGCATCTGATGAAAGCGAGTTGGTGGTCAGGAATTCTGGTGAGCATTGCCGCCGTCCTTCTGGCGGCGCCTGCGGTGCTGTTTGCCCAAGATAAAGCTTCGGCGCCTGATCAGGCCAGCGGCAATACCGTGACAGTCACGGGTTGTCTGACCGGCACGGATGGCCGCTACACCCTCGGCACCATGGGCGACAAGCTCTATCTTCTTCGCGGAGGCAATACGCAGCTCAAGAAGTTCAATGCGCAGCGCGTACGAATCACGGGGAGCGTTACGGAACCTCCGCCGCATACGTCGAGACACGACGTGCTAAGCCAACAGCCGCCCACTCTGACGATCGACACCATCAAGAAAGTAGCGGATACCTGCAATTGACGTAATCGGAATTCCGGCCCTGCTAGCAGCAGCAAATAGTGTTGCAAGAAGTCGCACGAATTGATCAGAACCGTTGTACACTCCGGCCCTAAGTTTAGGAGACTCCAGTCGTTGCGGTCGCTGTAACTAGCTGAGCCCACTGGAAGGAGGAGTCGCGATGCATACTGCGATAGGTGTGTTTTCGACCCGTGACGCCGCTGAGGCGGCCTACAAAGAGCTGGTTGATCGCCAGATATCACCAGAGCAGATCGTTTTCCTGACCCGATCCGACACAGAAGGTGAGACTGTCGGCAAAGAGCTTGGCGCCACAGTTGGTGGCTTCATGGGATTCGCCGCGGGCATGTCAGCCGGGGTTGGGGCTGCCGTGTTGCTCGCGGTGCCTGGCATAGGGCAGGTTGCCGCGCTGGGCTTTGGAGCGGCGGCACTGCTTGGGCTTACTGGAGCCGGTGCGGGTACTCTCCTGGGCAAGGTCGGGTCTGGCGGGGCCGCTCAGCCGATACCGGAACCCTCCGCGGACGATGTGGCATTCTTCCGGCAGGTTTTGGCGGAAGGCCGCAGCCTGGTGGTTGTCCGCACGGACTCCGACGACATCGCGAGCCGTGCTAACGAGGTGCTGAATCGTCTCGGCATCTCGCTCCAGGAGCACACGCCGGTCAAGTTGCAGATGTCCACGCGTAATGTCGGCGATATCTCCATCATTGATATCAGCGGGCGCATCGCGCTCGGCGAAGGCGCTGACATGTTGCGCGAGATGGTGCGTGAACTGACGGATACAGGTCAACGCAAGATCCTGCTCAATCTGCACAATGTGGGATATGTGGACAGCTCCGGGCTGGGTGAGTTGATCAAAGCCCATACCACCGCTATCAATCATGGGGGACAGCTGAAGCTGGTCGCAGTCAGCAAGCGTGTAAACGATCTGCTACATACCACCAGACTAAACCTGGTTCTTCAGATTGAGGCCGACGAGGCTACCGCGCTGCAATCGTTTCGCGCTGCGGCAGCGTCGTCGTAGACTTGCGCAAGTTAACTGCCGGCTCCGTTTGCTGCTGCTGAACAGCGGGGCCGGCAAGAGAACCCGAACCGCGCTGGTTCGCTTTTCTACTCCGGTGCGCAAATCCTCGGTACAATTCTGTTGTGTCGTCTCTTTCTGCCGAGGACCGCAGGTATGCGTTCGAAGGCTCCGATCCCGCCGCTTTGGGCTGGAAGTCGCTGCCGCCCGAATATGCCATTCCCGAGCACGCACCATCGCTCGAGGATGCGCAGCAGTATTGCGCGCGCTTAGCGCACTCGCATTACGAGAATTTCTCGGTCGTTACCTGGTTTCTGCCGAAGCACCTGCACCAGCACTTCTACAACATCTACGCGTATTGCCGGATCTCCGACGATCTGGGCGACGAAGTGGGTAACGCCCAGCATGCGCTCGCGCTGCTCGATGCATGGGAAGCCGAACTGAACGCCACGTACCTTAGTTTGGTCGAGCCACCGGCGAGGGATATCCGCCAAAGCGTGGAAGAGCTTCTGCCTGGAACGCCGCTGATTGCTAATCCTGTCAGCCCTCGCCATCCGGTGTTCGTCGCGTTACGCGAGTCGATTCGCAAACTCGATATTCCACGTGCGCCTTTCGCCAATCTGCTGACCGCATTTCGTCAGGACCAGACAGTCACGCGATATCCCACGTTCGAGGATCTATTGGGCTACTGCGTAAATTCCGCGAATCCCGTGGGACACCTGGTGCTGTATGTTTGCGGCTACCGCGACGCCGAGCGCCTGCAACTATCGGATTACACTTGCACCGCGCTGCAGCTGGCAAATTTCTGGCAGGATGTTGCCGTCGATTACGGCAAAGGCCGCATCTATCTCCCGCTCGAAAGCCTGGCGAAGTTTGGTGTCAGAGAAGATGATATCGCCGGGCGTCGCGCCACGCCTCAGTTCTGCGAGATGATGAAATTCGAAGTCGCTCGTGCGCGGGACTGGTTTCAGAGCGGATTGCCGCTGGCAGACAAAGTGGACAAGCCCCTCGCAACCGATATCGAGCTGTTCAGCCGCGGCGGACTGGAAATCCTCAACGCCATCGAACGCCAGAATTACGACGTGCTGACGCGCCGCCCCTTCATTTCCAAGCGGCGCAAGCTTTGGCTCGTCGTCCGCGCGGCGCTGGAAAAGATACTGTGAGCGAACACCCGCTACAATTGCGGGCCGCTTACAGCGTTTGCCGGCACATCGCGCGCTCCGCCGCCAAAAACTTCTACTACGGGTTTATCGTTCTACCCGCGCGAAAGCGGAACGCGCTCTCGGCCGTGTACGCCTTCATGCGGCACGCTGACGACATTTCGGATGATCCGGCAATTCCCCCGGAGCAGCGCCGCGAAAAACTTGACGAGTGGCTGAATGCCCTGCGGCGCGTGATCGATGGCGAGCGCACCGACGATCCCGTGCTCTTCGCGCTGGCTGACTCGCAGAAGCGATACGCCATCCCGCTCGAGCTGCTGGAAAAGCTGGTGCGCGGGACTGAAATGGATGTCCTGTCACCGCAGCAGGCCGCGGTGCCTCGGGTTGGGGACGATGTTTTGGGCGCCAGCCCGGCTCAGCCCCAGCTGCAATATGAGACGTTCGCGCAACTCTACGATTATTGCTACCACGTTGCGTCGGTCGTCGGGCTGGTGTGCATCCGCATCTTCGGGTATAGCGATCTGCGGGCCGAGAAGCTGGCCGAAGAGACTGGAGTAGCTTTTCAGCTCACCAACATCCTGAGGGATGTGAAGGAAGATGCCGAACTCGGCCGCGTATATTTGCCGCGAGAAGATTTTGTGCGCCTGAAGATCGACGTCAACGCGCTCACCAACGGCTCGGCGCCGACATCGCTGGCTCCGCTGATGGAACTGCAGGCACGGCGCGCGCGGGAATACTACAAGTCCGCAGACGAATTATTGCCGCTCATCGATGAGGAAAGCCGTAGCGCGCTCTGGACGATGGCTGAGATTTATCGCCGGCTGTTGGAGAAGATTGTCGCGCGTAATTACGATGTCTTCTCGGAACGCGTGCGGGTGAGCACGGCCGAAAAGCTCAGCGTGATGGTGAAAGGATTCTTTCGTTTCCGATGAGCATAGACGGCAAGCCGAAGTGTTCCCCACCATCTAACGCAGCTAGAGGCACTGTCGCTGTCGTCGGGGGCGGACTGGCCGGTCTGGCGGCGGCCTGCGCACTCGCCGATATCGGATATCACGTTGAGCTGTTTGAGCGGCGCCCATATCTGGGCGGGCGCGCGTCGTCGTATGAGTTGCCGGGAACGGGCGAAGTAGTCGACAATTGCCAGCACGTCCTCCTCGGCTGCTGTACCAACCTCCTCGACTTCTATCGCCGACTTGGAGTCGAGCAGCAGATTCGCTGGTATGACGAGATGACCTTTGTTCTGCCTGGGGGCAAGTCCTCGATCCTGAAATCTGGAGCATTGCCCGCGCCCTTCCATGCTGCCCCGTCATTTCTCGACTCATCAGTGCTCGACTTAAACGATAAATTTGCGATCGCACGCGCGATGCTCGCGCTCACGCCCTCTTTGCCCAGCGACAACGGCGAGAGCTTCCAGAGGTGGCTTGAGCGCCACGGACAGACCAAGCAGGCCATCGATCGCTTTTGGGCGCCGGTTTTGGTCAGCGCACTGAACGAGGAACTCGACCGTGTTTCCGTGCACTACGCGGCGCTGGTTTTTCGCGAATCGTTCCTTAAGTCGCCCGAAGCGGGGCGTATGGGGGTTCCGGCGGTGCCACTTTCCCAGCTCTACGGAGCCGCGGCACAGTACATTGAAGCCCGTGATGGCAAAGTGCATCTGCGCACGGCCATGGAGTCGATCCGTTATGAGGAGAAGGGCATCCGGCTGTTTGCGGGCGGAGGAGAAATCAGCGCCGACTACGCTGTGCTGGCGACGCCGTTCAATGTGGCGGACAAGCTGTTGCCGGAAGCGGTCGAGTTCGAAACGCTGCGGCGGCAGGCAAGACGGTTCGACTCCTCGCCAATCACTGGTATTCACCTGTGGTTCGATCGCGAAATCACCTCGTTGGAGCACGCTGTACTGCTCGACCGCACCATCCAGTGGATGTTTCAGAAGTCGAAGATCCTGGCGACGCGCAGGAGTGCGGCGCACAATGGCAGTTACCTTGAGCTTGTGGTCAGCTCGTCCAAAACGCTGGTTGAGAAGTCGCGGCAGGAGATCATTGAGCTTGCCGTGCGCGAACTGGCGGAATTTTTTCCGGCCGTGCGCGAAGCCAACCTGACAAAAGCGACCGTTGTGAAGGAAGTACACGCGACGTTCTCGCCCGCCCCGGGTAGCGACGCGCTGCGTCCGCCGAGTGTCACGGCGTGGCCAAGGCTTGTTCTCGCGGGAGATTGGACTGCGACTGGCTGGCCCGCGACCATGGAAGGCGCTGTTCGCAGCGGTTATGCTGCGGCCCAGACGGTGAGTGGACAGCATTTCCTCGTGAGCGACCTGCCGGCGAGGGGATTGATGAGGCTGTTTGAATGAGTGGATCGGCGGCCATCGAGCGATATTACTCTGTGGGACAAGCTATCCCACGGGCGAATACCTGTTTGTGAGATTCAATTTTCTGGCTGAGTCGTAGGTTCTGACCGCCAGTTTCCTGGCGCCGGTTGCTTCTTGCCTGCCACTGTGGTCGGGTGCAGGTCCGGGAGCGGTAACGTCCACAGCTGCGCCGGATTGAGATATTCGCCTTGCCAGCGCACGGCCACGTGCAAATGAGGTCCGGTGACACGCCCCGTCGCGCCGGATAATCCGAGCTCCTGGCCTTTTTTCACCTTCTGCCCTTCGCTCACTTCCAGCCGTGAAAAGTGCATATAGATAGTGCTGAAGCCGAAGCCGTGGTCAATGATCACACAGTTGCCTTCATAAAAGAGCTCACGCGCCAGTACGACCTCGCCCGAGTTCGAGGCGAGAATTGGTGTTCCGGGTGCCGCGTGATAATCGAGTCCGCGATGAATGCTGGCCAACTGACCGTTAAACGTACGGCGCGTTCCAAAACCCTCTGAGACTGTCGTATCGATCGGCGGCTGGAACTGGCCGGACCATTCGACTCCCTCCTCATGGGAGAAAGCCGCGCGTTTCAGCTTCTGATCTTCCTCGATGCGGACCATGGTCTCAGGATCGGGCTTAACATAGCGCTCGGGGACATGTAATTCCTCGCTGGGGTAATTTGCTCGTTCCACGTTCACGCTTCGCGCGAACTCTGCGACGACGCCACTCTCCAGGGTCGCCTGTAACTCCAGCTTGTACGCTCCCGGCTTGGTGTCGACATTCACGCCCGCCAGGGCATACCAAGTCTTGCCATCCGGGGACGGAACAAAGGTCAGTTCGTGGCCTTGCCACTTGCCATTGACGGTAGTCGCGGCATTCGTTAACTGAACTTTGAACAGGCATGGTGAACCATTCACGATTTTAGGCGGATTCCATGAGACCGCGCGAAAACTGCTGTTGGCGACCATCGGCGATGCCATGGAGAGGACGGCGCCGAACAGGAACGTCTTGTACAAACTACGCATTCGTTGGAAACCTGCGAAAAAGGGGTACACAACTGCTTAGACGTCCAGAGTAGGGCAACGCCGGCTATAGAACGAGTGAAAAATCAGGTTGGTCAGGCAGTGGCAGCGTTGGTTCGTCGCTGCTGGAAGCACTCCCGACAGAAGACTGGCCTGCCTTGCGTAGGCTTAAAAGGGACGGTGGTCTCCTTCCCACATTCGGAGCAGTTGGTTCGGGTCTCCACCTTGGCATAATTGCCGGGTGTCGTGGTTCCGAGAGTAGAGGCGCGCTTTGCCTTACACGGTTTACAACGCTTCGGTTCATTCTTGAACTGCTTGTCATGGAAGAACAACTGTTCTCCCGCGGTGAACACGAAGTCTGCGCCGCAGTCGATGCACTTCAATACCTTGTCCTGATATTCCATGGAGAGTTGCTCCCTTCAGTCCGCGACTCCCAAGCACACGGACGGGGTCAACTCGCAACCGACAGCAGAACCGGACTGAGCGTTCAAGCTGACAGTCGCGAATTCCAGTGCTCAGGTACCCCTCAGGTTTGGCCCCCATGCTTACGCATGGCACTGCTGATAACACTGCGGTTCGACTTAATAAAATGAACTACCAGACAGAAAAGCAAGGGCCGCCCTGCAAACGGCGGCCCATCGGTTTATTAGTCCTGCTCTTTACGAGCCTTTTTGCGGCTGCGCTTTCGCGCCAACGCTTCCTTCACGCGCTTTTTCTCGCCCGGCTTGAGGTAGAAGGAGTGACGTTTCACCTCCTTGATGATGTCCTCTTGCTGGACTTTGCGCTTGAAGCGCCGGAGGGCATTTTCTAACGACTCGCCCTCTTGAATGCGAACTTCCGCCAAACGGCAACACCCCCAGACTCGTCCCAAATGGACTTTAGTAGTTATCCCTATGTTAAAGAGGGAAGTCAAGCACAGACTTGCGCCAAGAGATGGACAGTCGCATATGGTACTAAGGTGCTATATTGCTGATGTTCCGATTAGAAACTTAGCCTTACGGCAAACTGCACTTGCCGTGGTGCGTATGCGTTCGTCGGCGTCAAAAAGTTCGAATTCACCAGAAACATGCCCGGATAGACCGTCCCTTTCACCGCGGTGGAGTATTGCACAAACTCTCCCGCAGAATTGTAGAAACCGTCATCACTGATCTCGTCGCGCGGGTTGAGGCGATTGAATAGGTTGAACGATTCCGCCATCAGGTTCCACACGATGCGATCGCCGCAGCGGATGGTGCGCGTGAGCCGCAGGTCGGTGCTCATGTAATCGGGACCGATAAATGCGTTGCGAATATAACCCGGCAGGCGATCGTTGTAGATGTCACCGTCGCCATTTGGATCGCCGGCTATGGTCGCGTTTACCGGCCGCCCTGAGCCTGCCGTGATCACGCTGGACAACTTCCAGTGATTGGCCAATGTGTTGAGGGTTCCGTTGCTGAACCGGAACTTCGGGTCCGCAACCCAGGCAGCAACGAAGCGATTACGTTGGTCGTTGACACTGGGACCCCACTCCAACGAAGTCGCATACGCGTTCTGCACATTTCCCGAGCGGCCGACGACCAGCGCATCGGGCCCGTCATCGATCGCTTTGGCGAGGGTATATCCAAGCTGGAAATACATGCCATGCGTCATCTGCTGTCGCACGGAGATCGTGAGCCCGCTATAGAGGCTGCTGGCCGCGCTCTCGTAAGAGTTGATCGCGCCCAGCTGCGGGCCAGGCCGCTGTACCGGGTTGAGGCACGGCGGATATGGACATGTAGTCGAGGGCGTGGTTTGCCACGTCGAGAAGGACGCGACGGAATATGTCCCAAGGTAGACCGAGCCGTTGTCGGTATAGACGGGATAGTCAACCATCGTCGGAGCCGGCAGGTTGACATCCAGCGCTCGTATTTCGTGAACGCCGCGCACGTAGGCGTAAGCCGCACTGGCAACGATGTTACGGCCGAATTCATGCTGTACGCCAACGTTCGCTTGCTCGGTATAAGGTGTTTGAAAGTTCGGCGCAAAGGATGAGATGTCAGTGGTCACCAGTCCTGCCAAAGACTTCGGCAGCGAACAAACCTGCGTTCCTGGCGGACAGTTCGCTAAAGCATTCGGATAGGTGGGAAATAGTGCGGCTTCAGGCAGATTCATCGTGTCCAGGAAGACCTGGCTGCCCTGGATTCCGTTGTCGGTGGCGACCTGCGCGACATACATCGCCGGAATAGGCATGTAGAAGATACCCGCGCCGCCGCGAATGACCGTCGTGTACTTATCGCCAAGCGAGTATGCGAAGCCGAGTCGCGGCGCGAAGTTCGCCATGTCGGTGGGCACCCTGCCGGAGGCCGGATAAAGCGGGTTACTGACCAGCGTACCGGGCTCGAACGTCTGCAGATCGTAGCGCAAGCCTGCATTGAGCGTGAATTTCTGCGTCACGCGAATTGTGTCCTGCACAAACGCCGCATAATTGCGCGAGTTGGGGTGCGAAACCGCGTCGCCGAAATTCTGCATGTAATAACGCGGCACACCGTGAGCATAGGCGCGCAGGGGAGATAATGGCTCGCCGTATTCCTCCGGCGCATAGGTAAACGGATTCACCTTCACATCGTCGAAGTAGTACTCGCCGTCGAACAGGTAGGGGTAATAGTTGTAGACCCAGACCTGCATGAAATCGCCGCCGAATTTCCAGTGATTGCGGCCGGTGTCGTAGCTGATCGTCTCGGCGAGATGCAGTTTCTGCTCGCGGGTATTGCGAGGCAGAGTGCTGGAGCCGCCGAACCCTTCCATCAGCCCGTAAATCTTGGTCCATGGTTGATCGGAGTTGGAAATAAAATTCTGATTGTCGTGGGAGTACTGAATGCGCAGGTTGGTCGCAAACCTCGTCGTCCAGGAACTGATCAGCGACGCAGCCACGCTCTCAGTTTGCACATTCTCGCTTCCATTCGCGCTTTCGGCGTAGCCGGTCAGCGGACTCGAGGGGTCGAAGAACACGTTGTTGGTGCCAGTCAATCGCGAAGTGCTCACACGAACGAACGCCAGCTGCTTCGGCGACAGATTGAAGTCGACTTTGGCGAACCCGGCATTGCCCTGCATCGTCGTGGGGTAGGTTCCGCCCATACTGTTCAGCTTCTGCGCGGCGGCCAATACCAGAGCCTGGTCGGTATAGTCGTAGTCCGTGGGTTGCGGGACAATGGTGCTGGCTCCGTTGGCAAACTGCACCACCGATGGCATCGTCAGAAGATGCTGATCGAAGCCGCCGTAAAAGAAGATTCTGTCCTTTTTGATCGGGCCGCCTATCGTTCCCCCGAACTGCTGTTGCAAGTCGTTTGGCTCACTCGAGGCATAGGGTTGCTGTGCATCAAAGGCACGATCGCGCAGAAAATAGAAGCCGGTGCCGTGCCAGTCATTCGTGCCCGACTTGGTGACTACGTTGAACACCGCACCGCCGGATCGCCCCAATTCGGCGCTGTAGGAATTTTTCGAGACGCGAAACTCCTGGATCACCTCGTTGCTGAACTGATACGGAGCGCGATAGCCGCCTCGCGCCTGCGCGAAAAACGAGTTATTGTCGTCCGTTCCATCGACTAGAAAACTATTCTGAAATCCCCGCACCGCTCCAACCGACAAGTCTCCGTTCGAGCCGGAAGTCAACCCGCGTGGGTCGGGTACCACGTCAGACGAGAGCAGTGCGAGGTCCGTGAACCGGCGTCCGTTCAGAGGAAGGCTTTCAATGGACATCTGCGTCACGACGCTGGAGAGCTCGCCGCTTTGCGTCTCCAGCATCACCGGAGCGGCAATAACATTGACTGTCTGCACCGCTGCTGCGGGAGGCAAGCGTAGCTCCACAACCGAGACGCCCCCGACCAGCAGCTCAACACCGCGACTGGTTCTCGTCGCCATTCCCGGCGCCGACGCTGCCACGTCATAGCGGCCGGGCGGCAACATACCGAAGTTGAAGGTGCCTTGGGCGTCGGTTTTCGTTTCCATGCGGAAGCCACGCGAAGAGTCCCGGATCACGATTTCTGCCGAGGCAATGCGCGCGCCCGTCGCATCTTCAATAATGCCCTGCAGTGAGGTCGATCCATCCTGCGCGGAACAAGGCGCTGACGTCGCAAGCATGAACGCCAGAGCCAGCAGGCTGCAGAGGGACAGGGGCAAAGTCCAAAAACAGGGGCCGAGCACCGCGCTGGGAACAGTTCGCATTCGGAACGCTCTGTAGCAGTCGTTGCTGATTCAATCTTCATGAACCTGGATGGAAGCGGTCTGTGATGAAGGGATACACCAAAGGGCAAGTCCGAATCGGGAAACTACTGTCCTTTAGTAACTGCCCATATCCTTGCGAGAGAACCACCGGATGTGGTTTGAGAGGGTGACCAGCTGCTGGCGCTGGCATTTTAGAGCCCCTCGCGGAATATCGTTCGAGGCTCGTAGGACGCAATAGCAATCGGGTACACTGCCCAAGAGCGCCCCATGCGTGTCCTCTATTTCTCGCCGCGAATCTGTTGGCCGACGATCTCCGGGGCGCATCTGCGCGACTTCTACTTCGCGCGCGAGCTGGCACAAAACGCCCGGCTCACCTACGTGGGGCTGGTCAATGAGGACGCGGGAGCTGAAGCGGAGGAACTTCGCCGGCGGCTGGGCGGTGCTGAGGTTGTCGCCCTCCGCAGGGACAAGAGCTACAAGCCGGTTAACATTCTTCGCGGCCTGATCGGTCCGACGCCCCTGAATGTCCTGAACTTCACCTCGCCCGCGGTCATTGCAAAGCTCGACCGCATCCTGGCGCGCGAGCAGTACGACGTCATCCAGATCGAGAGCATGCACCTGATCGCCTATGCACGTCACATTCGCCAGATCGCGCCGCGGACTCGGCTCATCCTCGACTGGCACAACATCGAATCGGAGATCCTGGCACGCTACGCCGAAAACGATCGCAACCCGCTGCGCGCGATCTATGCGCGGCGCACCTCGACGCTCTCGCGCAACGTCGAGAACGAGCTGCTGCGCCTCTGCCACGCACACACCGTTTGCAGCCAGCGCGAACGCGAAGTGCTGCTGGCGCGTGTGCCCGAAGCCCGTATCGAGGTCGTCGGTAACGGCGTGGATTGTGATTTTTTTTCCCAGCAACCCTCGCACAACCCCGCGCGCCGCGACGTCCTCTTCATGGGCCGCATGGATTACCACGCCAACATCGACGCCGCGATCTATTTCGTGCACAGCATCTGGCCGCTGGTCGTCGCGCGCCGTCCCGAGCTGCGGCTGGTAATCGTGGGCGCGCAGCCGTCCGAGGCCGTGCAGTCACTCAAGTCCGACAATGTGGTAGTCACGGGAACGGTCGACGATGTTCGCCCCTACTATCGCAGCGCGCTGGTCTCAGTGGTGCCGCTGCGCGTCGGCGGAGGCACGCGGCTGAAGGTGCTGGAGGCAATGGCCGCGGGCACGCCGGTGGTTTCGACCGTGCTCGGCGCCGAAGGCCTCGCGATCAGCGACGGCAAAGACATCCTCATCGCCGACACGCCGCAAGCCATGGCGGACGCGATCGCGTCGCTTCGGGCCGAGTCGCCGCTGTGGCAGGAGTTGGTCACTAATGGCCGGCGCCTGGTGCGTGAGCGTTACGACTGGTCGGTAGTCGGCGCGATTCTGGTGCGCCTGCACGCGGAGCAGGTGGAGATGGCATGCGCACAGGCGAAGTAGCCGCCGGGTGATGATTGTCACCGACAACTCCACGCTCATTGAGGACCATGGGTGCAGCAATGCTTCAGCAGTGCATACCCGAAGCCTACCGTTACTGGCTTTAGCCGCTTGGGTGGAGCGCCGCTTTAGCGGTGCAGAGAAATCATTCAGAAATTCCCGCCGGCTTTAGCCGCTGAGGTAACATGTCGATCCCCTTTCGCGGAGAAACTTCCTGTTCTACATACTTCATTACTGCGGGAACATTCAATAAAATCCATGTCCTGCAATCCGACCGCATGGCCGGCTTGTTCTGCGAGATCTTGTTCCACTACCGCGACGCAGGTAAGCTCAGCGTCCATGCGTTTGTCGTGATGCCGAACCACATTCACTTGCTGCTCACCGTACCTGAGGGCACTACGCTCGAACGCGCGATGCAATATGTCAAAGGCGGCTTCTCGCATGAAGCCGGCAGGCGGTTCGAGATTCCAAGTCCGATCTGGCAGAAGAGCTATGTCGACCGGCGCGTGAGAGATGCGTCGGAGTGCTTGCGCTTCAGAAGCTACATCCATCAGAATCCGGTTCGGGCAGGGCTAGTGGACAGGGCAGAGGATTACGTTTATTCATCACTAAATGCGCAATTCAGGATGGATGATTTACCTCAGTGGCTAAAGCCCCCAAAATTCGAGGAAGCCTTTCTGCACCGCTGAAGCGGTGCTCCACCCTGGAAGCCGACGGCGCTGTCTCCGCGAACGACGGGCGAGCGGCGAGATCGATCATCCGGCGCCGCATTGTGGAATGGTTCGGCATTCTCGCCCTGATCGCTCTCATCGCGCTGGGCGCCGTCTATCTTCTCCGCCACGCGGGAGCGTTCCTCATCGTCAACGCGCCGGAGCGCTCCGACCTCATCCTGGTGATGGATGCGAAGTGGCGAAAGGCTGAGCAGCTTTACAAGCAAGGCTACGCGCCGATGATCATGGTTGACGCCGACACCGCACACGTCCTCTACGGCAAGACCGAAGCCGAGCTGCTGCTGGAGATGCTCGCGCGCAACAACTCGGTGCCGATGCAAATCTGCCCCACCAATGGCGACAGCAAGTACGAAGAGGCCGCCGACGTGTGGAACTGCATCCAGCGGCTGCCGATCCGCTCAATCCTCATCGTCAACGCCGACTTCGACACGCGCCGCTCGCTCTCGCTGATGCGCAAGCGCCTGCCGCAATATCGCTGGTCGATTGCCGCGTCATCGGCGCCCTATCACGACGCCGACCAGTACTGGAAGCATCGTGAATGGGCCAAGACCGTGCTCATCGCCTGGGAAGACTACCTGTGGTGGAAGCTGGTGGACCAGTGGCGCTCGGACGTGGTGTTGCGGTGAGCGCGACTGACCAACGATCCTCGATCGCTCTGTAACAGGGGCACGGCTTCAACCCGTACCGAAACGGCAATTCCTTATCACTGTAATCCCGAGCGGAGCGTCCGCATGTTTTCCCGACCGCGTGTTCCGGGCCGGATGACAGTTCAAACATGAAACCCGATGCCCGCGCGGACTACCAGGTGCTAACTGCCAAGTACCGGCATCCAAAGTGACAAGCCCTATCAACAGCAGCTAGCATTAAAGGTTTGGAGATTTCGCAAGGAGATTTTCTATATGGCGACGATGCAACAGCAGGCGCCCAGCATTCGCAGCGGCGCGCGCCCACGCACTTATAAGAACTTCATCGGCGGCGAGTGGGTTGACAGCCACACTGGCCGCACCTTTGAAAACCTCAACCCGGCCGACACCCGCGAAGTGGTCGGTGTCTTCCAGAAATCGGACAAGCAAGACGCCGACGATGCCATCGAAGCGGCAAAGCAAGCGTACAAGAAATGGCGGCTCGTCCCGGCACCGCGCCGAGCCGAGATGCTCTATAAGGCGGCGGAGATCCTCATCCAGCGCAAAGAAGAATACGCGCAACAGATGACGCGCGAGATGGGTAAGGTCATCAAGGAGACGCGCGGCGATGTGCAGGAGGCGATCGACTGCGGCTACTACACTGCCGGCGAAGGCCGCCGCCTGTTCGGCCCGACCGTCCCCTCGGAGCTGCCCAACAAATTCGCCATGGCAGTGCGCCAGCCGCTCGGCGTCTGCGCCATGATCACGCCGTGGAACTTCCCCATGGCGATTCCGTCGTGGAAGCTGTTCCCGGCGCTGGTCGCGGGCAACACCGCGGTCATCAAGCCGGCGCAGGACACGCCGCTCTCGACGCTGAACTTCGTGCAGGCGCTCACCGACGGCGCCATTCCGGCCGGCGTCGTGAACATCGTCACCGGCTTCGGCGGCGAGGTGGGCACGCCGATGGTCGAGCACGCTGATGTGCGCGCGGTTTCGCTGACCGGCTCGACTGCCGTGGGCCGCATCGTTGGACAAGAAGCGGCCAAGACCTTCAAGCATTGCTCGCTCGAGCTCGGCGGCAAAAATCCGATGATCGTCCTGGACGACGCCAACCTAGATCTGGCGCTCGACGGCGCGCTGTGGGGTGCGTTCGGCACCACCGGCCAGCGCTGCACCGCGACCAGCCGCATCATCGTGCAGAAGGGCGTGTACCGGAAGTTCGTCGACGAACTGGTCGCGCGCGCCAAAAAGCTGAAGGTCGGCAACGGGCTCGATGAATCGGTCGACATGGGCCCCGCGGTCAACTCGTCGCAGATGGAGACCGACCTGAAGTACATCAAGATCGGCCAGGACGAAGGTGCGAAGATGCTGTGCGGCGGCCATCGCCTTGAGGGCGACACGTACAACCACGGCTGGTTCGTCGCGCCCACGGTGTTCGCCGACGTCGATCCGAAGATGCGCATCGCGCAGGAAGAAATCTTCGGGCCGGTGGTTTCGATCATCCCGTGCGATGGGCTTGAGAATGCGATCGAAATCGCCAATAACATCGAGTACGGATTGTCGTCGTCGATCTACACTAAGGACGTGAACAAGGCCTTCACCGCGATGCGCGATCTGTACGCCGGCATCACCTACATCAACGCGCCCACCATTGGTGCCGAGGTGCATCTGCCGTTCGGCGGCGTGAAGGCGACGGGCAACGGCCATCGCGAGGGCGGAATCGGCGCCATCGATTTCTATACCGAGTGGAAGTCGGTGTACATCGATTACTCCGATACGTTGCAGCGGGCGCAGATCGATAGAGGGGAATAAGAGAGCCGACGGTTCGAATCCCACCCTGTCCGCAAAGCGGACAAGGGTGGGGCACCCGCGCGAGTGGAAAGGGGGTTTCCAGTTTGTGAGTTTTCCAGGAGGCTAACTGCTTCCTGCTCCGTTCTGCTTGAAACTTGGAAACTCGAAACTGGAAACGGTTTCTTCACTGCCGGATGCGCGGATTGAAGGCCGAGTACAACATGTCCGTCAGGAAATTCACCACCACGTAGGTCAGGCCGATCATCAGGATGCAGCCCTGCACCAGGTAGTAATCGCGATTGGAAATCGCGCTGATGGTCAGCCGGCCGATGCCCGGCCAGGAAAAAATCGTCTCCGTCACGATTGCGCCCGCCAGCAGCGCGCCGAACTGCAAACCCACCACAGTAAGGATCGGGATCATCGCGTTGCGCAGCGCGTGCCGATAGACGACCGTGCGCTCGGGCAGGCCTTTGGCGCGCGCGGTGCGAATGTAGTCCTGGCCGAGCTCTTCCAGCATCGAGGTGCGCACCATGCGGGTGAGGATCGCGGCCAGCGCGCCGCCCATAGTGATCGCGGGCAAGATAAGATGCGCGGGCGAGCCGGCGCCCGAGACCGGCAACCACCCGAGCTCGATCGCGAAAAATAAAATCAGGATGGGGCCGAGCGCGAAGTTCGGAAACGACAAGCCGAGCAGCGAAACGAAGCTGAGCGTGCGATCGTCCCAGCGATTGCGATGCAGCGCCGAGCGCACGCCCGCAGGGATGGACAGCAATAGCGCGACGAAGAGCGCGGCCAGCGTCAGCTCCAGCGTGTAGGGATACGCGTGCGCAATGATGTGGCCGACATTCTGATTGAATCGCAACGAGCGGCCGAGATCGCCGTGCAGAATGCCGCGCCAGTAGTTCACATACTGCTGGCCGAGCGGAACGTCAAGGCCGTACGCGTGCCGTGCGGCGGCGATGTCGGTTGCGGCCGCGCCCTCGCCCAGCATCTGCTGGATGGGATCGCCGGGCACGAGGTGAATCAGCAGGAAGACCACCGACACCACCAGCCAGACGACGGGCAACATGTAGAGCAGACGGGATGTGACGTAGCGAAGCATTGGAATGCAGTTTCGAGAGACGGCTTCAAGTTTCGAGTTTCAAGTTTCGAGAGACGGTTTCAAGTTTCAAGTTTCGAGAGACAGTTTCAAGTTTCGAGTGTCAAGTTTCAAGTTCAGAGGGAGTTTCGAGCGAAATGGTTTGAAGCCGTACTTGAAACTTGAAACTCGAAACTGCTGTTAGGCCAGCGATTTCATTAGCGCATTGAGCATCCGGAGTAGTTCTTCCGTTTTTTCCATCAGGAGACCGGCCGTTGACCCGCTCAGAAGTTCCAGATCCGCTGCGATCTGCAGTTGTGTCTGTAGCTCCAACGTTGATCCGCGCGACACGGCAAGGAATTGCCGGAACTTTGCACCTCATACAATGCCTCAAGAATCAAAATTGGCGTATCCGAATCCGTTTTGAGCTGAAGCCAGCAAGGAGAATGTCATGTCAGCGAAGATTCCGGAAAACTATCTTGACCTCTTTCAGAAGAAAGCGTTTGGCAGCCTGAGTACCCTGATGCCTGATGGCAGTCCGCAAACCAATCCCGTCTGGATTGATTACCAGAACGGCGAGATATGGGTGAATAGCGCGGTCGGCCGCCTCAAAGATAAAAACATCAAGCGTGATCCGCGGGTCTCGGTCGCGGTCATCGATCCCGACAATCCTTACCGCTTCCTGGAAATTCGCGGGAAGGTACGCGAAATTACCCAGGACGGCGCGCCGCAGCATATCGACAAAATGGCAAAGAAGTATCTCGACAAGGACAAATATCCTTTCTCCCAACCGGGGGAGCAGCGCGTTCTGTACAAGATCTCCCCCGAACACATCCATACCATGGGATAACTCTCCCTTCTCCGACAATCACAAACCAAGCACGGAGGGCGCGCGAACTTCGCTGCCTCCCGTGCTGCTTAATGTCGGCGCATTGGTGCCCACGATCGCGCGGCTCGCTTGGCTGGGCTCGCTTTAGCTTGCGATTTGCAAACGGAGATCTGTGGTTCTTGGTGGTCTCGAAGTCCTTCCGTCCGGGATTGTTCTGAACCCTACTTTGGCACCCGTCTAATCTTGACCGGCTCAGTGATTAGCAGTAACATCTGCTTCGCTTCTTACGAATGAATCTCGTCTAGTAGCGGGACTAGTCGGAGTTCTTTGACCCTCCTGTCAACTCAAGTCCTCCGCGGGGGAAAAGTCCATGTGTGACACGGCTTCCATTCCCGGGCGCATTCCAGACAATTTGGCGTGTTTGCTGATCGGCTTGGTCCTCTTGCTTGCGACCGCGCAGCTCGCCGGCGCGCAAACTACGTATGCCATCGGCTCCGGACGCGGCGGTCAAGTCTGCGGAATGGTGGATCTGGCTACGGGACACTGGACCCAGTTGAATAACGAACTCCCAGACCAAGTTGGCCTCGGCGAATTTGGCGGCAACCTGTACGGTGCCGGAGGAAACGGCTTGGTCCTGGTGAACCCGGCTAACTGCGCGGAGATTCCTGTGGGCAGTGATGGGAATTTCACCTACGGTGCCTTTGGTTCTACAAGCGGAGCTAGAGGCGCGCTATATGGCATCGATGACGGAGACCTGTACCTGGTTCACGCCAACAACGGATCCACGACGCTCATCGGCCCAACCAACCTGAGTACTTATACGACGCTGTCGGCGAACTGCCCGGCTCTGTACGTTGCCGCGACCGAAACCAACGGAAATTCGGCCTTATATTCGGTGAATACCAGTTCGGGGGCCGCAACCGAAATCGGCGATACCGGTGTCAGCTACATCACCGCGATGGTTTGTGCAAGCGATGTTCTTTACGCGGTGGAGTACAGCGGCGAAATCTGCACTTTGGATCTCAGCAGTGGAACGGCCAGCTGCCACCTGCATACGGAGCCTTATCTTGTAGGCATGGCATACCCGCCAAACCCGCCACCAACCTTCGCCGTACTGCACAGCTTCACGGGGGGCGCCGACGGGGCACAGCCATGGGCGGGCCTGGTTATCGATGCCCCAGGTAATCTCTACGGAACCGCGGCTGCGGGAGGCACCGGCTCGTGCTCCTACCTCGGTGCAACAGGTTGCGGAACCATTTTTCAACTGAAGAAGCACAACAGTTCGTACGTATTTAATCCGCTGTATAGTTTCCAGGGAGGCGACGACGGCGAATTTCCGGCCCGACCATTGTCCATCGGCCCGAACGGAACCTTCTATGGAACGGCCACTGGCGGTGGAGAAGGCACCTGCTCCTTCTATGGCGTTTCCGGGTGCGGGGTAGTCTTTAATGCCGGACCGACACCGCAACCGCCGAGGACTCCGTTGCTGCATTTTCTCGAGAGCGCGCTATATCGCTTCTCTGGTAGCTCAGATGGCGGCAATCCGTTCAGCGCTGTCATTTTCGATCAATCCGGGAACATCTACGGAACCACATCGGCCGGCGGAGCCTACGGGCTTGGCACTGTCTTCGAGCTTTCGCCCGCGGGCGGCGGTACCTACACCCAAACCGTACTGTACAGCTTTGCCGGAGGAATGGACGGAGCGAATCCTTACGACGGCGTCGTTTTCGACACCGCCGGCAACCTCTACGGAACGACGGTGTATGGCGGAGGATCGACGGTATGCCAGAGCGGCTGTGGCACGGTCTTCCAACTCTCTCCCGCCGGCGGAGCTGGTTGGACTGAACAGGTGCTTTATCGTTTCCAGGGTGCAACCGACGGGCAGTATCCGGCTGCGGGAGTTGCGATCGACGGTGCCGGCAATCTGTACGGAAACACTAATACGGCGGGTACGGGCCAGGGAGGTTTGGGGGGTAACAATGTCTATCAGCTTGCTCCGAGCGGCAACAATTGGACCTATAACCTGCTCTATACTGCGCCCTATAATGCTGGCTTCGGGTACGGCCGCGTAGTCCTGGATTCGACCGGCAATCTCTACGAAGCAATCGAGGCGGGAGGGGCATTTGGCCATGGCCAAGTCTTGCAACTGGCACACGGCAGCTGGATCTACACCGACTTGTACGACTTCACCGATGGTGCGGACGGCGCCTCTCCCTATGCCAGCGTAACCGTGGATTCCAGCGGCATCGTGTATGGTACTACCCTGATCGGCGGCATGGGTTGCCGTAACGGTTGTGGTGTAGTGTGGTCGATCACACCCCCGTCCAATTGATGAACCATCCTCGATCGAGGAGGGGGCGCGGCTCGAGAGCGGTTCCAGTTCAGAGGTACGTCACTGGTGATAACTGAGAAGTGGCCGATTTATTCCGGAACCAGCGAACTACCACTCGAGTCGCAGGAGAGGTGGCCGATAGGCGTCACCACCGATCCCAATCTTTGTGCCTGGCTAACAAATCCGCTCGCCACTTGACGAATCGCCGTATAATTCCACGACCACGTACGTCTCCTGGGCCAAGTTAAGAAAGGGAACATGGCGACTCCCAGGTCTGCCCCTGCAGTTCCCGTAGTTGACATTGCTGCTGCGCTGCTAAGTCGTCCGGAGACGGCAGCACGGGCGCAAGTGATCGCAAGCCGAATTTGCGAACTTGTGCCGGATAGCGCTGCGGTGATTTACGTCATCGAGGATTGGGACAAGCCTGCCTGGCTGGTCAAAGCCACCGCCGGGGAGATCAATGTAGCGCAAGCCGTGGACTTCGGGGCGGGCACTCTCGGCGCGGTCGCTACTTCGCCGCCAGTCCAAACCTTCGATTGCGCCACGCTGGACCGCCAAGAGTTCTCCCACTTAGACATCCGTCGCAAGGCTGTGTCGCTCGCCTATGCGCCGCTCACCGCCGGTGACGTTCTGGTCGGAGTTGTCGAGCTAATCCTTTACGAGCGCCCGTTATCTGCAACCTCAATGCAGAGTCTAACCGAATTGGCGGAGCTGGCTTCACCGGCAATCGCAGCTGCGCTGAACTACGAGAGCGAGCGCAATAGCAGCCTTCAGTCGATTAGCCGCGTCACGCAGATGTACGACCTCGAGAAGGTCTTCAACTCCACGCTTGAGCTCGATGAACTGCTGCCCATGATCGCCAAGAAATTCGCCGACGTGATGAACGTGCAGGCGGTCAACCTCTGGATGGTGAGTGGCGACGAACTGGTGCTAGCCCACCAGGCGGGATATGACGCAACTGCTCCGGTCGGGACCCCGCAGCGAACGGGTGAGGGTATCGCTGCGGATGTGTCCGAGAACGGTGAACCGGTCTTAATTGACGACCCCGACGACGAGCGCTTGCGGACAAGGTCGGAAGGTCATGAAGGCGGCGAAGTGTTCTCGCTACTGGCGGCGCCGCTTATGGAAATGCAGAGCCTGGTTGGCGTGGTGGAAGCCATCAACCGTCAGGATGGACTGCCTTTCGACGACGACGATCAATTCCTGCTGATCAACATGTGCGAGACCGCCAGCAATGCGCTGCACAATGCCGAGCTGCTGCAAGCGGAGCGCAAGCTGGAAGTGCTGGAGGCGCTGGTCAAGGTCAGCAGCGAAATCACCTCCACACTCGATCTCGACCGCGTGCTGCAGGCGGTAGTAAACGAACCGGGCAATGTCATCGGCTACGAGCGCGCGGCGATTGCGTTGGAACAGCGCGGAAAGCTTCAGATCAAAGCAGTCTCCGGCGCTACGAAGATCAATCCGCACGATCCCGATATTTCCCGCCTGCAGTCTCTGCTGGAGTGGGCGTCGCTGTCCAACAGCCCAATTCTCGTACGTCAGCGCGGCGATGAGATTGAGGCCGACCGCGAAGAAACGCGCGCTAAGTTTCGCGCTTATTTCGAGGCGTCGGGCATGCGCTGTTTTCATGCTCTGCCGCTGGCCGACGACGATGGACGCATTGGTGTGCTGTCGTTTGAGAGCAGCGATCCCGACTTCCTGAACACGGCTCATCTGGAGATGATCAAGGTACTCGCGGGACAAGCTACAGTTGCTCTGCGTAACGCCACGCTCTACCGTGAAGTTCCGTTCATCGACCTGCTCGAGCCGATTCTGAGCCGCAAACGAAAATTCCTGGCGTTGGAGAAGCGTCGGCGCATGCTGCTGGTTGCTGCGGCCACGCTGGTTATCGTTTTTCTGGCAGCGTTTCCGCTGCCGTTGCGCGTGGACGGTATAGCAATGGTTGCTCCGGTTCACAGCGCGAAAGTGCAGCCTGAAGTGACGGGGTTTGTGAAAAGCGTGGACGTGTACGAAGGCGAGAAGCTCGCGCAAGGAGCGGTTCTCGCCCGCTTGGATGATTCGCAATTCCGGATGGCGCTGGCGGCAGCGCAGGCTAAGTACGAGACCGCGGTCTCCGCCATGGATCGAGCCTTAGCTTCCAATGATGGAACCGAAGCTGGTATTCAACGCGTCCAGGCGGACTTCTGGAAAACCGAGGTTGCACGCAACCAGGAACTTCTGGAGAAAACCTTGCTGCGCACTCCGATCGAAGGCCGTGTGGCTACGCCCCATATCCAAGACTTCGTGGGGATGAATTTACATCCGGGCGATACCTTCGCCGAGGTGGTGGACACCTCGCACGCCGACATCGATGTGTCAGTCGATGAAGCGGACATCAGTCGCGTACAGGCGGGCCAGAACACCGCCGTCAAGCTTGAAGGATTGCCGAACCACACATTTCGCGCGCCCGTCGCGGTCGTGAGCCCAAAGGCAGGCGTGGTCGGAGGTGAGCGTTACTTCTTTGCGCGACTCATCGTGCCCAACGACGAGGGATTGATTCGGCCTGGGATGCAGGGCCGGGGAAAGATATCGACCGGATGGGAGCCGGCGGGATGGGTGCTATTCCGTCGTCCGGCAATGTGGCTGTGGTCGAAGTTGTGGGCCTGGATTGGCTGGTAGGGAGCTAGCGATGAAACGACAAGTTCTCGGGCTGCTGGTGCTGAGTTTGGTCTGGACGGGTTGTAACGGGTCGAAGCCGGTTTCCGTATCGGCAGTGTCTTCAGCGGCTGCGGCGCCTGCGCCAGCCCCGGAAGCCCCACCTGCTTCGGCCAGCGGAGCGCCAACGGATGTAGTCGTTGCCTCCGGTCCCATTGTCGTGGAGAACCAGCTTGACGTCGAAGCTCTGCGCGAAGGCGTGATCGCCGAAATCCTGGTTGAGGCTGACACCCCGGTGCGCAAAGGGCAGCTTCTGGCGAAGCTGGACGACCGGCAGATCTCCGCCGATCTGGATGCGGCCGCGGCGCACGTCCGGGCACTTGAAGCCAATGTCGAAAACTGGAAAGCCGAAACGAAGGTGCTGCAGGCCGATCGCAGGCGAGCCGAAATCCTGTACTCCGATCAGGTGATTGCCAAGGAGGAACTCGATCACGCGGTTTACAAAGAGCAGGCTGACGAATTCGAGGTCAAGCGGGAATCCGAAAGCCTGAACAATGCCCGAGACATATTGCGCTCCTTGCAACTCGAGAAAGACAAAACCAATGTTACCGCTCCTTTCGATGGAGTCGTAGCCCGCCGCTACGTGCGCGCCGGCCAGAAGGTCGCCGTTGGCGATCGCCTGTTCTGGGTGACGGCGATGGCCCCGCTGGAAGTGAGGTTCACGCTGCCCGAGCGCTACTTCGGCAAAGTCCGGGACGGCATGATATTAAGCGTAAGCTCCGCTGATATCGCTCCCGACTCGCGATACAGCGCGCGCATTGTTCAGGTCAGCCCAGTGGTTGATCCGTCCAGCGGGACGCTGGAAGTTCTCGCGCAAATCACCGATGCAAAATCTGAGCTTCGGCCCGGAATGCTCGTGAACATCGCCCTCAATCAGCATCCATGAACATCCTGGAAGCCTTCGACGCAGCGCTGCCCGAGATACCGGCGAAAGCTGCGCGCCAGAGCCTTCCCAAGCTCGATTCGCGGGTCATCGCAAAAGAGCACCTCGAGCAGGGTGTACCGACTGTTCTCGCCAAGATGCCGGGCAGCGACAGCTTTATTCGCCTGACACCGGAGCAATGGATGCTGCTGGAGCTGTTTGATGGCCAGCGCAGTTATACCGAGTTGTCGGCGCTGATCCAGGAGAAGTCGGGCGTTGCCTTTACCGAGGATGACGTAAGAGAGTTCGCGTCGTTTCTGGCGGACGAAACCGACCTGCTGTATCGCACGCCGTTGGAAAAGAACATCACCCTGAAGCAGAAGCTCGGCCACGATCACTACAAGCGCAAGCGCTTCGCCATCGCCGACATCACGGATATCACGCTACATCGCTGGCCGAAGGCGGACGATTATCTAACGCGGCTGAAGCCGTATGTGGAGTTCGTCTACACACCGTGGTTCACCCTGCTCACGCTGGCCTGTTTTGGAGTGATGGTGTGGATGTGGGCCGGTAAGTTCAATGAAATCTGGGTCGACAGTTTCCGCTTCTACAACTTCACGGAAAAAAGCGCCTGGGACCTGGTTGAATTCTGGTTTCTGTTCGGCGCCATGGCGTTTGTTCACGAATCCGCGCATGGCATGACCTGCAAGCACTTCGGCGGCAACGTCGAGAAGATGGAATTTTTGCTGATGTACTTCGCCCCCACGTTCGTTTGCGATGTCACGCAAATCTGGATCGTCGGCGATCGCAAAGCCCGGCTGTGCAGCATCATCGCCGGCATCTGGGCCGACCTGATCATCTGCTTCTTCGCCACTGCCATCTGGTGGACCACCGCACCCGGACTGTGGACGCACGACTTCGCTTATAAGGTCATCATGGTTTCCGGTATCGGCGTCACATTGCTGAACCTGAATCCGCTGATCAAGCTCGACGGCTACTACATGTTCTCCGAAATTATCGGTGAAGTCGATCTCAAGGAGCGCTCGACACTCTACGTTTCACAGTGGGTGAGACGCCATCTGTTCTTCTTACCGGTCGAGATCGAATTCGTTCCCCGCAAGCGACGCGTTCTGTACATCGTCTATGCGATATTGTCGGGAATCTATGGATACCTGCTGATCGGGGCCGTGGCTCTGTTCGCTTACAACGTGCTGCACTCCTACATCCCGGAGTACGCCTGGATACCGACGCTGCTGATCGCGCTCCTGCTGTTTCGTTCCCGCATTCGCAAACTGGTGAGATTTATGAAAGAAGTCTATCTCGACAAGAAAGATCGGGTGCGAGCGTGGCTGACGCCCGTCCGCCTCGCCCTTTGCTTCGGAGTTGTGCTGACGATTGTGTTCGTGCCGCTGTGGCCGGACTTTGTCACCGGCCGCTTCGTCCTGGAGCCTGCGCGCCTTGCGGTGATTCGCGCCGAAGTGCCCGGGGTCGTCGAACAGGTGACGGTGGCGGAGGGCGAACGAGTCGCTCCGGGAACGATGCTGGTGCAGCTGCGCAACCTGGAGTTGCAATCCGAAGCCGCGCAGGCGAATGCGCGATTCCGTGAGTCCTCCGCACGCTATCTCAATGCCGAGCTGCGCTATGCCGATTTTGGACGCGCCGAGCATGAACGCGATGAGGCCGCAGAGCAAAGCCGCGTGCTGACCCAACAACTGAAGAGCCTGAAACTGACGAGTCCGATTGCTGGCGTCGTCGTGACTCCGAACCTGCAGGACCTGACCGGCAGCTATGTCGATGTCGGAACTGAAATCGCAGAGGTCGCGGATCTCGAGACAATGACCGCGAGAGTCTACATCCCGGAGTTCGACATGCGCGATGTGCGTCTGGGTACTCGAGTGCGCCTGCAAGTGCCATCGCGTATCGAACCTATGTCCGGGGTCCTGACTTCCATCGATCCACTCTCATCGCAGATCGATCCTGCACTGGCAGAGAAATCCCAGCTTAGCGGTATCGTGGCGGCGCCTTCCTATGTGGGTTTCGTCAGCCTGCAAAATGATGGATCACTGCATGAGGGGATGACGGGCACGGCGAAGCTGTTCGTGAGGCGTCGGAGCCTCGCGAACATGGCTGCCCGATTCGCGCGGGACTTGTTCGAGAGCCGATTCTGGTAAAGCCGCAACCTGAATGCCTGACAAAAAGGGGCTCGCGTAATGCGAGCCCTTTTTATCGAACCCAGATGGCGAGAGATTACGAGGGACGGACTGCGGGGCGGATCGCCGGGCGAACGGCCGGGCGTACCGCGGGACGCACTGCCGGCCTTACTGCCGGGCGCACCGCTGGTCTTACTGCCGGACGAACCGCCGGTCTTACGGCCGGTCGAACCGCGGGACGAACTGCCGGACGAACCGCCGGTCTTACTGCCGGACGAATCGCGGGACGCACTGCCGGTCGGATGGCCGCCTTCACGTCCGGGCTAACACTCGGCTTCTCTTTAGAAGTTGCCAGGATGGCTTTCTTCGCAGCTGTTCCCTGTGTGATGAGCGTCTTCTTCTGAATCGACATTGCAATCTCCTCTTTCTTGGGCTCGCCGGCGCCTTCTGGCAACCTCCGCCCTGACGTGTATAGATACTGCAAGGCAAATGCCATCCTGCTTCGGTGTCCGCGAGCGAGCGCGCGGCCTCGCAAATTCAATCACTTGGGCCATGGACCATGCTGTCATGGTGAGCGGCTGCCATCGCAGAAGCGACGTAAGGTATCAAAATTTGATTTGAGAAAGATGAAAAGTTAATCTCGTCGCAATTTTTCACCCGTCGCATACTACGTTGGCAAGCTACAACCCGCGAGCGATCTGATATTTCCGGCATAGATAGTGCATCTTCTGCTTGTCGATGTGCAGGAGCCTTGCCGCGCCAACCTTGTTGCCACCCGAGCGCCGCAGCGCCGCCTGTAAGTAAGCAACTTCGATGCGGCAGATCTCGTCATCGAAGTGAACTCCCTGCTCCGGGATAAGAATGGAATCTTGTGAAGTAGCACTGCTATACAACATGCGCTGCGGCAGGTGGTTCATTTTGATCACTGGTCCATCTACCATCAGCACCAGCCGCTGAACCAGGTTCTGCAGCTCGCGCACATTCCCCGGCCATGAATCTTCTTCCAACACCTGCATGACTTCTGGATCGACGCGCTTGAGCGGAACCCCATTCTGCGCGCAGTAAATGCGCAGGAAGTGATCGATAAGCAGGGGCACATCGCCGTCGCGATCGCGCAGTGGTGGAAGAAAGATAGGCACGACATTGATGCGATAGTACAGATCCTCGCGAAAGCGGCCCACTTGCACCATGCCTTCCAGGTCTTCATGCGTAGCAGTGATGAGGCGGAAGTCAATCTTCTTGGCGGTGTGGCCGCCTATCCGAGTGACCACGCGGTCCTCAAGAACGCGCAGCAGTTTCGTTTGCAGGGGAAGGCCGAGCGTAGCAATCTCGTCGAGAAAAAGCGTGCCCGTATGCGCAAGTTCGATGTGGCCAGGACGGGCTTGCCGCGCGTCGGTAAACGCTCCTTTCTCGTGGCCGAACAGTTCGCTCTCGATCAGGTTCTCGGGCAACGCCGCGCAGTTAATGCTGACAAAAGGCTTCTCAGACCGCGCGCCCAGCGCCACGATCGCGCGGGCGACAAGCTCCTTGCCGGTCCCGCTCTCGCCGCGAATCATCATGGTGCTGCTGCTATCGGCGACGCGTTGAATCGCCTCGTATACCAGCCGCATGGGTTCACTGGCGCCGATGAACTCGCCGTACGATTCCTGACCAGCCTTGGCACTGAGCCGATCCCGATATTCGATTTCAGCACTGCGTTTATCCAGGGCGCGGGCCAGCACGATGCGGACTTCTTCGAAGTTGATGGGGGCGACGAAGTACTCGTCGACGGTAGCATCGATAGCCTTGTGCCGAAGTCCCTTGCTGCGAGACCGCGTCAGTACTGCCAGCAACCCATCGGGCAGCAGCGAACGCAACTCCGTGATGGCTCTGAAACCTTCGTCTTGATCGTCGCCGACCACGTCGATATCCACAATAACGGCCTGCGGAGGGCTGCGCCTCACACGGACGAGGACTTCATCCCAGGCTTGACAGATACACAGATCGTATTCGTCGGAGAGACACGCCTCTGCCTCTGGCCGCACCGATTCGTCGCTGGTGACAATAAGAACGCTGCACCGCGGAGCGCGAGGGTCGCTCTTGATGCTCGGCATGATTGTTTCCTACCACATTCGCAACCAGCTTCGGGTTGCGCTTATTGTGATTCTGGAACCGACCTGCATGGCCCGGCGCTGCAAGGGCAAGTGGGGGGCATTATGCCATCGTTTTTTTAATCCATGTAGATTAATTTTTAATCTCCACCAAAATCTGGCATGCGGTAGCCGAAGAAAGCCATAACGCTCTACCACCATCGCAGCAATCACTGCGGAAGTATCAAAATACCTTGCAAATCACGGCTTTCCGTCATAGGTTAACCGCGGCGACAAGCAGATCGTGCAAGTGATGCCAGGAGGATGGCGTGGATATCAATGTTCGTAAGCGGGCTCAGGTTCAGGTGATGCAATTGCGAGGACAGTTGCGGCTCGGCGACGCGGTCGATGAACTGCAGCGTACCATCACCGACTCCATGGATGAGGGGGACCTGCGCTTCGTCATCAATCTGTCGGAGGTGCCCATGATCGACTCCAGCGGTATCGGCGTGCTGGTGCGATCGCTGACTTCCGCGAAGAAGCGGGGGGGAAGCGTGAAGCTGGTGAATCCTTCAACCTTCGCGCAAAAGACGTTGCGCCTGGTTGGTGTTCTTAACCTGTTTGAAGTTTACGAAGACGACGAACAGGCAGTGGCGTCGTTCAACTGATTTTTTCTTACGGCAAAAATCCAGTCTAATTCGATGAGGCTTCATGGCTGTTGACGCAGGCACCGGCGCGGTGGACCAACCCAATGCGGTGATCGACGCGCTCGAAATTTGCCTGCCGGGCGAAGTCGGCGCCATAGCCGCTGCCGCGGATAGCATCTCCGACAAGCTAAGCCGGCTGACCATCCCCGAAGAGAAGCAGATGGAAATTGTTTTGGCAGTGCAGGAGGCACTGGCCAACGCCGTCGTCCACGGCTGCAAGAACGATGCCTCGAAACAGGTCCGCTGCCGTCTTGCTCAATACGCGGACGGCCGCATATTGATCGTGGTGAGTGATCCGGGTTCGGGCTATCAGCAGGGAGACCTCCCCGATCCCCAGCGCGCCGATCGCATCTATCAGGATCACGGTCGCGGCGTTTACCTGATATGCCAATTGATGGACGACGTTTCCTTCGCACGCAACGGCAGCGAGATCAGGATGTGGAAGTACTGATCGGCGCAGCAACTCTGTCGGCTGACTGATCAAGCCCCCGAGATGGATGCGTCCAGCAGCTCCATGTAGTGCTTCACCGGCAGAGGATGTCCTTTCTCATTCAGTAGAGCGCTGATCTGCAACTGGCATCCGGGATTTCCAGTCGCCACCATCTCCGCCTTCGTGGCGACGATGTTCTTGGCTTTACGCTCGCCCAATTCGTGACCGGCCTCCGGCTGCAACAGGTTGTAGACGCCGGCCGATCCGCAGCAGAGCGCGGATTCGGGCAGCTCCAAAATCTCTAATCCCGGTATGGTGCGCAGCGCGGCGCGCGGCGGCGCCGTCAGGCCTTGCGCATGCTGCAGGTGACACGGATCATGGAAGCCGACTTTCACTGCCATGGGATGACGCGTCGCGCGCGGCGGCAATTCCGCCAGCACCTCCGATGGATCTTTGCATTTTGCGGAGAAAGCCAGCGCGCGCTCGCGATATTGCGGATCGTCACGCAACAGGTAACCGTAGTCTTTGAGTATTGCGCCGCAGCCGGCGGCATTCACGATAATGGCATCGGCCTGCGAGCTTTCGAACTGATCGATCATCTTCCGCGCCATTATCAGCGCTTCGTCTTCTTGTCCCAGATCCAGCAGCAGGGCGCCGCAGCAACCCTGCTCCTGCGGGACCAGTACCTCACAGCCTTCCGCGGCCAGCACACGCGCGGTGGCTGCGTTGACTTGCGCGTTGAAGACGCTCTGCACGCACCCCGTGACCAAGGCAACGGTGCGACGCTTCTCACCTTTTGCCGCAATGCGCGTCGGCAGAGCGGCCGAAGTTTCCTTGCTCGAGAGGTCGGGCATCAACTGCTCCATCGCGCGCAGCTTCTGCGGCAGCAGAGCGGTCAAGTGCAGTGCGTGCGCCAGGTGCTGAATGCCCAGCCGCTGATACAGTCGCAGGGCGACCGCAAGTTTGCGCAATCGCTTGGGACGGCTGAAGGTTGCGGCGATCATCTTCCGAAAGATGCGTTCGCCCAGCGGCCGGTGATACAGGCGTTCGACCTGCGCGCGCATGGCTTCAATCAGCTTGCCGTATTTGATTCCCGAAGGGCAGGAGGTTACGCACGCCTGGCATCCCAGGCAGTGATCGAAGTGCGATACATACAGGTCGGTCAATGGAACCTCGCCGTCGATGGCCATGCCGATCAGGTGAATGCGGCCGCGCGGGGAATCCATCTCCTTGCCCCAAAGCGTGTAGGTGGGGCAGGTCTGCAGACAGAATCCGCAATGCACGCAAACGTTCAGCAGATCGGCGGACGGAGGATGATGCTCGTCAAAAACGTGTGCCTTGCCATTGGTAGGGGTGACGGCATTTGCCGGGGTTGCGACCGCTTTTTCGATCATATGGCCCCCACAAAACGACCCGGATTTAATGTCCGGGCCGGGTCGAATGTTTCTTTTATCTGCTGCATCAGTGGAAGCGCTTCTCTCAACCTTCCCCACACGTCAAGCGATTCCTTCATCGGCGTCGGGCACTGTTCGACAACCAGCGTGCCCTCCAGACGATCCACCTCGCCGCGCAGTCCCTCTACGACCTTCAACAGCGATGGCATCTCGGCATCGAAGCGCACCTCGGTCAGGCCGGTGCCTTGGGCGACCAGAGTCGCCTTCACCTCTGTTCCATTCACTTGACGGAAAATTCCGTCGCACAGCGATCCAATTCGCGAAGGCACAACGCTGCATTTGCAGATCGCAGAATCTCCGGCGTTGGTGAACAGCTGCCGGCGCGCATCCCAGATCTCGTTGGGGGACTCGACAATTTCGCAGCCCACAGCGACCTTGGCCAGCCTCTCGCGCTGATCCTGTAATGACTCGGGAATGCCCTCGAATCGCACATCGATCGTCACCCGGTTGGCTCGATCGGTGCGCACCTGCAGTCCCGTGTAGATCACGTACGACGCGAGGATCGCAAGCACGACCTTGTCCGCTTCGGCCGCGCTGCCTGCCATGATGCTGTAGGTGGAAGTGGCGACCGGAACGGGATGCAGGCGGAAGGCGGCGCGGGTAATTACTCCGAGCGTGCCCAGCGAGCCGATCATCAGTTTGGTGAGATCGTAGCCGGCTACGTTCTTGACGACCTTGCCTCCGGCTTTGATGAGGCTGCCATCAGCCAGCGCGACCTCGACTCCCAGCACCAGGTCGCGTACCGCGCCATAGCGGATGCGCAAGGTTCCGCTCTCAGCAGTTGCCAGCAAACCGCCGACCGTCGTCTTCTCCGGCCACAGCGGATCGATGGCAAGACGCTGGCGATGTGGCTGGAGTGCGCGCTGCAGTTTGTCGATCGTACAACCCGCCTCGACGATCGCGACCATGTCGCCCCAAACGTGCTCCACCACGCGATTCAGCCGCTCGGTCGAAAGAATCACGTCGGCCTTTTCCGGGCGGTTGCCTAGGCCGAGCTTCGTCCCTCCCCCACGCGGCACCACACCCAGCCCGGCGGAACTGCAATACTGCAGCACCTTGGCGACTTCAAGCGCCGTTGCCGGCGCAATTACTTTCGTCGGCCGCAGTCCATCGATCATGTCGCTGCTGGAAGCCGGCCAAATATGCTCGCGACCGACAATTTCCTCCAGGTCGGTCCACGCAATCTCTATCGGGTATTCATGCACATTCATGATCTGCTCCCGTGGACCCGCTCACCCGTACGAAGGCGGGTGAGCCGCCGCGCTAATATCGTTGGGCCAGTCCCGCCTTCTCGATCGGGTGTGGCTCGTAAGCGATCGGCCGCTGAAACGTCGCATCCGTGCCGGGGAACATCTTGCTCGGATTGCAAAGCCCATGCGGATCGAACGCCGAACGCAGGCGCTGCATGGCTTCCAGGTCCGCCTCCGAGAACATCACCGGCATGAAGTGTTTTTTCTCTTCGCCGATCCCGTGCTCGCCGGTAATCGATCCTCCCGCCTCGACACACAGGCGCAGGATGTTCTCGGCCAGCACCATGGCTCGCTGCTCCTGTCCCTCGATGCGGCGATCGTAAAGCACCAGCGGATGAAGGTTGCCGTCACCGGCATGGAAGACGTTGGCTACCCGCAAGCCGGCCTCGGCGCTGAGGCGATCGATTTCGCCCAAAACGCGCGGCAAGGCCGTGCGCGGGATAACGCCGTCCTGCACCAGGTAATTTGGCGAGATGCGTCCGACTGCGGCAAACGCAGCTTTGCGCCCCTTCCAGACCGCCATACGTTCGGCATCGGACTTGGCCAGCCGCAGCTCCCATGCGCCGCACTTGGTACAAATTGGGCCGACCTTCTCCATCAACAGATCGACCTCACGCACCGAGCCGTCGAGCTCGACCAGCAGCAACGCCTGGCAGTTGGGATAGTTGGGATGCACCGCCGCTTCGGCCGCTTCCAGCGCCAGCCGATCCATGATCTCCATGGCAGCCGGGAACATTCCCGACGCGATGATGTCGCTCACCGCCTGTCCAGCCTCGCTGCTGGAATTGAACGCCGCCATCAGCGTCTGAATGCATTCCGGCTTCTTGATGATGCGAAGGGTGACCTTGGTAACGATTCCGAAGGTTCCCTCCGAGCCAACGAACGAGCCAACCAGGTCGTAGCCGGGATAGTCCAGGGTCTTGCCGCCCAGATTTACCAGCGAGCCGTCGGAAAGAACGACTTCAAGCCCGATGATGTAGGTCGTGGTGACGCCATACTTGAAGCAGTGCGCGCCGCCGGAATTTTCCGCGACGTTGCCGGCAACCGTGCAGACGATTTGCGAGGAGGGATCGGGCGCGTAGAAATATCCAAAGCCCGAGACGGCAGCGGTGATGGCCGAGTTCGTCACTCCCGGCTCGACCACCACGCGCGCATTCGGAAGATCGACGTCGACGATGTGGTTCATGCGCGAGACGCCAATTACCACGCCGCCCTTGATCGGCAGCGCGCCGCCGCTCAGCCCGGTGCCGGAGCCGCGTGCCACGAACGGGATGCGCTCGCGATAACACAGCTTCACGACCGCCTGCATCTCCTCGGACGAGGCGGGAAGAAGGACCAGCTCGGGCACGACGCGAAACAGCGTCAGGCCGTCGCACTCGTAGGTGCGCAACTGCTCGCGGGCCGTCACCAGCCCCGCATCGCCAACAATGGAACGGAATTCACTGATCAGGTGGGAGTCCATGCTCGCGACCTCCGGACCGGGCAGACCAGAACGAATTCGTAGAGAATTCGCGGTCAGCACGGGTCGCGACTAGCAAGCTACGCCCGGACTGGTGAGCTCGCAGTGACAACAAGCACAGTTGCACGTGACCGTTCGGCCCGTGCGGCGCTTCGGTTGATCGAATGTCTTATCGACCCGATCGGCATCCCCGCGCGACCGCCCTAGGGCAAACGACACAGTGACGAAGTGTTCTCGAAGGCTTGCCGACAAAGTGGCCCGCATTGCGGGTGCAAGGCAATGCGAAATCACGGCAGACACTGTCACATTTTAGTGTGACGAAGCAGCTTACTGGGACGACTCTTCCTCAAAGGTCAGCGGTTTCACGTGCCAGATGTCGCGGGCATAGTCGTGAATGGAGCGGTCGGAGGAGAAGAATCCCATACGTGCCGTGTTCAGGATTGACATTCGTGTCCAGTGCTCCTGATCAAGATAGGCGTGGCTCACCGTCTCCTGACAATCGATGTAGGACTGATAGTCTGCCAGCAGCAGGTACTGGTCATCGTTGAGCAGTGCGTCGACGATGGGACGGAACAGCTGCCGGTCACCCGCCGAAAATGCGCCGGAGGAGATCTGATCGATAACGTCCTTCAGCAGAGGATTGGAGTCGTAGTAATGGCGCGGATTATAGCCGCCGGACTTGAGCGTCATGACCTGCTCCGCGGTCAGGCCGAAGAGGAAGAAGTTCTCGGCACCGACCTGTTCACGAATCTCAACATTCGCACCGTCTAAAGTACCTATTGTCAGGGCGCCGTTCATGGAAAATTTCATATTGCCGGTTCCGGAGGCTTCTTTGCCAGCGGTGGAGATTTGTTCGGAGAGCTCGGCGGCGGGATAGATAACTTGTCCACTGCTGACGTTGAAGTCAGGAATAAAGACTACGCGCAGGCGGTCGCGCACGCGATGGTCCACATCGATCGTCGCTGCGACGGAGTTAATCAGCTTGATGATCAGCTTCGCCATGAAATATCCCGGAGCCGCTTTGCCACCAAAGATCACGGTACGCGGGGTAACTGGATCGTGTCCGTCGCGTTTGATTCGCGTGTAAAGCGTGATGACATACAGCACGTTCAACAACTGGCGCTTGTATTCGTGGATGCGCTTCACCTGCACGTCGAACATAGTGTTGGGATCGATGGACATGCCAGTGCGTTCGTGGATCAAATGAGTAAGCTGCACCTTGCGGGCCATCTTTACCTGGCGCCAGTGACTGCGGAAGTCCGCATCTTCGGCTAGCGGCTCCAGTTTGCGCAGCTCTTCCGCGTGAGTAAGCCATCTATCGCCAATCTTGCTGTTTATCAGGCGCGACAGCTCAGGGTTACTGAGCGCTAGCCAGCGGCGTGGCGTGACTCCATTCGTCACGTTGAAAAACTTCTCCGGCATCAGCTCGTAGAAGTCATGCAGCACAGTTTTCTTCAACAGCTCGCTGTGCAAAGCGGCGACGCCATTCACCGCATGTGAGCCAACCGTGGCCAGGTTGGCCATCCGCACATACTTTGGGCCGTGTTCGTCAATGAGAGAAACCCGCGCTACCAGATCATTGTCGTTGGGGTGTTTGACGCGCACTTCGTCGAGGAAGCGACGGTTGACCTCATAAATGATCTCGAGATGCCGAGGCAACAAGCTGGCAAAGAGAGGCAACGGCCATTTCTCCAACGCCTCGGGCAGCAGCGTGTGATTGGTGTAGGCCAGCGCCTTTTGGGTGACGTTCCAGGCTTCATCCCAATCCATTTCGTGAATGTCTACCAGCAGCCGCATAAGTTCAGCGACCGCGATGGAGGGATGGGTGTCGTTCAATTGAATAGCGTAGGTCTCATGGAAGGTGTGCGGGGTGCCGCCCCGCAGCAGATGTATGCGAAGCATGTCCTGCAAGGAGCAGGAGGTGAAAAAGTATTGCTGCTGGAGCCGCAAGAGCTTGCCGGCCTCCGGCTCGTCGTTGGGATAGAGCACTTTGCTGATGGTTTCGGAGGCGACTTTCTCGCGGACGGCGTCGTAGTAATCGCCCTTGTTGAAAGCCTGAAAATCGAAGGAGTCGATCGCCTCCGACGACCAGAGGCGTAAGAAATTGGTCATGGGCGTGTCGAAGCCGGCGACGGCAATGTCGTTGGCAATTCCCCGCACCACATGCTCGGGGATCCACCGCACCCGGAAGTGACCATGATCGTCGTGATATTGCTCGGTGTATCCGCCGGTTCCGACAAAGTGGGAGATCTCAGATCGAGACATCTCCCATGGATTGCCCATGCTCAGCCATTTGTCGGTTTTTTCCACCTGCCAGCCATTCTGTATTTCCTGGTCGAACAACCCGAACTCGTAACGAATGCCATAACCGATCGCGGGAATGTTCAACGTGGTGAGCGAATCCATATAGCAAGCCGCGAGCCGGCCTAGTCCGCCATTGCCAAGGCCGGGTTCGGGCTCGTGCGCCAGAAGTTTGTCGAGGCTCTGACCCAGCTCCTTGAGAGCTTCTTCGACCGGACCACGCATCTCGTAAACATTCAGCAGGTTGTTGCCTAATTGCGGGCCGATGAGGAACTCCGCTGACAGGTAACTGACGATTCTCACCCGGGTGTGCCGCGCACGGCCGAAGGCCTGGATCCAGTCATTCATCATGCGGTCGCGAACCGCGTAAGCAACCGCCATGTACCAGTCGTTGGTCGTAGCCAGTTCAGGAATGCGGGCTTGCACGTAATAAAGATTGTCCAGAATAGCCTGTTTCAGTTCCGCGGGTGTTCTTCCCGTACGAACCCGATCATCGACAGTTTCCATCATCTACTCCCTCGCGGCGATCCGCAGCCGCGTCGGTCAGCGTAATTTCTTGATACCACAACCGGCATCGAAAAGAGGCCATGTGAATGGAATTTCACAGTCCACGAAAATTGCATAATCTGCGCCTCCCAGAGAGCGACGCAATTCAGCCCCGAGGTTGATGCCATCTAGTGTAGATTGAGCTGTCAGTGTCAACCTGAATAAATCGGTAATCGAGGCCTGCTCTCATGCCCATCTACGCAGTGATCGACGTCGGTACGAATTCGGTGAAGCTCAATATCAGCGAACGAACCCAGGACGGCGTCTGGAAGACGCTCACCGACCGAGCTGAAATTACGCGTCTGGGGGAAGACTTGGAAAAGGCCGGTGCTATCAGTGACGCTGCCATGCAGCGGACCGCCCTCGCCATCTGCAACATGGCCACGGAAGCCACCAAAGCTGGAGCCCTCAAAATCGCGGCAGTGGGCACCATGGGCCTGCGGACTGCAAGCAATAGTCAGCAATTCCTGGGAGCCGTTAAGAGCCGTTGTGGTATTGCGATCGAGGTTATCCCCGGAGAAGAGGAAAGCAGGCTGGCGTATCTGGCCGTCAAATCCGGTCTCGGGCTTGCTGAGGGCACGTTAGCCATCTTCGATACCGGCGGCGGTAGTACCCAATTTACTTTCGGACGCGGCTCCTCGGTCGAAGAGCGTTTCAGTCTGAACGTAGGTGCCGTGAAGTATACCGAGGAGTACGGTCTTGCCGGCATTGTCTCGCCCGAGCAACTTCAGCTGGCTTTGTCGGCGATCAGTACAGATCTCGCCCGGATCGACCATCGAAGTTCGCCGGATGTCCTGGTTGGCATGGGAGGCGCGATTACAAACATGGCCGCCGTCAAGCACAACCTCGCCAAGTACGATCCTGATGTTGTGCAGGGCTCGGTAATCGAGAGCCAGGAAGTGGATCGCCAGATAGGGCTTTATCGCTCGCGGACAACGGACGATCGTCGTAAGGTCGTCGGATTGCAGCCGAAGCGTGCTGACGTGATACTGGCGGGCGCGTGTATCGTGCATACGGTCTTGAAAAAGCTCGCGAAAGATCGACTGAAGGTGAGCGACCGGGGACTCCGCCACGGCGTCCTGATCGATCGGTTTTCGTAGGAAAGGTATTCGCCCGGTATGAGCGCCAGCGCGCCCAGCATCCTTCGTCTGCCGACGCAACGCGAGGCCCCGCCTCGCAACGCTGTGGGCCGTCTGTTGCTGAGCGGCCGTCGGCTGGATGAACCCAAGGCGAGTGAGGTCGTCCGCCCCTGGTACCTTGTGCTGTGGCTCACCGGCGTCGATTACTTCTCGACGCTGGGATATCAGCCGGGGATTGCTTTGCTGGCTGCCGGGAGTCTTTCCATAACCGCGACCGGCGCTCTCATCGTGGTAACCCTGCTCTGCGCGGTTCCCGTTTATGCCGAAGTGGCTCGCCGATCGTATGCCGGACAGGGCTCCATTGCCCTGTTGGAAAACCTCTTCTCCGGCTGGAAGAGCAAGATCTTTGTGCTGGTCCTTCTGGGGTTCGCTGCAACCGATTTCGTCATAACCATGACGTTGTCGGCCGCGGACGCGGCGCGTCATGCCATTGCCAACCCGTATCTGCACCCGTTCGTGAGCAACGGCCAGATCCTTCTGACACAGGAGCTGCTGTTGCTGCTTGCGGTAGTGTTCCTGCTGGGCTTTCAGGAGGCGATTACCCTGGCGACGGTCGTCGCCATTCCTTATCTGCTGCTCAATTTGGTCGTTGTGATACGGGGCGCCTGGCAGATCGCCGGCGAACCGGCAGTCATAAGCCATTGGCGACAGGCCCTGAGCGTTCATGGAGACTGGGTGCCGGTGTTGATCGCTTCGGGGCTGTTGTTTCCCCGGCTGGCCTTGGGATTGAGTGGCTTCGAAACCGGCGTTGCGGTGATGCCTCTGATTCAAGGCGACCCTGCGGATCAAACTTCGACAGAGCCAAGGGGAAGAATTCGCGCCACCCGAAAACTCCTGATTACCGCAGCGGGCATCATGAGCGTGATGCTGTTGGGGACCAGTGTGGTCTCGACTCTGCTGATCCCGGAGTCGGCATATCGCTTGCACGGGCCGGCCGCGGGACGCGCCGTTGCATATCTGGCCCACGAACTTCTGGGCAATGGATTCGGCACCGTCTACGATCTTTCGACCATCCTGATCTTGTGGTTCGCCGGCGCTTCGGCGATGACCGGGCTGCTGAATCTCATCCCCCGCTACCTGCCGCGCTTTGGCATGGCGCCGCGATGGGTTTCATATCGACGGCCGCTGGTGCTGGTCCTGCTCACGATCAACGCCGTGGTGACTCTGGCGTTCCGCGCGAGCGTTGAGGCCCAGGGTGGAGCGTATGCCACCGGAGTTCTGGTGCTGATGCTCTCCGCCGCGGTTGCAGTCACACTGGCGCTTTGGCGGGAATGCAGCTTCCGCGCGCCGCTCTCGATTCTGCTGGCGCTCTACTTTCTGCTGGTCACCTTCGTTTTTGCCTACACCTTGATTGCGAATGTTATTGAACGTCCCGACGGCATTATTATCGCCAGCATCTTCATCCTTCTTCTTCTTATATCAAGTGCTCTGAGCCGGTATCACCGGTCGACAGAAATGCGGGTTTCGGAAGTCACTTTTCTCGATCTGGATTCCAGTGAACTGTGGGCGACGATCACGGGCGGAAAAGTGAATCTCGTTCCTCATAGTGTTTCCACCCCGGAATACCGAACCAAGTTGGCGGATGACATCCGAACCCACTACAAGATCAATGGGCCGTTGGTCTTCCTGCATGTCACTCTGCTGGACAACCGAAGCGAATTCCTGTCGCCGTTGCGGCTCAGAGTATCCCGAGAAGGAGCAGACTTCGTCATCGAAGCCTCGGGAGCAGTCGCCATCGCAAATTCCATTGCCTACATTGCGGAGCTGTTGAACCCCATAAGTATTGTGCTGGGTCTTACCCGCCGCAACCTCATGAAGCAATCGTTTGGATATCTGCTGTGGGGAGAAGGAGAAATCGGTTTAACGGTCTATTCCATCCTGGTGCGCTATTGGGAGTGGACGAAGCGTATCAATACGCCGACGATTTTCCTGATGAGCGAATAGCGCAGCAACGCGACGTTATGCATAAGACTGCTCAACCGGCCGGCGACCGCTTCCAGAGCGATGCGGAAAGGTACGCCTCTTACCTGACGACGCCGGAAGGCCGGCTACGCCTCGATCTCGCCTTTGCGAACCTGGAGGAATTCCTGTGCGCCCGGTCGCCGTCTTCCTTGTGCGCCCTCGATCTTGGCGGCGGTACCGGAGCCACCGCTGTCCGCCTGGCGCGTCTCGGCGTTCGAGTTACCTTACTCGACTCCTCGCAAGCGATGCTGGACATCGCCAGGCATGCAGCGTTGGAAGCTGGTGTCGCTGCTCAGGTCGCAATGCAGCTCGGCGATGCCGCGCACGTCGCGGATTTGTTCCCTGGTCGATCCTTCGATGTCGTTCTTTGCCACAACCTCCTGGAGTATGTCGATGAACCGCATTTGGTTTTGGTCGAGGCGGCACGCGCGATGCGGGATTCCGCGTCGATCTTGTCAGTCCTCGTGCGCAACCGGGCTGGTGAAGTTTTGAAGGCTGCGATTCAAGCCGGGGATCTGAAAGCTGCGGAAAATGCCGTGACCGAAGAGTGGGGGCACGAATCTTTATATGGAGGCAAGGTGCGGCTGTTCACCTTGGATACTCTGCGAGCGCTGCTGAAAGCCGCGTCGCTCACCGTAGTCGCAGAGCGGGGAGTGCGCGTCGCTTCTGACTACTTGCCGCCGCAGGTCTCCCGCTCTGCTCAATATGAGCAGATTATTAAGTTGGAGAGCAAGCTCGGCCGGAGGCCAGAATTTACCGCAGTCGCCCGCTACTTGCACTGCCTGGCGCGTCGCACGCCTGAGTGATTGAGAATGATGCATGCGTGATATGACCTCGGCACCCTCATCGGTTTCCAACGCGCCCTTGCCGAAGGATGGCATCTCCCTCGGACTTGGCCTGACCAATGAATGCAATCTCTCGTGCTCGTTCTGCTATCGCGATCCCACTCGCGCCGACCGTCTTTCGCTGGAACAGGTCAAGTCGGTGATGGAACGGTTGCCTGTTCGCTCGGTAAATCTCGGCACGGGCGAGAACGGCATGCATCCGGAATTCAAGGCCATCTTGGCCTATCTGCGAACGCAGCCGATCAAGTTGACCATCACTTCCAACGGTCACAGCATTGCCGTGCTGGAAGACGACGACCTGCGCGCCTTCCACGATATCGAGTTCTCGCTCGATTACCCCACGCAAGCTGAGCAGGATTTACAGCGTGGGCCCGGCAACTGGGAACTTATCCAGCAGCAGGCCGGGCGCTGCGTGCGGATAGGCGTGCCGGTAACTATTGTTGCCGTCATGATGAAGTCGAATCACTTGCGTCTCGCGGAGATTGCGCGAGTGGCCAAGCAGTTTGGCGCCCCCCTGCGGGTGAACGTCTATCAATCGGTGAGGTCCGACATTTATGCCTTGTCTTACGAAGAATATTGGGAGGGTTTTCGGCGTCTTTTTGCTGAAACCGAAGTAATCGCAATCGGCGAACCTCTGGTGCGAGCCATGGCAGGTCTTCCACCCCTCAAACGGGGGTGCGGCTTCAGCACAATCCGAGTGACGCCACGCGCGACCACCCAACCCTGTGTCTATTGGCCGGGAACGGGCGAGCCGTTGACACAGCTGATAAGTGCGGGAACGGAGATTCTGAATTCCACGCCATTCGAGCAGGCCCGGACACTTCCCGACACCTGTCAGAGCTGCGAGTTCCGGGACACCTGTCACGGTGGCTGCGCGGGACGCAGGCAGCTGCAGCGAGCGCTAGCGCAGCCGGATTTTTATTGTCCGGTCGTTCGCGGCGAGCGCCCACGCATCCCGATCCACATGGCCGCCGACCGCGATCTGCCGAAGTTAAGCAGCTCCTGTACCACGGTAGTGATTGCCCGATAGGCGATGCCTCAAAATCACTAGAACCTTCGTCTTTGGGCTACGCTTCTCTGAGCAACTCGATTCGATACTTCGGCGCTAACTGCAATACCTTTTTGAGAAAAGCCTCCTGCTGTTCATCGTTTAGCTTTGGAGGCGGAGTGCTGCGGGTCGCGACAGGGATGCCCACCTCCTTAAAGAATCGCTCCTGCCCGGCCGGTGAGCAAATACAAAGCATTCGGGCAGCACTTGAAGAAGAATTACGAAACTGATGTGGTGCGTTCGCGGGAATATGGATCGTCTCGCCTCCCCTCACGAGACGCTTCTCGCCCCGAAAGGTCGCTTGAATCTCGCCTTCGAGAATAATGAAAGTTTCCTCGAAATGGTGACGGTGAGGCGGCGGCCCGCCGCCAGGCGGAACGTACATGTCAATCAGGCAGAAGCGGCCAGCGGTGTCGTCGCCGCTCAGCAGAATGGTGTAGGTGTCGCCAACGACGCCCAGATGAAGCAGGCTGTCACCCCCACTTTTCAACGCGAGCTTTCGGTGCAAGTCATCCTCAGGGATTCGCAACAATGAATCTGAGATCGGTGGCGTAGGCATGATTCACTCCGTTTATTTCGCGTCTATCCATTTATCGGAACCCGCCAGCTTGACGGCGACGTTCGTAAACCAAAGATGAAACGGCTTGCCGTTGAGAGTGCCGCGGTGCTCGGTGGAGATAAGCAGAGGACCTGCCATTTTGTAGTCAGCCCAGGTTGCGATCACAACCTTCTTGTTGGCTGCGCCGCCGTCATATTCGAATTGTTCGACTCGCCCGTCCTTGCCGACGAAGAGCGTCCAGGTGTCACCCGGCGTATAGCCGACGCCTGACGGATACTTCACCACAATTTTGTCGGCGGAGCCTTTGCCCAGGGGCATTTTTTGCTGGCCTTCGTCGGTCACTGTGGCGCTGGTGTCCCAGTAAACATGGAAGGGGAAGATGAGCCAGTAATTGTCATTGACGAAATTCGGATCGATATCGTCCTTTATGCTCGCTGGCTGGCTGTTCAATTGCGAACGCAAGTATGTAACCTTCACCGGCTTGCCCGACTTATCTTTGCCCTCGAAGGTAACTTGGCCAGTCTTCGGCTCCCATGTCCACGTCCGCGATAGACTCACGTTAAATGCGGCAATCTGCGCGTTGAAGGTGTAGCGAATAGCTTCGACCTGCCCATAGGAATCGAGACCATAAGTTTTGGCGAGTTTGTCGACGATGGCCGGGCGCTGCTGCGCCCAGGAAGTTGGTACGAGCATCAGTACCGCAAAAACCAGAGGCCCAAGCAGAGAAACACGGCGAAGTTTTTTCATAGGGTGCCTCACGAGTGAATTCGCACGACGGAGCCTTGGATGATTTGTTTGGCCTTCGGGATACAGGAGTTACAAGTCGGCGAAATCGGTTGGCCCAGGGTCGCTAGCCGGCTGCGCCCCGCGCCGCCCGTCGTTTAATCCGCCGTAAGCCGAGGATGAGGCCCGCGATGGCGATGGGCCCGTATTCCAGCAACGTGACCCAGCCGGGAACGATCCACGGGCGGCCGATATCACGCAGATGCCAAACCATGTAAGTCGGAATGATGCTCACCGTCCATATCATGATTGGCACTGTGGCAATGGAACGGGTAAATGGCAGCAGCCAGAGCAGGTACCACGGATAGATCACGGGAGCGCATAACAGGGATACCGCCATCGGCCACGCAAACGCGTCTGCACACAATGCCTCTGACTTACGCCGGAAATAGATCGCGCAGGCTAAGCCGGTGAGAACCGCAAGTCCGGCGACAAATTGCGCAGGCGCAACCCGTTCCAGCGTTGTGAAGACCAGATCATTAAACCGAAATTGCTCTACATAGGTACCGAGCGAGCCGATAGGAATCCCTTTGTTATGGACGAATGGCACATACAACGCCGCGAACACAGCCACGGCCAAGATCCCATCACGCAGACGAACCCGTTTCCAGTAAAGAGGCAGCAAGACAATCGGGAGAAACTTTACCGCGACAGCCAGCGCAAAGGTAAGCGCTGCCACGGTACGCCAGCGACGCAGCAGTGCAGCGAGAGACAGCACTAACAGCAGGGCCCCGACGATATCAATGTGGCCACTGCCCGCGACCTCAGTCGCGAGCAGCGGATTCCAGGCATAGGCCAAGGCCCAATGTTCTGCTTGCCCGCTGGAGCGCAAAACATCCCACAGGACAAACACAATCAGCCAGGCACAGACAACGAACGCCACTTTCAACGTGAAAACAGATTCGTGAATCGCGGTTACGGCACGGAAGAAAAGCTCGGCGCCCGGAGGGTATAGGCTTGGCAGATCCGGATGGTTCAGCGTAATGGTCTCCGCTGTGTGCAATTGCCGGAAGGCAGGGTCGGCTGGTACCACAATGTAAGGGTTGTAGCCGAGTCGCTGCAGGCGGCCGTCCCATAGGTATCGATGAATGTCATCATCTGAACCCGGCCGCGTCACCAGGAACTGAAGCTGCCACAAGGCAGCCAATATCAGCCCGATGACAACGACGTGCCTCGGAAGTGCCGACGAAGAAAAGAGCTCACGGATGGCGAAGAGATACGCTACGCCCGCAACCGCCAGCGGGATGATGGAGGATGGTCCGCCCCGGTTGCTGAAGTTGTGGCAGCAGATGCTGAGCGCGACGAGCATGATCACGCCAAGCGCGAATAGCCGGTGCGATGGCATGAGCTTCGCGCGTCTCACGTGCTCGCCCGCAGCTGTGCTATTGTCTGTCCCCACTGTTTCAACCAGAGCGCCGTTCGAGGCGCCCGTGCAGGAGCAGCCTGCAACTCCTCAGCGAGTCGAAGCAAGTCGCCGGACACATCAATGTCATAAAAGATGTCGGTAAAGCCTGCCGAAAGCCCGAGGCGTTGCACGCGCGCTCGCAGCGTCTCCAGCGCACTAGTGGTTCCCAACCCGTCGCCCGCAAAGAGTGTGGGATATGCGGCCTTTGCGCCGACAAGATAATAACCCCCGTCGTGAGTCGGTCCGATCACCACATCTCGCACCGTAAGGGACTCGAATGCGTTTTTCAGGACCGCCGCCGGCAGGTGAGGACTGTCACTGTTGAACGCGATCACGCAGCGCTGCTCAACTGCGAAATGCGCGAAAACTGAGATGAGCCCCGCAGCGAGGCCTTCACCATTTTGCGCCACGACCTGCACAGCATTGCCGGTTACATCGATGAGATCATCCACGTCGGCGCGAGGGCACATGATCGCAATCTCGACCTCATTTAATGATCGTGCCAGATCGAGCGTGTCTTCGAGCAGACAGCGATAGAGCGCGGTTACGGCCGCGCCGGGCAGGCTTTCCATGAGTCGGGTTTTGACTCTTCCCGGCCGCGGGGCTTTCGCCATGATTACGAGGGTCCGATTGCGCGAATGCGCCGTGGTCAGGCGGAAGGAGTTCATAGGCGATTGCGGACCGTCACGCGGGCCGCCGTGTTTCGGCCCTCGGACGCCAAAAATAATAACGCACGATTCGAGTGAGGATGAACCACGCCGCTCCCACGCTGCCCTTCACCGTGCCGCTGATCTTCGACCTCCCAATCCGCGGGTAGTAGCTAACCGGTACCTCAACAATGCGCAGCCGCTCTCGGGCGCCTTTCACGATCATTTCCACCGCCCAGCCATACGTTGCCTCTTCCAGCGCGAGTCTTCGAAGCGAGTCGGCGCGGCCTGCACGGAATGGGCCCAAGTCGCTGAGCTTGACGCCATAAAGGATCGTGATCAAAGCAGCCGCAAGACGATTACCAAAGACGGCGTGCGAGGGCAACGAACCGGCATTGTGCGTGGTGCTAAGGCGAGATCCAATCGTAAGATCTGCACGCCCCTCAAGGATCGGCGTCAGGAGAAGCGGCAGTTCAGAGGGACGATCGCTGTAGTCGCCGTCGAGGAATACGACAATATCGGGGTTGTCTGCATTGGCCACTCCAGTCAGACAGGCGCGCCCGTAACCGCGCCGTGTTTCGCGGATCACACGCGCCCCCATTTTTTGAGCGATCTCCGGCGTGCCGTCGGTAGAATTGCTATCCACGACGATCACTTCTGTGACGAGCTCTGACGGCAGGTCGGCGAGAACGCGAGCGATTGCCTGCGCCTCGTTGCGGGTAGGAATAACGACCGAGACTCGCATGGGATGGTTCGGTCACAACCACCTGGAAAATGGGAGCCGCTCGGCGACCTTGGCGTCGATGCCCCATCTGCGCCCCGCACTGCCTATGGCAAGCGCCAGCGATGCGAGTACCGGGTTCAGCAACTCCCAAGTCCAGGCCGTACCCCACTCCGACATCCAGAGACTGGTGAGATAGAGGAATGCTACAAACGCGACGGGTCGAGTCAGAAAACCGAGGATCAGCAGGATGCCGAACGACATCTCGGCGATTGCCTGCATCGGAGCCGCCATGGCAGCGTGATTCGCCGCCAATTCCATGACTGCCTTCCACGCCGCCGGCGAGTGCCCCTTCTGAATGTAATAGTGGATCAGTCCTGCGTAGCCGGCCGGCGTATAAAGTCCCTTGCCCAGGTTCTCGAAGAACACCCACACGAACATCGCGCCGATAGTGATTCGAACCAATGCCAGGCCGTTCGCGGCTTGGAACTGGTCAGGGGCGCTGCTGGTCACACTTTGCACCGGGCTTGCCTTTGTCGTCATTCGCTCTCCTAAAGATGATTACGTTCGAGGCAGGTTCGCAAGCTTAACGCGTTACTCCTTCACCTGACTACTAGATGCGCGAACCGTCCGGGCGCTACAGAAGTGTTGGGGAAACGATAGGAGTCTTCGAAAACCTTCCCGTTAACCATGATCTGGTGGACGAACTTTGCCGGAACTAGCTGCCGGCGCGACCGTTCAGATCGGGTTTCTCCTCGGATTCACGAACGAAGCCGTAGGGACAGTGCCGGCAACCGGAGCGGCAGCAGAAGCCGCGCTTCGTCAGATAATGCGCGGTGAAGACGACGAATCCGTCCTCCATGTAGTAGTCGAGACCTTCGACTAGTTCGTCGGACATTAGCGCGCCGCGGCCTCGCCCGACGCCGAATCAGGATCATCCATCCACACCGGCCTGACCTGGCTCGGTACGTGCTCGGGTTCGACCGCTGTGCCGTCGCGGAAGCTGACGTACTTGCCCGATATGGCGGCCACTCGCTCGCCAGGAACTATGATCCCAACCAGGTTGAGCGGATCGGCCGCAGAGATGGTGATGATCTCGCCGCTCGCCGGAAGATTGCGCATGGCGCGCAAGGACTCGACCGCTTCCGGCAAGGCGAATTGCTCGCCCAGGAATCCGCTGACGAAGCGTCCGCCGCGCACCTCGCCGCGATCCTCGAGGCGGCGAAACGCGATGAGCAGCTCGCGCCACTTGGGCAGGTTCGACTCGCGCGCCAGCATCTCGCGGAAGACCACGCCGTAGCGACGCAGTAGCATCCAGCAGGTTGCCTCGGCAACCTTGTTGCGATCGGAACCTTCGGCGGGATAGAGCAGCGACCAGCGTCCGGGCGTGTGCCGCGGCCGCGCGGTGCGGCCCGAGCCTTGCCCAAGCCGGCGCTTGGGATTGATCAGCGAGCGCAGGTTGTCGAAGCCGTCGGCGGTGACCATGCCCGCGGCGACCAGCTCCCACAGCGCCGTTTCGACTTCGGCTTTGAGCTTCCCGGTGCCGCGCACAATGTCGGCAAAGAACGAGGCGCCGCGCCGGCGGAGGAATTCCAGCACCGCATGCGCCCCTGTGCTGAGCACGCGCTCGTAGCGCTGCTCGTCTTCACTGAGTCGTGGCTGTAGCCAATCCGAATCCTCGCGCACGAAGAACGTAATCGGAGCAACGCTGGTTGGAACGACGCGGCGCTTTGTTTCGCCGGATTCTTCTAACGTGGCCGGATGCGGCGAGAGGCGTCCCCAGCCAACCGCGCCGGTGAGGCAAAGCTGATCGAGTGCGGCGGGATCGTATTCGGTCATGCGGTGCGCCAGGATCTGCTTCTCCCACGCGTTGGCGGGAATTTCGAAACCCTGCAACTGGCGCAGGAGTTGCAGCAGTCCGCGCTCGCCCGCAAGTTGCGATTGCGGCGCCAGATGTTGCCAGCGAAAGAGCCAGCGCATGAGCTGTGCAGCCGTGACCGGCTCAACCTGCTTGCGCAGCGTCGCAACCGTGAGGTGATGAATGCGGGCCAGCAGCCGCCGCTCGCACCATTCCTCTTCCGCAGTTTGTCCAGTGAAATTTCCGCGCAGAATCGTGCCCGAAGCTTCCAGCCGCAGCAGCGCTTTTTCGACGTCCGAGGTTGTCAGACCAACGCCATAGGCCAGCGCGGGTGCGGTGATCGGCCCGGAGTGCATCATCCAGCCGTTGACCATGGCAAAGACGGCGTCGTCGCGCGAATTCGTATTCGACGGCAGATCGGGCGGCACGACCTCAAAGCGCGCCTCAGGAAAGATCAGGGCGAAATCCTTGGCGCGCTCGGAGGGGACGTAATAGCCTCGCGGGTGCCCCATCCAAGCTTCTTTTGCTTGGGTGGGGATTTTCGTCTCAACGGGAACAATCGCCCTAACCACTCTCCAGCCCTCAAGCAATTCCGCCAGTAACGGCTTCCAGCTTTCGATCGCCTGCTGCCACTCGGGATCGGGATGTTCTGCCGGCACCGCGACCATCGTCTGCAAAGTGTCGTGCAGTTCGTCGCTGTCGCGCACGTCGGGACGCGCTTCGTCGCGCACGGTTGCAATCGCCTGCTGATCGAGCCTGCCTACCTCCTTGAGCACGGCTTCAGGCAACACACGCCGCAGTTGCACCGCGCGCGCGCGCCGCTCCTCCAGCGGAGCATCGTCGAGGTACGCGTACGGATTCGCGTTCAGGATCTCGTGCGAAAACTGCGACGGAACCGGGGTATCGACCGCGAGGCAACGAATCGCGCCGCTCTGGATGCCGTCGAGCACACGGCGCAGGCCGTCGATATCCATTGCCTCGGTCAGAACGTCTTTCATCACTTCATGTACCAGCGGATGATCGGGAATTTTGATGTCGCCCTCGATATTTTCGAAGCACGCGGCGACATCCGGGAACACCGACGCGAGAAGGTCATCGCTGCGGATGCGCTGAATGGGCGGGGGAACTTTTTTGCCACCCTGGAAGCGCAGCAGCGCGAGCGAGCGATTGGCGTCCCAGCGCCAGCGCGTGCCGAAGATGGGCGAGGCGAGTGCAGCCTGCTCCAGGACCTCCCGCACCGTTTCGGTTTGCAGATAGTGAAAGACGTCGCTGAGCGGGAAACTGTGTTGCTCAGCCAGCGCGATGTTCAAGCCGTTGTCGGTCGCCGCAGCTTGCAACTCAAAATTGAACGAGCGGCAGAATCGCTTACGCAGAGCCAGTCCCCAGGCCTTGTTAATGCGGCCGCCGAAGGGCGCGTGAATCACCAGCTGCATGCCGCCGCCTTCGTCGAAGAAGCGCTCGGCGATGATGGTCTGCTGCGTCGGCACCTCGCCCAGCACGGCGCGGCCGGTGATGACGTACTCGATCGCCTGCTCGGCGCCGGCGTCGTCGAGGCCGCATTCGTCTTTGAGCCACTCGATTGCGTTTTGCACCTCGGGGCTGGATTCAAGCCCGCGCAGACGGATGCGGGGAGCGCTGGCAAGATCGGCATTGAACAAGGGTTGCGCGGGAGCAAACGCCGGTTCGGATGCCACACTCGCCGCCCGCTCCATCTCATGCCGCACCTCGTTCAGCTCCGGATTCATGGGTGCGGGCAGTGGCGCGGTGTTCGGAAGCAGCGCGCTGATCCGCTCTCGTACTTCAGCCACATATGCAGACAGTTCATCGGAGCGCGCGGGAGCTTCGCCGCGCCAGAAGGGAATGGTCGGTGCGGCTCCATGCGCGTCCTCCACCAGGACGCGACCGGAGCTCGATTCCACGCGGCGAATTCGCCAGGAGGTGTTACCCAACAGCATCACATCGCCGGCATTGCTCTCGACCGCGAAGTCCTCATCGATGGTGCCCACCACGATTTCTTCCGGCTGAAGTACGACCGTGTACAGGGAGTTGTCGGGAATCGCGCCGCCGCTGGTGATAGCCGCCAGGCGCGCTCCACGACGAGCGCGCAGCCGCCGATTGACCATATCGCGAAACAGATACGCCCCATAGCGACCGCGCTTGGCCGCGATACCCTGCGACAGCATCTCCAGAATTCCGTCGTATTCCTCCCGCTTCAGCTCGCGATAGGGATAAGCGCGGCGCACGCAGGTAAACAGCGCGTCCTCGTCCCAATCCTCGGCGCTGCACATGGCCACGATCTGCTGCGCCAGGATGTCGAGCGGCGCCGGAGGAATCTGCAGCCGATCGAGATCGCCTTGCTTGATGGCGCGAACCGTTGCCGCACACTCCAGCAAATCGTCACGCGTGGTGGCGAAGAATCGGCCTTTGGGAATCGCGCCGCGCCAATGCCCCGCGCGTCCGACACGCTGCAAGGCGACGGCAATCGAGCGCGGCGAATTGATTTGGCAGACCAAATCGATGGCGCCTATGTCGATACCGAGTTCCAGAGACGCCGTCGCGACCAGCAGGCGAATTTCCCCGTTCTTTAGCTTCCGTTCCGCCGCTAGCCTGATCTTGCGGGACAGGCTGCCGTGGTGCGCCGCAACCAGTTCTTCGCCGATGCGCTCGCCGAGGTGCATCGCCAGCCGCTCGGCCAGCCGCCGCGTGTTGACGAAGACCAGCGTCGAGCGATGCTGCATCGCCAGCTCGGCCAGCCGGTCGTAGATCTCTCCCCACATCTCGTTGCTGGCGATTGGACCGAGCTCGGATGGCGGGACTTCGACCGCGAGATCGAGCGTGCGGCGATGGCCGATATTGACGATGGCGGGATTCGGCCGATCGGCTCCTGTCAGAAAGTGCGCGACCTCTTCGATCGGCTTCTGCGTGGCGGAGAGTCCGATGCGCGTCGGGTGGTCCGCCAGCAGCTCCAGCCGCTCCAGCGATATCGCCAGATGCGCGCCGCGCTTGTCGTCGGCGACCGCGTGGATTTCGTCCACAATCACTGTCTTTACGTGGCTGAGAATCTGCCGGCTGCTGTTCGCAGTCAGCAGAATGTAGAGCGACTCCGGCGTGGTGACCAGGATGTGCGGCGGGCGCTTCAGCATGTCGCGCCGCTCTTTCATTAGCGTGTCGCCGGTGCGGACGGCGGTGCGAATCTCCGGCATCAGCAAGCCGCGCTCGGCGGCGAGAGCAAGAATCTCGCCGAGCGGAACTTCGAGGTTCTTCTGAATGTCGTTGCCCAGCGCCTTCAGCGGCGAGACGTAGAGGACTTCGGTGGCATCGCGCAGCTCACCCGCGAGCGCTTTTCGCACCAGGCGGTCGATGCAGATCAGAAATGCGGCAAGGGTTTTGCCCGAGCCGGTGGGTGCTGAAATCAGCGTTGTGCGCCCGGCGAGGATGTGCGGCCAACCCAGATCCTGGGGCTCTGTAGGCGTGCCAAAGCGGCTGATGAACCACTCGGCAACCAGCGGATGCGCCCACGAAAGCGAACCTGCAACGACCTCGGAGGGCATCCAGTCATTATAGCAGACTTTCGCCTAATGTTCGCCTGGAGCGATTTCCCGTCTTGACAAAATAGGTAGAAAAAGGCGAAAGTTATAGCTCTAAAGTGCCTATCATTAGTCACCTATTAGCGATACAATGGCCACAACTTTGAAGGGCATCTCGCGATGCCAGGCGCCGACTTCGCTCCGCTTAGCTTGAAAGGAGCAGAGATGAATTCATACCAGTTGCTATTCGCATTGATAGCTACGCTCGCCCTGGCGTTTGCCTGCTGGCTCGTGTTCTGGACCAACTCTGCGGTTCGCTTCGCACAATCGCGACCCATACGCCGCCATCCTAATGTCGCTTTCGAGCCGTGGTATCCCAGGTGGGTGCGCTTTGAAGGGCTGTGGATGTTTGCGATGGTCATCTTCGTAGTCTCGCTGAAGGTTACGAATTAAGCTGCCCACCCAAGCGGGGCCGGTGTTGTATTCTCCTCCCGATGCCCGCAGCTGCTGCGCCGATCCTGATCGCCGTTTCTCCTGACGCTGTGGGTCAGCGCCTCGATCAGTTTCTGGCCGCGCAGCTTCCCGACTTGAGCCGCGCCCGAATTCAGCAATTACTGCGAGAGGAGCTGGCGCTCGTCAATGGGTCGTCGGCCAAGCCATCGCTCAAGCTGCGCGGTGGCGAGCAGATCACCGTCATTGGTGGACCGCGTCCGGCACTGCGTGCCATCCCCGAAGACATTCCGCTCAACGTCGTCTATGAGGATGTAGACCTCGCCGTCATCAATAAACCCGCGGGAATGATGGTGCACGCCGGTGCCGGCCAGACCGACGACGAGCGCAACCGCGGAACCCTGGTGAATGCGCTGCTGCATCGCTTCGGTAGTCTCTCAGGTGTCGGCGACGAGTTGCGCCCTGGCATCGTACATCGCCTGGACAAGGAAACCAGCGGGCTGATCATCGTTGCCAAGAACGACGTCTCACATCGCAAGCTGGCGCAGCAGTTTTCGCGACGAGAGATTCACAAGAGCTATATTGCGCTGGTGCATGGTTGGCCGGCCAAGGACCGCAGCACAGTGAACCTTCCCATCAGCCGCGACCCAGTGCGGCGAACGCGAATGACGACTCGCGGCAGCGGCGGCCGTTCGGCGATTACCCACTACGAGGTGCAGGAACGGATGGAATCACCCTACGGCAGGTTCGCGCTGCTCGACGTGCACATCGAAACCGGGCGCACGCACCAGATTCGCGTGCATTTGGCATCGCTCGGCCATCCGATTGTGGGCGACACGCTGTACGGCGCGCCGCGGGAGCTGAAGCGCGGCGACCCGGGAAAATCCTCGACCTCGCGCCGGATCGCTATTCAGGCTCTGCCGGGCAGATTGAGCTTGGCTCGGAATTTCCTGCATGCCGGCGGAGTCCAGTTCCACCATCCGCGAACTGGCCAGCCGCTTAGCTTTGCGGCGCCGCTTCCGCAGGAACTGGTAGAGTTCCTGAATCAACTGCGCCGCTGAATATGCATGGTGCGCGTACGCCCTCGCCCCAATAGGAGTGACAGGAGCTCGGCCGGGGAGGTGCGGAGGATTATGACGATTGTTTCCCGCCCACGTCTAAGCGGCAGGCTTCCTGCGATGTACCTTTGTCCCCCAGCTATAATAAAGTGCAATAGGCTTGCATGAAATATTTCCTGATCTTGGCGATCGCCGCGATGCTGCCCTGTGGACTCGCTGCCCAGGATTCTTCCCAGTCGCAGCTGCCCACGGCCCCATCGGCGTCCAAGTTTCCACCGCATCCGACACAAACCGCTTCTCCGGCCGGCCAGCCATCTGCTGCTTCAACGAGTCCTCCCGCGCCCGCGCAGAACGCAACGCCTGCGCAAAACAACGGCCAGAACGGCGGCACTCCGCCAGCGGCCAAGGGCACCGCACTCGCCAACTCGGGAGGCGCAAACACCAGCGGCGCTAGCGAAGCCGGCGATGACGTCCCGATCATTCGCAAGCGTGTGAACGAGGTGAATGTCGTTTTCACTGTTACCGACAAGCGGGATCATTTCGTGAAGGACCTCACGCAAGCCGACTTTCACGTCCTCGACGACAATAAGCCGGGACTGATCGATTCCTTCAGCCACGAGACCAACCTGCCGCTGCGCGTTGGCCTGCTCATCGATGCCAGCAACTCCGTACGCGACCGCTTCAAGTTCGAGCAGGAGTCGGCGATCGAATTCCTGAACCAGATCATCCGGCCTAACTACGACAAGGCATTCGTTATCGGCTTTGACACCACACCCGAGGTGACGCAGGACTTCACCGATAACACCGAGGAACTCTCGCACGGCGTGCGCATGCTGCGACCCGGCGGCGGCACGGCGCTCTATGACGCCGTCTACTTTGCCTGCCGCGACAAGCTCATGAAGGCGGATCGCGGCGTGCTTGCCACTCGCCGCGCTATCATTCTTTTGAGTGACGGAGAAGACAATCAGAGCCGCGTCTCGCGCGAAGAGGCCATTGAGATGGCGCAGCGCGCCGAAGTCATCATCTATACCATTTCCACCAACACCAGCGGAATGAAGCTCCGCGGCGACAAGGTCTTGCAGCGCTTCGCCGACGAAACCGGCGGCAAGGCGTTTTTCCCCTTCAAGATTGAGGATGTTGCCAACGCCTTCACCGAGATCTCCGACGAGTTGCGCAGCCAGTACGCCATTTCGTACAAGCCGGCCGACTTCCTCGCCGACGGCAAGTATCGCAGCATCCAGATCATCGCCGACAACAGGAAGTACCACGTGCGCGCCCGCAAGGGATACTATGCGCCCACGCAATAACCCGCAGCGACCAGCCCAGGGTTCCTATTTACACGTCGGCACGCCGCGCTCGATCGCCGTTCCCTCTTCGTAATCGTTCCACGTCTCGATCATCAGGAAGGGCAGCGGATGCTGCTGGTTGTAGTAACGGCGGAATAGCCGCATGGTGTCGAGGAATGTGCGCCCACAGCGGTAATCCATCTTACGGTCCCGGCTCCAGCTGGCCTTGGTGTCATTGAAGCCGGGCCATGCGCCGCCTACCGCGATCTTGTTGGGATAATCCGTGATCATGGTCTTGTAGAAGTTGTCGAGATACTGCTCGCCCCAGTTGCTGCCGTTGGGCTGCCATCCCTGCTTGCCCGGATTCACCCAGGCGTAAAAGCCGTCGAAGTCGTTCGCCAGGTCGGGATGGATGTGCTCGTAGATCAGCAGCGGCGGCGTCTCCCATCCGTTCACCGCCTGGCGCACGCGGCCCCAGTCAGCATTGCCGCCTTTGGGAAAGATGAAGATCATTGGCCGGTCCTGGTACGTCAGATACGCGTCGCGCGGCACGACCGCCTTCGGCCCGATGTAGTGGTCGTAGGCGTATTGCAGGTCGCTGATGATGTCGTCGGTCTCCGACGCCGGATCGCTGTCGTCTTCGTCATACATGATCGCGACCTTGAAATCCTTGTCGGCTGCGACCTGCTGCATCAGCGTGTAAGCCTTGTCCTCAAAGGTGTGTCGCTGGCCGTACCAGTTCACCACGAAGGCGGCGATGCCGAGCTGCTTCGCCTGATCGACCTGCTTCTCCAGTTCGACCCGGTCCTGCGAGGAGTAACCGACATTAATATGGCCGGGCTGTCCGAACCACGGCATATAGGCTGCCAGTATCGTCGGCTCGCCGTTGCCGTCAACGAAGCTGTTCGCCGGCAGAGTCGAGCGAACGCTGTTGGCGTGGCATCCCGTGATGCAAAGAAGAGCGAGAATTGTGGCCGGCAGAGTCAGCCGGCGAAGATTCGGTGAAACAAACATGTAAGTTGCTGCTTGAGCCAAAAAACTTGGATGTGAGTTTCGGGAGGGTAGTTGTCAGAAGAGCCGCTGCCGGCCTGCAGGTAACGCAGGCTGCGCATTACGTATTGGTGGCCTGGCGACATTGATAGACGAACGGCAACCGGCAACGGATCAATTCGAACGAACGATCGTACGATTCAATGACGCCTGACGATCAGCGGCATTTGCCTGCAACATTCGCATCCGCCAACGCCTCTCATTTTTGCGGTATCCTCGACATCATGAAGCGCCTTGCGATGCTGGTTTCCATTTTCCTTCTCGGTTGCTTTGCCTGCGCGCAGGATCCCGCCATTGCTCCTCTGCAAACTTTGCCGGTGAACCCTCCGGAGAAGCAGCAGGACAATTCCTCCAACGCGAACAAAGATAACAGTGCGACATCCGGCGATCAGATCACCCCGCCGCACGGTGCCAAAGGGTCGACGGTGATCGGCTGCCTCTCCGGACCGGACAAGGAAGGCAAGTATCTCCTGCGGAGCATGCACTATCGCACCGGCGTACAAGTGCTGGGCGGCGACGATCTTAAGACCGACTCGGGCAGCAAGGTAAAGCTGACCGGTCAATGGGAGGCTCCAACCTCACCGGTAAAGGATGCCAATGCCCAAGGTCCGATGCGTCGCTTCCAGGCCACGCAGATTGAGGTCTTAGCAACGAAATGCGGGGCTCCTGCCGAGACCGCCCCAGTCGACAAGATGAAGAAGCAGAATCCCACCACCTACAACGCGCCTGGCGATGACAGTAGGCATTGACGGAGAGACTTGAAGTGGAAAAGCGACCCTAGCTACGGGTCATATCGTTCATAAATGTGGTCCTATACTTGCCTATCTAAGCCATTTTATTGGGCTGGGTGGGAAATCGCCTCTCTTAATCACTAGAATGTTTTCTTTGAATCCAGCAGAATGGTGACCGGCCCGTCGTTTAGCAGCTCGATCTGCATCATTGCCTGAAAGCGTCCCGTTTCACATCGTAGGCCCAGCTTGCGGATCTGTTCGACGAAATGCTCGTAAAGCTCGCGAGCGCGGTCGGGAGGAGCTGCCGCGTCAAAGGAAGGCCGCTTGCCGCGCCGCACATCTCCGAATAGCGTGAATTGCGAGACGGCCAACAGGGAGCCGCCGGCCTCGACGACGCCGAGATTCATCTTCCCGGCCCGGTCTTCGAAGATGCGCAAGCCGGCGATCTTCTCCGCCAGGTAGTCGGCGTCGGTCTCGGCGTCATCCTTACCAACCCCAAGCAGGACGAGAAGCCCTGAGCCGATCTGGCCGATGATCTCGCCTCCGGTCGAAACCGAAGCCCGACTGACGCGCTGCACCACGGCCCGCATAACGACTTTGTATCACAGCAAAGTGGCGGAGGATCTCGCGTGCACATTGTCGTGTCGTAAAGGCAGAATGTTCCACGTAGAACAATTTGCCATGACCGGCAGTTCGTTCTACCCGGCGCAGCAGATTGTTCCACGTGGAACAATCCCAGCTGCAACTCGCATCGCGGGATCCACTCGCGCCCTACTAAGCGCTGGCATCCCAACAGCGAATCGGCTCGCTCCGCCTGAAATAACGGCGAGATCCACCCCGAGAAGAATTTCCCTGTTTTCCTTCCGACTTCCACATATCCCTTACCGCGTACTCCCTGCCGAATCAGTATCTTCGCTCCGTGGAAGGCCGAATTGCACAGCTTTTCCTCGGAAAAATTCGTGCCCGCGACTCTAAACCTTTGAGCCGACTGCCTATGCCCTGTTGCGGCCAACTTTCCCAGGGTCTAAGCTGCTTACTGGATCCCCTTCTCCAGGCTCCAGGGAATTCTGCAATCGCGGCTGTCCAACCGCTCACGCTCGGTGCGAACCACGAACATGGCACGGGTCATAGCAGTCACCAATCAGAAGGGCGGCGTAGGCAAGACCACCACCGCCATTAATCTCGCCGCCTCCCTCGCCACCAGCCAAGCCAAAACGCTGCTGGTCGACTGCGACCCGCAATCGAATGCCTCCAGCGGCCTGGGCTTTCTGCGCGACCCCGAACGCCCCAGCACGTACAAAGTCCTGATGGGCGAGCTCACGGCTGAACAGGCCGCGCAGCCCACCGAGCTGGAGCAGTTGAGCATCATCCCGGCTCACAAGAATCTGCTGGGCGCAAACATCGAGCTCGTCACCCTGGAATACCGTGAGTATCGCTTGCGCCACGCGCTCCAGCCGGTGCTCGACCGTTACGCCTTCATCGTGCTGGATTGCCCACCGGCGCTCGATCTGCTTACCCTCAATGCATTGGTAGCCGCCGATACGGTGCTCATTCCCATGCAGGCCGAATACTTCGCCCTTGAGGGCGTAACCGAACTGCTCGATACCATCGACCGCATCCGCGTCGAACTCAATCGCGGCCTGGCCGTTGAAGGCGTCGTCCTGACCATGTTTGACGAGCGCACCAACCTGGCCCAATCTGTCGCCGCCGAGCTGCGCAATTTCTTCGGCGACCTGATGTGCCGCACCGCGATCCCGCGCAATGTCCGCCTCGCCGAAGCGCCAAGCCACGGTAAGCCCGCGATCCTCTACGAGCCGCACTCCCGCGGCGCCGAAGCCTACCTCAAGCTGGCGGAGGAGATCATGGCCCGCGTCGGAAAGCAGGAGCTGGCGACCGGGAGCTAGCCTGGCTGCGGGCCAACCGGGTTCACCGGAACCTAAGCTCGACCACTGTCCTTTGCGGTCAAACTGGCCCATGTGAGCCGCCGGGGGCGTCCTTCTCTCAATATCCCACAATGTGGGACGTATCACAATGTGATACATCTGACTAAGGATCGGCCCCCGGTGCCCGGGCCGCCGCCACTACCCGCAAATCCGCTGCCGGCGCCAGGTGCCTTCCCCGGCCCTTCCAGAGCTCGATTTCCTGTTCGGAACAGGCGACATTCCCCAGACACTCGCCTTCTAACTTCCTCTGTAATCCAAATCGTTTTGTACGACCAGGCTGCAGCGCTTCAGGCGCCGCGGCGCAGGAGACAAGGAATGAAAAAGCAGCTGAGAAGCATCGCCTTTATGCTGGGGCTGGCGCTAGTTCCCTTGACGTTTTCACCCGTGCTGCTGCACGCGCAGCAGCAGCCCAACGAGGACCAGCGGGCCTACGACGCCGGATATCAGAATGGCGTCAACGACGCTCGGGCCCACCGGCAGATGAACCTGACCACCAGCGACTGGCACGGCGACCGCGTCAACTTCTACCAGAACGGTTATCGCAAGGGCTACGCCAGCGCCGCCGGATATCCCGTCGCAGGCGAGCCGATGGGAGCGCACCCGCACTACACCGATCCCGAACAGCAGCGTGCCTATGATGCGGGAGTGCAGAACGGCATGCGAGACCGGGAGGCCCATCGCGCCATGAACGCCAATACCGGTGACTGGCACGGTGACCGCCTCGAAGCCTACCAGCGTGGATACGAGGAGGGCTACCAGAACGGCGGTCCGCGGTAGATCAACTACGGCCGTACAGCCGACGCTTCGAACACGATTCGGCTGGCGCCCTGTGCCCAGGTTCGCGTCCGGCGGTTGGACACAGCCTGGGCATTACGACGAAGCGGGGTGCCCCACCCTTTCCTATTTACAGATATTACCCAAGTACAAACGGGTGCCCCATCCCTCTCGCCTCCAGGCGAGAGCATGGGCCCACGGTCTGAATCGTCCCCACGGCCCACCCTCCCGCTGAACCGGGAAGGATGGGGCACCCGAAGGTTCAGGAGCCAGTTTAAAAGGGTGGGCCACCCGCCGAACGGACGCTCCAGCTCCCACGCTGCCGCAGATCGTACCCGTCGAAGCTTGGTAGGTAATCTGCCCTGCAAATATTTCATTGACCGAGATCGTGATCGGATGGGATTTGAGGTAGTTCAATGTCCGTTGGAGCCACGAAGGAGTACCGTTGTTTGCGGCAACTGCGGGCGCAAATCCCGAGCAAGCGACACTACGCACTATGCTTGTGGCCTGCAATCTTTCGCCTCACCGCGTCAACGATCCCAAACATGAATTTCGAGTTGTAATAACGCGTCTGGACGTAGGCTAGGACCGGGAGGATTACATAACCGATGGCTACGACCA
>Ga0335073_10000337_pt1 | contig 61376 bp, 57 predicted proteins | sample Lox_Sample_22_FD_207093 | JGI IMG/M metagenome (GOLD analysis project Ga0335073, IMG submission 207093) | Soil microbial communities from Loxahatchee National Wildlife Refuge, Florida, United States - Lox_Sample_2.2 | ecosystem: Environmental > Terrestrial > Soil > Wetlands | place: USA... | reverse complement strand
GCTGCGCCCAGGCATCGATGTCATGCGGCGGATAGGCCGTCACGATCGTGTCTTTGCCGCGTTGCAGGCGCGCATAGGCGAAGTCGCCGGTGATGTCGGCAATGTTCGGATATCGCACATGGTCAGTGAACACGACCGGCATGTTGAATGTGCGCAGCAATGCGGTGAATTCCGGCGTCGAGAAACTGTCATGACGGACTTCGACAACGTGACGGATCGTGCGACCGTCATATGTCGAGGGCAGCAATTCGAGGAAGCCGCCGAAATCGGCGGAGTCGAATTGTTTGGTCGGCGCGAATTGCCAGAGCAGGGGCCCGAGATGCCCGCCCAGTTCGGTGACGCCGGAATCGAGAAAGCGTTTGATCGAGTCGCCGGCTTCCTTGAGCACGCGCCGGTTGGTGGCAAACCGCGGGCCCTTGAGCGCGAAGACGAAGCCCGGCGGCACTTCGCCCGCCCATTTGCGGAACGTTGCCGGGGTCTGCGAGCGGTAGAACGTGCCGTTGACCTCGATCGAGGTCAGGCGCTCGCCGGCATAGGCCAGTTCCTTCGCGTGCGCGAGGCCTTTCGGATAGAACACGCCGCGCCACGGCGCGAAGGTCCAGCCGCCGATGCCGACATAAATCCGGCCGCCGTTCTGCGTTTGGCCGGGCTTTGCCGCCGGCATTTCGCTGGGCTTCGCCAGCGGTTCTGCGGCTGCCTTGCTGGGCGCTTTTGCAGGCGTTTTGGTCTTGTTTGGAGTTTTGGCTGGAGTCATGTGGCTGTCACCGAGGGGTGCTAGAAGAATACTCCAGGTGGCGGTGTATTTGTATTGATTTGCCGCCACGACGGCCACGGTGAGGCGACGCCGGACGAACGCGCGCCTCGCCCGTGGTCGTTTCGTTTTTTTGGTTCACTGAAGCTCGCTCAGCAGCATCTTCGCCGCCTGCAAGTCCGGCCGTGCAAACCCCTCGGTGAAAGTCGCGTAGATCGGGGCAAGGAGATCGCGCGCCGCGGTGCGGCGCTCTGTTCCGGCCATCCGGCGGGCCAGGCTCATCGCGCTGCGCAGCACAAGCGGTCGGCAGGATTGTGTTGTCGCAAGCGTCAGCGCCTCGCGAAACATCTGCTCAGCAATAGCGCCATTGTCGCGCGATCTCGCTATCAAGGCTTCGCCCCGCAGGCGAAGGGCGTCCGGCAGGCAAAAATAATTGGCGTGCATCTGCATCTCCGCGCTTGCCTGCTCAATCGTCGCTGCGGCGACATCGATTTCGCCGAGCGCCAGTTCTCGTTCGGCCAAGTGCAACAGAAACACGGCACGGTAGCCCGGATTGTAGGGCTGTTTGGCCGCATGCCGCATCTGTCCAATGCCGGTTTCGGTGTTTCCGGCGAGCGTCGCCAGCCAGCCGCGGAGAAAGCTGGCATCGGAAAGCTGCCAGGGAAATTTATTGCGCTCGGCGAGCAGATACAGCTCATCCGCGATCACGCGGCAGCCATCGGTATCCCCAATCAGCATCATTGTGAGGCCGCCGCGTTGCAGGCCATGCGCAATCGAAAAAGTGTGGCCGAGCGCCCGTGCATCGTCGATCGCTTTCCAGGCCATGTCGTGGGCCTGATCAAGCAGGCCTTTGCCCCAAAGCGCCTGGGCGTAAAACGACCGAGCGCACATGCGGGAGTCGTGGCCGCCGAAATAATACGCGTGGTCGCGGTGGCGCTCGCGGTCGTAGATGCGGATGACTTCTTCCGCTGCCTCGCATGCCGCCGCGAAATCCGGCTTGCGCATCGTCATCGGCACCTTGCAATGGTAGGCCTCGAGGAGCAGATCGGGATTGCCGAGTTCGTGCGCGATCGTCACGAGTTGCTCGGCAAGCGGCTCGATTTCCGCGCTGCGGCCGCCGACCATGGCGCCGAACCAGACTCCCCAGGTGGCGAGAAAACGCTCGCGGCCGCAGTGTGGCAGCTTCTGGCTCAGGCTCAAGGCTTCTCGATAGTGCGCCACCGCTTCGGGAGCCGCCGGTCCGCGCGCCATCATGGCCGCAAGGCCAAGACCCAGCCGAACGCCTAGCTCCACTTCGCCGCTTTGCTGCGACTGCGGCATCGCCGTGACCACGCGCAGTGCGCTGGTATAATGAGCGATGGATTCCTTCATGGCGAAGCGGCGCAGATCGCGCTCGCCGGCTTGCCGCCAATAGGCGATGGCCTTTTCGCTTTGGCCGGCCAGCTCGAATTGCTGCGCCAGCACCTCCGGCGTCGTCTTGACGGTCTCCGGAAAACGCTTTTCCAGGATCATCGCGATCGAGGTGTGCAGGTTCTGGCGCCGCGCGCGCAACATGGCGGAATAGGCGCTGTCCTGAACCAAAGCATGTTTGAAGACATAAGTCGCGTTTGGCGGCGTGCCGCGCATGAAGACAAGCTCGGCTTCGGCCAGTCGCGCCAAGGCATCCTGCAGGACGGCATCGGGGAGGCCGGCCACGGCAGCCACCAGTTCGTAGGAAAATTGCCGTCCGATGGCGGCGCCGATCTGCAGCACCTCGCGCGCCGAGCCGAGCCGGTCGACGCGCGCCATCAGTGAGCCTTGCAGCGTCGACGGAATGGCGAGCGGCTGCGCTGGCTGATCGAGTACATATTGGTCACCGGCTTCCTGCAACTGCTCGCTTTCCAGCACCGCCTTGGTGAGCTCTTCGACGAACAGCGGCACGCCATCCGTCCGGTCGACGATCTGATCGAGCAAGTCGGACGGCAGCGCCTTGCCGCCGGTGATGTGCGTGACCAGCGCTGCGCGCTCGCGCTGCGACAGCCGGTTGAGCGTCAGCATGGTGACGTGCGGCTGTCCGGTCCAGGGCGGCTGATACTCGGGGCGAAAAGTGACGATCAGGAGCACCGGCAGCTTTTGCAGATGCTCGATGGTGAGGGTGAGCAGATCGAGCGAGGTCGGATCGGCCCAGTGCATATCCTCGAACAGCATCAGGATCGGGGTCTTGCGGGCGAGCGCCTCGAGCCGCTTGATCAGGGCATTCATGAGCAGCCGGCGGCTGCGCTGCGGATCGCTGGCACCGTCCCGGCGTGCGTCGGCCAGGCCCAGCAGTTCCAGAATTGCAGCGGTATCGTCATCGCCCGGCACGTCGCCGGAGGTGGCCGCCAGCAGATTTTCGATCTTGGCGCGCTTCACATCGGGGCTGTCGTTCGGCGCAAAATCCGCGGCATGCTGAAATTGCGCGATGACCGGCTGAAGCGCGCTGCCCTGATGGTGCGGCTGGCAGAAATAGCGCAGGCACACATGCGTTTCGCCCTTGAGACCGTCTTCGAGCGCCGCGGTGAGCCGCGACTTGCCAATGCCGGGCTCGCCGGCGAGCAGCACGACGCGGCCTTCACCTTCCTTGATCTGCGCCCAGCGGCGCTGCAACAGCTCGATTTCCTCCTGCCGGCCGATCAACGGCGTGCGGCTTTCCGCGCGCAATGCCTCGAAGCGGCTGGCGATGGTGCGTTCGCGCAAGACGCGCCAGGCCGCGACCGGCTCGGCGAAGCCCTTCAGCGCCGCCGGCATGATGGTCTCGTATTCGAACAGGTCACGGGCGAGCCGCCGCGTCATCGCGTCAATCACCGCGGTATTCGGCGCCGCCGCCGCTTGCAGGCGTGCCGCGAGGTTCGGCGTTTCGCCGACGACGTTGCGCTCCTGCACCTCGCCGGTGCCGATCAATTCGCCGACCACGACGAGCCCGGTGGCGATGCCGACACGGACTTGCGGGCGCGGCTGCGGCCGGCCGCGGTCGAATTGCTCACCCACCGCATCGGTCAGCGCCAGCGCGGCGCGGATCGAATTCTCAGCGTCGTCCTCATGCGCTTCCGGATAGCCGAAATAGACCAGCACCCCATCGCCCATATATTTGGCGACGTAGCCGCCGAACCGGGTCACGGTCTCGGCCGTGCATTTGTGATAAGCGGCGATGACTTCGCGCAGGTCTTCCGGATCGAGCTGTGTCGACAGCGCGGTCGAGCCGACGAGATCGCAGAACATCACCGTGATTTGACGGCGCTCGGCGAGATTGGCAGGGCGCGGCGGCGCGGCAGGCGCAGAAACGGGCGGGGGCGGGGCTGCGGCCGGCACCGCGCCGAGCTTCGTCCCGCACTGCGCGCAAAACCTCGAGCCGGCCGCATTGGCGTGACCGCAGGCAGCGCACGGCAAGGCTTGCGGCGTGCCGCATTGCGGGCAGAACTTGCTGTCGCCCGGAATATTGCTGGCGCAACTCGGGCACGTTTTGGTTGTCGCCATAGGTTGGGCGGCCGTCGTTCGGGTTCAACCGATCATATCGCGCCGGTGCAAGGTCGTGGAAGCCGCGACGCACCGCAAGGCGGGAAACCTGAACAGGAACGTATGCCAGCGCGCCCACGCGCCCACAAGAACGCGCATGATCCAAAAGGGCCGGAATTGCCCTGACCTTGCGTTGCGCAGCCGCCGGCCGCGAGTCGGCGGCGCCGGCCGTAGGCGATCACGTGCGTTGCGCCGCGCCCGCAAGCGTCCCGCCTTGCGTGCCGTCCGGCGTGCGGGCGGAGATTTCTTCCAGCGCAAGCCCGTTGGTGTTGGGCCCGAACACGCCGATCGAGATCATGACGACGATCATCGCCAGCGCGATAAAGCCGAATACGCCGCCGGTGCCAAAATTCGTCAGGAAGAACCCGATCATCAGGCTGGTGAACACGGTCGACAGCCGGCTGAACGAATAGACGAAGCCGACGGCGGTCGCCCGCACCCGGGTCGGGAACAACTCAGCCTGATAGGCGTGATAGGCGTAGGACAGAAGATTGTTGGAGAACGTGATCAGCACGCCGAGCCCGATCAGGATGGCAGGCGCCAGCTGCGCCGACTTCCAGAACAACAGCCCGAACACGGCGGTGCCGCAGGCGGCCATCACGATCTGCCACTTGCGCTCGATCTTGTCGGCGAACACGCTGCAGATCAGCGGCCCGATCGGATAAGCGATGGCGATGGCTGCGGCATAGCCGGTGCTCTTGGTGAGCGTGATGCCCATCGCGGCGATCAGCGCCGGCACCCAATTGCCGAAGCCATAGAAGCCGATGGTCTGAAAGAAATTGAACACCGACAGCATGATGGTGCGCCCGCGATAGGGCGGCTGGAAGATTTCCGAGAAGCGCGCCGAGCCGGTTTCCATCACCGCCGGTTCGGGCGCCGGCAACGGCGCATGAGTCTCGGCCGCGACCTTGGCTTCAATGGTCGAGATGACCGCCTCGGCTTCCGCGGCGCGACCCTGCTGCGCCAGCCAACGCGGGGATTCCGGCACCGAGAGGCGGATCCACCAGACCAAAAGGGCGCCGATAACCGGCACGAAGGCGACCCAGCGCCATCCCGAAATGCCGAGCGGCGCCGCATCGATCAATAGCCACGACAGGATCGCCGCGATCGGCACCGCGGCGAACTGGATCGCCTGGTTGATCGCAAAAGTGCGGCCGCGCACGCGCTTGGGCACGAGTTCGGCGATATAGGTGTCGATGGTGACCAGTTCGACGCCGACGCCGACACCGGCGATGAAGCGCCAGATGAAGATACTGAGACTGGTGCTCTGCAGCGCCATGATGAGGGTCGCGGCGGCATACCAGAGCAGGGCGAAGACGAAGATCGAGCGCCGGCCATAATTGTCGGCGATCTGCGCGAATATGATGGTGCCGAAAAACAATCCGGCGAAGGTGACCGAGGCGAAGAAGGCCTGATCCGGCAGCCCGAACCATCCTTGCCCGCCTGAGCTGAAAATGCCGGCCTTGATCAAGGCGGGGCTGATATAGCCCGTCATCAAGAGGTCGTAGAGCTCGAAACAGCCGCCGAGCGAGATCAGGATGACCAGCCGCCAGATATAGGGCGATTGCGGCAGGCGATCGAGGCGGGCGGTGATATTGGCTGCGTGCTCTGTCGACATGAATTCCTCCCCGTATTCTTTGAGCCGCTCTTGATCCGGCGACCCTGTCGTGGGCGGTGACACCCGTCTTTATCCTATTTGAGCAGACTTGAAGGCATCTGTCTTGATTCTTGTTTTTGCGTCGATGTGTTCTTTCTACCCGGCATAGAGGTCGACATAGTCGTTGACCGGCATGGCTTCGAGCCGGCCTGCATCCAGCGAGACGTCGAGGATCGCGCGCTGGCGCTCGGCGGCAAATCGGCGGGCGAGGTTTCTGCGGAATTTCGCTTCCAGAAGCGGCATGCCGTCGGCGCGCCGCCGCTTGTGGCCGATCGGATATTCGACCACGACTTCCGGCAGCACCGTACCGTCCTTGAACGTGACGGTAAGCGCATTGGCGATCGAGCGCTTGTCGGGATCGTGGTAGTCGCGGGTGAAGGCCTGATCTTCGGCGCAAGCGATCTTCGCCCGCAATGCGTCGATGCGCGGATCGGCCGCCACTTTGTCCTCATAATCGGCTGCCGTCAGCCGGCCGAAGATGAGCGGCACCGCGACCATATACTGGATCGCGTGATCGCGGTCGGCGGGATTGTGCAGCGGTCCGTGCTTGTCGATGATGCGGATGCAGGCTTCCTGCGTCCGGATGCGTACGGAAGCGATGTCGTCGCTGCTGCGCCCCATTGCGGCGAGCGTCTTGTGCAAGGTCATCGCCGCTTCGACCGCGGTCTGGGCATGAAACTCCGCCGGATAGGAAATCTTGAACAGCACGTTTTCCATCACATAGGAGCCGTAGGCGCGCTGAAAGCGGAACGGCGCGCCGCAAAACGACGCGTCGTAGAAGCCCCAGGTCTTGGCGGTGAGCACGGACGGGTAGCCCATTTCGCCGGTCTTTGCGATCAGCGCGAGCCGCACCGCGCGGCTGGTGGCGTCGCCGGCGGCCCAGCTCTTGCGCGAGCCGGTATTCGGCGCATGGCGATAGGTCCGCAGCGCCTGGCCGTCGACGAAGGCCAGCGACAGCGCGTTGATCATCTGCTCGCGCGTGAGCCCGATGAGCGTGCCGACCACGGCGGTGGAGGCCACCTTCACCAGGATGACGTGGTCCATGCCGACCTTGTTGAAGGCATTTTCCAAAGCGAGACAGCCTTGGATCTCGTGCGCCTTGATCATCGCGGTGAGCACGTCGCGCATCGCGAGCGGCGGCCGGCCCGTGGCCGCAGCCGTGCGCGACAGCCAGTCGGCCACGGCAAGAATACCGCCGAGATTGTCCGACGGATGACCCCATTCCGCCGCCAGCCAGCAATCGTTGAAATCGAGCCAGCGGATCATCGTGCCGATATTGAACGCGGCTTGCACAGGATCCAGTCGGAAGTCCGTGCCGGGCACGCGCGCGCCGTGCGGCACGACGGTGCCGGGCACGATCGGGCCGAGCAGCTTGGTGCAAGCCGGATATTCCAGCGCCTCGAGTCCACAGCCCAACGTGTCGATCAGGCAATAGCGCGCCGTCTCATAGGCAAGCGCGCTCTCGATCCGATGGCCGAGCGCATAATCGGCGATGTCGGTGAGCACGGTGTCGGCGGGCGGACGATCATTGAGATTGAGGCTGGCCATGACTGCAAGCGGCCCTTACGCATGTGAACCGCGACCGCAGGATGCGGCGGCGCGAGGCGAGCGCGCGTTATACAGACTGGGGCTGCACAAGCAAAAGGCCCGGGATGCTCCCGGGCCTTCGCATTTCACGTCGCATTTTGCGTGAATGGATTTTCTTAGAAATCCATTCCGCCGCCGCCCGGCATCGGCGGAGCCGGCGGGGTCTTCTTCGGCAGTTCGGCGACCATGGCCTCGGTGGTGATGAGGAGGCCGGCGACCGAGGAGGCGTCCTGCAGCGCCGTACGCACGACCTTGGTCGGGTCGATGATGCCCTTCTTGACCATGTCGACATATTCGCCGCTCTGGGCGTCGAAGCCGAACGAATACTGGTCCTTCTCCAGCACCTTGCCGACGATCACCGAGCCGTCTTCGCCGGCATTGATGGCGATCTGGCGGGCCGGCGAGGAGAGGGCCTTGCGCACGATATCGACGCCGTGCTGCTGGTCCTCGTTCGCTGTCTTGATGCGCTTAAGCGATTCAGTGGCGCGCAGCAGCGCGACACCGCCGCCCGGCAGGATGCCTTCCTCGACCGCGGCGCGGGTCGCGTGCATCGCGTCGTCGACGCGATCCTTGCGCTCCTTCACCTCGACTTCGGTGGCGCCGCCGACGCGGATCACGGCCACGCCGCCGGCGAGCTTGGCCAGGCGCTCCTGCAGCTTCTCGCGGTCGTAGTCCGAGGTGGTCTCCTCGATCTGCGCCTTGATCTGCTGGATGCGGTCCTCGATGTCCTTTTTCTTGCCGGCGCCGTTGACGATCGTGGTGTTCTCCTTGTCGATCATCACCTTCTTGGCCTTGCCGAGCATGTTCAGCGTGACGTTCTCGAGCTTGATGCCGAGATCTTCGCTGATGGCCTGGCCGCCGGTCAGGATGGCGATGTCCTGCAGCATGGCCTTGCGGCGATCGCCAAAGCCCGGCGCCTTCACCGCCGCGACCTTGAGGCCGCCGCGCAGCTTGTTGACCACGAGGGTCGCAAGCGCCTCGCCCTCGACGTCTTCGGCGACGATGAGGAGCGGCTTGCCGGTCTGCACCACCGCTTCAAGCAGTGGCAGCAACTCGTTGAGCGCCGACAGTTTCTTCTCGTTGATGAGGATGTAGGGATCCTCCATCTCGACGCGCATCTTGTCGGCATTGGTGACGAAGTAGGGCGAGATATAGCCGCGGTCGAACTGCATGCCTTCAACGACGTCGAGCTCGGTCTCGAGGCTCTTGGCCTCTTCCACCGTGATCACGCCTTCGTTGCCGACCTTTTCCATCGCCTTGGCCAGATAGTCGCCGATCTCCTTGTCGCCGTTGGCCGAGATGGTGCCGACCTGGGCGATTTCGGCGTTCGACGTGACCTTCTTCGAGTTCTTCTTCAGCTCTTCGACGACGGCCTCGACCGCGAGGTCGACGCCGCGCTTGAGGTCCATCGGGTTCATGCCCGCGGCCACCGCCTTGGCGCCTTCCTTGACGATAGCAGCGGCGAGCACCGTCGCGGTCGTGGTGCCGTCACCGGCGATGTCGGAGGTCTTGGAAGCGACCTCGCGCACCATCTGTGCGCCCATGTTCTCGAACTTGTCGTCGAGCTCGATCTCCTTGGCGACGGTGACGCCGTCCTTGGTGATGCGGGGAGCGCCGAACGACTTGTCGATGACGACGTTGCGGCCTTTCGGGCCGAGCGTGACCTTCACCGCATTGGCGAGGATGTCGACGCCGCGCAACATCTTGTCGCGCGCTTCGACCGAGAATTTCACTTCCTTGGCAGCCATTTGAGTTTCTCCTGGTTTGCAGTCGTCACCCTGAGGTGTGAGCGGCGAAGCCGCGAGCCTCGAAGGGTGGCAATTTGCGTTTCATTGGCACGAACTGCCATCCCTCGAGGGCCGCTGCGCGGCCGCCTCAGGATGACGTTGATCTGGATTACGCGGCTTTCTTCTTCGAGACGGGCTCGTCGATGATGCCCATGATGTCGGACTCCTTCATGATCAGGAGCTCCTGGCCGTCGATCTTGACCTCGGTGCCCGACCATTTGCCGAACAGCACCCGGTCGCCGACTTTCACATCGATCGGAATGAGCTTGCCTTGCTCGTCGCGGCCGCCGGGGCCGACGGCGGTGACTTCGCCCTGCGAGGGCTTTTCCTTGGCGGTGTCGGGGATGATGATGCCGCCGGCGGACTTCTCCTCGGCATCGATGCGCTTGACGACGACGCGATCGTGCAGCGGACGAAATTTCATGATGTCCTCCTAAGTTTCTGAGACGACTAGCGAAATTTTTGAACGAGCGGACCTTTAGGGTTGCTCCAGGAAGCACGCGGTGACGAAGCTATGCAGCGAAAGCTTGGCACCACTGCGCGATTTGGGTGCGGGATTTTTTCCCGCAAGGGGGACCCGAAAATTTTTTAGCACTCGCTGGAGCCGATTGCCAACACACGGATGCAGCGCATCTCGCGCAAGGTTAACGACCCTTGGGTTCCGTCCCTGCAGCAGAAATATTGCCGCGCCGGGACAGGAAACTTGTCCCAAGCGCATCCATTGAATCCAGCATGGCCCAAAGGCCGCGGAGGCTTGTTAGCAGAGACTGAGCGATGCTGCTAGTGCCTTGAAAATACACAACATATTCACTTTTGAGGCTTGCAATAAAGAACCGAGTCTCAAAACATTCCCCGTACCGGGGTTTGGAGGGCATCATGGCTTCAGAGGAGTTGAAGAAACAGCTCAAAGGCTACGGATTGACCACCGCGAATATCCTGTACCGGCGGCCTGACCACCCGTGGCTGTTACAGACTTATGTCTGGCAGGACTACGATCTTTGCCCGAATTTTCCCGCGCTCAACAAATTCCTCAATTTCTGGCTGGAAACGCTTGAAGGGCCGCTGCACTCGGTGACGGTGGCGCATGCGCGGCTGATCAAGCCCGCCGAGATCCGCGCCGTCGACGGCGAGTTCCGGCTGCACTGAACCGACGGGGCCAGCCGATCAGGGGCCGCCGATGCCCGCGAGCCTGATCAGCTCGTAGCTCATCAGGCCGAGCACGATCAGCGACAGCGTGACGGCGAACGTAACGCGCAAGCCGGTCCGCGCCACGGCGCGCACGTCGACGCCTAGTCCCAACCCCGCCATGGCGACCGTGGTCATCAGGCCGGCCGCCCGCGTGATCGGCGGCAACAGCGCGTGCGGAATGAAGTCGAGCGAGCGCAACGCGAGCAGCGCCAGAAATCCGATAATGAACCACGGCACGAGTTCGGTCAGCGCGGGTCGGCGCCGGTTCAGACGGGAATGCGCGGGCCGCAGGCCGCCGGAGATGAGCGAGAAGCCGAGCACCACGGGGCCAAGCATCAAGACGCGCACGAGCTTGATGATGGTGCCGACCTGATTGCTCAAAGCGCCGATCGGCAACGTCGCCGCAAGCACCTGGGGCACCGCGTAGACGGTGAGGCCTGCGAGCACGCCATATTGCGTCAGCGACAGATGCAGGATCGGAACGAAGAGCGGCAGGGTCAATACGACGATCACGCCGAGCACGGCGGTGAATGAGATCGAGGCGGCGATGTCGTCGCCGTCGGCGCCAATCACCGGCGCCACCGCCGCGATCGCCGAATTGCCGCAAATCGAATTGCCGCAGGCGACCAGGATCGACAGCCGCAGCGGCAGGCCGAGCAGGCGGCAGATCAGATAGCTCACGCCGATCGCGATCGAGACGATGGCGGCGATGCCGAAAATCAGAAACGGGCCGAGCGCCATGATCGTTTTGAAGCTGACCGAGGCTCCTAGAATGACGATGGCGCATTCGAGGACGAACTTGGCGCTGAAATGGATGCCGGAATGCCAGGCGGGTCCGGGCTTCCACATCGTGCGCACCGCGACACCGAGCAGGATCGCGAGCACCAAGGCCTCGAGATAGGGCTGGCCGGCGAGGTGGACTTCGACCTCCTGCAGCACCACCGCCGCGGCGGTGATCGCAATGCAAAGCAGGAAGCCGGGGGTCAGGCGCCGCAGATAATCGATCACATCAGGCCGCTGATCTGGAAAAAACAACGTGCTGCACCGTTAGCAAGCGGCAGGGCAAATGTCCCCATTCATAGCGGGTTATCAGCAATTCGTTTCCCGCGGCACGGCGCGAATGTGACTTGTGCGTCGCAATATAGACGCGCAATTGCCAAAATAAAATTCGCGTTAAGTTATTATATTCCATTACAATTTTGTGATGCATAAGTGACGCAAGTCACATTGTGCAGCGCATAAACGAGCGTAGATGGCGGACGGGGCGACGTGTTGAAAGGAGTCTCCGCCATGAAGACCCTCGGTATCAAATCGGTTCTGTCCGCTGTTGCCGTTGCGGCGCTTGTCGCCAGCCCGGCTTTCGCCAAGTCGCATCGTGTCGTGTACCAGGACAATGCGGCAGTGGGCTATGTAGACGCGGCTCCGGGCTACGCCACCGCGGCTCCGGGCAACGACATCCCCGCTTATGACAGCCAAGGCAGCGTCGTCGGCATCGCCAACCCGGATCAATACGGCGTGCAGTGGCAGCGCTAAGCCGCTCTGGTTCCCGCAGATGACGAGGCTGCCCCGTCGAATTCACGCGGGGCGGCCTCGTTCCCGTGTGGATCAGTTCAGCACGCCGACGATCGCGCCCAATAGGCACGTCGTCAGCGTGCCTGAGACGATCGATTTGAGACCAAGCGATACGACCTCATCGCGCTTTTCCGGACACATGGTGGAGAGCCCGGCGATCATGATGCCAAGCGAGCCGAAATTGGCGAAGCCGCACATTGCATACAGCATGATCAAGCGCGAGCGCGGCTCGAGTGCGCCGCTCGGCAGCGCGGCAAGCTGTAGATAGGCGACGAATTCGTTGAGCACGGTCTTGATGCCCATCAGCCCGCCGGCGGTGACCGCTTGCGACCACGGAATGCCCATCAGCCAGCACACCGGCGCCATGATCCAGCCGAGCATGCGCTGCAAGGTCAGCGGCGCGCCGAGCACGTCCGGCAGCAGGCTCAACATCGAATTGGCCAGATAGACCAGCGCGACAAAGACGATCAGCATCGCGGTGATATTGAGCAGCAATTCGAGCCCGGCGCCGGTGCCTTTGACGATGGCATCCATGGTCGACGTGGCGACTTGCTCAACCTTGTAGCCGTCATTGCCCCCATCTTGGCCGAGCTTGCCGCCGGTATGCGCGTTCTTCGGATCCGGCACCATGATCAGGCTGATGAAGATCGCGGCCGGGGCGCCGAGCACCGAGCAGACCGCGATATGTCCCGCGGCATTGGGAATGGCGTTGGCGAGGATGGTGGCGTAGAGCACGAACACGGTGCCGGCGATGCCGGCCATGCCGCCGGTCATCACCACGAACATTTCGCTGCGCGACAGATGCGCCAGATAGGGCCGGATGAACAGCGGCGCCTCGACCTGGCCGACAAAGATATTCGCCGCCGTCGATAGTCCGACAGCGCCGCCGACATCGAGCGTCTTTTCCAGCGCCCAGGAAAAGCCGCGCACGATCGGCGGCATGATGCGCCAGTAGAACAGCAGCGAGGACAGAACGCTCATGACCAGGACGACCGGCAGCGCCTGGAAGGCGAGGATGAAATCGGAGCCGGGGGTCTTCGGATCGAACGGTAACGGGCCGCCGCCGACATAGCCGAACACGAACGAGGTGCCGGCCCTGGTCGCGGCGGCAACCGCATCGACCGCATGATTGATCAGATTGAAGGCGCCCTGGCTCTCCGGCACTTTGAGCATGAGGATGGCAAGCGCAAAGGTAAGCGCAAGCCCGGTCAGCACCTGCCGCCACGGCACGGCGCGGCGGTTCTCGCTGATGACGAAAGCGATGATGATGATGGCGGCGACGCCCAGGAGAGATTGTAGCGATTGCAACGATTGAAAGGATGGCATTACCCATGAAGCCCTGATAAGTCCCGGCGGAACAGTGTAGCCCGGATTGAGCGGGGCGAAATCCGCGAGAGAAATCGCGCCCAAGGCGGGCCCTGCACCATCAACCAGCAGTGTCCTGTTAAGGTCGCGACAACCAATTTCGGCTACACCGATTGTGCATAAATCCCGTCGCCTGCCGCAAATGAAAGCCTTCAACCTGCCCATTGCCGACAAAGCAGTCTTGCTGATTGCGGCGCTGGGGCTGTTGTCCGTCGCCGCGAACACACTCTGTCTGCGAAGATTTCAAGCAGTCGAACAGCTGAATGCCGAACTGACCGAACAGGTCGCGCCTGCGCGTCTGGCGCTCGCCGAAGCCAAGACCGGCCTCGAATCCTTCGGTCTGGATGTCTACAAGGCCTATGCCGCCTCCGATGCCGGCGCGGCGAAAGAGGCGACGGACCGGGCCGAAAGCGATTATGCCTCGACCAAAAGCGCCTTGAACAATGTGGTGAACTACGATCCGGCGACCCGCAACGATGTTGCGGGCATTGCCGCGAAATTGGCGGTTGCCCAGGGCGTCGCGGGCAACCTCAAAGAGGCGTTGCAAAGCGGCGATCGTGCGCTCGCGCAACGCATCGTCGACCTCAAATTCGACCGCGCGAGCGGCGATGCCGTAACGCAGCTCAATCATCTGATCGATGATCTTGGCGGCGAAGCGCGGCGCACCGAGGCGGAGGTCGCCGAGCGCAGCGCCGCGATGTATCGCACCACCGTCGGCGTTGTCGCCGCCGGTACCGTGATCGCGCTGCTCGGCGCGTTGCTGTTCAGCTATGTCTTTCTCGGCACGCCGTTGCGGCGCATGGCCCAGGTGATGAGCCGCATGGCCGAGGGCGATCTCGACATCCCGGTTCACGGCGGCCGTCGCCGCGACGAGATCGGCGCCATGGCACGGGCGGTTGAAGTCTTCCGCGACAATACTCTTGCATTGCGAAAAGCGGTGGCCGCGCACATGGCTGAACGCGAGCAGGCGCAGGCCGAGAAGGCCTCGGCGCTCGCGGCGGTCGGTTCGGCTTTCGAGAGCGGTATCCTCGCGATCGCAGCCTCGGTCGGCGATTCGGCGACCGAGCTCGAAGTCTTCGCTCGCGACATGACAGCGGTTGTCGAGCAATCGCAGCGCCACGCCACGACCGTCGCGGCCGTGGCCGGCGAAACCAAGGCCAGCGCCTCGGGCGCTGCGACCGCGATCGAAGAACTGTCGGCCTCGATCGGCGAGATCAGCGCGCAGGCCACCAATTCGTCGCAGATCGTCGCCGAGACGACGGAATGCGTCGCCAACGCGGTCAATCAGACGACGGCGCTCGCCAACACCGTGAAAGATATCGATCAGGTCGTGTCGCTGATCAGCGCCATTGCCTCGAAGACCAATCTGCTCGCGCTCAATGCGACGATCGAGGCGGCGCGTGCCGGCGAAGCCGGGCGCGGCTTCGCCATCGTCGCGCAGGAGGTCAAGGCGCTGGCGGCGCAGACCACCACGGCGCTCGGCGAGATCAGGGACAAGACCTTGGCGGTCGGCCAAGTGATCGAGATCGTGCGGCAGGCAAATGAAGCGACCGTGCAGTCCATCGAAAAGGTGCGGATGATTTCGACGGCGATCTCGGCTTCAGTTCATCAGCAGGACGCGGCGACGCGCAAGCTTGCGCAGGGCGTCGACAGCGCCGCCAACCTCACTGCGCGCGCCGCCACCGGCATTGCCGAAGTCAGCGAATTGGCGCGCCGGTCGGGCGAGGGGGCCGATCAGGTCCTGGCGGCGGCCGCCGAGCTCAACAAGCAAGCCGCCGCGCTTCGCCGCGACGCTGCGGAATTCATCGGCCGCATGAGTGCCGCGTCGTTCTAGAGCATGATCCGGAAAAGGGGATACCGGCTTTCCGAAAGGATCGGTGTTCCAAAACTCCAAGGCAGAACCTGGAGTCTGAGCCGTTTCAATTCGACCGGATCAGGCTCCAGCGCGCGCCCACGAGACGCTCGCCGGGTTCAACGGCTTTACTGAAAGCACACGGGGTGTTGGGCTTCGGCGTGTTCGGCTTTGGCGCGGCAAGTGCGCGTCGGCTAGAGGTGTTCCCTGGGCGGTCGAGCCATGCTCGCGGCGACATATGCAATACGCGTGAGCCCTTTCCGCAGGGTGGAGAAGAAGCATGGTATCAAGTGCCGCCTGCAAGCGGCCAATGCTTGACGTTTTCCCCACTTGGGGCTGTGCCGTACGACCGGTGCGCTTGTCGAATTTGCCGGCTGATCGCCTTCGGCTGTCGTCAAACTTTCCTGTCGATCGTCCTCGGATGTTGCCAAGCTTGCTTGCCGGTCGCTCTCGCTTGTCGTCCAGCTTGCTTGTTGATCGCCCGCTGTTATGGCCCAGCTTGATTGTTGAAAGAGCGCAGTTGTCATCCAACTCGGCGGTCGAACGGCGATGACTGTCGGCCCATGAGATCGAGATGGCGGAGTGGTCGCTTGCGCTACGCACGGTTCGTGATTTCCGGCACCGTCGTAGCACTTCAACGTGCCATCCGCCGATACCGCAGGCATGTCGGCTTCGAACAATATCGGGATCGCTACCAGCAGGAGTAAAACGGCGAACGCTCCCGAAAGCAGGACTTTGCTGCGCAGAAACGATTTTGTCGCGTTCACGGCGAACGACACGATAGTTTCGGCCGCATCTAAATCAATCTGCCTCACCCGCCGACCACTCATCGAACCCTGCTCAAAATTATTGTCTTCCGAGGGAGCACTAGGCTGCCGATGCAAATCTAAATTTTGCAAATCCGGATTCCAACATAACGCGAATGGGCCTGTGGATAAAAGGGGGGAGCCGCCAAAAGGGCGCACCGCATGACGGTGAATTTCGCAAGCCGTGAAGATGCCGTTCATGGGCGCTCATGAGCACGCGGTGTCGATTCCACGAGCGCTGTTGCGGCCGAATCGGACGGTGGCTACCAACCCCTTGTTTGACTGCCGGTTTTCGAGCGTGCGGCGTCGCTCAGCGCCATAGCGACGCACCGGCCAGCGCGAGAATGAGCGCCGGCGGCATGATGAGCACACCCAGCCGCAGAAAGGCGAAGGCGCCGACATGCTGGCCGTCACGTCGCAGTGCCGTGAGCCAGAGAATGGTCGCCAGTGATCCGGTAACCGAGAGATTCGGTCCGAGATCGACGCCGATCAGGACCGCGCGCGTCACTGCGTCGGGAGGTTGTGCGCTCTGGATCGCACTCGCGGCAAACAGGCCGACCGGAAGATTATTGGCGATATTGCTGGCGAGGGCGACTGCGATGCCGGAGCCCCAGGCTGCGGCACCCGGCGCCTGCGCGACCGCGCGCTGCAAGAACGCTGCGAGATCGGCGATCGCGCCGGTCTGATCGAGCGCTTCGACCAGCACGAACAGGGCGGCAACCAGCGGCAGCACGCCCCAGGAAATCTCCTTCAGCACGATCCAGGCCTTCTTCGGCTCGGCGATTGTCACGATCACTGCCGTCGCGCCGCCGGCGATGAAGGTTGGCAGGCCGAGTTGCAGGTCGAGGGCGGAGGCGCCGAGCAAGGCCACTGCGGTTGCGGCAATGCCGGCGGCCGCGGTCTTGCCGCCCATGGTCAAGACCGGCATCGGCACATCGGTGGCGATGGCCTGGGTCAGCGCGTCGCGCTGTGTCCAGCGCAGCACGGCATAGGTCGCGACGATCGCCAGCACGGACGGCACCAGGAATTGCGGCAGCCATTGCAGCAGCGGCGGCATGCGGCTCGCATAGATCACGAGATTGGCCGGATTGGAGATCGGCAGCACGAAGGAGGCGGCGTTGGCGATGAAGGCGCATGCGAGCAGAAACGGCAGCGGCGTTTGCGCTTTCGCTGTGCGCACCGCGGCGGCCACCGCAGGCGTGAGCACCACGGCGGTCGCATCATTCGAAAGGAAAACCGTCACCACGGTGCCGACCGCGTAGGTCAGAAAGAACAAGCGCCGCGCCGAGCCCGCCGCATGGCTCGTCGCCAGCGCCGCGAGCCAGTCGAACAAGCCTTCGGTGCGGGCGATTTCGGCCAGCAGCATCATGCCGGCGAGAAACAAATAAACGTCGATGCCCCTGCCGACGCCGATCAGCGCGGTCTGCGGCGTGATCGCGCGCAGCAGAAGCAGCAGCATGACGGCCATCGCCGGCCAGACCGCTTCGGTCAGATCGAAAGGACGGATGACAATGCCGAGGATGGCCAAGCCCGCGGCAAGCCAGATCAGAGCTTCAAGCGACATTGGGCGGCATTCTGCACATTCGTCATAAACAATCGGGTTGCGGATTGGTTTCGTGCCATAAAGCGCGTGGATTTACGATAGCGCGAGGTCGCCAAAAGAGGAGATTGCCATGCCGGGCACCCGCATCCGTTTCGAATTCGGCGCGCTTACGCTTGATGCGCAATTGCTGGATACGCCGACCGCCAAGGCGGTTGCCGCAGCCTTGCCGATTGCGAGCTCGGCGATGACGTGGGGCGAAGAAGTCTATTTCGAGACGCCCGTGAAGGTCGCGCGGGAGAAAGATGCGCGCGCCGTGGTCACGCCGGGCGAGATCGCCTATTGGCCGGACGGCGACGCCATCGCCATCGGTTTTGGCCGTACCCCGATTTCGCAAGGCAACGAGACGCGGCTCGCCAGTCCCTGCAATATCTGGGCGAAAGCGCTCGGCGACGTGAAGGCGCTGGCCAAGGTGCGGCCCGGCTCGAAGATCAAGGTCAGCGCGATCGACTGAGGCAAATCCTACGGCCGCCTATCGGGCGGCGCATCCTTATCGTGTCGCTGCGCGAAGAATAAGGTGAGGTCCCAGGTGTTGCGGATATTGACCAGCAGCGAAAAGATCAGCGCGCCGGCCAGCAGCGCCGGCCCGATCGCCGAATGGGCATGGATCAGGATCGCCGCGGCAAGCGTCGCGGCATAGGCGAGCGGCGGGCTGACGCCATAGCCCAAGTGATCGTCGACATCGCTGACCGTGCTGCGCAGCACGCGACGCAGGATGAAGATCGAATAAGCGAACGCACCGGCGGCGCTGATGCCGACAGTGACGCCGATCGAGATGTCGCTGGTGTCGGGCATCAGCGCGATCAGGCTGACGAACAGCACGTAGGTGTAGTGGAACAGGACCGGGCTCGTGAAGGTGCGCGTCGGGCCGCTCGAGTCCATGTAGCCGATGCCGATCGAGGCGGCGACGAAGAGCAGCGCCGCGAGCGCCGCCGCCGCGGTGCCGAGCAGTCCGTAGAATTCATGCCAGTGTTCGAGCATCGCGCCGCTTTCAGTTCGAGCAATTGTGGTCCGTCATCCTGAGGTGCGAGCGCAGCGAGCTTCGCGGTTTGACGACAACTATCCTCTCCCGACAAACGGCATCAGGTTCGCCATCACCGTCATGAACAGCACATTGGTGTCGAGCGGGAGGCTCGCCATGTAGACCACGGCGCGGCCGACGTCTTCCGCGGCCATGCGCGCTTCGATCATCTTGCGGCCGTCGGGCTGCAGCACGCCTTCGCCTTGCACCATGCGCTCGGTGAGCGGGGTCGCGGCATTGCCGATATCGATTTGGCCGCAGCAGATGTCGTAGCCGCGGCAGTCGAGCGCTGTCTGCTTGGTGAGCCCGGTCACGGCATGCTTGGTCGCGGTATAGGCGGCGGCGCCGGGACGTGGCGTATGCGCGGAGATCGAGCCGTTATTGATGATGCGGCCGCCGCGCGGGGTCTGTGCTTTCATGATCTTGACGGCTTCCTGGGTGCACAGGAATACGCCGGTGAAATTGGTGGCGACCACGGCCTGCCACTTATCGAACGGAATCTCTTCGATCGAGGCCGCCGGCGCGCCGATGCCGGCATTGTTGAACAGCAGATCGAGCCGGCCATAGGCCTTCTTTGTGGCCTCGAACAGCGCCTTGATCGAAGCAGGATCGGCCACATCCGTCGGCACGGCGAGCGCGTCGCCCGGCGTCTGCGCGCCTTCTTTGGCGACAGCGTCCAGCATGTCCTTGCGGCGGCCGGCCATCACGACCGCGTAGCCTTCCTTCATCAGCGCGAGCGTCACCGCCCGCCCCACGCCGGTGCCGGCTCCGGTCACCACCGCCACTTTGCGCCCAGCCATGTGTGTCCTCCTCAACAAATGTCGTCGGCGCGGAGTGTGGCGAAGGCGGCGCGCGGCGGCAATCCCTCTCGCATCATTGCGGAAATCGCGCGGCGCCAGCCCAGCACAGGCCCTCTAGAGGAAAAACGGAGGGATCGCTAAGTCAAAATTGAGAAGTCCTCAAAGACATGGCGCGCCATCTCTGAGATGAGGAAGACAGCTGAACAGCGCCAGGAGGAGGACGTGAGTCTGCTCCTATCTGCCGGGTCGCGATCTCGGTCGCCGCTGTTGCCGGACGCGGACCGGCCAAGCTGCCCATAGGTCCGGCACGACCGTGCGTTATGGGATCAGCCAGAAAATCCACGTGAGAATTTCGCAGCGCGCACTTCTCTCCGGCATTTATTGCTCTCCAGCATTTATTGCGAGAGCTCGATGCGCCGTCAGGCGGCCGGTTCGAAAACCATGCCGCTCGGCAGAACCGCTTGAGGTCACAACCGCCGGTTGGGAGTAACCGATCATGCTGCAAATCCAACGTCCCGACGTTTGGCAAATAGGACAAGCCTACGAAAACTACGTTGGCCGCTGGAGTCGGCCCGTCGCAGCCGCTTTCGTCGATTGGCTCGGCTTGCCGGCCCATCGTCGATGGCTCGATGTCGGCTGCGGCACCGGAGCCCTGACCGAAATCATTCTCTCGCACGCGGCGCCGACGGACGTCACGGGTATCGATTCGTCCGAAGGTTTCATCGCCCATGCGCGGCGGCACCTGCGCGACCCGCGCGTGAATCTCCAGTTGGGAAACGCAGAGGCGATGCCGTTCCCGGAGGGGACGTTCGATGCCGTCGTGTCCGGCCTCGTCGTCAATTTCGTTCCACATCCGCAGAACGCAATTGCCGAAATGCGGCGCACGCTGCATGCGGGGGGTACCGCTGCGGTCTATGTCTGGGACTACGCCGGCGAAATGCAGTTGATGCGGTACTTCTGGGATTCCGCAGTCGCCCTCGATCCGAATGCCCTGACGCTCAAGGAGACGCGACAATTCTCGATTTGCAAGCCGGAGCCGTTGCTGGCGCTGTTCGAAGACGGTGGCTTCGACCGGTGCGAGTGCCGCAACATTGATGTGTCGACCGTGTTCGGGAATTTCGACGAGTACTGGTCTCCGTTTCTCGGCGGCCAAGGTTCCGCTCCGACCTATTGCAGCAGCCTCTCCGACGAGCGGAGGTCGAGGCTGCGCGATCAGCTTCGCGCCACGTTGCCGATCGATCGCGACGGTGCAATTCGATTGACGGCGAGGGCTTGGGCGGTTCGCGGCGTCAAGTCAAGCTAGCGCGCTTTTCCGGTGCGCGATGCGACCAAGGAGGATGCACATGTCCACGATCAACGCAGTTGCAGCTGTCACAGCTTTGTCGCTCATGATCGTGCCCGCCGCCGCACGGGATTGGCCGAGCCGGCCGGTGACCATGGTGGTTCCGACTGCTCCGGGCGGCGCTCCCGACCTGCTCGGGCGGGTCGTCGCGTCACGGCTGTCCGAACTGCTCGGTGAGCCTGTGATCGTCGAGAACGTCGCCGGCGCAGGCGGCATGATCGGCGCGGCCCGTGTGGCCAGGGCTCCCGCGGACGGCTATCAGTTCTTGATCGGCACTCTCGGCACCCAGGCCCAGAACCAGACGCTCTACAAGGCCCCGCTGTACAACGCCGCAACCGATTTCGCTCCGGTCGCTTTGCTCTGGCAAGTCCGCTTCATTCTGATCGGCCGCAAGGATTTGCCCGTCGATAATTTGCAGGAATTCATTGCCTACGCGCGAGCCCATCAGGCGGCGATGCATTACGGATCGGGAGGAACCGGCTCACCGAGCCATTTGGCCTGTGCCTTGTTCAATGCGGCGGTCGGAATCAACGTCTCGCACGTTCCGTATCGCGGGTTCGGCCCCATGATCCAGGATTTGGTCGCCGGCCGAATCGACTATCTCTGCCCAAGCGCCACCGCCGCTGCCGGATACATCGAGAGCAAGCAGGTGAAGGCAATCGCTCTGCTTTCGAAAGACCGCTCGCCGCTGATGCCGACATATCCCAGTGCGGGCGAGCAAGGCCTCGCTGATTTTGAAGATACCGGCTGGTCCGGCATGTTTTTGCCCAAGGATACGCCACCGCCGATCGTGCACAAGCTCAACGCGGCCGTCATTCTCACGCTCGACACACCCGCCGTCCAGGAACGCTTCAGGCACTCCGGAGCGGAAATCGTCGCGCCCGATCGCAGGTCGCCGGAGTACCTGCAAAAATTCGTAGAGAGCGAGATCACAAAATGGGCAGCGGTTATCAAGGCCGCCGACATCGCCATTCACTAATAATGCAGAGCGCCGACGCTCGAAATTGGTTGGGTCTCGCGCCATTCGCGCGGCGAACAGTCGAAGCGCGCGAAACGCTTGTTGAAGTGGGACAGATCGTTGAAGCCCCAGCGATAGGCAATCGCGGAAATGCCGAATGCATTCTGCTTCTCGTCGCACGGCGCATTGCGACACGCGTCGAGACGATTGTCGAGCACCCAGCGGCCGAAGCTCTAGCCGATGAGCTTGAACCGCGAATGCAAAGTACGCACCGAGATGCGCATGTGATCCCGCGCTAATCGCCTTGAAGATTGAACCGGCGGCGCGCCGTTTTGCAGGCGTCGTCGCCCGGCGAACAAACTCTGCAAACCTCCGGTCTTACAGTGTAGATCGCGCAAGCCGTCGATACTCCGACTTCTCCCACCAGCGCCGCGCAGCGGTCGCCAATGCATCTCATGCCGCCTAAACCGGCATCGACATATGCGCTGGGAATCAGATCGAGATCGGCGTCGCTTTCCAGGGAGAACCGTGGCCACTCCGACGAAAACGAGCAGCACGCACCGCAGTCCCTGCATTCCGAGGCCGTGAGCTCGACCGAGTGTGCCGGCAAAACGTCACTTGACCCTGAGGTTGACCGCAGACTCTTTTCCCCGATTGCTCTCGATCTCGTATTCGACGTTTTGCCCCTCATTTAGCGAGGTGAGGCCGGCTCGCTCGACGGCCGAGATGTGGACGAACACGTCCTTGCCGCCACCAGAAGGCTGAATGAAGCCATATCCCTTCGTCGGATTGAACCATTTCACCGTACCTGTCGCCATCTTCTGTCTCCAATGCTGACGGCGCACAATAGTCGTTGCGCCCCGGCGCGACAAGGATTGCGAACAGTGGCGGCCGGGCCCACCGATAGCTTCGCGAAGCGGACACAGCTGGCGCTCCGATTTTTGACGAGGCGGCTTGACACCGAATGACGAAAGCGGCGTCAGCTCGCCAGCGCGATTTCCTGGTCGGGGCTGGCGACGCGATAGTCCTCGGGCGAGGCGAGCCGCTTATCGATCTCGCCGGGCGGGCCGGGTTTGCCGAAGCGGTAGCCCTGCATCGAATGCACGCCCGCGGCGCGCAGGAACAGGTGCTGCTCCGCCGTCTCGACGCCTTCGGCGGTGACTTTCATGCCGAGGCCGCGGCCGAGCGAGACCACGGCATGCACGATCGCCGCGGCATCGGGCGCCTTCTCGATCGAGCGCACGAAGCTCGAGTCGATCTTGAGCTTGTCGAAGGGGAAGCGGCGCAGATAGAGCAGGCTCGAATAGCCGGTGCCGAAATCGTCGAGGGCAAAGCACACGCCGATCGCCTTGAGCCGCAGCATCGACAATTCGGCGGTCTCGAGATTGCCGAGCAGCGTGCTCTCGGTGAGCTCGAGCTCCAGCCGGTTGGCGTCGAATTTGGTCTCGTCGAGAATGCGCTCGACCACGTCGACGAAGTCCGAGCGGCGGAATTGCAGCGGCGAGACGTTGACCGCGATGGTGAGCTTCGGCCAGTCGCGGGCTTCAAAACAGGCGCGGCGCAGCATGTATTCGCCGAGCTCGACAATCAGGCCCGAATGCTCCGCGATCGGAATGAAACGCGACGGCGGAATTTCGCCATGTACCGGATGCGTCCAGCGCGCCAGCGCCTCGACGCCGACAATGGTGTCGCCGGCGGAATTGACGATCGGCTGATAGGCGGCGCGGATTTCGCCGTTCTGGATCGCCTTGAGCAGGTCGCCCTCGAGCAATTTGCGGCTCGACAGATCGGCGTCCATCGCCGCGTCATAGATGCAGGCGCGGTTGCGGCCTTCGTTCTTGGCGCGGTACAGCGCCATGTCGGCATAGCGCAGAATGTCGGCGGCGTCGCCGACGCGCCGGTCGATGACGGCGATGCCGATCGAGGCGCCGATGATGATGTTGTGGCCGGAGATGGCGTAGGGCGCGCAGACCGCGTTGATGATGCGGCCGGCGATCGCCTGCAGCGAATAGGAATCGGATGCGCATGCCGTGATGATGGCGAATTCGTCGCCGCCGAGGCGGGCGACCAGATCTTCGCCGCGCATGATGCGGCTCAGCCGCTGCGTGACGTTGAGGATGAGCTCGTCGCCGATGTGATGGCCGAGCGTATCGTTGACGTCCTTGAAGTGGTCGAGATCGATGTAGAAGACGGCCGCCGTCGGGCCGCCGGCGCGCACGTCGGCGATCATGCGCTCGAGGCGGTCGCTGAAGTAAATGCGGTTCGGCAGCCCGCAGACCGGATCGTGCAAGGCGAGGTGGCGCAACTGCCGCTCGCCGGCTTCGATCTCCAGCGAGGTACGGTGCATGTGGCGGACGACCAGACCGACAAGAAGCGCGAAGCCCGCGAACGCCACGGCGATGAACGGCACGACGCTCTGCACCACGGAGGCGCCCGGCTTGGTCGGCGTCCAGGCAAAGCGGGCGATGGTGCCGCCTTGCGGATCCTTCATCTCCATCACCCGGTCGCCGCCGGCCTGCGCCGGATCGTCGATGGTGCGCAGGTGGCTGAGCTGCAAATGCGTGCCGATAATGTTGAGAAGCCGGGGCGAGAGGTATTTGACCGACAGCACGATCGGCGCGCCGCCATTGCCCGCGGCGATATCGGCATCGGAGCCGACCGCGACGGCGTTGACGAAAGCGGGCCTGTCGAAGAAACGCTGCATCAGCACCGTGCTGCGGCCCGGCTTGGCCGGATCCTGGCGCTCGAGCACCGCAATAGTGTGTTCGGGCGCAGCCTTCAGGCGGCCGCGCATGAAGTCGAGCGTCGGCGCTAACGTCGCGGCGAGGCGGCTTGCGTTGTTGTCGGCCGGATCGAGCGCATGGCTATAGATGATGTGGTCGTTGGCGTCGACGATCGCTTCCACATCGGTGTGGAAGTAATTTTCCAGCCAAGGTCCGATGTGCCGCTGGATCCAGTCGGGATTGTAGGCGTCGCGGATCTTGGCGGCTGCCGTCGGTGTCGCGGCGGCGCCCTGCAACAGATGCAGCGCGCGCAGGCCGTGATCGTCTACGGCCTGACGGATCAGCTGTTGCTCGGTATTGAAAGCGACCTCGTCGGCGCGTTGCGCCGACGTCAGCACCGCGACAATGACGCAAACGATGGCGACGGCGACAATCACGCCGATCGGCAGGACCAGGCTCGCACGCGAGCGATCCCACCGCGACCGCTTACTTTCCCCGGCGATATGCGAACGCGCCGAAGGCACCACGCTTCCACCCATTCGGACAAAATGCTGCCGGGACACTAGGGAGGAAAGATTGCGAATGGCTTGCTCTTAACGCGCGTAAAGAGTTTCGGGGCCGCGCGGCGACCTTTCCGCTTGCAAGGCTTAATGAAAGGTAAATCGTTGCGCCCGGTCGCGATCAGCGGCGATTGCTATAGGGCGGCCGCGGTATGCCAATATGCGCGGCGCGCAAGGCCGCCGACCAGCGCTCCCGCAGATCGGTGAAATAGGGCTCGCCGGGCTCGATGCGGTAGACCAACTCCGGATCGCAGACGTCGCGCCGCACCACCAGAAGGTCGATCGGCATGCCGACGCTCAGATTGGAGCGCATGGTCGAGTCGATCGAGACCAAGCCGACCTTCAGCGCGTCATAGAGATCCATGTCGTAATTGATGGCGCGGTCGAGCACCGGCTTGCCGTATTTGTGCTCGCCGATCTGCAGGTAAGGCGTGTCGGTCGTGCATTCGATGAAATTGCCGGCCGAGTAGATCATGAACAGCCGCATGCGCTCGCCGGTGATCTGCCCGCCGAACAGGAAGGAGACGTCGAAATTGACATCGGACGCTTCCAGCGCCTTGCCCTCGGCGAAGTGAATCATGCGGATGACCCGGCCGACGCGCTGCGCGGCCTGGAACATGGTCGGCGCGTTCATCAAGGTTTCGCGCTCGCCGGTATCGGGATTGTCGTAGCCTTCGACGAGCGTGCTGACGACGGATTGGCTGATCGAGAGATTGCCGGCCGTCGCGATCGCCATGACGCGCTTCTTCGGGTCCTTGAAGATGTGCAGCTTGCGGAAGGTCGAAATATTGTCGACGCCGGCATTGGTCCGCGTATCCGCGAACATGACCAAGCCCTCGCGCACCAGAATTCCACCGCAATAGGTCATCGCATTCCCCCCGGAGCATGATCCCGAAAAGTGGAATGCGGTTTTCGGAAAAGATCATGCTCCAACCAAAAACAGCCCCTTATAGCACCCCGCATCTTCCGGCAAATGCATGACAGTACCAAGCAGGATAACGGCGGAATTACTGGCCGACCTTGATGGCGACGGCGAGCGTTTCGGCGCCTTGGCCGTAGCGCATACGCCGCACCGGTGCCGCGCCAAGCGCATCGAGGCCGATGGCGACGCGGACATGGCAATCCGTCGGACAGAAACCGTTGGCCGGATCGAAAGCGACCCAGCCGAGGTCGGGGACATAGGCCTCCGCCCAGGCATGACCCGCGGCCTGGGCGCTGGTGGCGTCCTCATGGCGGAAATAGCCCGACACATAGCGCGCGGGAATGCCGAGGCAGTGGGCCGCGCCGATAAAGATGTGGCTTAGATCGCGGGATGGGCCGCGTTTGGCGGCGAAGGCTTGCGCCGCGTTGGCCGCGCCCCCGGCGTCATCGACGTCGTGCGCCATGTCCTCGTGCAGCCGGTCCAGAATGCCGTGCAGCTCGCCGAGAACCTCGCCGCCTTTTTCGGCGCGGACGTTTTGCGCGAATTCGCGGATCGCATCGTCGGCCTGCGTGAGCGCGGTGTCGCGCAGGAACAGGCTCGGCCCGAAGCGCTCGACGGTGCCCCGCACGATGCCGTTATTGTTCTGCGTCTCAACCTCGCCGTCGACCTCGACGCTCAGTTCGGAGAACGGCCCATCGGCGGAAAACACGTGAGCGATGTTGCCGAAGGCATCTTCCTGCACGGCGAGCCGCGCGTCCGCCGACACGTCGATGCGCCAGCGCACGACATGCTGGCCCTCGTGGTTGCGAGGCGTCAACCGCAACATCTGGATCACGCCCGCGGCCGGCGGGTCGTAGCGATAGTCGGTGCGGTGAGCGACGCGAATGCGCATAGCGTTAGCGGCAGTCAGGAGCTACGTATCGGTTTCGGCGACGGCTTGGACAACACTTGGCCGAGCGGAGCAAAGATAGACGACATCGGGCCGCATTGTCCTCTGGTTTCTGACGGCGAATTCGTCCCCGGCTGCCCCTTACAGCAAATATTGTTGCGACACTGCGCTGCCGAGCCGGTTGTTGTCTTCGACGAAGGCGTCGATGAACTCGTGCAGGCCGCTCTGGAAAATCTGATCGATCTTCGAGTTCTCGAGCCGGGCGCGGATGCTGCGCGCCTGGCGCTGCGCCGGGCCTTGCCGGCCGTAGGCATTGGCGATGCGGTCGAGATTTTGCACGAGGTTTTCGTAGCAGCTCGCCAGCGAGCGCGGCATCTCGTCCCGCAGCATCAGAAGGTCGGCGACCAGCCACGGCTTGACGTTCTCGCGATAGACCCAGTGATAGGCGGTCAGCGCCGATACCGAGCGCAGGATTGACGACCATTGGAAATAGTCGAGCGGGCCGCCGACCTTCTCGTCGGCCGGCAGCAAGAGGTGGTATTTCACGTCGAGAATGCGCGCGGTGTTGTCGGCGCGCTCGATATAGACGCCGATGCGCGAGAACCAATAGGCATCGTTGCGCAACATGGTGCGGTAGGCCGAACCGTCGAAACGCAGCGACGAGCCGAGCACCCAGCGCAGATAGCGCGCGAATTCTTCCCGCGAACGCGGTCCGTTGCCCCAGCGCTTGAGTTCGAGCCAGGCGCCGTTGATGGCGTCCCACATTTCGGTGGTGAGCGCGGTGCGCACCGCGCGCGCGTTCAGCCGCGCCGCTTCGAAGCAGTTGCGGATCGACGACGAGTTGGCGGAGGAGAAAGCGAGGAATTCGGTGACGGTCTCTTCGTTGGCCTCCTTGTAATGCTCGAAGAAGGAGCCGGCGCAGCCTGCCGTCGCCACCGCCGATTCCCATTCATTGGTCGAGCCGACATAGGCGAGAGGGAGCGCGGTGAGGCGGAGCGTCGTATCGAGAATGCGCGCGATATATTCGGCGCGTTCGACATAGCGGGCGAGCCAATAGAGATTGTCGGCGGTGCGCGAAAGCATGGTCTACCGGTCCAGCACCCAGTTCACGATGGAGGTGGAATTCAAATCCTTACCCATCCAAGACCCATGTATCCTTGGTGCCGCCGCCCTGGCTGGAATTGACCACCAGCGAGCCTTTCTTCAGCGCCACCCGCGTCAGTCCGCCGGGCACGATGCGGATGCGATCGCGGCCGACCAGCACGAAGGGCCGCAGATCGACATGGCGCGGCGCAATGCCTTCCTCGACGCAGGTCGGGCAGGTCGACAATGCGAGTGTCGGCTGCGCAATGAAATTTTTCGGATCGGCTTTCAGCTTGGCGTGGAAGGTCGCGATCGTCGCCTTGTCGGATTTCGGGCCGATCAGCATGCCGTAGCCGCCGGAGCCATGGACTTCCTTCACCACCAGCTCCTCGAGATGATCGAGCACATAGGACAGATGCTCGCTCTCGCGGCAGCGCCAGGTCGGTACGTTCTTCAGGATCGGTTCCTCGCCGAGATAGAACTTCACGATCTCCGGCATGTAGCTGTAGACCGCCTTGTCGTCGGCGACGCCGGTGCCGACCGCATTGGCGAGCGTCACATTGCCGGCGTGATAGGCCGACATCAGGCCCGGCACGCCGAGCGCGCTGTCGGGACGGAACACCAGCGGATCAAGGAAATCGTCGTCGATGCGGCGATAAATGACGTCGACGCGCTTCAATCCTTCGGTGGTGCGCATATAGACGACCTCGCTTTTGACGACGAGGTCGCGGCCTTCGACCAGTTCGACGCCGAGCTTGTCGGCGAGGAACGAGTGTTCGTAATAGGCGGAATTGTAGACGCCGGGCGTGAGCAGAACGACGCTCGGGTCCGACGACGCCGACGGCGGCGCGATCGATTGCAAGGTCGCCAGCAACTCGTCGGGATAGTTCTCGACCGGCGCCACGCGATACCGCGAGAACAGTTCGGGAAACAGCCGCAACATGATCTCGCGATTCTCCAGCATGTAGGAGACCCCGGACGGCGTGCGGGCATTATCCTCGAGCACATAGAACGTGTCGGCATCGATGCGGATGATGTCGATCCCGGCAATGTGGACGTAGATGTCGTGCGGCACCTTCTGGCCGTTCATTTCCGGCCGGAACACCGGATTCTGAAATACCAGGTCCTCGGGCACCACGCCGGCTTTGAGAATCTCGCGGCGGCTGTAGACGTCCCTGATATAGGCGTTGATCGCCTTGACCCGCTGCTCGAGACCGCGCCGCAGCGTGTCCCATTCCTTGGCCGAGAGGATGCGCGGGATGACGTCGAAGGGGATCAGGCGCTCGGTGGCTTCGGGATCGCCATAAACGGCAAAGGTGATGCCGATGCGGCGGAACAGGAGCTCCGCCTCACGGCGGCGGAAGTCGAGGACGTCCGGTTTGACTTCGCTGAGCCAGTGCGACAGTTCGGCGTAGGCCGGCCGTACTTCGTCGCCAATCCCATTCATTTCGTCGAACATGTCGACACCCGGCCGCTGACGCCCCAACCCTTTGCGGCGACTGCACTTGTAGCACTATTCACCCGTAGCAAGCTTTGCGCCAAGTCAGTTTCAAGTCAGTTTCAAGTCGGTCGGTTCAAGGTCAGTTCAAGTCGGTTCACGTCACATCGGCTTCACGTCGGATGCGAATCCGGTGCGAGTCCAATCGAGGTCGGATATCGCCCGATGCGGCTTCGCGACGCCAGCGCCGGCGGCGGCCGCCGCCCTGCATTTTTGCCCATGTTTTAGGCGGCTTGACTAGTGCGGCGGCGGCCGGCGGGGGATAACGGCCTCGCTTGAGTGCAGCCCGCCACCGCGCTAGAGCAGGGTCGCATCACGGGGAGAGAAAGCCATGGTCGGGAACACGGCCAGCACCGAAGCAACGGCTGCAACCGGCAGTGGGCAAAAGGCGAGTGGGATCGTCACCGCGGCCCTGCTCGTGATCGGCGACGAGATTCTGTCCGGCCGCACCAAGGACAAGAATATCGGCTTCGTCGCCGAATACCTCACCGACATCGGTGTCGATCTCAAGGAAGTCCGCGTCGTTCCCGACGAGGAGGCGGAGATCGTCGCGGCGGTCAACGCGCTGCGCGCGCGCTACACTTACTTGTTTACGACCGGCGGCATCGGCCCGACCCATGACGACATCACCGCCGATTGCGTCGCCAAGGCGCTTGGTCTGCCGCTGCATCATCATCCGCAGGCTGTCGAGATCATGCGCGAGCGGGTCGCCAAGACCGGCGGCGTCATGAACGAAGCGCGCATGCGCATGACGCGGGTGCCGGAAGGCGGCGAGCTCGTGCTCAACAAGATTTCCGGCGCGCCCGGCTTTCGCATCGGCAATGTCGTTGTCATGGCCGGCATTCCGACCGTGATGCAGGCGATGCTCGAATATGTCACGCCGCAGCTGAAAACCGGCGCGCGCATGCTGTCCGAGAGCGTGCGCGCCGATTGCCGCGAGGGCGATATCGGCACCGAGCTCGGCCAGATCGCCAAAGTCTTTCCGGATGTCGTGATCGGCTCCTATCCATTCGTCGACGAAAAGGGCGACGCCAATACCAACGTGGTGATGCGCTCGCGCGATCCGGGGCGGCTGGGCGTGGTGAAACAGGCGGTCGAGGCCATGCTGGTGCGGGTCAAGGACGGGCTTCCCCGTAAGATCTGAAATCATTGCGGAACGGCAGGAGAAATCGCTCGCGCGATTGACGGAGCGGGGCGGCTGCGGCGCAATCGCGCAGGTGATTCGTCCGAACGGCCCTGAGCGGTCCAACTTGGATCAAGCTTGTACGCGAAAATCTGCGGCATGAATCGGCGGCTGAGCAGTCTGTTATCTTGTGCGCGCATCGTCCTCGCGCTGGCGGCGATGCTGTGCGCGTCCGGTGCCGGCGCGTCGGCAAATCTTCACGGCCTCGGCGTCGTCTATCTTCACGGCAAGATGTCCTGGCCGGGCGCGGCCAATGGCGGCATCCTGAGTGCGCTCAAAGATGAGGGCGCGCTTATCGCGGAACCGGAAATGCCCTGGTCGCTGCATCGGCGTTATGCGGCGACCTACGAGCAGGCGATGGGCGAGATCGATGCAGTTGTCGCCGGCCTCAGGGCCAAAGGCGCGACCCGAATTCTCATCATCGGCCATTCGCTCGGCGCCAACGCCGCCTTCGGCTATGCCGCACGGCATCCCGATCTCGCCGGCATTGTCGCGCTGTCGCCCGCGCATCTGCCCGACCAGGACAATATGCGCAGCTTTGTCGCCGACGCCGTCGCCCGCGCCAAGAAGCTGATCGCGGAGGGACAGGGCAACGTCCCGCAGACCTTCCCCGACATGGCGCAGGGCATTCCGCTGACCGCGACCGCGACGCCCGATGTCTATGTCAGCATGTTCGATCCCAACGGACCGGCGGTCATTCCGAAGAACGCCGCGATCATCGGTGCCGCGCCGCGGCCAATGCCGGTCTTGTGGGTCGTCGGCAAGCTCGATCCGATCGACCGCCGCGGCCCGGAATACGCCTTTAACGCCGCGGCGAAAAATCCGAAAAGCAAATATATCGAGGTCTTTGCCGGCCATCTCACCACGCCGCTGGTGGCGCGGGGAAAAGTGGTCGATTGGATCAATTCGCTGTGATGCGCCTGCTGCCATAATTCGGCTTGTTGCATTCCGCGCCCATGCTTACCTAGGGTTCACCCAGTTCAGCGCGGGGCGCCTACAAAGTGAGCGAAGCAGAGGCTTTATTCGGCGTGTTGCATCAATCGGCGAATGCCGATTGCGTGGCCGCGATCGAGCGCACGGTGCACGATGCTGCCGATCGCGAGCTGTGCCGGGTCAATGTCCTGTCTTTCGCCAAGACGCACGGCCTCGACGAAGAGAAGACGATCGCCGCGTTTCTGCACGCCGCGCGGATCGGCCTGTTCGAGCTGTCATGGAACGTACTCTGCCCGGGCTGCGGCGGCGTCCTTGACGCGACCTCGACACTGAAGACCGTCAATCGCGAGGAATATGACTGCATGCTGTGCGCGTGCGGCTATAAGCCGACGCTCGACGAAATGGTCGAGGTCACCTTTACCGTCAGTCCGCGCGTGCGCCGCATCGCGGCGCATAGTCCCGACACCCTTCCTGAGGTCGAATATTACCGGCAGATTTTCTGGAGCTCCGGCGTCGATCTGCCGGAGACGCTCGGCGACACGCTGGCCGGCTTCACCGTCGATTCGATCGAGCTGCCGCCCGGCGAAAAGGCGGTGCTGTCGGTGCAATTGCCCAATGATTTCGTCATCGTCTTTGATCCGGTCACCCATGCGACGCAATTTCTCGACGTCAAAGGCGAGCCGACGCGCGAGCGGCAGGCGCTCTCGATGGTGTTCAATCCGGTGAAGGCGCCGTTCGGCACGGTCGAGATGCGGCCCGGGCCGCTGCGGCTGTCGCTGGAGAATCGCACCGACCGCCGCGTGCTGCCGGCGCTGTGGATCGCGGGCGACGAGCTGCACAATCTGCTCGGCAAGCGCAAACCGTTCCTGACGGCCAAGCGGCTGCTCACCAACCAGACCTTCCGCGACATCTATCGCACCGACACGCTCGATATCGATCAGCGGCTCAAGATCACAAGTTTGACCTTCCTGTTCACCGATCTCAAAGGCTCGACCGCGCTCTACGAGCGCGTCGGCGATCTCGTCGCCTATGATCTCGTGCGCCAGCACTTCCACGTGCTGCATGAAGTCGTGGCGGCGGAGGCCGGCGCTGTGGTCAAGACCATCGGCGACGCGGTGATGGCGACATTCTCGACGCCCGACCGCGCCATGGCCGCAGCGCTGCGCATGCGCGCGGAGATGGCGCGCATCAATGACTCCCGTGACAACGAGGATCTGCTTCTCAAGATCGGCATCCACGAGGGGCCGTGTCTCGCGGTGACGCTGAACGATCGTCAGGACTATTTCGGCCAGACCGTCAACATCGCCTCGCGCGTGCAGGGGCTTGCATCCTCGCAATCCATTTACGTGACCAAGCCGGTCATCGACGATAAGAACACCGCGCTCCTCTTGGAGAAATCCGGCCTGCATCCGACCATGCAGCAGGCCGCCTTGCGGGGGCTTGCCGACAAGACCACGGTTTACGAGATTCCCTGATCGCCTGCGTGTTGCGTCGGGGCTGGGCGGCTGATATCGCGATTTCGGGGATCACCGGGAACGCGCCGATGCCACAGCCTGAGCCAGTTCAACCGTCCAGTCCGACAGCCAGTCCGCGCCGGACCGTATCAATCTCGTGGGACCAGTTCCACCGCGATTGCCGGACGCTGGCGGCGCGGCTGGAAAACTTGGGTCCATTCCACGCCATTGTCTGCATCTCCCGCGGCGGCCTGGCGCCCGCGGCCATCATCGCGCGTGAGCTTGGCATTCGGATGATCGAGACGGTGTGCATCGCCAGCTACAGCCATACCACCCAGGGCGAGCTGAAGGTGATCAAGGACGTCGCTGGCGCCATCGTCGACGGTTTCGGCGGGGAGGGGGCGGGCGTACTCATCGTCGACGATCTGGTCGATACCGGCAAAACAGCGAAAGTGGTGCGGGGGCTGTTGCCGCGCGCGTATTTCGCCACCGTCTACGCCAAGCCGCTCGGCCGGCCGGTGGTCGATACCTTCATCACCGAGGTGCCGCAGGACACCTGGATCTATTTTCCGTGGGATACGGGTCTCGCATTCCACCCGCCGATCCGCGAAGCCGGGCTGTGAACGCGGCGCGCGCAAGGGTCCCTAGTGGCTGCGCCGCCGCTCGGCTATGATGCCGCCTGAGCGCCGCGAGAGCGAGGAGGATCGCCGATGGATGCCGTCACCCCTAAAGAAACGTCGAAGCACGATACGCCCGAGACCCATTCGCACGTGGTGCGGCCCGCCGACATGGAATGGAAAAAGACCCGGTTTCCCGGCTGCGAGGTGAAGGGACTGCTGTTCGACAAGGGTACCGGACTGGTGACGGCGCTGATGAAATTCGCGCCCGGCGCGGTGCTCCCCGACCACGAGCACGTTAAGATCGAACAGACCTATGTGCTGGAAGGCCGGCTGGTCGACAAGGAAGGTCCGGTCGCCGGCCTTTCGATCGGCCCCGGCGAATTCGTCTGGCGCGAGGCCGGCAGCCGTCATGTCGCCTGTACGCCGGAAGGCGGGCTTATGCTCGCCATGTTTCAGGTGCCTAACAAATTCTTCGAAAAGGACGGCCGGGTGACCGACATTTCCGGCAGCGATTGGGACGAGCTTTGGGGGCACGTCTTCAAGGACTAGCGTGGTCCAGGCCGGATCATGCCCGGTCCGGCATGTGTTGAGGGAATTGGCAATGGCCAAAGTGCTGCGGACTTTTGCCTGTGCGGGAGCGATGCTGGCTCTGGCGGCGGCAGATGCATCGGCGCAGGGTGTCACGATGGGCGACGGCGGGATCGGCTTCTCGCCGTTCAAGCAAATCGACAAGCCGAAGCCGACGCAGGAACAGATCGAAAAGCAACAGCGCCTCGACGACGCCTATAAAGCGGCGACCAACAAGATTCCCAATCAGAAAGCCGGCGATCCCTGGGGAATCGTGCGCCCGAGCGGGCCGGCCTCTGCTGCGAAGAAGAAGGCCCCGGCACAGGCGCAGTAGGGCCGCAGTAGGGCGCGGCGCTTTCCCGTTTCTGAGGTCCGTCACGGCCGGCCATAGCCGTTCGAAGAACGGCGTCGTTTCACTCGCCTATGTTCCGGCCATCCACGTCTTTGCGCTGGGATCACTCGCCAAATCCGATGTGATCAAACGCCGTCACTTCCGGCGCGGGCATACCCGATGCTACAAGGCACCGGTGCGGACCTCGTGAGAGGGCCGCGCGGCGGGTTCATGACCCTGCACCGCGGACGTGGCGAAATGGTAGACGCAAGGGACTTAAAATCCCTCGGGGGGAAACCCCTGTGCCGGTTCGAGTCCGGCCGTCCGCACCAGTACAAAGTGATCCGCAAGTCGGTTCAATAAGTTCCTGAATAATCTGAAGCATTCGGAGTAGCCCTGAGTACAAAAGGGCGGTACGAATGCCAACCGTGAAGGTCACGGTCGCACGTTCGAGTTCGGGGGCTTGGGTTGCAGTGCCACAAAACCACGCGGATGAACGAGAGCACCTTATAGTGGAGCTCAAACGGCCTTCGGTTAAGGTGGGCGCGGACGAGATAACCCAAATAGAGCAGTATGCGTACAAAGTCGCTGAGGATGAGCGATTTCGGCATCTTAAGACAAGATGGAGCTTCTGGGTCGTCTCCAATGACGTAGACGGTTTTGCAAGAACGAAAGCGCGTCAGAAGGACAAGCCTCGCGGGCTAATCTCCGAGACTGAAAATGGAGAAGTCAGGGTTTGGGTGAAAACTTGGTCCGAAATCCTCGCTGAAGGCAAAGCTCGAATGCGATTTGTTCAAGATAGTTTGCAGGCTACCGTTGATACCGACAGGTCTCTTCAATATCTGAAAGAAACATATAACAAATACCTCCTGGGGATAGATGAGGTTGAGGGAGATGAGGCGGCGTAAGACGCCAGGCGGGTAGATTTTATTATGGCAGTCGTTGAACCAAGAGCAGAGCTCAAGTGGATTTCGTCGCGATTGTGAGTATCAATGTCATCCGATGAACAGGGGCCGAAGTCCAAGCCGGACTTCCTTATATTGACGGAGGATAATCTCAAAAACCTCACGGAAGATGATCTCGAAGATGCGCTTATTCTTACGGCCGGTGTACCCGGTAGCTTCCCCAACCAAATCACTGTACCGACCGAGAAGATAAATCAATCAACTGCGTTAGGGCCGCTCGATATAGTTATCTTCTTTGAAAAGCGCTCCCCGAACCCCGTTGATGAAACAGGCTGCAATCAATGGGCATTTGTAGTTGACGATAAGACGGCGTTATATGTTCGTGGGCGTGTGCGTTCAATCAGTATTGCGAAAATTCGCTCCTTGCCTAACGCAACTGTGATCCGGAGAGTTCCTGCGCCGCTCGCTCCGTACGTCGCCTCTATGTTGCTCAAGTATCGCTGGCGGCCGTCTATGTTTCAGGTGGCCGTGAATTTTCTCCAATCAAACAACTATCGCCCCTTCTTGGAGGGCTCGTTTTTTCCGCCTGACGTCTCGTACGCGAGCGATGAGGAATATGAAGTGGCGTGGCAGAAGATGGTGGCCGCTCTTCAACCGGGCGATTGCATTTTCACTTTTGACCGAGCCAGTTGGATGAGCAAATTAATTGCGCGCGCCACGCATGGGCCATTTAGCCACTGCGGTATTTATATCGGTGGCGGCGAGCTGGGGGAGGTCGTGACGTCAGGCACGCGGATAGCGCCAATCGAAACTTATAAAGGACGAAAGTATAGGGTGGCGGTATATCGCCACTACGGAACCATTAAATCCGTTGATGATATGATATCTGACATCAGAGCTACTGCAGGACGTCCTGGCTACGGCTATATCGGCGCGTTGCGTGCAGGCGTGATTGCGCTCTTTGGCGCGCACCACAAGACTGCCGCTCCGAACAGCCTTATCCTGTGGGGCTTTCTGACTTACATTACTCAGGCTTAGCGTAGACGGTCCCCAGCCGGACGATGATGTAAAAATGTCAAGATGACCACTCTTAAGGACATTGAACAACACGTACTTGATGATGCTGCCGAGCTAATTGCTAGCATTGGTGTCGCAACTCCATTGACGGCTACAACTCGCGTATTTGAGTTGCAGGGGGATCAACAGAAAGTCGCGCTGTTTCTGCGGGCCACTTTATGCCGTCACGTGATCCTCGTGACCCTGCGGCTGCATGCCCGAGCTGATACGGGAAGAACTGGCGAAACCGCGTCTATTGAGAGCTACGTGCAATACGCCGAAAGGGAGGGACGAATTTCGGCAACGCAAGCAGCAGAGTTCAGGACTGAGAGGAAAGCTATCATCGCAAAAATTGAGAGAGACGGTATCAAGTTTTCAGAGCTTGTAGATTTCAGAAATTCTGAGCTGGCTCACTCGTTGCATTGCCCGCAGCCGCTTACGAACAAGCTTCCAACGTTGCCCATTTGGGATTTTGCCTACGATACCTACGAGCTTGTCCTTCGGATCGAAATGGCCGTATCTGGGACGGGGAGACTGAAGAACTATTTTCACGAGTGGCTAAACCGAGGAAACCTCTTTTGGCCACAGGAGGTCGCGGAAGATTTTTCTCTCCCTGATGTATCTCACTGATTGGGGATGGTGGTCTCACTCGGCCTAACTGGAGCTTTCGGCGGGTACAAAAAGCGAGTACAAAACTGCAGAAGTTGCTACTCAGAAGCTTCGATTTTTCAGGCATTTCTGCGTGCGAAATTGGTTTCCGGCCGTCCGCACCAGAGTACGGCGAGCTTTTGCCTCGTGGTGCACGGCGACCGCCATTCCTATATTCAGGCGAGGCAACCAAAGCTGTGGTGATGCAGTAATGACCGGCCGGCCATGTAACCCTGATGCGGATCTCAAAGGGCTGTGGCGTATGCTGCTGGGCACGCCGTTTCCGGCTTGTGGGATTGCGGAGGACGACAAGGCGGCTGGCGACGTAGACGCCGGAAGCGGGCAAAACGCTAAGGAAAAAGCTCAACCGAGCGCAAACACCGGTGCGTCAAGCGCCTGACTAGCCGCGCAGCTGCGCGCCGCTTTCGAAGCTTTCGATGAAAACCTGCCCGATGGCGCGGGTCAGCGCGCCGGCGGAGAGGGCTGAGACGCCCAGGCCCACGAACAGCCCGCCGGGCACGATCCAGGTCAGCAAGGACGAAGTCGCGGCGCCGAAGCCGGAAGGCGCAGCGCCGCCGATCAGGCTGACGATCGCCGCGCGGGCGCGGTCGCGCTGGAACGGCACCTGATAGAGCACGCTGAGCTGCCGCACCATGCGCAGATTGACCGCGGTGACGCTCGCGATGTTGGCGACCGGCACCGGCACGAGCCCGCCGACGGCGGCATAGGTCCGGTGACGCTCGACGATTCTGTCCGCGATGGCGCGGCGCTTGGCGGCGAGATGCGGGGGCAGATCGGCGATCACGTCCGGGCCGAAGTCGTTGGCGATCGGCGCCGACGACACTGCGAGCGGCTCGTCCGCAGCCTCGTCGACGACCGGGGCGGGCTCTTGTGCAAGGCGTTCTGGTTCAGGACGTTCTTGCCACGGCCGTTCCGGCGCCGGTTCCTGCATCACGTCGTCGGTGACGATGGCCCCGGCAAAAGTGTGGACGTTTTCGGCGGGCCGGGTGATCGCCTTGGGGAGCTGCTTGCGGGTCATGCGGCGGCCTGTTTCGCGCCGAACACGGCGTCGAGTTCGTCGGCGATGGTTGCGATCTCGCGCGCGGCGGGACCTTTCCAGCTGATCAGGCTTGGCGTCGCGCCCCACAGCGTGGCCTCCGGATAGGCGACGCGGTTCTGCATCTCCGCCGTCAGCACCGGCACGCCGGCCTCGATCAGCTCATTGCGGATGTGCCGGGCTATAACAGACTCGCGTGTCGTTTGTGTGAGCAGGCAGCGGAACAGCGGCCGCCGTCCGTCGGGACGGTCGGTCAGGATGTTCAGGGTGTCGAGCATGCGGTCGACGTCGAACGGCGACGGCTTGACCGGCACCAGCACGAAGTCGGCGACCGCGAGACATTCGAGCGTGGTCTTGGAGCGGAAGCCCGGCGTGTCGATGATCACCGGGCCGGTCGCGGCGAGGCGGCGCGCGGTTTGCGAAGCCTCTTCGCTCGCGTCCTCGACCACGCTGACGCCGCCGAGGCCGCGCTCGCGGGCGGCAAGCCGCATGACGGAGCGCTGCGGATCGGCGTCGATGAGCGTCGGCCGGCGGCCGGTGAGATGCCAGTGCACCGCGAGGCAACTCGCCAGCGTACTCTTGCCGCTGCCACCTTTCATGGTGGCGACTGTGATGATCATGCCCGTCACCTGCACGGCCCTCCAGATAAAGCTCGCGCGAAAGCGAATCAGCACGGCAACGGTATCGGATTCGCGCCGGACTGCCTATCGCTCCGCCGCGCGGTTCGTTTTTGTTGTTTGGCCCGCTGGCCGCTTACAGCCGCCGCTCGGACGAGCGGATCGCGATCGGCACCGGCCGCCGCGTCGCTTTCACCAGCGGCCGGCGGATGCGGTAGCGCGGCACGAGATGACGCACGAGGCCGAAGCTGCCGAGCATGAGGCTGGTCCAGACCGCGACGCTGAAATAGAGCGACATCCAGGGGATCTCGTTGTGCCAGGGCGCGAAGCGATGCGTCACCACCCAGCGCGTGGCGAGATCGTGCAGGCCGGCGAAGAAGCCAAGGAGCGGCGTGCCATCAGCCAGTTCGGTCTGCCAGCGCGCGACATACATCGGCACGTCGACCGTGACCATGAACAGCACATAGCAGGCGATGCCCGCGGCGGCGGCGGCGAGAACCAGGCGCATCGGGCCGCGAAAGCTCAGGAGCAGGCGAGCGAGCGCGACGCCGATCAGCGAGAAGGCGACGGTCCAGATCGAGTTTTCCAGAACATTGCCGAGGAAATTGGTCGAGATCACCGCGTACCACGAGCAGGCCTCGGCCAGCGCGATCAGCGGCACGACGGCGCCGGCGATGTTCTTGGCGGTGTCGGAATGCGTGATCCTGCCAAGCTCGCGCAGCACGATGGCCCATTGCGCGGCGAAGCACAGTTCGGCGACTGTCGCCACCGAACGCCCGACCATCACGCTCGACAGCCAGGTATCGAACAGGCAAATGCGCTGCACGTCGGCGCGCGGCAGGACGGAGCGGAAGGCGCAGCCGAATACGTAAGCCGCCGCGAGCAGCACCAGCGGCTCGATGGCCAGAATGCCGGTCGAGGTGTGGATCGCGGCAGAGCTCGCGACCGGGCCGGCGGCTCGGTTCCAATGCGCCGCGTTAAGCCTGAACCACAGCGCGATATTGAGCGCGCTGACCAGCGTCAAACAGCACCACCAGATCGCAACGGGGCTAGACCATGTCAGCCAATCCAGACTCATCGCTTGCGTTTCCCGGCATTCCGTCACTTCGGTCGGACTCAGTTGAATGTCACTAAGTCCTCATAAGTCTGAAACAATAGTGACACATATGGCCACATTTTGGTTGTGTCGGCACTGCGACGGCGCAGCAATTCGACGCACGCGCACCGCACCCACGCCGTGCAAGTGAACTATCCCGCAGCGCAAGCTTGGCGATTTGTGACGACGTAAGTCATTGAGCGCGGGCCGAGAACGGTGGGAGCGGCGGCCGCCGATTCACCGCTCCTTAATGAGCCGCAGCTAGGTTCTCGCCGCTGCCCGGTCGCGCCGACGAAGCTCCGGGCGGGGATGATCTTATGGTCGTGATCGGCAGTTACCGGACGCGTACCGAGCTGCGCAAGCACCCGCGGCGGCCATTCAAATACAACGCCAAGATCGCCGCCGGCAAAGGCAAGCCGCTGCTCGACTGCATGATCGTCGATGTTTCGGAAGGCGGCGCGCGCATCTGTCTGGCGCGCGACGTGGAACTGCCGCAGATTTTCATTTTGATTTTGACGCGCGACGGCAGCACGCGCCGCCATTGCCAGACGCTCCGCCGCGAGGGAACGGTGCTGGGCGTGCGATTTATCGCGGCGCCTTAGCTTTGCCTCATGCGCCGGCGATCGGCCGGGAATCCGGGGTAAGTCGCGGCCGGTCCTGCCTTATTTGCGGCTTACCGGGCTGCCAACCAAGCAGAACGGAGTTTGGGCGGTTTGCGTGCGGGTGGGCGTATGGGGAATATCGGCGACACCGTCGGGCCGCTGGCTGTTTCGCGGGCCGGCCGGAGGCAGAGACGAGCGTGGGCCAAAATCTCGCGCGGCCTCGTCTTGCTGGCCGCTGTCGAACTCGCCGGTGCGCTCGCCGGCTGCGCTGCAAATGACAGCGGTCAGCTCCTCATCGATCCGGGGCGCTACGACGTCTACAAATGCGACGACCTGGCCAAGCGCTGGAAAGTCGTCAGCACCCGCGAGAAAGATTTGCGCGAACTCATGGCCAGGGCCGATCAGAGCAGCGGCGGCGTGGTGGTCAGCGCGCTTGCCTACCAGGCCGATTACGAGGCGGTGCTCAGCGACGAAAGGCTCTTGCAGCGCACCGCCGCGGAAAAGAATTGCGCCTTGCCGCTCCAAGCCGGGGCTGCGCCGCCATCCGCTCAGCCCCAAGCTGGACAGCCGCTTGCCGGGCAACCGTTGACCACACAGTCCACGGGCGGCCGGCAGCAAAATTCCGTCTATCAGAGCGACCAAAGCATTCGCTAGGCGACCGCCGCCTCAAATTGCTCCGCTTCGCGCGCAATGACGATGAGGCCGGGCCGCACCTGCAACGCTAACGCGGCAACGCGATCACCGCATAGGCTGCCGCAAGCCCCGCGGCGGCGAGCACGACCAGCGCCACGGCGCTCGCTGCCGTGGCTTTTCCGCCGGCGAAGAATGCCGCATAGAGCGCCTTGAGCACATTATTCGAGGATGAGGCGATCAGCACCGCGGCGGCGAGGTCGGAAGTCTGCACGCCGGAAATGCCGCCCTGCGCCAGGTTCAGCACGAAGGGATCGATGTCGGTGACGCCGACAATGGCGGCGAGGCCGTAGATGCCGGAAACGCCGAACTGCGATTTGGCGACCGCCGAAACGATCGACACCGCGACAAACAAAACGGCAAAGATAGCGGCGGCGCCGAGTTCGAGCGGATTGCCGCTCTGCGCGATTGCCATGGATGTTTGCGCCGACCCGTCCGCCGGCCGGCCGCGCCAATATTGCAGGGCGCAGATGATGAAGCCGGCAAGCGCCAGCCCGAGCAGCGGCAGCGCCAGAACCCGCGCCAAGGTCATGTTGAAGATCATCACCACCGCCAATATCCGCAGATACATGATCGCGGTGGCGAGCGTGATGCCGGACTGCGCCTGGCGCTTGAGCGCCGGATCGGCCTTCGCCTGCCGCGCCAGAACGACCGTCGTCGCGGTCGAAGAATAAAGCCCGCCGAGCGCCGCCATCCAAAGCCCTTGGGCGGCAGCCGCCCAATAGCGCTGCGCCAGATAGCTCGCATAGGAGAACGAGCAGACGACGACGAGCGCCAGCCACACCTGGCGCGGCGTGATCGCGGTCAGCGTCGTCACCGGATGGTTCGGCAGCAGCGGCAGCACGATGCCGGTGAGGATCAGGAATTCGCCGGCGGTGACGATTTCCTTGATCTCGACCCGGCGCGCCAGACCGTGAAGCTGCTGGCGGCCGGTGAGCAGCAGCACCGCGGCGACCGTCATGGTGACGGCGACCCACGGCTCGTGCGCCAGCGACACCGCGCCGAGCACATAGGCGATCACATTGAGGATCGGCACGACGAGCCCGACATTGGGCTCGTCCTCTTGCGTTTTGTGCTCGCTGACGTGGGCGAGGTAATAGACCAGGAGCCAGGCGCCGAGGATCAGAAGCCCGGCGGTGAAGGGAATGTAATGCTCGGGATCGAACAGATAGAGCGCGCCGCCGGTAAGCGCGAGCATCGGAAAGGTGCGGATGCCGCCGGGCCGCCGCTCGTCGGTGTGCGCGAAATACTCCTCGAATGCGAGCCCCAGGAAAAAGCTCAGGCCCAGAAGCAGCGCGATATGGGCCGGAGACGGCGGGGTGATCGTCGCGTTGAGCATGGCCGCGATTATAAAGGACGAGCCCGTGCCGAACCACAGCTCGCGCTAGATGGTCACATGCTTATCCAAGATCAATCCGCCGCAGCCGCAGCGCGTTGCCGATCACGCTGACCGAGGACAAAGCCATGGCGGCTGCTCCAATCGCCGGCGACAACAGGATCCCGAACAGCGGATAGAGCACGCCCGCCGCGACCGGCACGCCGAGCGCGTTATAAAGAAAGGCGAACAGCAGGTTCTGCCGGATGTTGCGCATGGTCGCGACCGAAAGCCGGCGCGCGCGCACGATGCCGTTGAGGTCGCCTTTGACCAGGGTCATGCCGGCGCTTGCCATCGCGACATCGGTGCCGTTGCCCATGGCGATGCCGATATCGGCCGCGGCCAAAGCCGGCGCGTCATTGATGCCGTCGCCGGCCATGGCGACGATGCGGCCTTGGCGCCGCAGCTCTTCGATCACGGCATTCTTGCGCTCCGGCAGAACCTCGGCTTCGACATCGGCAATGCCGAGTCTCCCGGCGACGGCTTGCGCGGTCGTTGCGCTGTCGCCGGTCAGCATCACGATGGCGATGTGTGCGGCCCGCAGCGCCGCCAGCGCCGTTGCCGTCGAGGGCTTGATCGGATCGGCGATAGCGAGGAGGCCGGCGAGCTTGCCGTCGACGGCGGCGAAGACGACAGTCGCGCCATCGGTGCGCAACCGCTCGGCCTCGCCTTGCAATGCGCCGCTATCGACGCCGTGCCCGGCGAGGAAATGCGCCGTGCCGAGCATGACGTTGTGGCCTTCGACAATGCCGCGTGCGCCTTTGCCCGAGGGCGCTTCGAAGCCGGTCACCGGCGCCGGCGCAAGGTCTCGTGCAGCGGCCGCTGCGACGACGGCCGCGGCGAGGGGATGTTCGCTGGCGCGCTCGACGCCGGCGGCGAGCCGGAGCAGCGCTGCCTCGTCGAATCCCGGCGCCGTAACGATGCGGACGACCTCCGGTTTGCCCTCAGTCAAGGTGCCGGTCTTGTCGACCACGAGCGTGTCGACCTTCTCCATGCGTTCCAGCACTTCGGCGTTCTTGATCAGGATGCCGAAATGGGCGGCGCGGCCGATGCCGACCATGATCGACATCGGCGTCGCGAGGCCGAGCGCGCAGGGGCAGGCGATGATGAGCACGGTGACGGCGGCCACCAGCGCGTAGGCCAAGCGCGGCTGCGGCCCGAACACGGCCCAGGCGGCGAAAGCGATCAGCGCCACCGTGATCACCAGCGGCACGAACCAGCCGGCGACCTGGTCGGCGAGGCGCGCGATCGGCGCGCGCGAGCGCTGCGCCGTCGCGACCATGTCGACGATCCGCGCCAGCATCGTGTCGCGGCCGATCTTCTCGGCGCGCATGACGAAGGCGCCGTTGCCGTTGAGCGTGCCGCCGACGACCTTGGCGCCGGGCGCCTTGCTCGCCGGCATGGCTTCGCCGGTGATCATGGCTTCGTCGACCGTCGACTTGCCCTCGATGACGACGCCGTCGACCGGCACTTTCTCGCCGGGGCGGACGCGCAGGCGGTCGCCGACATTCACGGCGTCGAGCGGCACGTCCTCATCGCTGCCGTCGCGCGTGACGCGGCGCGCATGTTTCGGCGCGAGCCCCATCAGGGCGCCGATTGCTTGCGAGGTCGAGGCGCGGGCGCGCAGCTCCAACACCTGCCCGAGCAGCACCAGCACCGTGATCACGGCGGCCGCTTCGAAATAGAGCGCGACGCCGCCATGCATGTCATGGAAGGCGGCCGGGAACAGTCCCGGCGACAGCGCCGCCACCACGCTATAGGCATAGGCGACGCCGGTGCCCATTGCGATCAATGTGAACATGTTGAGATGGCCGGAGCGCAGCGATTGCGCGCCGCGCACGAAGAACGGCCAGCCGCCCCACAGCACCACCGGGGTCGCCAGGATGAATTGCGCCGGCGTCGCGATGCCGGTTGCCAGATGAAACAGTCCGACATGCCCGCCCATTTCGATGGCAAAGACCGGCACCGCGAGCACGAGCGATATCCAGAACCGCCGCGTCATGGCGGCAAGCTCGGCATTGTCGCCGGCGCCGCCGGCTTCCGGCTCGAGCGCCATGCCGCAGATCGGGCAGGCGCCGGGTCCGGCCTGGCGAATTTGCGGATGCATCGGACAGGTATAGATCGTGCCGGCAGGAGCGGATGGCGGCGGCGCCGCGGACGTGTCGAGATATTTCTCTGGATCGGCGGCGAATTTGGTGCGGCAGCCGGCGCCGCAGAAATGAAAGTCGCGGCCGCGGTAGCTGAAATGATGCGGGGTCTTGGCCGGATCGACCGTCATGCCGCAGACCGGATCGGTCACGGCCGCTTCGGCGCTTTTGGCGTGGGCGTGTGACTGCGCGCCGTAAGACGCGCCATGAGAGGCACTGTGCGAACGGGCGCCGTGGTCATGCCCGTGAGCCGCGTGATCCAAAGTCCGACCTCTGCCGCTTGAAACCTGTACCCGGTAGGGGTATATAGAGCCCATGCAGGCCAATGCCAAGGCGTCGGTGACAAAAAGGCTGAAGCGGATCGAGGGTCAGGTCCGCGGTCTCGTCCGCATGGTCGAGGACGACCGCTATTGCATCGACATCGTGACGCAGCTGTCGGCGGTGCGCGCGGCGCTGCGTCGGGCCGAGGAAGAGATCCTCGCCGACCATGTCGCGCATTGCGTCGAACACGCTATTGCATCGGGCAACAAGGCCGAACAGCGCCGCAAGGTCGCGGAACTCACGGATGTTCTTCGCCGTGCCCAGCGGTAACTGGCTCGCACCTTTGCTCCTTTAGCGCCTCGTTTCCCCACACACGTCGACTTGAATCAAAGCGGCGTCGCGGTCGCGGATCGAACATGCCGCTTGACCGCTCACGCAAGGGAGAACAAGCCAATGAAATCGCTCAAAATCGGCGTTCTGGTTGCGGCAGCGATGGCAGCAGCAGTCGTCGGCACGGCAAGCGCGCAGAATCAGCCAACGCAGCAGCAGCAATGGGGCTGGCGTTTCATGGCGCCCGGCATGATGGGACCTGCAATGATGGGCAACGGCGCCGGCTGGATGGGCTCCTGGATGATGGCGGGAGCCGGCTCAGGCCAGGCCATGTGCAACGCGATGGCCGGACACATCGAAGGCCGTCTCGGCTATATCAAAGCGGAACTGAAGATCACCGATGCGCAGGAATCGCTTTGGAATGCCTACGCGGCGGCCGCGCGCGACAATGCGAACACCATGATCGCGCGCTGCACGACGATGATGAGCCAGCGCGGCTCTCAGGTGAGCTTGCCGGACCGGCTTGATGAGAACGAGCAGCTGATGGCTGCGCAGCTCGATGCCGTGCGCGCCATGAACAAGGCGTTGAAGCCGCTCTATGCGGCGCTGAACGACACACAGAAGCAGGCCGCAGACCAGCTGTTCTGGGGTCCGATGGGGATGATGTGATCGGCGCAGACGGCGGACCGGTGTCCGCTCAGTTCAGCAGGATGATGCTGCCGGCGGAGAGATTCAGCTCCTGCGCCTCGCGCGAAGTCGCCGGCCGGATTTCCGAAATGGAATAGTTGTAGATTTCCTGGTTGATCAAGCGCCGCTGCAATTCGCTGCGCGCCTCGTGCTCGCTCGGAGCGGCGACACCGTATTGCAGAAACACCGTCACGCCGTCGCGGTCGGCGAAAGACACGGTGGTAACATAAGGCACTTGCATTGCGCTTCCCTTTTTCAAGTGATTCCATCCAATCCGCTAAACTTTAAGGAAAAGCTACCCGACGGGATCCGAGCGCATCCCGAACTTTCCTTAAGGTTGAGAATTTCCAACGCCGCGCAGGAAGGGTCAGTATTTGCCCGTGCGGGCCAGCGCCGCGCCCCGCGCGAGTGCTTCGAGCTTCAATGCGGCGATTTCGCGGCGCATGGGCGCCATCCCGCAATTGGTCCCAGCGATAATTTTTTGCGCAGGAATATGCTTTGCTGCTTCATTGATCACCGCGGCAACTTCCTCGGGCGTTTCGACTACATCGGTCGCGACATCGATGACGCCGACCTGTACGTCTTTGCCGTCAAGCAGTCCGAGCACGCTCATCGGCACGTGCGAATGGATGCACTCGACCGACACTTGATCGATGCGGCTTTTCGCCAGCGCCGGGAAGAATTTCTCGTATTGCCGCCATTCGCTGCCGAGCGCCGCCTTCCACTCGATATTGGCGGGAATGCCGTAGCCGTAGCAGATGTGCACGGCGCTGGCGCAGTGAACGCCGTCGAGCGCGCGATGCAGCGCCTCGATCCCCCAGGTCGCCGCCGCATCCATGTAGACATTGAAGGCCGGCTCGTCGAACTGGATCACGTCGACGCCGTCGGCGGCGAGCCCGCGCGCTTCTTCGTTGAGAAGAACCGCGAAAGCCATCGCGAGTTTTACCCGATCGCCGTAATGCGCGTCGGCGATGGTGTCGACGATCGTCATCGGCCCCGGTAACGTGAATTTGAGCTTGCGCGTGGTGTGCGCGCGGGCAAGCCGTGCCTCGCGCGCATGCACCCGTGCGCGCAGCCGCAGCGGTCCGGTGACCGTCGGGCACATCGCCTTGTAGCGGTCGTTGCGGATGCCCATCTCGACGCGCTTGTCGAAATCGATGCCCTCGACCGCTTCGAGAAAACCGTGCACGAAATGCTGCCGCGACTGTTCGCCGTCGCCGACGATGTCGATGCCGGCATCTTCTTGCAGCTTGACCGCGAGCAGCGTCGCGTCGTCCTTGGCGGTTGCGAGCTCGTCGCCCTTGAGCCGCCACGGCGCCCACAGCTTGTTCGGTTCGGCGAGCCAGGCCGGCTTCGGCAGGCTGCCGGCAATCGTCGTCGGAAAGAGTGTCGTCGAAGACGTCATCGCAGCGGCCGATTACTTTTTACGGTCTTGTTACGGTCTTGCGTCGTATCGTCAGGCGATCGACAAGTCGGCCGGCGGCCGCCAGTCGTAGAGCCAGTCGTAGTGGCCGAGGAGATGCTGGCCGCCCATGACGCCCATCGCCGCGTTGCGCAACATAGCCGACACACCTTGCAGGTGATAGTGCTGCCCGTTGCGGGCGGCCTGCCGCTGCACCCGCCGGGTGCGCCCGCGCCGGATCGCGCTGTAGGTTTTCAGCGCCGCCGGCGCATCGCCGGGCCGGCGGGCGAGACATTGTGCCGCGACGACGGCGTCTTCGATCGCCATGGCGCCGCCTTGGGCGAGGAATGGCAACATCGGGTGCGCGGCGTCCCCAAGCAGCGCCACCGCGTCTTGCGCGAAGCTCAGCAGCGGGCGGCGTTCGAACAGCGCCCATTTGAGCCAGGCGTCGGGCAGCCGAATGAGGGCGCGCGCCTGCGGCGCCCAGCGGGCTGCGGTCAGCCGGGGCAACAGATCGGCGCGGCTGGCCGGCTCGCTCCAGCCTTCACCATTCCAGCCGTCGGTGGTGATGACGACGATATTGATGACTTTGCCGCCCTTGACCGGATAGTGCACCAGATGCGCATCGGGCCCGAGCCACAGATGGATCAAGGGCTCGCGGAATTCGGGCGGCACGTCGGCAGCCGGCACCAGCGCGCGCCAGGCCACGCGCCCCGAAAAACGCGGCGGCTCGCCGAAGCCGAGCCGTGCGCGCGCCACCGACCACAGCCCGTCGGCAGCGATCAGCGCAACGCCGTGTTCGTTCCACGCTCCCGTTGAACTGCGCACCGAGACGGTGACGCCGTGCGGATGCGCGGCGAAATCTTCCACGCGCATGCCGAGCTTGAGCGAAATATCGACGTGCGGCATGACGGCCGCGCCGAGCGCCGCCTGCAGATCGCCGCGGTGAATGATCCAGTACGGCGCGCCATAGCGCTGCGCGGCGGCCTCGGCGAGCGGGATGCGCACGATCTCGCGTCCGTTCTTGGCACGGAGCACACGCACCGCCTGCGGCGTCACGACATGCGGCCGCAGGCGGTCACCGAGACCAAGGTCGATCAAGAGACGCGCCGCGTTGGGCGAGAGCTGGATGCCGGCGCCGGTTTCCTGCAGCCGTTCGGCCTGTTCGAAGACAATGACGCGAAAGCCGCAGCGCTCGAGCGCAAGCGCCGCTGTCAATCCGCCGATGCCGGCACCGGCGATGATGACGGTGCGCGAGGACGTCACGGCATTAACGTTAGACGAGTTCGGTCAAGGCGCATTCCGCCGGCCGCGCTTGATTGGGCGCAAGCTTGGGGTCGTGGCGATAGAGCGTCGAGCAATAGGGGCAGATGTATTCGGTATCGTCGCCCATGTCGCAATAGACATGCGGATGATCGAACGGCGGCTTGGCGCCGACGCACATGAATTCCGTGGCGCCGATCTCGATGATCGCGACGCCGATATCGTTGTGGAAATGCGGGACTACCGAATCGGTCATCTGTTCTCGGTTTCCGACTGGTGCCCCGTTGGGGGCGCGGTGCCTTGATTCCGGGCTTAGCTCCGGCCGCCGGCACCATAACGGCCCTCTTTGGCGAACGCCAGCAAGGGATTGGGCTTTGTTGCCAAAAAGCCGCAAATTTCGCCCATTGCTACCCTGGATAACGACAATCAAAGCGGCCATTTATAGCGGCGCCTGTCGAATTCGGACCGCGAGATGAGACGGATCGTTCAAAGCCTGCGCCACCCGCTGCTCGCGCTCGCCGTGGCTGCGTCGTTTGCAGTCACCGCTGTGGTCGTCGTCCGCGGCGGGTTGACGGCGCGCGCGCAATTCGCAGCGACCGCGGCGGATCCGGTGAAAATCGCCGATCGGGCCCTTGATCGCAGCTTCGATCGCGACGTCGCCGAGCGTGAGATCCGCGCGGCGCTCGCCGCCGACGATATCGATCTCGCGCAAAGCTTTGTCGCGCTCGCGGCCGACCGCGCGGTGCCGGTCGAACCGGCTTTGACCGCGGCGGTCAACGACGCTGCCGCCAAGCACGGCACGGTGACCAATACCGCCGGGCGCTTCGTGCGTGGCCTGTGGACCGGCGAACCGACTGATCTTGCGAGCCTCGCCGGCACCGCGGTCGGCGACCTTTTCGTCTTCGGCGATATTCGCGACGCGACACGTGAGGGCGCGCGCTATCTCACCGGCCAGAAATACGATCCGTGGATTTTGGGTCTCGCCGGTGTCGGCATCGGCATCACGGCGGCGACCTATGCCTCGCTCGGCGCCAGCGCGCCGGAGCGGCTGGGTCTCTCCGTCATCAAAGCCGCCAAGCGCACCGGCCGCTTGAACCCGGTCCTGGCGGTGCGCGCGGCGCGCGAGGCGATCAAGGTTGAAAGCGCCGGCGGCCTGGTCGAGCTCGCCGAGAATACCGGGCGCATCGAGAGCAAAGCCGGCGCACAGGCGGCGCTCGACGGTCTCGCCATCGCGGAGGAGCCGGCAGACGTGTCGCGTCTGGCGCGGCTATCTGCCGCCAAGGGCGGCAAGACCCGCGCCATCGTCAAACTGCTCGGCCGCGGCGCCATTATTCTCACGGCGAGCGCCCTCGACCTGACGCTGTGGATCTTCTGGGCGGCGCTGGCGCTGTTCGGCTTCTGCTCGTCATGCAAGGCCGCGGTCGAGCGGCTGACGTTGCGCCACTTGCAGCGGCGCAAGTTGCGTCTCGCCCGTGCCGAGCTCGCCCTGCAGCCGGTCCTGTTGCGGTAAACGCGTCTACGTGCTTTGTCGCGGCCTTGTTCCATCCGAAAGAAATTCCTCTCTGAAGGCCGCGACATGCCGAGTTTTGCCCGTGACGGCGTAGAGATTGCTTATCTCGACGAAGGCGAAGGCGAGCCGATCGTGCTCGTCCATGGTTTCGCGTCCAACAAGGAAGTGAATTGGGTCGCGCCCGGCTGGGTGTCGACGCTCACCCGCGCCGGGCGGCGCGTCATCGCGCTCGACAATCGCGGCCACGGCCAATCGACCAAGCTCTACGATCCCGCCGCTTATCACTCGTCCGTTATGGCCGAGGACGTTCGCGGCTTGATCGAACACCTCGGTTTCGAACGTGCGGACGTGATGGGCTACTCGATGGGCGCCCGCAACACGGCGTTTCTCGCGCTGGCGCATCCCGAGCGCACGCGCTCGGCCGTGCTCGGCGGGCTCGGCATGCGGCTGGTCGAAGGGGTCGGGCTGCCGGACACGATCGCCGACGCGTTGGAGGCCCCTGCGGGCACGCCGATCGCCGACCCGACCGCGTATCTGTTTCGTGCGTTCGCGGAACAGACCAAATCAGATCTGCGTGCGCTCGCCGCCTGCCTGCGCGGCTCGCGGCAGATGCTGAGCCGCGAGCAGGTCGGCCAGATTGCCGTCCCGCTGATGGTCGCGGTCGGCGGCACCGATCCGATCGCCGGCTCGCCGGAAGGGTTGGCCGCTCTCATCCCCGGCGCCCAGGCGCTGGTCATTCCCGGCCGCGACCACATGCTTGCGGTCGGCGATCGGACCTACAAGAACGGTGTCCTCGACTTCCTGTCCAAGCGGCCATAAGCGGCAATAAGTCACTGAGCCAATGGCTTATTTTTTCGGTCATTGGCCGAGTTAGGCGGTTTTTAGGGCCGCCCCTTGGATTCGGGGGTGCCGCTGCCCAATATGATAGAACGTCACGCTGTTCTGGTAGGCGATCGGTCGGGGAGATATCGGATGGCGCAACATCAGGCGAAACCGGCGGTCGACACCGTCGATCCGGTTTGGGAGCGGCTCCGCCGCGAGGCTGAAGAAACCGTCCGCCGCGAGCCCGCGCTCGCGACCTTCATCTATTCGACGATCCTGCACCACGACACGCTCGAAGCCGCGGTCGCCCACCGGCTCGGCGAGCGGCTCGATCATGCCGCCGTATCGAGTGACTTGATCCGGCAGGCCTATGCCGACGCGCTCAAGGACACGCCCGAAATCGGCGAGGCGTTCCGCGCCGACATCATGGCCACGGTCGACCGCGATCCGGCGACGCACCGGCTCATCGAGCCGGTGCTCTATTACAAGGGCTTCCACGCCATCCAGACTTATCGTTTGGCGCATTGGCTGTGGAACAAGGGCCGCCGCGATTTTGCCCTCTATCTGCAGAGCCGCGCGTCAAGCGTGCTTCAGTGCGACATTCACCCGGCGGCCAAGATCGGCCGCGGCATTTTCCTCGACCACGCCACCGGCCTCGTGGTCGGCGAGACGGCGGTGGTCGAGGACGACGTTTCGATCCTGCACGACGTGACGCTCGGCGGCACCGGCAAGGAGCATGAGGACCGGCATCCGAAGATCCGCTACGGCGTGATGATCGGCGCCGGCGCCAAGATTCTCGGCAATATCGAAGTCGGCCATTGCGCGCGCATCGCCGCGGGCTCCGTGGTGGTCAAGCCGGTCCCGAACAATGTCACCGTGGCCGGCGTGCCGGCCAAGGTCGTGGGCGTCGCCGGTTGCCCCGATCCCGCGCGCACCATGGACCAGATCTTCGGTAACGACATTTAACGCGTAACGCGCGGCGGCAAATCGCGCACAAGGTTCTGTCCGGAGTTTAACTTCAAATCCGCCGCGCGAAGTGCTATGCGGCATGCCGGTTATTGTTTGATCATTCGGCGAAGGCGCCAGGAGACACGCGGTGGACGTTCAAGAAGTCAGGAAGCTCGACGCCTATCTGAAAAAGCTGTTCGGCAATGCCCGCATCCGCGTGGTGCCGCGGCCGAAGAAAGAGGATTCCGCCGAAGTCTATATCGGCGAGGAATTCGTCGGCGTCCTGTTCGTCGACGACGAGGACGATGAGCGTTCATACAATTTCCAGATGGCCATTCTCGGTACCGATTTGGAATAGCACTTGCGTCATGGCCGGACTTGTTCCGGCCATCCGCGTCTTTAGTTCACGGCGTCGAAGGCGCCCCAACGCCCCTAATTCCCAGGATGCAATTGCGCGATCAGGCGGTCGAAGCCGGCGTTGACATTGCGCCAATCGGACAGCCAGTCGCGCGGAAAGCGTAACGTCACGACATCGCTGCCGATGGCGCGCTCTTGCATGCAGGTGCCGGGTACGGCGCGTCCGGGACGCGTGCAGCGGGCATAGAACTGTTCGGGATTGCTGCCGAAATAGACCAGGTCTTCGCTCTCATACGGCGTGCCGGGGCGAAACGGCAGGATGGCTAGCCCGTCGGCGCCGGCCGTCGCTTGGCTCTCGGCGTAGCGCGGATAGATGGTGCGCAGCCGCTCGAGCGGCGGCAGCACCGCGCCCAAGGGCGCGATCGTCACGAACAGGCGCCTGCTCTCGGTGGCCGCGACTTCCGCCGCGGCATTTTCCGGACTGAGCGGCTTGGTACGGTCGATCTCGTCGGTTTGCGGCGGCGTCAGTGACGGCCAGTCGAAGGCGAGATCGATCCGCTCCTGCTGGCCGGGATGCCGCTGCACTTTCTCGCGCACCGCGCGTGGCGGCACATTGAACAGGACGCCGTCGATCGTGACCGGAATCGAGGGCGCATCGAGGCTGACCGGCGTGCTCGGCCAGGTCGGCCACAGCAGATAGGACACGACGCCGGCCGCGCCGGCGGCGAGCAGGACCAGACCGAGAAAGGGCAGGGTAAGGACACGGCGGGAACGCTCGCGTTCGCGCGTCCCGGTGCGCGCCGGGCGGCGTGGGCTTGCTCGTTCAACGGCGTCGACCGTCATGCGATCTGATCATCTCGATCTTCGTTGAGCATGATCTTTTCCGAAGAACCGGTTCCCGTTTTTCGGGATCATGCTCCGGCGAATCAACGCGCAGTATCGCACGGGGATTTGATTTCGGTCTTACGGCTTGGGCGGCGCGGCTTGCGGCGCGTTGGCGGCGGGCTGAAACTGCGCGGGCGCCACGGGTCTCGCCACAGCCTTCGCCGCGACTTGCGCTACGATCTGCGCCGCCAAGGTCGCGGCGATTTTTGCATGCGCGGCGGCGTTAAAGTGGATGTGGTCCCACTGGTAGAAGTCCGGCGGCACCGGGTCCGGATCATAGACGATGACGCGGATATGGCGGGCGTGCAGCCTCGCCGCCATGGCGTTGATATTGGCGGTGCGCGCCGCCTTGGTGCCGAAGAAGCGCAGGTCGTTGCCGCCGGGCTGCAGGATCACGATGTCGGTGCCCTGGGGCACAGCTGAGTCCAATCGGCGCAGCATCCCGCCGGTGACGTCGCCGTTGACGCCGGCATTGGTGACATTGGCGTGGATACCCTTCTTGCGAAGAAGCTCCTGCAACAGCGCCGGATAGGCGTGGTCGGAGCCGACGCCGAAACCGGTCGTGTTGCTGGCGCCGATGGCCACGATGTTCAGCGTCGCCGCGGCGGCGGGCGCGGCCAGCGCCAAAACCGCCGTCAAAGCCGCCGTTATGGCCGCAGTTATGGGCAGCGCCCGCGAGAGGGCCCGGACAGTCAGACACATCGGTGAAATCCCTCAAGCGACGGCACGTCGCGGCTGCATGTCGCGGCTGCCTATTAACCCTTCCTTAAGCATTTCGTAGCGGCCAGCCGCGGCGTCTGCAATGGCTTGGTGCGAACTCACGACGACGTACGGGATTGAGCTACCGGAAGGCGCCCGATGTTGCACACGACCATGCCGGCACTCGCGCCGGAGACCATCCAATCTCTGTTCGCGCTGGCCTTCGGCTTCGCCGTCGCTGGCACGTGCGCCAGCGGCTTCCGGTTGTTCTTCAGCCATTTCCCGAGCTTCCGGCTCCTTGAAATCGGCCCGGTGCCGGCGCGCTTTGCCGCCGTTCCGCTGCTGATCTTCTCGGCCCCGTTCATCATCATGCGCAACACGCTGCGCGGACGGCGCTTGGAGCGCCGGCGCGGCGAGGTGGTCATGGTCGCGACCATCATCGCCGGCCTGTGGAGCCTGATGTCGGGGACCGTCGTCGTTCTGGCGCTTCAATCGGTGCTTTAAGGCTGTTGGCGCCGAGCCCGCCTGCTCAGCTGCTTGCAATTCCGGCCGCTTCGGGGAAAACCATCGCGTAACGTGGAAGCCGGGCCGTCCGTGCCCGGCCGTAGGCGCATGATGGTGGAGGAGCATGATTTACGAGCTCGACGGGCATAAGCCGGAACTGCCGGGCGAAGGCCAATATTGGATCGCGCCGAACGCGACCGTGATCGGCAAGGTGCGGCTCAAGCCCGAAAGCAGCGTCTGGTTCGGCGCCGTGCTGCGCGGCGACAATGAATGGATCGAACTCGGCGAACGCTCGCAGATCCAGGACAATGCGACGCTGCACACCGACCCGACCTTTCCGCTGACCATCGGGCCGGATTGCGTCGTCGGCCACAACGTCATTCTGCACGGCTGCACCGTCGGCGCGAATTGCCTGATCGGCATGGGCGCGATCGTGCTCAACGGCGCGCGCATCGCCGAGAACTGCCTGGTCGGCGCCGGTGCGCTGGTCACGGAGGGCAAGACTTATCCGCCGGGTTCGCTGATCGTCGGCTCTCCCGCGCGCGTGCTGCGGCCGCTCAAAGACGAGGACATCAAGAATATCGCCGGCGGCGCGGCCATCTATGTCCGCCGATTCAAGCAATATGCGAAGCAGTTGAAGCCGGTCGGCTAACCACGCCGCACGTCATTTCGTACTGACCGCGGCATCCGCAACCGGCCCTTCGGCATTCGCCGCGCCGGCAATGCGCACCCGGTCGCCCGAGGCGATGCCGTCCGGCGGATTCTGGACGATACGGTCGTCGGGAGTGAGTCCCTTGCCGATTTCGACTTCGCGCCCGAGATCGCGCGCGATCAGGACATCCTTGAGGACCACCCGATTGTCGCGGTCGACCGTCGCCACGTGCAGGCCGCTGTGGTCGAAGATCAGGGCGCTTGCCGGAACATTGATGGCGACTTCAGGGTGCGGCAGATCGAAACTGACATTGGCATAGGCGCCGGCCATCAGTTCGCGGTTGGCATTGTCGACGACGAGCAGCATCCGCGTCGTGCCGGAAGCCGCGTCGACGGCCTGCGCGGAGGCCTCCACGGTCGCGGGGAAATCCCGGCCGACATATTCCGGCACCGTGATATGGGCGCTGGTGCCGATCTTGATATTCGGCACGTAGTTCTGCGGAACGTTGACGTAGGCTCGCAGCTTGTTGGTCTCGGACACGACGAAGAGCGGCGCGCCGGCCGCACCCGCATTGATCAGCGCGCCCAGATCGGTGTTGCGCGCCGTCACCAGGCCGTCGAACGGTGCGGTGATCCGCTTGTATCTTTCAAGGACGCGCAGCCGGTCGAGATTGGCCTGGGCCGATCTGACCAATCCCTGCTTGTTGGACGCGTCCGCCGCGCGCTGGTCGAGATCCTGCTTCGACACCGCGCCCGAGCCGATGAGCTGTTGGCCGCGCTGCAGCGTCGTCTGCGCCAGCGTCGCATTGGCTTGCGCGGCCGCGAGCTCGGCCTCGGCCTGCATGATCTGCTGGTCGAGGTCCGGTGCGTCGATTTCCGCGAGCAGATCGCCGGCCTTGACCGAAGCGCCGATATCGGCCTTCCAGTCTTTCAGATAACCGCTCACCCGCGCGTAAAGCTGCGCCTGGGTATAGGCTTCGAGCCGGCCCGGAAGCGTGAAAGTGCCGTTCCGGCCGTGGGTATCGGGCGGCGCCACCGCGACCACCGGAATCGCCTGCGCGTCGGTCCATTCCCGCAGTTTCGCATCGGCCATGCGGCGTGTCGCCAAGCCCATGACGATGACAAAACCGGCAAGCGTCGCGACAACGACGCTGGCGATCCACAGCGCCCGGCGCGACACGGATCGGGCAGGCGGCGCCGGGGCGGTCTCGCGCGAACCGGTCTCAGATGACATTTGGCTCTCCAATCGCCGCGGCGGTCCTCTTGCCGCGACGCTCGTGAAGGATGCTGAACACGACAGGGACGAACATCAGCGTTGCGACGGTCGCGCAGATCAGCCCGCCGACGACGGCGCGGCCGAGCGGCGCATTCTGTTCGCCGCCTTCGCCGAGCCCGAGCGCCATGGGCGCCATGCCGATGATCATGGCGAGCGCCGTCATCAGAACGGGGCGGAAACGGACGAATCCCGCCTCCAGTGCGGCCGCGACGGCGTCCCCGGTTTTTTCCAGCTGCTCGCGCGCGAAGCTGATGACAAGAACGCTGTTCGCGGTGGCCACGCCCATGCACATGATGGCGCCCGTCAGCGCCGGTACCGACAGCGTGGTATGGGTCGCAAACAGCATCCATACGATGCCGGCGAGCGCCGCCGGCAGCGCCGTGATGATGACGAACGGATCGCCCCAGGATTGGAAATTGACGACGATCAAAAGATAGATCAGCACCACGGCGCCGAACAGGCCGAACAGCAGTCCGGCGAAAGCGCTGTTCATGGTCGTAACCTGGCCGAGCAGGGCGACCTGTACGCCTTTTGGCTGGCTGTTCGCGCCGTCGTTGACGATGCGCTGAACGTCGTCGGCGACAGCGCCGAGATCGCGGTCTTGGGTGGTGCCGTAGATTTGGACCATCGGCATGATGTTGTATTGCGAATAGACCGCAGGCGCGGTCACGCGCGAGATGGTCGCGAGGGCGCCGAGCGTTTGCGATGCCGCTCCGGCCGCGGTGACCGGCAAGTCCTCGAGCGCGTTCAGCGAGTCCATCTGATATTGCGGAGTCTGCATCACGATCGGGTAGTTCACGCCGTTATCGGGATTGAGCCAGTAGGTCGGCGCGACCTGGCTCGATCCCGCGAGATCGACCACCATGCTGTTGGTGACATCGCGCTCCGTCACGCCGACGAATTCGGCGCGGGTGCGATCGACATTGACGGTGAGAGCCGGATTGTCCAGCGACTGCTGAATCCGTGCGTCGACAAGCCCTGGAACGTGCCGGAGCTTGCGCAGCAGCTTTTGCGCGTAGCCGAAATCGACGTCGAGGTCGGGTCCGCGGACCTGCAGATCGATGGGGGCGGGGGCGCCGAAATTGAGGATTTGGCTGATGATGTCGGCAGGCAGGAATGAAAAGGTGACGCCCGGAAAACGCCGCGGCAGTTCTTCGCGCAAGGTGCGGACATAGCCGGCGGTCGGGTGATGGTCCTCGCTCAGCTTGATCTGAACGTCGCCGTCCGCCGTGCCGATCGTGCCGCTGTTGTTGTAGGTCGTGTTGATGCCGCTGGTCGGCAGCCCGATATTGTCGACGAGCGTCGACAGTTCCTCCGGCGGAATGATCTGCCGGATGGCCTTTTCGATGTCGGCGAACTGCTCGGCGGTTTCCTCGACCCGGGTGCCGACGCGGGTGCGCGCATGCATGAGAATCTGCCCGGCGTCCACCGTCGGGAAGAAATCGCGGCCGAGGAACGGCGTCAGCGCGAATGAGCCGAAGACGACGGCGAGAAAACCGCCGGCAAAGACGGCGCGGTGGTGCAGCGCCATGGCCAGAAGGTCGCGATAGACGAGGCGGACGGCCTCGAACCTGCGCTCGAAGGCGCGCTGTATCCGCACCAGCGGATTGCGCGACGGCGGCAGCGGACCGTCGAGGCCGTGCATGTCGGTGTGCGGCGCGTGCTTGCGCAGCAGATAATTCGCCATGGTCGGCACGAGCGTGCGTGACAGAATGAAGGAACAGACCATGGCCGACATCACGGCCTCGGCCATGGGCACGAACAGAAAACGCGCCACGCCCGGCAGGAAGAACATCGGCACGAACACGATGCAGATGCACAGCAGCGAGACGAAGGCGGGCGTCACGATCTGCGCGGCGCCGTCCATAATGGCGGTCTCGACCTCCTTGCCCTGCTCCAGGTGATAATTGATGTTCTCGATCGTCACCGTGGCGTCGTCGACCAGAATGCCGACGGCGAGCGCGAGGCCGCCGAGCGTCATGATGTTGAGCGTTTCGCCGAGCGCCGAGAGTGTCGCGATCGAGCCGAGCACCGACAGCGGGATCGAGGTCGCGATGATCAAGGTCGAACGCCAGCTGCCGAGGAAGATGAGAATCATCAGGCTGGTCAGCGCTGCGGCTATGACGCCTTCGCGGACGACGCTGGAGACGGCGGCTTTGATGAAGATCGACTGATCGCCGATCAGCGCGACTTTCAGTGCCGGCGGCAGAATGTCCCGAACCTCGGCCAGCTTTTGCTTGATGCCGTCGATAATGGCGAGCGTCGAGACCGAGCCGTTCTTGAGGACCTGCATCAGCACCGAGCGATTGCCCTCGACGTGCACGATGTTGGTTTGCGGCGGATTGCCGTCACGAACATGCGCGACATCGTGGATGTAGACGATCGCGCCGTTGACGCGCTTGATCGGCAGGTCGCCGAGATCGGAAATGACGGCCGGCGCGTCGTTGAGTTCGATGGCGTATTCGAACGAGCCGACCTTTTGCGTGCCGACCGGCGTGATCAGGTTCTGCGCCGCCAGCGCATTGGCGACGTCCTGGCCAGACAGGCCGCGGGCCTGCATCGCGCGGGTGTCGAGATCGATCTGGACCTGACGCAGCTTGCCGCCGTAAGGCAGAGGAATGCCGGCGCCGGGCACGGTGACGAGCGGCGTGCGCAGCGTATTGAGCCCGATATCAGCGAGCGCTTGCTCCGACAGTCCCGAGCCCGACAACGCAAGCTGAATGATAGGAACCGTCGATGCATTGTAGTTGAGAATGAGCGGCGGCGTCGTATTGGGCGGCATCTGCTTGAGTTGGGTCTGCGAGATCGCCGTGATCTGCGCATTGGCTAGGCGGATGTCGGCATTCGGCTGGAAAAAGACCTTGATGATGCCGAGGCCGTTATAGGACGTCGCCTCGATATGCTCGATGTCGTTGACCGTGGTCGTCAGCGCGCGTTGCGACTGGGTGGTGATCCGGCCCGCCATGTCGGCGGGCTGCAAGCCGGTATATTGCCAAACGATCGCGATCACTGGGATGCGGATATCAGGAAAGATATCGACGGGCGTGCGCAGCGCCGCGAGCGGCCCGACGATCAGGATGAAGAGCGCGAGCACAATGAAGGTATAGGGTCGTCGCAGCGCGATCCGCACCAGTGCAATCATGCCGCTTTGGACTCCCCTGATACGAAAGCGACGGGCGCCCGTCCCGGTGCGCGCGCTCTCGACGGCGATCCGCCGCCGTCGGCAACGATAGCGGAGAGCGTGATGCAAACAAACCGACAAAGGCCCGCGTGCGAGTGGCGCAATGCCGCGCAAGGTGCGTTATTTTACGCGGCGTTTATGCGGACTGCGCGCCAATCTATTGGCTGGCGATTCCGCCAATGCGGATTGCGCCGAACCCCAAAAAGGTGCGGCCAGCCCTGGGGGAGGCTGGCCGCGCGCGAACCCGGTCTGGGGACGGGGAGGGGTGGGGACGTGACCGGGGTCGCGTAGCTCCTTGTGTGTTTCCTGTCCGCGTTCTTGTCTGCGTTCTTGCGTTCGTTGCCTTAGACTTTTCGCGTGCGCATGCTCAGCGCGCCGAGGCGGTGGCCGGCGCCGGGCTGCCGTCGCCGAGCGAAACCCAGGTATTCGGATCGGACTGCGACTGGCGCTTCACGAAGCGATAGCCGGTCTCGGTCCAGGGCAGGACGTCGTCGGTCTCGTTGTCGAGGATGAACTCGCCTTTGTCGGTCTTGACCGTGAGCACGGCATGGCCGTCGCCGTTGTGATCGCGCACCACCGTGATCAGCAGCGCCTCGCGCGGCCAGCCCGCCTTCACCAGCATGCGGCGCTTCTCGAGCACGTAGTCCTCGCAATCGCCATAACCGTCGTCGGGATAGTTCCAGCGTTCGACGACACCCCAATGATCCATGTCGGTCATCGGCTTGATATTGGTGTTTACCCACAGATTAACGCGCTGCAGATCCTTCCAGGCGTCGGCGGAGAGCACGACGTCGCGCGGCACCGACGGCGTCGTCTTGCATTCCGGATTGTATTCGATGCAGAACCCGACCCAGCCGATGGGCGCGCGGGTTATGGCGCCGACCGCGATGTATTGCGGGCGTTCCGCGGCGTTGCCGCCTGACGGCGCAATCATCAGCGCGAGCACGGTCATGCCCGCAGCCGCGCTGCGCATGAGAATTGTTTTTGGATCGGCACGCATTGTGACCCCTTCCCATCTCGTCGGGGCCACGTTTCCCACAAAGCTTTTGCGGCGCCGCTAAGTAGCGGGCGGCAATTTGAAGTAAAGTCAGATCAAGATGCAGTCAAAACTGCAGCTCATTCAATTGAATATAGTATAAAAATCCAACTATTCTATTTTGATTCAAATTTTATCTCTCGCGCACTTATGGCGCTGCCATGCGGACTTCCGTGCTGTCGTCCGGGCGGGACGGCGGGCGGCCGATACCATCCGTCGCGGGCGCAACCGCATGGGCGGCGCCGCGGGGTACCGCCGGGCAAGTGTCAATTGTGGGGAAGACGTTTACCCGCCGCTCACGTTCTCTTCGACGAAGTCCGGATGCTGCAGGCGGGTGAACTCGATGGCGAAGCCTTCTTCCAGGTGCCGCACCACCCGGCCCTGGATCTTGCCGAGCGTTACCAGCGCACCGATCGCCGGCCGCTGGTCGGTCGCGATGCCGGCACCGGATTCCGAGACGTCGATGATGCGGCAAGTCAGGTTGACGCCATTGGGCAGAATGAGGCGGCCGGCCGGGTTGCGCGGCACGCGGCGGCCGTGGCGGCGGTCTTCCGGCGAGGCGAGGAGGTGGCGGTTGGCGAGCCAGGTCAGCTGCGCGGCGAGCTTGTCGCGTTTGCGCTCGGTCGCCGCGATCGTCATGGCGAAGCCGTTCTGGAACAGCCGGGCGATCCGGCCCTCGAGCCGGCCCAGATGATCGACATAGGCAATGACGCGTTCGCCGGGAGCGCCGGTCACCGGCGCGATCAGCGCCATGCCGCCCGGCGACATGTTAACGACCTGGCAAGGAAATT
>Ga0335073_10000336_pt1 | contig 61499 bp, 43 predicted proteins | sample Lox_Sample_22_FD_207093 | JGI IMG/M metagenome (GOLD analysis project Ga0335073, IMG submission 207093) | Soil microbial communities from Loxahatchee National Wildlife Refuge, Florida, United States - Lox_Sample_2.2 | ecosystem: Environmental > Terrestrial > Soil > Wetlands | place: USA... | reverse complement strand
CACCTGGTATTTACGCGGGACTTGCACCGGGCGGGGCGGGCGCATCACGAATTGCTGGAAGCGTGCCGGACGAAGAATCCGGAAGTAGCGGCGGCGGCGTTGTGGAAACACATCACCGAAGCGGGCGAGTACCTGAAAGAGTTCATCCGGCGCCACCGCGAACAACACGCGTAAGCCTGCACTGGCGGATGGCACGCCGAAGAGGCCGGCAAGAGAGGCCTTCCGCAGGCGGCGCGGCTCCTGATCGTCGCGAAGCCCGCTAAGGCATTGCGAAAACGACAACTGAGGACTACGAGCGAGGCAAATCCTGGCGGGCCTCGCGCATCCTACGCAGCGGGTAACGGGTCCAAAACTAAAGACGGAAAATGAGGCGCTCGTCGAGGGGCGAAAGTGGAAGATCGCGCCGACACGGGCCTGGCCAACTTATTCAAAGGAGTGCCGCGGAACCAGGGGCTGCCTGCGCCAAGCGACGACCTTTGGACTATGATGTCAGGCGGCGACGGAATGCTCCACCGGTCGATCAAACTGCCGGATGCGCCAACGGCGAAACCAATTGGCAGTGTAAACGTCATAGGCTGCAGCAACGTCTAGCAAAACATGGCGGGTGGAGGGGCTTGCCGAGAGGCTGGCCCGCTCGCGCTGTATCTCCTTCGAAATAAAAAACATGCCCAGGAAATTCATCCTCGCGGGAAGCGCACTGGCGGTGATGGCCGGAGCGCTTTTTTCGTTGGGGCATTGGCGGGGCGGAGTAACGACCGCGGCACAGGAAGCGCAAGTGATTCGCGTAGGGAAGCGGGATTTCTCGAACAACCTGCGTCTGAACGGCACGACGCAGGCGGCCAGATCGTTCGTGGTTCTGGCGCCGCGGTTGGAAGGCGCGCAGGTCGGTTCGATGGTGATCACCAAACTGGCGGCCGCCGGGAGCCACGTGCAAACAGGCGATCTGCTGGTGGAGTTCGATCCACAGGCACAAACGAAAGACTACCTGGATAAGAAGAGCACGTACGAAAACCTGGTAAGCCAGGTCGCGCAAAAGCAGGCGGAAGAGGATGTCAACCGGGCCAAAGACGACACGTCGGTGAAGCAGGCGGAAGACGAACTAAAGCGGGCGCGGCTGGAAGTGCAGCGGAACGAGATCGTTTCGCGGATCGACGCCGAAAAGAACCAGGAAGCGGTGGATGCGGCCGAAGCGACGTGGAAGCAATGGAAAGAGACCTATCAACTGAAGCGCGCCGCGGGAACCGCGGGAATTCGCATTCTGCAGATTCAAGCGGACCGAGCGCAGGAGGCGATGAAGTACGCGCAAAACAACGCGGCGAAAATGGTGGTGCGTTCGCCGATGCCGGGAGTGGTGGTGTACAACACGATTTGGCTGGGCGGGCGGATGGGCACAGTGCAGGAAGGTGACCAGGTGCGTCCGGGCGTGCCGTTTTTGCAGGTAGTGGACCCATCGCAAATGCAGGTGCGCGTCGAGCTGAACCAAGTGGATTTAGAAAAAGTGCATCTGGGACAGCGCGCGGCGATGCACCTGGATGCATATCCGGGTTTGACGCTGCCGGCGGTGCTGGACGAGCTTTCGCCGCTGGGCCACCCGGGGCAGTTTTCGCAACAGGTGCGCTCCTTCACGGCGCGATTCGTGGTGCAGGGAGCGGACCAGCGACTGCTGCCGGACCTGTCTGCGGCGCTGGATGTGGACGTCGGCTCACAGCGCAATGTGCTGGTAGTTTCGCGGCAGAGCCTGGAATTGGGTGCGGGGCACACTTACGTCTGGATGAAGGATGGCGGCAGCTTCGCGAGGCATGAAGTGAAGCTGGGCGCGCGCAACGATCTGGAGGCGGTCGTGTTGAGCGGGTTGAGGGAGGGCGACATCATCGAGAAGGCCGCCGGCGACGCGATTGGAGCGGCGGGAAAGCCATGAGTTCGTCGCGCCAAAAATGGAGCAAGCACAAGCGAGCGGTGGTGTTTGCGATCGTGCCCGCGGTGCTGATTCTGGGGTTTGGGGCTTTTCGCTTGGCGCGGCCGGCGCCGAGCCTGCCAACGGCGCTGGTCCAGCGCAAGGAGTTCGTGGATTTTCTGGAGATTAAAGGCGAAGTGAAAGCGCGGCGGTCAGTGATTATTGCGGCGCCGTACAACGCAGGGGATTTGCAGATTTTGACGCTGGTGGCTAATGGGGCGAAGGTCAAAAAAGGCGATGCGCTGGTGGAATTTGACGCGACGAGCGTGAAGCAGAAATTGGCGCAGGATCAATCCGCGGAAAAATCTGCGGAAGCCGAAGTGGCGCAAGCGCGAGCGGCGGCACGGTTGAAAGAAGAGCAGGACCTGACGGATATGATGACCGCGAAGTTCGACGTGCAGAAAGCGAAAATGGACGCGAGCAAGCAGGAGATTCTTTCGACGATTGAAGGCGAACAGGCCAAGCTGAAGGTCGCGGATACGGAGCAAAAAGAGCAGGAAGCGGAAGCGAAATTGAAAGCCGACCGTGCCTCGGCGGGTTCGGATATTGCCAGCAAGCAGCAAAAGAAAGAGCAAGCGGCGTATCAGGTGAAGCTCGACGAACAAGGCTTGAACTCTCTAGTATTGCGGGCTCCTCTCGATGGACTCGTAGTGTTGCAGAATCATTGGCAACCGCAAGGCGGTCCGACGCCGTTTCGCGCCGGAGACCGCGCGTGGCCGGGCGCGGATTTGATGGAATTGCCGGATACGTCGACGTTGAAGATTGCGGCGCGAGTCGAAGAAGCGGAGCGGGGGCAACTGAAAGTCGACCAAGCGGCCAAAGTAGCGATTGACGCGCTGCCCGATCGTAGCTTCGATGCGCATGTGGCAACGATCAGCCCGACGGCGAGCCTGGATTTTTCGGCGGGCTGGCCGGTGCCGCGGAATTTTTCCGTGGAGCTGGGGCTGGTCGAAACGGATTCGCGGCTTACGCCCGGAATGGCCGCCACGGTTCGCGTGGACGTAGCGCACGTTCCCGACGGAATTGTGATTCCGGCGGAGGCGGTATTTCGCAAATCGGGACGCGCGGTGGCGTATCTGAAGAAGGGGTCGAGATTTGAAGAGACGGTGGTGGATGTGGCGCGACGGAGCGGCGACGAAGTGCTAGTGGCGAAAGGCTTGCAGCCGGGCGCGCAAGTGGCTTTGAAAGATCCGACAGCGGGCAAGTAGGAGTGAGGATTTGAGAATCGCGGGACTGGGACAACTGGTTTTTTGGCTGGGGCTGAGCTGCGTAGGGTGCAGCACGGGTTGCCACCAGGCGACGGTGCTGGCGGGCGACGCGGACGTTCCTACGGCGGTCGTGAAAGAGACTGACTTGCAGTTGCTGGTGCGGACCACGGGCACGCTGAAAACACAGGACTCGCGAACGATTTCCGCGCCGCCGATCGCGGGAGGCACGCTGCAAATTATTCAGCTGGGGCGATCGGGAGAGGCGGTGCACGCCGGCGATGTCGTACTGGCGTTCGATCCGAGCCAGCAGGAATACAACCTGGGGCAGAATCGCAGCGATCTGTTGCAAGCGGAACAGGAGATCACCAAGGCGAATGCGGATGCCGCGGTGCAGGCGGCGGAGGACAAGACGGCGCTGCTGAAGGCGAAGTTTGCCGTGCGCAGCGCGGAACTGGACGTGAGCAAGAACGAACTGCTGAGTACCATCGACGCGCAGAAAAACGTGGTTGCGCTGGATGAAGCGAAACGCGCGCTGGCGCAGCTGGAGCAGGACATTCGCTCGCACAGCGCTTCGAACGAAGCCGCGCTGGCCGTGAGCCAGGAGAAGCGGCACAAAGCGCAGCTGGCGATGGACCAAGCGGAGCAAAACATCAAGACGATGCGCATCATTTCGCCGATCGATGGCATCGTGGTGGTACATGGCAACGTGGAATCGACCGGCGGATTTTTTATGGATGGCATGAGCCTGCCGGATTATCAGGTGGGAGATCAGGTAAACGCGGGAAGTCCCATCGCGGAAGTGATTGATCTTTCGAAACTGGAACTCTCCGCGCAGGTGGACGAGACGGACCGCATGAACATCAAAGCTGGGCAGATTGTCGAAATCACGCTGGATGCGCTCCCGGGCGAATCGTTTTCCGGCAAGGTGCGGACGGTAGGCGGCGCGACGGCGCGGCAATTCTGGGAGAGCAATACCAAGCAAAAATTTGATGTGGCGGTAGCCCTGGACCGCATCGAGCCGCGTTTGCGGCCAGGTTTTGCGGCGCGGCTGAATATCGCGGGCGACCGGTTGCCGCACGCGGTGTCGATACCGGCGGAGGCGGTCTTCGAACGCAATGACAAGAAAATCGTGTACTGCCGGCGCGGTGGCGGCTTCGAAGCGCGGGAAGTGAAAGTGCGCGGACTCAGCGAGGGCCGGGCGGTTTTAGACGGACTGCCGGTGGGAACGGTGGTGGCACTCGTGAATCCGGAGAAAAAGCGTACCGGAAATGCTACGGAGAACGGCCCGGCGGGCGGACCATCCGCTCCGGGCGCAAACTGAGGCTGCTTCGCGAAGATGAAACGCAAATCTCTGGCTACGCGCAGGTCCATGGCACAGTGGGTGCCCGACCTGCTTTTCGGCTTCAAGAATCTCACCACTCACAAACTGCGCTCGCTGCTGACGATGCTGGGAATGATTTTCGGCGTCGCGGCGGTGGTGGCCATGCTTTCCATTGGCGCCGGCGCGCAACAAAAAGTGATGGCGTTCATCGAGCAGCTGGGCGTGCGCAATCTGATTGTCGAGGCGAAAGAAGCGCACAACGAGCAGGAACTGCAAAAGGTCCGCAAGATTTCCACCGGCTTGAGCCTGCGCGACTACCAGGACATCCGCCGTAACCTGCCGGACATTCAGGACGGCACACCGAGAAAACGTTTCACGCCGACCAAGGTTTTGCCGAAACCGCAAATTGAGGTCCCCACAGTCTACGGCGTCGAGCCGAGTTATCTGGAGATTGGCCACCTGCGTATCCTCGAGGGGCGCTTTTTCGATGCCAGCGACAACACGGCTTCGGCTCCGGTTTGCGTATTAGGCGCCGCGGCGAAAGATAGCCTCTTTGGAGCGACACCAGCGATCGGCGAGTACGTGAAACTGAACGAGGTGTGGTGCCATGTCATCGGCATCGCCGGACCGCAACTGGCTCCGCAGGGGGATGTGTCGGGCGTGCGCAGCGAAGACATGAACAACATCATTTATGCGCCGCTGAACGCCGTGCTCTACCGCTTTGAGGATTCGCAGAGCTGGATGAAGGATGAAGTCGATGGGCTGTACCTGCATCTGGCATCGGCGGAGACGAGCACCACGGACGCCGAAGTGGTCCGTGGCATCCTGAATTCCTCGCATCACAACGCCGGCGATTTCAGCGTGATCGTTCCCGCCGAACTGTTGGCACAACAGAAAAAAACGGAGCAACTCTTCAACACAGTGATGGTGGCGATCGCCTCGATTTCGCTGCTGGTGGGCGGCATCGGCATCATGAACATCATGCTGGCGGCGATTCTCGAGCGAACCCGCGAAATCGGCGTGCGCCGCGCGGTGGGTGCGCGCAAGAGCGACATCGTGCGGCAGTTTGTGATCGAAGCGGTGCTGATTTCGTTTGCCGGCGGGCTGCTCGGGATTGTGACGGGCTTTGCGATGTCGCAAGCCATCGCGTGGTTTGCGGGCTGGTCGACCATCGTGACCGTCAGTTCGATTTTGCTGGCGTTCGTGGTTTCCATTTCGGTGGGCATGATTTTCGGCACCTATCCAGCGGTGAAAGCGGCGCGGCTCGATCCGGTGGAAGCGATTCGTTACGAGTAACGGGTTCGTTGCACATCTGACGGGGGTGGGTAATGAGAGTTGCGTTTCGGCTCGCAACGTTCTGCGCATGGCTGCTGTGTGTTTTTCCTGCCTTGGCTCAACAATCGCACCGCCTTGAACGGTTGCTCGGCGTACCGGTGAAGCAACGGCCGCTGCCGCCGCTCTCCGCTCCGCAAGGCCTGCTGGAACATGTCGTAGACGGCAAGCTGATGCTATCGCTGGAGGATGCGATTCGTCTCGCGCTCGCGAACAATACCGATATTCGCCTGGACCATTCGCAAATCGAGTTTGCGGAAGACAATCTGCATCGCGCGGCGGCGCCCTTCGATCCGCTGTTTACTTCCAGCTTCCTCGACGAGCGGCAAAAGTCGCCGGCCTCCACGCAATTGCAGGGTGCTACTGTTCTGAATACTCTGACGCAGAACACGCAATTGAATTACGCGCAAACTTTTCAAACCGGCACGAACTTTCAAACCTCGTTCAACGCGGACAAGCTTTCCACCAACAGTTCTTTCAATTTCATCAATCCCTCGATCTCTACGTTTCTGGAATTTACCGTTACGCAGCCTTTGCTGCGCAATCGCGGCCTTTTTCCGAATCGCGCACCCATCCTGATCGCGCAGAGAAATTTGAAGCAGGCGCATGCCTCGTTTGCGGGCGAAGTGAATGACGTCGTACTGCAAGCTATCACCGACTATTGGAATGTCATTCTGGCGCGCGAAAACCTGGCGGTACAGAAAAAGTCCCAGGAAGAAGCGGAGAAGAGTTATGAGCATGACAAAAAGGCTCTGAGCCTCGGCGCGCTTCCGCCGCTGGATATTTATCGCAGCGAATCGCAAGTCGCCTCTCGCCGAGTCGGCGTGATTCAGGCAGAGTATGCGCTCACGCAGGCGGTCGATCAGTTCCGGCAAGTGGTGGGCGCGGACCTGGATCCCAACATTCGCGCTCTCGAGGTCCAATTGACAGAAAGCCCTGAGCCGGGCACGGAACTGCTGACCATGGATATCGCTACGGCGCTTTCGCGAGCGGCCGCTAATCGGCCCGAATTTGAAGCGCTGCGCCAGCAGCTTTCCGCGGACGAAATCAGCATCCGTCTGGCGCACAATCAATTGCAGCCGGATCTTGAACTCAGCGGTCAGTATGCCAGCAATGGCCTCGGCGGCGATCAATTCAATTCCGCGGTGCCACCGATGCTGATCGCGACTGGCGGCCTGGGCACCAGCTTGAACCAGCTCTTTCACTTCAATTCGCCGACCTATACCGCGACACTTTCGCTGACCCTGCCGATCAAGAATCACTCGGCGGAAGCCAACCTCGGCGACGCGTTGGTGAGCCAACGCCACGATCGATACCAGGAGCGGGAAACCAAGCAGAATGTCACGCTGGAAGCCACCAATGCGGTGCATTTGCTGGAGGTATCCAAGCTGACCGTCGAGGCAGCCAAAGTTGCGCTCGATCTGGCGCAGAAAACGCTGAAAGCGGAAGAGCGCAAGTACGAACTAGGGTCCGAAACGATTTTCTTTGTACTGGAAGCACAGACGGAACTGTCGACGGCGGAGCAGAGCCTGGTGCAGGCGCAGGTGAACTACCAGTTGGCGGTGGCCGCGGTGGATCACGCCACGGGCGATTTGCTGGAGCATCACCAGGTGCAGCTGAGCGACCGGTAAAGGAGTGGCAGCCCGGTTTGCTGTATATAGTATATGATATGTAGCCTCCCGTGGCTCAAATCGCCCCGGGCCATCTCTCTGTTAAATAACGTTGCGAGGCCGATGCGGGCCTCGACGCATATTCGTTCCTGTTCCACGCGAGGGCGGAATTACCTGCAGTCGGGCCACTCCGTAACTCTTCAACGGGTGATGGCCGCTTGGCTGAGCGGTTACGAAAGGTGAGGGAAGATCATGAAGTGGAGCGGCGTTATTCCGGCGATCACCACCTGTTTCAAATCCGAAGGAGAAGTGGATCATTCTTTTGTGGCCCGGCACTGCCAGTGGCTCGTGGAGAACGGCTGCACCGGCGTTGTCGCGCTTGGTTCGCTGGGCGAAGGCGGGACACTGCAGTTTGATGAAAAAGTAGCGGTTCTGAAGACGTGTGTTGCGGCGCTGAAGGGCAAAGCACCCGTGGTGGCGGCGATTTCCTCGCTGACTACCGGCGAAGCGGTGCGGCTCGCCAAGGAAGCGCACGCCGCCGGTTGCGAAGGTTTGATGGTCCTGCCGCCATACGTTTACAAAGGGGACTGGCGGGAAATGAAAGCGCATGTGGCGGCGGTGTTCCAGGCCACGCCTCTTTCCTGCATGCTCTACAACAATCCCATCGCGTACGGAACGGATTTTTTGCCGGAACAAATCCAGGAGCTGGCGGCAGAGTACGGGAATTTCCATTCGGTGAAGGAATCCAGCGCGGACATTCGGCGCGTTTCGGCGATTCGCGCATTGGTCGGTGACCGGCTGGCGATTTTTGTCGGCGTCGATGACGCCATTCTGGAAGGCATCGGAGTCGGCGCAGTGGGTTGGATCGCCGGCTTGGCCAACGCGATGCCGCGCGAATCGGTGGACCTGTTCAACTATGGGACCGAAGGAGAGTCGTCGCAAGCTTTCGAACTCTACCGGTGGTTTCTGCCGTTGCTGCGGCTGGACACCGTGCCTAAGTTTGTCCAGCTCATCAAGCTGGTGCAGGAAGAGTTGGGGGTAGGAAGCGCAGACGTGCGCAAGCCCAAGCTGCGGCTAGCTGGGGAAGAACTGCAAAGCACCAAAGAGTTGATTCAGCAAGCGCTGCGGACCCGCCCGAAGAGCACGAGCAGCGAACTGCGGATGGCGGCGCACTAAGAACAATGGACACAACAGCTATGGAGATTCGCGGCCATTCGCTGGTCGGATTCCGCGATATCGCCGGTTCCAGTGAAACGTTTCCTGCCTGGAATCCGGCAACCGGAAAACCGATCGAAGGTGATTTTCATTCCGCAACGCAAGCGGAAGTTGACCTCGCCGCTCGTTTGGCTCACGAGGCATTTGCGATCTACAGTCGAGTGAAACCTTCCGACCGCGGCGCGTTTCTGCGGCGAATCGCTGCGCAGATCGAAGTGCAAGCAGAGCCCATCATCGAGCGCGCTCATCTCGAAACGGCCCTGCCGAAAGCACGGCTGCAGTCCGAAACCGGGCGGACGTGCAACCAATTGCGGCTTTTCGCTACCGTTGTGGAGGAAGGCTCGTGGGTAGGCGCGCGCATTGATCGCGCCGATCCGCAGCGTAAGCCGATTCCCAAGCCCGACGTGCGCTCGATGTTACATCCGCTCGGGCCGGTGGTGGTTTTTGGCGCGAGCAATTTTCCGCTGGCGTTCTCGGTAGCCGGCGGCGATACCGCGTCGGCTTTGGCGGCCGGGAATCCGGTGATCGTGAAAGCGCATCCCGCGCACCCCGGGACAAGTGAACTGGTTGGGCGTGTGATTCGGGCGTGTGTGCGCGAGCAAGGGTTGCCGGAGGGAACGTTCTCGCTGCTGTTTGACGCGGGGACGGCAGTGGGCCAAGCGCTCGTGGAACATCCTTTGGTGAAGGCCGGCGGATTCACGGGTTCGACTACCGCGGGCCGCGCGTTAATGGATGTGGCAGCGAAGCGACCGGAGCCGATCCCGTTTTACGCCGAGATGGGCAGCACGAATCCGGTGTTCCTGCTGCCTGGTGCGCTGGCCGCCCGCGGCAAGGACATTGCCGCGCAGTTACACGGCTCGTTCACACTCGGCAGCGGCCAGTTCTGCACCAAGCCGGGACTGATCTTCGCGCCGGAAGCAGCGGCGTCCGAAGCTTTTCGCTCGGAGTTTCGCGAGAGGGTAGCTCAATCGCAGCCCCTCACGTTGCTGACTGCCGGCATTCGGAAGTCCTACTCTGCGGCTATGCAGCAGCGCTCTAACCGCAAGGACGTTCGGCCAGTGGCGCACGGCAACAGGGCAAACTCGGTTGGTGCATTTGCTGCCGAAGTAGCCGTCTTTGAAACGGATGTCCCTACGTTGCTGGCCCAACGTGATTTGGAATTGGAGATCTTCGGTCCTTCTTCCCTGCTCATCACCTTTTCCAGTAAAAAGCAGATTCTGCAAGCCGCGCAAAATTTAAGCGGGCACTTGACCGCGACGATTCACGGCACCGAAGAAGATCTACGCGATTTTGCCGAGCTGGCCGAAATTCTGAAGCACAAAGTGGGCCGAATTGTTTTTAACGGGTATCCCACGGGCGTCGAAGTCTGCCATGCCATGGTGCACGGCGGGCCGTATCCGGCCAGCACCGATGGCCGGTCGACCTCGGTCGGCACGCAGGCTATTTTCCGGTTCGCGCGTCCGGTCTGTTATCAGGATTTTCCCAATGCGGCGCTGCCTGAGCAGTTGAGTAATGAAAATCCACAGCGAATCTGGAGGCTGGTAGACGGGGAGTGGAACCGCGAAGAGTTGTAAAGGGCCGATATCTTTTATAGTCTTTAGCTGAATTTCGACAAGTAGTCGCCGACCGGCGGAGACAAGGTGGACGGCACTTTCGAACGGCGTGAAAGTTTTGCAGCGGCGCGATGCGCATGAACCCGACGCACACTTCAACTGCAACGACCAATATACCGCAGCCCCGCAAGTCGAGCCCGATACCGCGGCAATCGCTGGCGGCGGCGGTGCTGGAGCGGCTGCGCGAGAAAATTCTCAGCGGAGAGCTGCGCGAAGGCGAGCAACTGCGCCAGGACGCCATCGCCGCCGAATTTCAAATCAGCCGGATTCCGGTGCGCGAAGCGTTGAGCCATTTGGCAGCCGAAGGGCTGATTCGCATCGTGGCCAATCGCGGTGCGGTGGTTTCTTCGCTTTCACCGGATGAAATCATGGAAATGTTTGAGACGCGGGCGGTGCTGGAGTGCTACATGCTCCGTTGCGCGATTCCCAACATGAAAGAAGAGGATTTTCAGCGGGCGGAAGACATTCTCAGCAAGTATGAAGAGTCGCTGGAAAAGGATTCGGAGATGAAGTCCTGGGGCACGTGGAACTGGAGTTTCCATTCGGTGCTGTATGCGCCGGCGCAGCGGCCGACGATGCTGGCGTACGTGAAGACGCTGAACATTAATTGCGACCGCTACACGCGGTTGCACCTGGTATTTACGCGGGACTTGCACCGGGCGGGGCGGGCGCATCACGAATTGCTGGAAGCGTGCCGGACGAAGAATCCGGAAGTAGCGGCGGCGGCGCTATGGAAACACATCACCGAAGCGGGCGAGTACCTGAAAGAGTTCATCCGGCGCCATCGCGAACAACACGCGTAAGATCAATCCAGAGAAGAGATGAGCTGAAAGATCGGCCCGGCGAGAGCTGCCGAGACGGGAGCGGAAAAAGATTGCGCGAGTGTTTGCATTTTTTATAATCCCCGGCTGCCCGGAGGACCCCATGTTCCGCCCAATTCCCCTCATAGCTTCGCGCCATTTCCTGGCGACTCTCGCATTGGGCATCTTCGTCGCCGGAGCTACCTGCAACCTGCCGCGTGCCAACGCCAAGCAGGATCCCGATGCCGCGGGGCAAAGACCTGAGGAAGCGATACCGCCTGCCCCACCACGTCCAACCTTGCCGCCGGCCGGCATCGCGGTCGAGCAGACCAAGCAAGGTCAGCGCCCTGCTGCTCCGCTAGTGACCAGTTTCGATGGACTGGGCGCAGGATTTTCGGGCCCACAGGGCACCGCCAATTTCCGCAATCCCTCCGATAACAGTCTGGCGGTAGGACCGGATCACCTAGTGCAAATTGTAAATTCGCGCATCGCGATTTATTCGAAGAAGGGCCAGAAGTACGATCAGACGGGAACGGTGCTGTACGGGCCGGTGGCCACGAAATCGCTGTGGGCGGGATTCGGCGGCGTGTGCGAGGCGCGCAACAACGGCGACGCGGTGGTGCGCTATGACCAAGTCGCCGGTCGCTGGCTCTTTGTGATGCCGATTTTTTCGCGCATTGCACCAAGCGATTTTCCTGTGAAGGCAGATTTAGCTCCCGGCGAACCGGCGCCTCCGGGACAGCTGGCGAAAAATGGACAAGCGTCCTCGCCGGGAGCAGCTGCCGCGCCTCCAGCAAACCCTCCCCAACCTCCACCGCCGCCGGAGCGCGGACAGCGGCCACCGGAGAAAAAGGAAGGCGTGTACGCGATGTGCTATGCAGTGAGCACGGGACCGGATCCGCTGGGAACCTACTACCGTTACGTGTTCGAACGGCCACTGTTTCCGGATTATCCGCGCCCGGCGGTGTGGATTGACGGCTACTACGTGCCGACAAGTACCGGCGATGATGTAATTCAGAAACACGTGTGCATTGCGGACCGCACAAAAATGCTGGCGGGGCGACCGGCGACCGAACAATGCCTCGTGATCGACGGCGTAAATTTTCTGAACAATGCGGACATTGACGGACAGAAGCTTCCGCCGCCCGGTTCGCCAAACATCATGATGGCCGCGGGCGGCACGCAATTGAAAAAGATTTTTGAGGACGATGGAATTTACTACTGGAAAGTGCACGTAGACTGGAAAAATCCCGCAAACACGAAGGCGGAGGGGCCGAACAAGATCAACGTCGCGCCGTATCACTACCTCTGCGATGGGCAGCTTTCGAGTTGCGTGACCCAGCCGGATACCGAGCGTCGGCTGGACGTGCAAGGCGACAAAATCGTGCAGCGGTTGGTGTATCGGCGAATTGGTGGGCATGAGTCCATCGTCGCCGCCCATTCGATCGCCGCGAACGGCGGAGGCGGCGGCGTGCGCTGGTACGAATTCCGGCTGGATAAGCAGCGCGACCCCGTGCTCTACCAGCAAGGCACCTACGCGCCCGAAGGGTTTTACCGGTTTCTGCCAAGCATCGCCATGGACAAAAAAGGCGACATTGGCGTGGGTTATTCGTTCGGCGGTGTGCCGAATTTTCCGGGCCAACGGTTTGCCGCGCGCGAAGCGAATGATCCAAGGGGGCAGTTGACGCTGCAGGAGACGGTGTTGGCCACGGGCGAAGCGTCGCAGAAGAACACGCTGCGTTGGGAGGATTACACGACAACAGCAATGGATCCGAGCGATGACTGCACGATGTGGTACGTAGGCGACTACCTTAAACAGGGCGACACCGCCTACCGCACAAAAATCGGCGCGTTTCGCCTGCCGAATTGCAAACCGAGCCGCTGACCTTCCCAAATTCCAATCGCGCGGTCTGTTACTTGACAGTGTCTGCCTGCAACTACCGCGGTCTTTCACTGGCCGTACGGCGGACCGTCACAAAAATTCCTGACGCTGGAATCGGAATGTGCAACTGCTGCTCTGCTCCTCCCTGCACCGAGAAGTGCGTCACCACCAGATCGCCCGAAGTGGCTTCGTATTCTCCACCGGGCAGTCCCGCTACGGTGATAAGCGTATCGTGATCTGCGCCGGCGCGATTCTCGACCACGAATCGTATCGTCGTCAAAGCATCATCAAATGTAATAGGTTTGCCTTCCGCGAAGCCGTCGCGGTCCAGCAAGAGATGCAGCCGCTGTTCCCCGCGCATGATGTGAAACCGCGCGCGCAAACCATCTTTGGGTATCACATGAACGATATTTTTCTCGCGCGTTAAATCTCCACCATAAGCAAACAGCCCAAAAATCGGGTCGTCCGCCACGATCGTCGCTGCCGAACGCAACGCGCCGCTATAACCAAGATCAATTTCTCCGGAATACCACCACGAACCGCGGCCCATTTCCTTGTTGCCAAGCCACGCGCGCCCCCACGGTCGCGGTTCGAACCCGCCGCCCGCGCCGCCATCGTTGTTTTTTCCCGGATACCAGTAGCCGTAATTCGACTCCGGCGTGCCCGAATTGAGCAGTGCCCAGGAGCTGAGATAAGAAGCGTAGCCGAGACGCAAATAGGGAACGGGATCGTGCGCGAAATAAAGCGCGTAGTCCGAAACCGCCCAGCCTCCCATCTGCGCCATATAGCTGAGTGTGTAGTTCGAAGGGCCGGAAGCGCGATAGTCGCTGCCGAGATCGTAGTACGCGGTTTCCAGCCAGCCGCGGCAGGCTAGGTTCAGCTTCATCTGCTCTTCGAGGAAGTAGACCGCATCGTCGTATTTAACCGTGCGGTTAAATTCGGCGTCGGAACCGCCAGCAGCCTTGACCCCGGTACCACCCCCGGGCGACGCCACGTGCGCCATCGCGTACTTCGCCAGCGCCTCCGTGGATTCAAAGCCCGTAGAATCAAAGGGATACTCGGAGCCGAAAAGGTAAGGGCGGTCGTTCACGAAGTGCTTGATCTTCTTTTCCCATTCCGCCTTAAGCCAGTCGCCCTGATCGCCGTGGCCGTTTTCATAGAGCGCGTCAATCAGGCTGGGAATCACCACTTCGTTGTAGGTGCCGGTTTCATACGGCGACCACTGCACAATTTCCATTGGATATGTGAAGAAAGCTTTCGCCGTACCGAAGGCGCGCTCGAGATATTGGTCGGCGTCGAGATAGTTGGTGATTTGTGGATACAACTTCGCGACGCGATACATGTTGTAGTACAGCAGAATGACGTGCGGGTAGTCGTAGATGCGCCAGATATGTTTCTTGCCGCTGGGATCATCTTTCGGGCTTTCGCGATTCACTTTCCAGTTCGGAATGCCGTAGATCGCGTAGGGATACGGTTCTTTGTCGGTTTGCTGCAGGCCGCCCCAGACAAAATCCTTCAGGTAGGCTTCGACAGCGGCAATCTCCGGCTGCGAGGGATAAAAGATATTTTTGCCGGCGATGTATGGCGCTTTGCCGAGCGCCGGATCGTCCGAGGCCACGGAATAAGACTGCAGGCCGTCCAGATCGTCCGGGCTGCGTAGAATTTCATGCTTCATGTCCCATTGCGAAAAAACGGTGTTGTACCACTTGGATGGATCTTTGACTTGCTCGTGGCTCACCAGAAACGCCGCGCGCTTCTTGAACAGCGTTTCCAGCGGCTCCGTGACAAAGAATTCCAGAGAAAGATACTGGCCGTCACCGTAGTTGACTTTCAGGAGATTTTCTCCGAGGCGGGCAAAGTGCACGCGGTAAACGTGGATGTCTTTGCCGCGCTCGCCAAGTTCCTCGATCTTCGTGGCTTCCGGATGCTCCGGCGCGATCCCCGCAATTTTGTTCTGTGTGCGCAGTGAGAACATCGCGGACAAATCCGTCGGAATCGTCATTCCGGGGACCACGTTGACGTCGAATCCGCCGCCCTCGTAAAGCGCATCACGCGCGCCGTTGTAATCCGCGGCCCAGCGGAACCGAAATTCATAGCTGGCGGAGTCGCCCATTTGGCCGCGCGGTTTAAGTAGTAGTCTCGTGTGCGGCAAACGCCACTTGCCGCCTTTGGCGGCCAGCTCTTCCCCAGCTGCTTGGGAGTGCACGTAGTACGCAACTCCGCGTCCAAATCGCTGCGGCTCGAAATATTCGAAACCGCTATGGCCCACCGGAGTCATCACCAGATAAGGGCCCTCGGTGTTGGTGCGCATCCAGTACACGAAAGAGCCGTTGCCAGCGACGAGATAGTGCGGAATGAGACGCTTCGTGTACGTCTCCGTTTTATCCCAGACGTATTGCGTATTAAAGGGAAACGGCAGCGCCAGATCGCCGATTTCCAGTTCGCGGTCCGACTCATTCTTCAAGGCGATCGTCCAAATCAGAGCGTTCTTCTGCAACTGAAAGGTCTCGTTGGCGCGCAGGTTCGCTGTCGCCGCGACCTTGCGGCCCTCGCCATTCAAGTGCCAGAAGTAAAGACCGGCCGTCCCGCCCGGCTGCAACTGCACTTCCAGTCGCAACGCGGACGTCCTGACCGCATCGAAGGCCACCGAATTCGCCCGGTCTGCCGCGATGGGATACGAAGTCGAAGCATGCACCTCTTTCCAATCTTCTCCCTCGCGATACAGAATCCGCCAACTCTTTGGCAGGCGGCTGGGATTCCGCTCCTCCTCGTGCGTCGCCCAATAGACCTGGACGGAATGAACTTCTTCTGGCGACGGAAAATCGTACTGCACCCATTCGGTTGTCCCATCGCGGCCGAACCAGAAGTACCTCGGGACGTCCTCGTCCGCGGAATTGACGGGCGGGAGATCACTGCCAAGCGCGCCCAAAGCAGGAGAGCGCAAGCTGCTTGACGCTTGCGCCAGTGAAGCAAGCGTCGGGACGAGCTGACCGATACGGAAACGCGTGGCATCGCCCGAGGAACGCGCGTCGGAGTCCGGTTGCGCTGCGTTGGCCTTCTGCCATTCTTTTTCGCCAGTGAAGCGGTAGCGAATCAACAGGTCGCCAAGGGCACGTCCGCGGGCGATGTAGTCCGTGTCGTATTTGTCGTGTACCCGCTTGAGACTGACGATCCCGGAAGAGGAGCAATCAACGTGAAACTGGGCATTTTCTAGAGTTTGTGCATGAGAAGGGAGGTTCGCCACGCCCAAAAGAACGGCAGCGAGGAACACGGAGCGGAGAGCGGGGTGGGGCAAGAGACCTCCGGCGAAGAAAATTGAGCAAGCGCTTGCAATGTAGCATATTGGATATAGTATGCAATGCGGTCCCACGGCTCGTTTTTGCTGCTCCCATCCGTTGAGAGCGCTTACATGAGAGCGCTTATTTGTAGAGCCTTGACCTCGCAGCTGGGCGTGCCTCTGGAACCAGCCCGTCACACGGAGGATGAAGAACTTGCAGACGAACGCGAACAGTTCAGGACCAGCTGGCCGACGGTGGGGAGCTTTTGCTGTGTTGCTGGCCGGACCGGTCCTTTTATGGCTCGGCATGGCCCAGCAACCGGAGAAAAAGGAACCGCCGAAGCCTGGACCGATGCTGGAGCAAGGCTATCTCGATTTGGATACGCCCGCATTTTCGGTTCGGTTGGTGCGTTCATCGCAAACGATTGCCTCCCTGAAACCGAAGGGCGCGGGAGACTTCGACTTTACTCCAGGCGATTTGCTGGTCGAGCGCTCGCAAAATGGCTACTACCATCTCGGCGACATCGACCTGCGGTTGCGCGCCGGGAACTCTGGCGAATGGAAGAGTTATTCGACCGCGCTGGCGCGAACGCCGGTAAGCGCTGAGCCGACAAGCGGAGACGTGCTTGCCGCGGCGGACCTCGCGCCGACGCTGCCCGCGGATATTCCGCTGCAAATCACGCGAAGCTGGGAACTGGAGCACGGCAACCTCGCGCTCCGGTTCACGCTAAAAAACAAAACCGATCAGCCGGTGCAAATCGGCGCGCTGGGGATTCCCCTGATTTTCAACAACGTTTTGACGGATCGTTCATTGGAGCAGGCGCACGCGATTTGTTCCTTCTACGATCCCTACATCGGAGAAGACGCGGGCTATTTACAGGTCACGCGCCTCAGCGGGCACGGCCCGGCGCTGTTGGTGCTTCCCGCTGGCAAAACGCCTTTCGAAGCGTATAACCCTATTTTGAATCAGCGCCGTTCGCAGGGAACGGAGATTTTCCACGACCCTACGCCGCGCGGCATCACCTTCGAAGGATTTTACGAATGGATGGCGCATTCGACGGCATACGCAGAGAACGAATGGAAAAACGCGGCGCCGTGGAATCCGCCGACGCAAGTCACGCTAGCCCCCGGCGAATCGAAGACCTACGGCTTGCAATTTGTGGTCTCGGACTCGATTCGCAACATCGAGAAAACGCTGGCCGCGAACGCTCGGCCCGTAGCCGTCGGAATCCCTGGATACGTTTTGCCTATGGATATGGAGGGCCGGCTGTTCCTGAAATATGGCGCGGCAGTAAAGTCGCTTGCCGTTGAGCCGCCTGCCGCTCTGACTTTCAAGGAAGATGCGGCAAAGGCCGGGTGGAAAAGCTACATTCTTCGCGGCAAACAATGGGGCCGCGCGCGGCTCACGATCAACTATGCCGATGGAACCGTCCAGACCGTGCACTATTTTGTCAGCAAGCCCGAAGCGCAGGCGCTCGCGGATTTGGGGCATTTTCTTACCACCAAGCAATGGTTTACGGACACAACTGACCCGTTCCACCGCGCTCCTTCCATCATGAGCTACGACCGGGACACGAATGAGATCGTCATGCAGGACAGTCGCGCGTGGATTGCCGGCCTTGGCGACGAAGGCGGCGCGGGCGCGTGGATTTCCACGATCATGAAGCAACTCGGCGAACCCGATAAGGAAGAGCTCGCGAAATTTCAGCAGTTCGAAGACGGCGTCCTCTGGGGCGGCTTGCAATATAAAGACGGTCCGAAAAAATTCGGCGTGCGTAAAAGTCTTTTTTATTACCAGCCCGATCAAATGCCCGCGGGTTTCTACAACAAGGATTTTGATTGGAGCACCTGGACCAGTTGGAACAAAGCGCACGCCGAGCGCGTGGACCGCTCCTTCGACTATCCACACGTCGTCGCTGCGGATTGGGTTTTGTACCGGCTGGCGCGCAATTACGAAGGTCTCGTCACCGACCATCCGTGGGACTGGTATCTCACCAACGCTTATGAGACTTCGGTCGCCATGGTGAAGTTCGCTCCCGAGTACGCCGTCTTCGGCCAGATGGAAGGCGACATCTTCCTGCAAGTGCTGGCCGATCTGCGCCGCGAAGGAATGAACACGCAAGCCGACGACCTCGAAGCTAAAATGAAAGTCCGCGCCAGCCGTTGGAAGGACGAAGCCTATCCTTTCGGCAGCGAAATGCCCTGGGACTCGACCGGTCAGGAAGAGGTTTACGCCTGGATGAAATATTTCGGCTACCAGGAAAAGGCCGACGTCACGTTGAATGCAATCCTTGGCTACGATCCGACCATTCCGCACTGGGGCTATAACGGCAGCGCGCGGCGCTACTGGGATTTCGTTTTTGCCGGGAAGTTGCGGCGCATCGAACGGCAACTGCATCACTATGGCTCGAGTTTAAATGCCATTCCGTTGCTTTCCGAATACCGCGAGCATCCTGACGATTTTTATTTGCTGCGGGTTGGCTACGGCGGAACGATGGGCACGATCACGGACATTGATCAGGAAGGTTTCCTCGGCCCGGCCTTTCATTCGTTTCCGAGTACGCTGAAAGAAGATGCGCTCTCGGGCGACAACGGCCCGAACCTGTTCGGCCACGCCTGGAACACCGCTACCTACATCGTCCATCATCCAGAATTTGGCTGGGTCGCTTTCGGCGGCAACACGCGGACGAATGGCGATACTCTGGATGTTACGCCGCTCGATTCGTTCCGGATTCGCGCGTACGTCGCTTCGGCGGGCCTTTGGCTGACGCTCGATGCGGGACAGTTTCAGCAAATTGATCTGAACACACGCACAGGCGCTGTTCGCGTCGGCCTGTCGCCCGCAAACGAATTCCTGCACACGGCGCGTCTGCGCATCGAGCAACCCGCCAAAACTTCCGGCGCGGCAAACTACCAGCCCAGTAAAACGCTTTTCACCGAGCGCGGCGCCTACGCTATCCCGCTCGGCAAAAGCATCACTTGGGTGGAGCTAGCGCCTAAGCCCTAAGGCAGGGAAGAAGGCGGCGCGTACTTCTGTTGGCAAAGATTTGTGTTTTCATCCATTGGGGGTAGTGATGGGGAGATTCTTCTTTGCGGTGTTGCTGACGACTGTTTCCTTGCCTGGATTCGTTGCGGCGCAAACGCACAATCCCGCGCAAGTCTCCGAAGACAAAATTCTCAAAGTCCATCCGCTCCCGCTCGACGCCGTCCGGCTCACGGGCGGCCCGCTGAAACACGCGCAGGAACTGGACGCCGCCTATTTGCTACAGCTCGAACCGGATCGCATGCTCGCTTATCTCCGTGAACGCGCCGGCCTGCAACCCAAAGCCAAGCCCTACGGCGGTTGGGACGGCGCGGGACGTCAACTCACCGGCCACATCGCCGGCCACTATCTCTCCGCCGTCAGCCTCATGTGGGCCGCCACTGGCGACACGCGTTTCAAAGAGCGCGCCGACTATATCGTCAGCGAACTGAAAGCCGTACAAGACGCGCAAGGCGATGGCTACATCGGCGCGCTACAGGATGGTCAAGGCGTCGACGGCAAAATCCGCTTCCAGGAATTGTGCAAAGGAGTGATTCGCTCCGGCGGCTTCGATCTCAACGGCCTCTGGTCTCCCTGGTACGTCGAGCACAAACTCTTCGCCGGCTTGCGCGATGCCTACCGCTACACCGGCAACAAAACGGCTCTTCAAGTCGAAATCAAATTCGCTGGCTGGGCCGAAAGCATCGTTGACAAGCTCGACGACGAACAAGACCAAAAAATGCTGGCCACCGAATTTGGCGGGATGAACGAAGTCGCCGCCGATCTCTACGCCGACACCGGCGATCCCCGCTGGCTCGCGCTCTCCAGCAAGTTCGAACACCGCGCCATCATCGATCCGCTTGCCGCCGGCCAGGACATTCTCGGCGGCAAGCACGGCAATACCCAGGTCCCCAAAATGATCGGCTCGCTCTCCCGCTACATTTACACCGGCAACGAAACCGACTACAAAGCCGCCACCTTTTTCTACGATCAAGTCGTCGATCATCACAGCTTCGCCACCGGCGGCCACGGCAAAAACGAATATCTCAGCGCGCCGGACCATTTGAACAACTACATAGACGGCCGCACCGCCGAAACCTGCGACGTCTACAACATGATCAAAATGTCGCGTGAGCTTTTCTCCGTCGATCCCGACATTCGCTACGCCGACTTTCACGAGCGCGCGCTGTTCAATCACATTCTCGCTTCGCAGGATCCCGATGACGGCCGCGTCTGCTACATGGTTCCCGTTGGTCGTGGCGTGCAGCACGAATATCAGGATAAGTTCGAGGACTTCACTTGCTGCGTCGGCAGCGGCATGGAAAGCCACGCGCTGCACGGTTATGGCCTGTACTACGAATCGCACGACAAGCTCTGGGTGAGCCTTTACGCTCCGACGCGAGCGAATTGGGCCACGGAAGGCGTGCAGCTCGAAATGAACACCGATTTTCCGATGGGCGAATCCGCGTCACTCAAAATCACTCCGAAATCGACCAAAACATTTACTCTCGCACTGCGCCGCCCTTACTGGGCAGGCGATGGTTTCAGCGTCAAGGTCAACGGCCGCGCGGTCGCCAATCTCGCGAAGCCGGACTCTTACGTCGAAATCACGCGCAAATGGAAAAAGGGCGACACCGTCGAACTGACGCTTCCCAAAACTCTTCGCAAAGAGCCGCTGCCCGACAATCCGAACCGCTTCGCTCTGATGTGGGGCCCGCTCGTCCTCGCCGGTGACCTCGGCCCCGAGCAGCAAGAGGAAGGGAGGCGTCGTCACCGCGACGCGGGCGAAGTCGACTCCGCTCCCGTGCTCGTCGCTTCCGCGCAATCCGTCAACGACATTCTCCAGCCCGTCTCCGGCAAGCCTGGCACGTTCACCACGCGTAACGTTGGCCTCATCTCTAACATCACGCTTGTCCCCTTCTACGAACTTCCCCGCCGCCGCTACGAAATCTACTGGGACATGTACACGCCCGAAGAGTGGAAGAAAAAGTCTGAAGCCTTTGCCGCCGAACAGGAAAAAGAAAAGAAGCTCGAAGCCGCCACCGTCGCGTTCGCACAACCCGGCCAGATGCAAACCGAGCGCGACTTCAACGAGCAGGGCGAAGACACCGCGCCCGTCCAACTCGAAGAACACTACGGCCGCCGCGGCACCAAATGGTTCTCCTTCGATTTGCCCATCGATTCCACACACCCGATGGCCGTCGTCGTCACCTACAGCAATGATGCCCGTCGCAACGGCTCCTTCGACGTTCTGGTCGACGGCACCAAGCTCGGCACGCAATCCACCGAACGCCGCAGCCCCGAACAAGACGTCCGCTTCTTCGACGTCGAGTACGCCATGCCTCCCGAGCTGCTCACCGGCAAACAAAAAGTCACCGTGCGCTTCGAAGCCGCTCCCAACAGCGACATTCCTGGTGTCTTCGGCATTCGCACCGTCCGCGCCGACGCCGCTCGCTAACCTTACCGGCTTGCCGCTGTCTCTTTGTAGTGGCGCAGCTTGCTGCGCCCGTTCAATCCGGTCGGTTTGACCGCCGCGGACCATTTCACGTACGCGCGCCGTCATCTTTCTCTCGCGCGCACCCAATCCCCCTCCAAACCCGGTTACACTATCGCCGCATCCATCGCTCCTCAGGATCGCTATGACCAAAAAGCGCCCGGTCACCATGGATCTCGAAGCCGTTGCCAAACGCGCGGCCGTCTCGACCTCCACCGTCTCCCGCGTCCTCAACAATCTCGACGTGGTCAAAAGCTCCACCCGCGCCCGCGTCATGCGCGCCGCCGCCGAACTGAACTACCATCCCAATCTCCACGCGCGCTCTCTCGCCCGCGGCAAAAGCCGTCTTCTCGGCATCATCGTTTCCAACCTCGAAAATCCTTTTTTCCTCGACATCTACCGCACCCTGGAATCCGACGCCCGCTCCCGCGGCTACGAAGTCGTCCTCGCCAACACCGACTACCAAAGCGAACAACTCGTCGCCAGCGTGCAGCTCATGATCGGCCTGCGCGTCGCCGGTCTCGCCGCTATCGTCTCCGAAATGGAAGAGCACCTCATTCAAACTCTCGCCGATAGCCGCATCCCCGTCACCTTCTACGATGTCGGCACCCCGCAAAAGAACATCACCAACATTCGCGTCGACTACCAGAAAGGCATCCGCAAAATCGTCGCCTATCTCAACTCCCTCGGCCATCGCCGCATGGCGTTCATCGGTCACCACTCCACGCTTGGCCCCATCAGCGAACGCCGGAAGGCTTTTCTCGATTCCGTCAGCCGCTGCTCTCCCAGCGGCGAAGCCAAAATCTTCGCCGGCGCTGACGGCCCCGAAGGCGGTCGCCAGGCCGCCCGCGACCTTTTCGAGTCTGGCTTCCGCCCCACCGCCATTCTCTGCGTCAACGATGTGATGGCCGTCGGCGTCATGCGCGAACTCCGCGATCGCGGCCTGCACATTCCTCGCGATATCTCCGTCACCGGCTTCGACAACATCCGCCTCGCCGAATTCTGTTCACCCCCGCTCACCACCGTCCACATCCCGCGCGACCACATCGGCCATACCATCTTCGAGAATATCGTCGGCGACGAAGCCGGCAAGCCCTCCGCCGGACGTGAAATTCTCATCGATCCTGAACTCGTCGTCCGCGAAAGCACCGGCGTAGCCAGCAAGGGCTAACCGGACGTCCCACCGTTCCCGCACTCGCAAAAAAATAACCAGTGCCGTGACGACAAAAACCCGCGCTGTCGCTGCAAGCGCTTGCAGATTGCCGCACCCGGCCGTCCCTCTACAGTGAATCCTTGATTTTTCCGCCCTTGTCTATCGCGCCTGGGGCAGCCTGCACCACGCCCCAGTGCTTGCCAGCCACCTTGAAAGCGTTTGCAGAAAGTGCTTGACATCACGGCTCGGCTGCATCTATAAGCTGCATATTGCATATTGTATCCGAGGGCCCGCGCCTCGGCTCACTCGCTCCTCGAAGCGATAGGGGGTTCTACAGCATGGTTAAGCGGTTTCTTTCCTTCCACGCCGTTTTTTGCATCTTTGGGGTGTTCCTTCTCGCTCTCGCCTTCTCATCTTCCTGTTGGGGTCAAGCTACTTCCCAAGGAACGGTGACAGTCACCGTTTATGATCAACAAGGCAGCATTGTCCAGGGCGCCAAACTCGAACTGACCGACACTGCCTCCGGCAAGCTGCGCGCCGCGGACACCGGAGAATTCGGTGGTTTCACCTTCACCACTCTGCCGATCGGCACTTATCGACTCAGTGTCTCTAGAACCGGTTTTAAGAACTCGGTGGTCGAAAGAGTGAACGTCGAAGGCGGCCGAACTACCGATGTGAAAGTTACGATGCAAGTCGGGCAGGTCGAGGAGAAGGTCGTAGTGAGCACCGAGTCTGCCCCTTTGGTGGAGACCACCTCGAACGCGATCGCCACCACTCTAGACGTGAAACAAATTGAGGATCTTCCGCTCCTCGGCCGCGATATCAGCGGACTGGCTTTTCTAACTCCGGGTTACAGCGGTACCCCTGGCAACGGCACCTGGAACGGTCTTCCGGTGATCGCGCAGGGCAACAGCGTGGACGGCGTCATCTCTTCCACCAGCCGCATGAAATTTGGCGGAAATACCGCTCCCGGAGCCGGCGGATGGGGCAGCGTGGATACTTTCCAGGCGCGCCTCGAAGATCTTCAGGAAATGACGGTACAAACCAGTCAAACCGATTTGAACCAGGGCGTAGGTCAAGCGTCTATGGGCGTCAACTTTGTTACCCGCCAAGGTACCAACGTGTTTCACGGTCGTATCTTCGAGGATTTTCGCAATTCCGACCTCGATGCCAACAGTTGGCTCAACAATGCCAGCGGTCTTCCGCGCAATCCGCTGATTCTGAATGAATTTGGCGGTTCCGTTGGTGGGCCGATCATTAAAGAAAAGCTCTTTTTCTTCGGCTCGTTCTCGATGGCTAAGCAGCCCGGCGGTTTTCCCGCTACGAACAGCTATCTGACGCCCCTGGCACAACAAGGCATCTACACCCTGCCTTCTACCGGACAGCAAGTAAATCTCTTTACCCAAGTGGCGCAGCCGAATGGTCTTCCCACCACGGCCAACTCTGCTGTCGCCACCGAACAAGCTCTTATTAACGCGGCCGTCACCTCCGGTGGCGCGACCCTCGTTCCTACGAGTGACCCCAATCTCGAGACCGTTCGCTGGAATGTCAGTTCGCCCGTCACCTACTACTTCCCGGCGTTCCGTGTCGACTACCAGGCGACTCAAAAAGTCCGCCTCGATCTTTCCTTCCAGAACACTCGCGCCAACCAGCCCAATTCCGCCGCTCCGTCATTCCCAGGAGCGACTTTTGAAGAACGCGCCGCTTCCAACAAGTCCAATAACTACATCTCTTCTCTTGGCGTGAATTGGACGGTAACGCCTACCATCACCAATCAATTTCGCGCTGGCTACTATTACAACGCTTACTGGTACGGCTACGGAGCCAAGCCCATTTGGGCTCCTCCGAGTGATTTGCCGCAGGTCTCCTGGGCGCTCGGCAATTCTGGTCAGAACTTTAACTTGCCGATTACCACCTACTATCCCATCGTAAACGCCATTGACAACGCCGTTTGGGCACACAACAAACACACCGTCACCTTTGGGTTCAGCTTCTATCGCGAACAAGACCACTACTGGAATCCGCCGGACGGCATTCAAAACATTACCCTCAACCTCGTCAACGGCGACCCGGCCTTCGGTGCCTTTGAAAGCTATTTCGCCAATGCCGCCTCCGGTGACCGCACCGAAGCGGAGCAACTTTACGCCACGCTCGCCGGCCGCATCTCCAGCATCGGCCCCATCGGCAGTGGCTTTCCCTATCAAAAGGCCACTGGCCAATACGCCACCGAGCCTGGCCAGGCTTATAACCTCGATGAATTACAAAAAGGCTGGGGCCTGTATGTACAAGACTCCTTCCGCCTCACCCCGCGCCTCACGCTCAATTATGGCCTTCGTTGGGACTTCACCGGCGACGATCACGACCTCACTTCGGCCTACCACGGCGCTACTCTTGCCGGGATTTATGGACCTTCGGGTACCAACAACCTCTTTGAGCCGGGCACCCTTACCGGCACGAACGATCCGACCTACGACGCGCGGAGCCATCAGTACGCCCCGTGGAACGTGAGTCCTCAACCTACCATCGGCATTGCTTGGAATCCCAGCTACTCCGATGGCGTCCGCGGCAAGCTGTTTGGCGGCAGCAAAACCGTCATTCGCGCTGGCTTCGATATCAAGCGGTTCACCGAGCCTCAACAATATTTTTGGAATGATGCCACCAACCACGGTTTGGCTTATTTTCAATCCTTCGGTTTGAACGCCGTCGGTGGCGGTGGCACGGGCACTTTCACTCCGGGCACCCTCAGCCTCGATCAGGCACCCAGCATCCCCAAGAGCGCCTATCTGCTTTCTCCGCCAGCCTACGCTGCCAGCCTCCCGCAATCGGATTGGACCTGGAACTATTACTGGGGCGGCGCTGGCATCGATCCGAAAATTCCTCAGCCGTACGTCCAGGAATGGAACCTGGGCATCCAGCGTGAGCTAGGCGCGCAAAACGTCCTCGAAGTCCGCTATCTCGGACATCGCGCCGTCCATCAATGGATCATGGAAGACCTCAATGAAATCAATATCTTCGAGAATGGTTTCCTGAAACAATTTCAGGCTGCGCAAGGAAACCTGAAGGCCTGCATGGCCAATCCATCTTGTGCCGCAAATCCGAGCTTCCAGAACCAGGGATTGCCGGGACAGGTCGCTCTTCCCATCTTTGACTCCGCCTTCACCTGCCCGTCCGGAGTGACCTGCACGACCAACGGTGGCTACACCAACCCAGGCTTTATCAACGACCTGAACTTGGGAGCGGCCGGGTCTTTGGCTACTTCCCTTGCCGTTCCTCCGGCTGGCGGTGCCCCCTACATCTGCAACATGGTCGGTTCTGCGCTGTCACCATGCCAGTCGCAATTTGGCTACACTGCTCCCGGCGCGTACCCGGTGAACTTCTTCCAAATCAATCCGTATGCCCAAGGAGCCGGTACCGGCCAGGCCGGTGGCGGAGACAGCAGCTGGATGACTGCGGCGGGCTATGGTGTTTACAACGCCCTCCAAGTTGATTTCCGCCAGCGCCAGTTTCACGGCATGCAGTTTGACGCGAACTACACCTACAGCCACACTCTCGGCCTCCAGCCGGACACGCAATGGCTCGGCAATGTCAACGAATTCACCGTTCGCGATTTGCGCCGCAGCTACGGCCCGACCACTTACGATCTACGCCATGTACTCCATGTCAGCGGCACTTACGACCTGCCGTTCGGCCGTGGCAAGGCACTACTGACCAGCGCCAACGGCGTCGTGGATCACATCGTGGGCGGTTGGACCCTCGGCACCATCCTCACTTACCAAACCGGTTTGCCCTTCCAGTTGTTGGGCGGCTATAACACCGTCAACGACTACGGCGATGGCGGCTTGCTCTTCAATGGCATAAGCGTGTCGCAACTCCAAAGCGCTGTCGGCGTGCATCCGGGCAATGGTGCTTTCGCCTACATCATCAATCCCAATCTGCTGAAGCCCAGCGCCAGTTGCCCGAGCAGCTTTATCACCGGCGTATGCCAGAACACCACTGCCGGGACTTTTGGTTCCAATCCCTGGCTCTACGGACCGCACATGTGGAACGACGACATCTCGATCTCCAAGTCTGTTCCCATCACCGAACGCGTCCATTTCATCTTCCAGGCGGAGATGCTGAACGCCTTTAATCACCCGAACTGGGGCATTCCCGGCGCCGCGCCGTATTATGTAGGCTCGAATAACGTTCAATCGAATGGATTCGGCGTCGCCGCAACCCAGTCCATGGTCCCCAACAGCCCGAATGGCGGAGCTCGACTCATCGAGCTGCGCGCCAACATTTCCTTCTAACCAAGGCACCAGTTTTCTGTGCCCGGCGGAGGCATTCACCCTGTGTTTTTCGGCCCCCACACACCCCAGGGCCGCGGTGAATGCCTCCTTCGTGTCTTTGCTGTCCTCTCTTCCCCGCGGCCAGCTTCCACTTCGGCCGGGCCGCCAATCAGCCCGTTCACCGGATCGCAAACTCTTGCAAACCCAGCGACTTATAATCTTCTTGACAATATTACCAATTCATGCTATAAATATCCGTGAATCTAGCTCGCCAACTCTTCGTCCGACGCCAGCCCCTCGCCTATCTCATTTCTTTACACAATCTTGCGCACTCTTTTGCACTTCGCAAAACCTCAACTCGCGTCTTTTCAATAGCTTCCACACTCTTTGCGCAAAAATACCGGGGGTGTGGCTCAGTGTGATGCCTTTCCGCACAGAACTCGGATTGCCACTCAGGAACGTCCGCAAACCTTTTCGCTTCATACGTTTGCGCACAGTTTCCGTCACCACGGGGTGGGGTGGTCCCCGCATCGGCACGGCCGTGCCAACCGAGCCGCGCCGTGCTACCTTCTTCCAAGCCTCAGCCTGGGGAGCCGTCTTGACCTGGTCTTTGCTATCTATGCGTAGCACCGCTCATCGCCTCGCGATCACCGCCTTTTCGTCGGCTCTCCTGGCCGCCGCGGTACTCCACGCCCAGGCCCCGTCCGCTCCCGCCAATTCCGCTTCTCAAAGTGCCGTTGCTCCTGCCGCGATTGAGCATGCTATCGACCTTGCGGCAAAAGGTCAGTGCCATGAAGCGTTGCCGCAACTTAGAAAGTCCTTGTCGCGCATCACCGACAAGGACCTGAAGTACCGCGCGGCCATGGCCGCGGCCAAATGCGCCATGAGCCTCGACCAAACCGAGGCGGCGCTGCAGGCGCTCCTCTTGCTGAATCGCGACTTCCCGAACGATCCCGAAGTTCTCTACATCACTACGCACTATTATTCGCAGCTCGCAACCCGCACCACGCAACACCTCGTCGCCGTCGCCCCGCAATCCCCGCAGGCGCATGAACTCGACGCCGAAGGCCTCGAATCGCAGGGCCGCTGGGACGAAGCCGCGGCCGAATACCAGGCGATCCTTGCGCAAAATCCAAATCTGCCCGGCATTCACTATCGCCTCGGCCGCGTCGCGCTTGCCAAATCCGATACGCCCGCCGGCGGCGAAGCAGCCAAAAAAGAATTCGCGGCCGAGCTGAAAATCGATCCCACGAACGCCACTTCTGAATTCTGGCTCGGCGAAATCGCCCGCCGCGCCGGCCAATGGGATGACGCGCTGGCGCATTTCTCGAAGGCCGCCACGTTGGATCCCACCTTTGCCGAAGCTTACCTCGCCATCGGCATGACCTTGAGTGCCACCGAAAAATTCTCTGAAGCGGTCAGCCCGCTCGAACGTTACGTCAGAATGGTCCCCGAGGATCCCAGCGGCCACTACCAGCTCGCCATCGCCTATGCCCGCACCAACCGCAAAGACGACGCCACGCGCGAAATGTCCATTCAGCGCCAGCTCACCGAAAAAAATCCCGCCACCCGCTCCTCGCCAACTGGAGGTCAGCAATAGCGCTTCAAGTACGCCATGATCCGCTCTTTCGCATCTTCGATTGTTTTCTCAGCCACGCTGCTCCTCAGCATTGGAACAACCGGAACAGCACAAGCGTTGCCCGGCTCTGCCGTACAAAACAGCGCCAGCGACCGGCAACCGCAATCCCCTCTGCCAGCAGCAGAGCTTCTGACTGGAATCAACCTCACGAAAACCGGAGAATTCGCCAACGCCATTCCGCATTTCTTGGCTGCGCGCGGGCGCGTGCCGGATGAATATGCGCTGAACTTTAATCTGGCGCTTTGCTATGTGGGAACGCAACAGTTTCCGCAGGCGATTGAAACTCTAACGGCGCTGCGCCGCGATCGGCCTGCTGACGCTAACGTCGAAAATCTTCTCGCCCAGGCCTACATCGGCGCCGGACAGAACGAAGAAGCCATGCAGGCTCTCGAACGCGCCGCGAAACTCGCGCCCAAAAACGAAAAGCTCTATGTTTTCGTGGCGGATGCGTGCGGTGATCGTTCCGATTACGAGCTGGGGTTGCGCATGCTCGCCGTCGCGCTGCGCAACCTGCCCGACTCGGCACGCTTGCATTACGAACGTGGCCATTTTCTGGCCCTGCTGGACCGTTTCGACGATGCCAAGCTGGAATTCGATCGCGCTGCGCAACTCGCTCCAAACCGTGAAATCGCGTTTCTCGCTACGGCTCAGAAGAACTATTTTGCCGGTGACCTCGACGGCGCGATTCGTGCCGCGCGCTCCGGAGTTCACGAAGGTCAAGAAAACTATTTACTGCTCACCATTCTCGGTGACGCGCTCCTTCGCTCTGGTGCAACTCCCGGCTCACCCGAATTTCAGGAAGCACGCGCCGCTTTAGAAAAGGCCGTCACGCTGCGGCCGCGTTACGTTACCGCGCAAATCGCGTTCGGCACCGCGTTAGCTCTGGCCGGAGAGACCGCTGCCGCGGTCGAGCATCTCGAGCAAGCCCGCCAACTCGATCCGCGCAACCCAGCCGTCTACTCGCATCTGGCCGTCGCCTACCGCAAACTCGGCCAGGCGCAGCTAGCTGACTCTGCCCTGGCGACGCTGGCGCAGCTCAACGCCGACCAAGCCGCAAGAATCTACTCCGCCCCCGGCGAACGCAAAGCCATCCCCGGCGCCAGCGCCAACCCGCACGAGCTGCAACCATGATTGTCACTGACTCACTTCCACTTGATCGCCGGAAACGGCCGCTCCACCAAACCTTCGCCTTCCTTCACGCAAATAATCTGATTCGCCTTGATGTTGCTCAATTTCGTCACTGCTCCGCTGGGCCAGATAATTTCCAGTGCATCCACTTTTTCGTGCGCGCCCAGACCAAAATGCAGCCGCGGATCCTGCGCCGATTGATAACTCATGCCGCCCTTCCGCTGCTCGTGAAGGACCAGATCGCCCGCCGTAAGTTTCAGCCGCGCGCCAACGCCATCCCGGTTCGACTTGGTTCCGATAAGAAAAACCTGGAGCCAGTGATTGGCGTTGCCGCCATCGTTGCGCAGCAATTGCGGCGCCTGGCCATTGTTGCTCACCAAAATGTCCAGATCGCCATCGTTGTCAAAGTCCCCGACTGCAGCGCCGCGGCTCACTCGCGGCAGCACAAAATCCGGGCCTAACTGCTCGCTCACGTTCTCGAAAATGCCGTTGCCGGTATTCCGAAACATCAGCTTCGGCTCCGCGTACTTCACGTCCGCGTGATAGAGCTCGATGTTATCCAGCACGTGCCCGTTGGCCATGAACAGATCACACGCGCCGTCATTATCGTAATCGAAAAAGCGCGTACCAAATCCGCTGAGATGAAACGTGGAATAAGAAATCTTCGAACGAAACGTAGCATCTTCAAAAATACCGCCGCCGAGGTTCTGGTAAAACCGCGCCAATTGCTGATCCAGATGGGTCACTACCAAATCCATGCGTCCCGTTCCCGAGACGTCGGCGGCGTCCACGCCCATGCCTGCTTCGAACTGCCCGTCAATGCCCACCGCCACGCCCGCGGCGTAGCCCACTTCCGCAAAAGTTCCGTCGCGATTGTTGTGAAACAAAAAATTGGGCATGTGATCGTTGGCGATAAAAATGTCCTGCCATCCGTCGTTATCGTAATCAAAAGTAACTACGCCCAGTCCATTGCCGGGCTTCAATCCGACACCGGACCGCACACTCACATCCGTGAACGTGCCGTCGCCGTTGTTGTGATACAGCGTTGGCGTCTGGCCGCGATACACATCGGGATGGCAATAGCTGCGGAGGCCCGGCCCCTTGTCGCCGCACCAGTAGTTTTTTTCGGGCGACCAATCGACATAATTCGCAACGACCAGATCGAGCAAGCCGTCATTGTTATAGTCAAACCATGCGGCGCTCGAACCCCATTTTCCCAGGTTCGCGACGCCGGCGTGCGCGCTCACATCGGTGAATGTCCCGTCGCCGTTGTTGTGATACAAGATGCAGCGGCCGTAGCCGAGCACCAACAAATCGGGAAAGCCGTCGTTGTCGTAATCTCCGACGGCCACGCCCATTCCGAACAAACCTTCCGCGCCAACACCGGCGTGCGCGGTCACGTCCGTAAACGTGCCGTCGCCATTATTGCGATAGAGCGCGCCGCGCAAGGCCTGTTTCGGAGTGTAGAGTCGCGTCGACGCGCTGTTCACCAGGTAAAGATCGAGCAATCCGTTCTGGTCGTAGTCAATCCACCCGCAGCCCGCGCCCATGGTCTCGATCAGATATTTTTCTGCCGAGGCTGCGTTGTCATGCCGAAAGTGAATGCCCGCGGCAGCCGCAACATCCACAAATTTCACTGGAACTGCGGATCCGCGAGATGGCGCAATGGACTTGAATTCGAGAAGCGGACGCGACATTCCGCTGCGACTACCGAGGCAGGCTGCCGATGCGGTCTTCAAAAACCTTCGTCGCGAGATCACGAAACGGAAATCCCAAAGGCGAGTCAAATGGCGCGCCCGGGGAGACTCGAACTCCCGACCCTCTGCTTAGAAGGCAGAGGAAAACGTACTATTTCCCTTTGTTCTAGCGAATCTATAGAGTTGATTTAACTCTCATCAAACTCGCAAAAGACAGAGGCTTGTGTGCGCGCCTGGTGGAGATTGTGCGCCTTTTTGGAGCATCTGAGAAGAGGACAGAGGAAGCGGGCGAATTTTGCAGTATTTTCGAGTCTCGACTAACTTCCGGCGCAAGGAAATGGCGACCCCGGTCGGATTTGAACCGACAACATCCAGCTTAGAAGGCTGGCGCTCTATCCGGTTGAGCTACGGGGTCCCGAGAGATTACTGTAGCATAGCCTTTGAGCGCGACATGGCTGGAGAAAAGTACTTATTCGTTGATGGTGGATACGCCCGAGAATGACGCGGGTTCGCTACCGGACCCGCGTTTTTTTGTGCCGCGGGCGCGCACGTGCGCCGCGCAGGCTGCCCTTTAGGACAGTGATTCGCCGGGAACAACGCAACTTCTTGAGCGCCGGAGGGTTCTAGACTGAAGGTGTACCTCAGGAGAGTCGCTTATGCGCAAATTGCAGTGGTTGGGTATGTTTTTCGTGGCGGCCGTGATGCTAGTGCTGCCGAACCAGTCTTCGGCGCAAATCGCCGTGGGCGTGGGAATTTCTGTCCACATCGGGCCGCCGGCGTTGCCGGTGTACGCGCAACCCATTTGCCCCGGTGCGGGCTATTTGTGGACGCCGGGCTACTGGGCCTATGGCGACGCCGGATATTACTGGGTACCGGGAACGTGGGTGATGGCGCCGACCCCTGGTTTGCTATGGACGCCTGGCTATTGGGGCTGGGGCGGCGGAGTTTACGCTTGGCACGCCGGGTATTGGGGACCGCACGTCGGTTTCTATGGCGGAATTAACTACGGATTTGGCTATGGCGGTGTCGGGTTTGTCGGAGGCCGCTGGAACGGGGGCGTGTTCGAGTACAACACGGCGATAATGCACGTAAATACCACGGTCATTCACACGACGTACATCGATCGTACGGTCGTGCACGTCAATGAAAGCCATGTAGCGTTCAACGGCGGCGAAGGCGGCGTGCGCGCAGAACCTACCGCGGCGGAGCGTTCCTACGAGCACGAACATCACGTCGAAGCGACCCACGAACAGATGGAACACCAGCACACCGCAAGCACCAACCGCGAACTGCGAGCTTCGGAGAATCACGGCCGGCCGTCGATTGCGGCTACGGGAAGAGCCGGCGACTTCAAGGGGCACGGTGCGGTAGCGGCATCGGCGTCAGCTCATGGAGGCGGGAACGCGAATCGTCCGCCGAATGCCAGCGTGAATCACGCGGAAAATAGGCCGGCAACGACGAACCATTCGGATCGTCCGCCTTCGGCGCAGTCGGCGCATACCACAAATGCCGCGGACAAGTCGGCTACGACGCACGGGAGCGGCGGCAACGCGAACGGTGCGAAGAACGCGCATTCCGAAAACAAGCCCCAGAACAAGTCACAAAGCAAGCCCAAGGAAGGCGGAAATAAGCCGCACAAGTAAGACTCAGGAACCAGCGATACGGATCGTCGGCGCGGCGCATTTGGGCCGCGCCGATTTTTTGTTTAGCCGCGTTGGATTGTGCGGCGCAGGCGGGAGCGCTTCTAGGCCCGCCCCAATCAGGCCTCCGGAAGCGGCGGGCAACCGGGAAATTCGCGCAGTGGCGTGTTGCCGATGTACTGCAGATCGGCGATGCCGATTTTGCTGGTATAGAAGCCGTCACACGTAAACTTGCGGAGGAACGCAAAGAAGGCGACGCCCTGGCTGAGCGAGAGGTCCTGTTTGGCGTTTTTGCGAAAGGCGATCAGGTCGAGGATTCGTTTGCGCTGTTCTGGCGTGCAATCAAGGAAGTTGGCCGAGTAGCGGTCCTGGCACGTGGAGTCCAGCCACATCAAACCGCCGCCCAGCACAAGTTGAAACTCTTCATTTTCGCTGGTGAGCAGGTCGATGAATTCGGGAGCGCCGGCTTCGATCGCGCCGCCGGATTGTTCATCTTTGGGAATGATCGTGTCGCAAAGAGTGGTGAGCATTTCGTACTGGTGCGCGGAAAAATATTTTGGCACGTACCTGCCGCCAGCTGAAGCGGACTTTTCGCTATGCACCGCTTGGTGCGCGAATTCAGCGGCTTTCGCGGGAATCACCTGCAGCACAGAACCGCCCGCGGCGCTGACGGCCAGTGTTCTTAGTATGTCGCGGCGGGAAATGGAAAGGGTGCTCATGACAAATTGCCTTTCTGCGCTTCGCCGAGCAGATATTCGGAAGCACGCCAGGAAAGCGCCATGATCGTCAGTGTGGGATTTTTGTCGGGATTCGTGACGAGCGGCGCGCCGTCCACCACGAAAAGATTCTTGACGTCGTGAGTTTGGCAAAAGGAGTTGAGCACGGAAGCCTTGGGATCCGCGCCCATGCGCGCTGTGCCGACTTCGTGGATGATCTTGCCGCCTTCCAGAATGCCGAAAGGATATTGGCCGCCGATGGCGGTCTTGGTCTTGTATTCGCCGCCGGCCGCCTCGATGACCGCTCGGAACGTTTCCTGCATGTCCTTCGCTTGGCGAAGTTCGTAGTCGGTCCACTTGAAATGGAAACGCAGCACCGGAATGCCCCATTTGTCCACAACGTTTGGATCAATTTCGCAGTACGTATCCGGATTGGGAATCATTTCTCCCCGGCCGGACATGCCGATGCCGGTTCCGTAAGTTTGGCGGGCGCGCTGCTTTAGAGTGGCGCCGTAGCCCTCCTCGTCGTCACACAAGTCGTCGAACATGCCTACGCTCGGCATTTCGCGGCCGCCGCCAATTTCGATGTGATAGCCACGCGGGAAATCGTTCTTGCGGTCGAACTTCCACCAGGGAATGTACATGTGCATGCCGCCGACGCCGTCGTGATTGTGCGGTGGCATCTTTTCCAGCGCGGGCACGATGCCCCAGCCGTCGCTGCCGACCGAGTCGGTGAGGTAGCGGCCTACCGTGCCGGAAGAATTCGCCAAGCCGTCGGGAAATTGGGCGGATTTGGAATTCAGCAACAAGCGCGCGGACTCGCAAGCGCTGGCGGCGAGAACCACCGCGCGGGCGTTGACGCGCTTTTCCGCGCGCGTAGCCTTCTCAATGTAAACGACGCCTTCCGCTTTGCCGTCTTTGCTCAGCACGACTTCGCGCGCCATCGCACCGGTGACCATCGTGAGTTTGCCGGTCTTCATCGCGGGCGGGATCATCACCTGGCTGGAGCTGAAGTTGGATGCGGTAACGCAGCCGCGCCCGCATTGGCCGCAGTAGTGACAAGGCAAACGGCCATTCACCGAGCGCGTCAGAATCGCCAGCCGCGAGGGAATGCAGATGATCCCCAGCTTGTCGCAGGCTTTCTTGAACAGCAGGTCCGTGCAACGCGGCTTCGGCGGCGGCAGAAAAATTCCGTCCGGTGCGCTGGACACGTTTTCCTTCGTCCCGAAAACGCCAATGTATGACTCGACCTTATCGTAGTACGGCGAAAGATCTTCGTAGCTGATGGGCCAGTCATCGCCCAATCCATCGCGTGTCTTGGAGCGAAAATCGATAGGAGCAAAACGTAGCGCGATGCGACCCCAGTGGTTCGTGCGTCCGCCAACGATGCGTGAGCGAAACCACTTGAAGTTCGCGCCGGGGGCCGAAGTGTATGGCTCGCCCTCGATATTCCACGATCCATTCGGAGCGAGAAACTCACCGAAGTCCTGCGCCTGCTTCCCGCCCACGCCGACGCCGCGATGCGGTAATTCGTACGGCCACATCAACATTTTGTAGTCTTTGTCGGGATTCACTGGCGGCCCGGCTTCGAGCAATACGACGTTGAGGCCGCCTTCGGTAAGAATTTTTGCTGCGGTGCCGCCGCCGGCGCCAGAGCCAACGATGCATACGTCGTAAGTTTTGGGCGAACGAATCACTTGCGCCATTTTGTGGACCTCTGATATCGCGGCTTGCGCCGCCAAGCCGAACACGATTTGCAGCAGAATTGTAAGCTACAACAAGCTCACAGCTCGTTCTTTTTCATCTGCGAGACGGCGTAGTCGCAAGCGCGCGCCGTCAGTGCCATATACGTGAGCGAGGGATTAACGCAGGAACTGGAAACCATGCAGGCGCCATCGGGCAGGAACAGGTTCTTGATGTCGTGTGTCTGGTTGTATGCATTGAGCACGGACGTCTTGGGATCGCGGCCCATTCGCGCGGTCCCCATTTCGTGGATGCCGAGTCCCGGCGTTGAAATCTCCTGCTGTACGGTGATGCTCTTGGCTCCGGCAGCCGCCAGCATCTCCGCGGCTTGCACCGCGATGTCTTTGTGCATCGCCAGTTCGTTCGGCCCCCACCAGCAATGAATTTTCAGTGTTGGCACGCCCCACGCATCCACCTTTTCCTGGTCGATCTCCACCCAATTCTCGTGATTCGGCAGGCACTCGCCGAAGCCGTGGATCCCCATACGCCACGGCCCGGGCCGCCGCAGGGAATTCTTGAAGTCGACGCCAAAGCCAGCCATCGACGCGCCACGCGACCAGCCGTCGCGGTTCCCGCTGCCCTGGTAACCGTAGCCGCGGATAAACTCCCGCTGCTTCGTTTTCGCATCCACGTTGCGAAAACGCGGAATGTAAATCCCATTCGGCCGGTTGCCGATCGGTATTTTGTCTTCATGCCCCGGCATCATCCCGGTAGCGCCTGCGCCCATGTGGTGGTCCATCAAATTGTGGCCCAGCTCGCCGCTGCTATTCGCCAAGCCGTTCGGAAACTCTGGCGTCGCCGAATTGAGCAGCAGCCGCGTCGACTCCAGCGTCGCGCAGCAAACGAAGAAAATTCGCGCCTTGAACTCCAGTGAATTCTTCGTTTGCGCGTCAATCACATGCACGCCGCTCACACGATTCGTCTTGTTGTCGTAGATCAAATTGCGCGCAATGCTGTACGGCCGCAGCGTCATTCGCCCTGTCTTTTGCGCCGCCGGTAACGTCGAGCTCAAGCTGCTGAAATACGAACCGGTGATGCACCCGCGATGGCAAATCCCACAGTAATGGCAAGCCGCCCGCCCTTTGTGCGTCCGCGTCAGCACCGCCGCGCGCCCAATCGTCATCATGCGATCGTCAAAGTGCTTCGCCAGGGCTTCGCGCACGTCCTGTTCGACGCAGGTCATCTCCATCGGCGGCAAAAAGTGGCTATCGGGCAATTGCGGCAAACCTTCCGCCTGTCCGCTGATGCCGGCGAAGTCTTCCACGTAGTCGTACCACGGCGCGATGTCCGCGTATCGGATCGGCCAATCTACCGCGATCCCGTCGCGCAAATTCGCCTCAAAATCCAGGTCGCTCCAGCGATAGCTCTGCCGTCCCCACGTGAGCGACTTCCCGCCCACCTGCCGCCCGCGAATCCACGAAAAATGCTTTCCCGGATCTGACGTATACGGATTCTCCAGATCGTTCACAAAAAACTTGCTTGAATATTCGTCGCACGCGTAATACACCTCGCGCTGCACCGGCTGTGTCTTCTGCCGCATGCCCCGGTCGTCCCACGCCCGATACTTCAGCTCCCACACCGGCACGTGCTCGACATAATCTTTTTCCGGCACGATAGTCCGCCCCGCTTCCAGCAGCAAAACGTTCAGCCCTTTTTCCGTCAACTCTTTCGCCGCCCAGCCGCCAGTGATTCCCGAGCCAATCACAATTGCATCGTAGTTTTGCGCGTTCGCCATGTTCGCCTCGCTCCGCCTAACTCTTCATCAGTTCGGGATTGACCGGAGCGCATCCATGCTGTTCGCCCGGGATAATTTCCAGTTTCAGTTCCTGCGTAAAGCCGATTTCCGAAGTGTAGTACCCGTGCAGCGTGATGCCCTTGAACACCGGCCAGAACGCTCCCTGCATTTGCGTGTCGTGGACCAGCACTGGATTGCCCATCCGCGGCATGGCTCCGCGCTCGGCCATCGCTGCATCGTCAATCGAACGCAATAGCGCGGTTTGTTGTGCGGGCGAAGCGTCCACAAAATCTTTGCCGAACAACTCGTTGCTCTGCTTGTCCACGTCCGCCAGCCCAGCCAAAAATTTAGCGCGCTCCTCTTCTGTGGCCCAGTCCGTCAAAATCAAGTCGATAAATTCGTTCACGCGCGCGCCTTTCGCCCCCGGCGTCCCAGTTTCCGGGATGATCAGATCGGTCATCACCACAACCGTCGCGTTTTGGTGCGCGTTCAACGTCCGCAGCGTGTAGCCCTGCGCGGGATGCGCGTCTCGTAAAATCGCGAACGCTTCGGGCGGCAAAGAAGGCAGAACCGCCCCGGCAAACAAAAGTTTCAACGCGTCACGCCGTTGCATGGGACCTCCTGAGGAACTCGCCCGGCTCGGCAATCGACGCCGACTTGCCGGGCGTCGCTCCGAATTTCAGAGCCATTGCGCGCGCTTCGCGCAGGGCCGCCACCGGCTCGCCGACCGGCAAAAATTCCATCGCGACATACCGGCTGTAATTCAACTCCGCCAGCTTGCGATAAATATTGGGGAAATAAATCTCGCCCGAACCCGGCTCGTGCCGCCCCGGAACATCTGCCACGTGTACCAACCCAAGAATGTCCATATTCTTCGGCAGCTTGGCGATCAGATTGCCTTCGGCGATTTGCTCGTGGAAAAAATCGCAGAGAAACTTCACATGCGGATTGCCGACAGCGCGAACAATCTCAAATCCTTCGGCGCAGGACGTCAGGAAGTATTTCGGATTCTCTTCCGGATCAATATTCTCCACCAATAGTTCGATGTTATTTTGCGCGGCGAGGTCGCCCGCCCGCTTCAGTGTCTCGATGCAATTCGCGTGCATTGCTTCCCGCGACATCCCGGGCACAGCATTCCCGGTTTGCATCACCATCTTCGTGGTTTCTAACTCATGCATCGTCGGAATAAACGCGCTCAACTCGGACAGAAACTTCTCGCGATTGTTGGGATCCGCAAGGGTTGGCCAAACGCCGCAGGTCGCGTCAATCTCGATCCCCAGTTCGCTCTTCTTTTTTCGCAGCGCCGCAAAATCGCCGGAACCCCAGCCTTTAAACTCATCCACAAACTCCACCGCGTGATAGCCCGCTTGCGACACCTTCTCCAACCGCTGCGGCAGCGGCTCCCCGCGAAATACGGTCCACAACATCACCGAAAGCTTGAACGGAACCGACCCCGCGTCAGCCGCGCGTTCCTCCGCCATCGCTGGCCGCAACGAAGCGCCGGCCACCGCCACGCTCGCTACCACGCCCGTCACGCTCCGCCCAAATTCCCGCCGATTCATCACGCCCGCTTCATCCCTCCAGAATTTCTTTCCGCACGTTCTTCAACACGTACGCCGCGCGTTCCACGCCGACCTCGCCCGGCAAAATTGGATCCTCATTCTCGATACTCAAAATCCCTTCATATCCAATGTCCATGTACGCCTGCAGCACGGACTTCCACAAACTCGCGCTATGCCCATATCCCACGGCGCGGAAGGTTTCCGAGGCGTTTACGAGGTCTGCTGTATCAAAAGCAAAATTCAGCACGCCATACTTCGCCACATTCTCTGGAAACAACACCGTATCCTTCATATGCGCGTGAAAAATCGCGTTCTGCTTCCCCAGAAAATGAATCACTTCCACTGGATCGCAGCCTTGCCAGAACAAATGGCTCAAATCGTTGTTCGCGCCGATCTCTTCGCCCACCGCCTCCCGCAGCTTCATCAGCGTCCGCGGGTTGTAGACCATGAAGTTCGGGTGCATCTCCAGCGCGATGCGATGAATTCCGTGCTCCCGCGCGTATTTCGCCATGTCCTTCCAAAACGGAATCAGCTTCTCTTTCCACTGCCAATCCAGCGCTTCGGCGTGTTCGGGTGGCCAGCGATACGTAATCCACGCCGGCGTCTTGTCCGTTGGCGAACCGCCGGCGCAGCCCGAAAAGCCCACAATCACTTTCACGCCCAACCGTTCCGCCAGCAGAATCGCCCGCCGCATGGACTCGGCATCCCGCTGCGCGTGCGCCGCATCCGGATGAATCGGATTGCCATGGCAGCTCAGCGTCGCCACGCGAATTCCCCGATCCTCGAATTTCTTCATCCACGCTTTAGCTTTCGCGGGATCGTCAAGCAGTTCCTGCACTGGGCAATGTTTTGTCCCGGGATAACCGCCCGTGCCGATCTCCATCGCTTCGAGCCCGAGCGCGCTCACCTTGTCCAGCATCTCGTCGATTGAAAGACTGTCGTAAACCGGATCGAAGACGCCGATCGGAATTTTGCTCTTTTTGTGCGTGGGATTTTCCGCAGTTTGCGCAGAATGGGGCTCTGCGCCGCCACCGCTGATCGAGCCTCCGGAAATTAGAGCACCGCTTCCTCGACCTTCTCCAGGAATCGCCGCGGCCAGCAATCCGCCGCCCGTTGACGCCAGGAACTGTCTCCGGTGAATCGATTTACTAGCGGTCACTCTGCTCATTCCGCCTCCGGCCTCAATGCAGGTCGCGCTCGCGCCGACTAACCGGCGGCATTATACGCCGTTGTGCGCAGAACGCATGTAGAAAATCGTTTTGCCTAATGCGAAGCAACCAAATCATTGAGAAAAGAGCTCCAAGCAATTGCTTGGGGGTCTATTGTGTAGCTCCCGTCAGTGCCCCCCAACCGGGAGTCCGAACCGGTGTACCGTGGTGGGTTATGAAACGTGGCCTATGCGGGCGACGACCCTAACGATTTTCATGCTCGTTCTGGGCCTAGCCTACCTTCCCTCCGCTATTTGCCAAACGGACCAAAGCCGCCGAACTGATTGCGCCGTTATTGACAGTCTGACCCCCAAAAAATCGATAACTGGAACCTACACGGAAGAAGCCAGGGAAAAAAACGTAGAAGGTGCAGTAGTTCTGTGTTTGACGGTGGACGGACACGGTAAGGTGACCGATGTCAGTCCCGTCAGCGGACCACGCGAGCTTTCGCAATTGTCCCTGAAGGCCGCATGGCAATGGGAGTTCGAACCGCCTGCGAAATCGCCCGCGCACACCCGGATTGAAATGACGTACAGACTGACAAAGCCGTGCCCGGCAGGAAAAGGCATGGACCAAGGCGACATCGTCACAACAATCGACCCGATCGAAGTGCATGAAGGCGACTTGAAGATTCTTGGCAAGCTGTTTCAACCTTGGCCTCCATACCCTGAGGCCGCCCGGGCTGACCGGCGCCGCGGTCAGCTGTACTTATCCATTGTGGTCAATTCAGACGGAAGTGTCTCTGATGTTCGCATTGCTAGGCCCCTCGACGAACTGCTCGACGAGCCTGCGGTGGAGACTGTCCGTACTTGGAGATTCAAGGTTTCTTCGGGGAGACCAACGAGATTCTCGGTTACTTTGAGCTTCCGCATTCCGTGTTTAGACAAAAAGTGATATTGACGCGCAACTCCGCTACTTCAGCTCGCTCTAAAATCGGTTGTGGATTGTGCTGATGAGGGGCGCCCGGGCGGAAATGCCTGACCTATTTCCTTACGGCCTCCGGCGAGACAGCTCCTCGAGCGAAGGAATCGAACTCGCAGCCGTCGTCACGCGCTCCGCGGGAAATTTCTTGCTCTGCAGCGCATCCGCCAGCATCTCGATCGCCTGGCCCGCGTTCGGCGGCACAAACACCGTCGCTGCCAGCAACCCGCTGCGCACCCACGCCTGGCCCGTCTTCGGCAAGCCATCGCATCCGGTAAACGGCAGCTTCAGCCAGCGCTCGCGCTCATCCTCATTCGCCAATTCCTTAAACGCATCGCGCGCCCCAATGGCCATCGAATCATCCTGCGCCGCGATCAGATCAATCGCCGCGCGCTGCGAAGTCGTCAACTTCAGCCACGACCGCACGGCTTTCTGCGCGCTTTCCTGCGTCCACTGCCCCTTCAGCATCGTCACTTGCACGTTGCCCGGCTTAGTCTCGTGCATCCCGGTCGTGCGTTCCTTCGCCGCCGAATTTTCCGACGGTCCCTGAATGTACAGCACCGACCCGCCGCCGCGCAGCAACGCGCCAATCTGCCGCCCCTGAATGCGCCCAATTTCGACATGGTCTGAACTGATGGCAAACACGGGAACCGTGGAACCACGCCGCAGCTCGCTGATGTAATTCGCGTCGCGATTCAGCACCACCCATGCAATCCCGGCCGTCACCGCAGCTTTCGCCACTTGCGGCAGCGCCGTCCCGCCCACCGGCTCGAAGAGAATCGCATCCGGCCGCAAGGCCTGCGGCGATTGCACCGCTTTCAGCAGTTGCGTGCTTTGCGTGATGGCGTCGTTCTGCGCATGGACAATCTGGATGTCCACGCCGGCCTTCTGCCCGGCCTGTTGCGCCGATTCAGACTGCTCGATTTGATAGTCGTTGTCGTCGTTGGTCAGTGAGACCAAGAATTTCAATTTCTTCGTCGGCGTCATATGGAGTTGCCTATTGCACCATAACGCGGGCAGGAATTCTTAACAGGATAAGTCCGTGGTGCTCTGCTTGTCATTACAACAAATGTTTCAGTCGGCTCAGACCGCGGCAACTGCTCGTTCTGCCAGCCTAGTGTGCGCCGAACTCATCGAGCGCAGAGCTAAGCCGCTCCAAACCCGCTTTCAACGGTGCCGTTTCCCCGCCGATGCCGATGCGGAAGTGCTGCGGCATTTCGAAGAACGACCCTGGCACCACGGACGTTTCGTACTTTTCGCGCAGCAGATAAAAAAACGCGTCGGGATCGCCGCGTTTCAAGCGCGGAAACACCACGGTCCCGGCGGGCGGGCGGAAGCATTCCAGGTCGGCGCGCGAATCCAGAAACGCGTCCAGCACCGCGCGATTCGCGGTAAGCAGTTGCCGCGTGCGCTCGCGAAACTGCGCCAGCCGGTCGAAAGCCAATATAGACAGCCGCTCCGCGGGATGCGCCGCGTTCGCGCCGTACAAATCGTTCAGCAGCCACATGCGCTGGGCCAGCGGCGCCGCGGCCAGGATCCAGCCGCACCGCAGGCCGCTGAATCCATAGACTTTCGTCAAGCTGTTGGTGACGATGAACGGATTCTCTTCTGCCGGCGCGATCTCTCCGCCGATCGCAAAACTATACGGCGCGGCGCGATCAAACGACATTTCGAGATAGACTTCGTCCACCAGAACGTAGGCGCCGGCGCGTAGCGCCATTTCGCCAATGCGCCGCAGCGTATCCGCCGTCATCAGCGCTCCGCTCGGATTGTGCAAATTGCTCAGCACAATAAGCCGGGTTTCTCGCGAAAGCGCCTGCGCGACCTCTCCGGGGTCGAGGGCAAACCCCGCTTCGAACCGCCGCGGCAAACGCTTCACTCGCCCGCCGAGATATTCCACAACGTCCAGCAAGGGGCCATAGACCGGCTGCTCCACTAGTACTTCGTCCCCCAGATTGAGCACCGCTGCCATAGCCAAATGGTTCGCCATCGACGTTCCCGCCGCCGCCACTACGCATTCTTCCGCTACCCCATTGTGCTGCGCCATCCTCTGCTGCAGCGCCGGATAGCCGTAAGCACCGGGCGCCGTCAGTTCCAGATCGCTCGCTTGCACGGGAAACTCAGAAATCGGCACACTGATCAGCCCGCTGGTCGCCAAATTAAATCGCGCGTGCGAGTGCAGCTTCGCCCATTCCATGTACACCGAGCGTTTCGTTCTCTCTTCACTGCTCATGCCGTCTTCGCTCCTGCGCTTCGCGCGCGCCACAAGTAATACACCGGCAATCCCGCCAGCGCGATCACCAATCCCATCGACGCGCGCTTCGGATCGTGCTCAAACGTACTGATCACCACCAGCCACTCCGCCAGAATGAACAGCAGTGTCGTCCACGGATGCCCCGGTACCCGATACTCGAATCCGCCGAGGCCTTGCTGGCGCGCCCGCCGCCGCAACACCAGCAAACACACCGCCGTCAGTCCAAAAAACAGCGAATCCATCGCTACTACATAATTCACCACTTGCGCATACGTCCCGCTCAACGCGATCACGATCGCCCAAATTCCCTGCATCACGATCGCCACCACCGGCGCGCTCGTCCGTGGGTGAATCCATGCAACCTTCGAGAAAAACACGCGGTCCTGCGCCATCGCAAAATACACCCGCGGCGCTGTCAGCATCGACTGCGCCAGAAAACCAAACGTGGAAAACGCGATACCCGCCGCAATCAACGCCGCGCCATTCGAACCGAGCAGTGTCAGCATGACGGTCGAAGCCGGCGTCATCGTGCCCGCCAGCCCGTCCGGCCCCAGCGTTCGCACATACACAAAATTCACCGACGTGTAGACCGCGATGACGCCTAAAACGCCCAGCACCAGCGCGCGCGGCAGCGTCTTCGTCGGATTCTGCACTTCCCCAGCCAGAAAACTCGTCGTCTGCCAGCCGCCATAGGCAAACAGCACCGGCGTCATCGCCGAACCAAACGCCAGAAGGAGATTCGCCGAAACCGGCGAGTCCAAAATCGGATGCAAAGCAACGTGCGAAGGCCCACCAAGCAGCAGCCCCGTCACTTCCAGCACCGCGATCGCTCCAATCGCCGTCAGCGTCATCGCCGATTGAATCCGGCTCCCCGCCCGCACCCCCAGACAATTAATGATCATGAGCAGCGTTAGCGCAGCCGCCGCCAGGAACGATGCGTTGATGGGCCATCCGGTCAGCTCCAGGAAGTAATGGGCGAACGTCACCGCCACCGCGGCCATCCCGCCCGTCTGAATCACCAGCAACAACACCCATCCATACAGAAACGCCACTGCCGGATGCAGCGCCTCCCGCAAATACGCGTACTGCCCGCCCACCACCGGCAATCGCACCGCCAACTCCGCATAAATGAAGCCGCCGAGCAGCGCGACCACGCCGCCGGCAATCCACGCCCCTAGAATCAGCGCCGACGTATGCACCCGCTCGGCCACCAGGTAGGGATTGATAAAGATCCCCGACCCGATGATCCCGCCCATCACCGCCATCGTGGTCCCAAACAACCCCAAGCGCCGTGCCAGCCCGCCGCGCTCGCTCGGCTTCCCGCCCACGTTGTCTTCTATCTTCGTGTCTAAAGAAATGGCGATCGACCCCGAGATTTGCCTTCGTGTACTAGAACTGAGGCTACGGTTCGCGCGGTACTCTACCACGTGCCCGGCTGGCGAGACCAAATTCGCCTGCCAGCCCGCACGAACGGGGATGTGCTCGTTCAGAATGATTGGTGACACTCGGTAGAGTGTCAGGATGAGCCACATCAGGTGGGATGAGCTTTCCGAGGCGCGCCAGTTAGCGCGCCGCGGAAAGCGTTTGAGCCGGGCCGGACGAGCAAGGCTGCACTGGATGCTCTTTTATCTCTTCAACGGACGGAACGCCGCGCGCACCTGCCGGCATTTCGGTATTAGCCGCCAGACGTTTTATCGCTGGTGGCGGCGTTTCGATCGTCATGATTTGACCACCCTGGAAGCGCGCTCGCATCGGCCGCGCCAGGTGCGCCGTCCCAGTTGGTCCGCCCAGCTCGCCGAGCGCGTGCTCGCCCTGCGCAAAGAAAACCCTTGCTGGGGCAAGGACAAGTTGGTGGTATTGCTGGCGCGCGAAAAGCTGGTGGTTTCCGTTTCCATGGTGGGCCGCATTTTGTCTGCTCTGAAGCGCCAAGGCGCCCTGCACGAACCACCCAAACCGGCCGTCTTGCTGCGACAGCATCGCAAACTGCGTAAGCGTCCCTGGGCCATTCGCAAGCCTAAATACTGGCCGGTCGCACATCCGGGAGACCTCGTGGAAATCGACACCAAGGAAATTCGCCTGCGTCGTGGCGTGCTCCTGAAACACTTCAGCGCGCGGGACGTAGTCTCGCGCTGGGATGTGGTAGAAGTGCAGCGCCGCGCCACGGCGCTGGTCGCGGCAGGTTTCCTGGACCACTTGCTGGAGCGTTTTCCTTTTCCTGTAAGAGCCTTACAGGTGGACGGCGGTAGCGAGTTCGCCGCCGAATTCGAATTGGCCTGCCAGCAGAAACAGCTACCGCTGTTGGTGCTTCCGCCCAAATCGCCAAAACTTAACGCCCATGTCGAACGCGCACACCGCACGCACCACGAAGAGTTCTATCAAGTGCACGCGGATTCCGATCAGCCGCTCCGCCTCAACCACCAACTGCGCCGCTGGGAGCACACCTACAACTGCGTGCGGCCCCATCAGTCCCTGGCCTACCTCACGCCCCTGGAATTCGTCACCCGCTGGGAAAATAGCCGCCGAAAGGCAAAGTGTCACTAATCTACTGGACGAGTACAGGACGTTGACGCTCCTTCTTGCTTCCTGTACGATGAATGAGTTCGGGCGGTTAGCTCAGTTGGTTAGAGCGCCTGCCTTACAAGCAGGAGGTCGCAGGTTCGAGCCCTGCACTGCCCACCATCGGACGGTTGGCAAGTAAAGTTCGCATCGCGCCTCCAAGCCGGCCAGTTTTTCCCACCGCGGGGACGTAGTTCAGTTGGTTAGAACGCTGCCCTGTCACGGCAGAGGCCGCGGGTTCGAGTCCCGTCGTCCCCGCCATTCTTTTCAAGCACTTGCGGAAAGTTTGACTTCCCGGCGTGGGAACAAAAAGGAACACTAAGAATATTCACTTCCCTCCACCCGCAACTGCAGTTTGAGTCTGCTCGGGCAAGATCATCCTCACAACTTTGCTTTGTGCTTCTCTTTTCGCCGGCGTCAACGCCTGGATATAAGTATCAAGCGTGATGCGACTGTTGGCATGACGTAAGGATTCTTGAACGACCTTGATATCTTCACCGTTCGCCTTGAGATGCGTTGCATAGCTGTGACGGAACGTGTGCCAGCCTATCCGCTTGTTAATCCCGCATCGCCTCGCTGCGGGTCGGATGTGCCGCCGCAATAAGTTCTCTGGCCAGTAGGGCTGTTTGCCTTCCATGTCTGGACTTGCAAAAACCCAGTCGGCTTCTCGATTGAATGGCGATAGTCTCCGCCACGCAAGGAGCGATTGAGCCAAGTCGGGGTCTAGGGGCAATGGTTTGCGTGAAGCTTCGGTTTTCAGGTCACCGATGACTTGGTGGACAACTCCACGGTTCAGACAGATTTCGAGCGAATCGAAACGGATATCTCCCCACTGTAGTGCGAGGAGTTCGCTGGCTCGTAGCCCTGTTGCTGCCGCAAGAAAGATCATCTGCCTGAACGGATGTTCTAAGGTACTCAGTAAAGCGCTGATCTCCGTGAGCTCCAGGACAGCAGGAATGACTTCTCGCTTTGCGCTTTGACGCACGAGCGAAATCGGATTCTTGTCCGCCCATTCGTGCCGCATTGCGTGTTTGAAGATCGCACTCATGATGTTCCGTAGTTTTGCTTTTGTCCCGTATGCCATTGAGAGTTGGCTGAGCCATTCTTCAACGGCAACTGCCTTGACGTCATTTAGCAAATAACTCCGCCACCGCGGAAGTATCCAGTTGTCTAGATAGCTCCGATATGCGGCCTTCGTTGAGTACGCGCGTTTGTTGTTGTCCTCCGCCAGTTCCTTCTCCAGATAATGTGCAATAAGCTGTTCGCACGTAACTGGATAAAGCAGCGATCGAGGACTGTCTTTGTTGACGTGGATACGAAGCGCGTCTGCTGCTTTCTGAGCCTCAGACTTCGTGGAATACTCTTCCACCGTGCCCACGACAACCTTGCGATTTGTTCTTCGTCCGTCAAGCTGCGTTTCACGCCACCGATAGATCCAAACATCTGGTCCATTGCAGCGTTCCTCTCGTGAAATGCACCCTCGTTGATATCGTGCCCGCTTGAACATTGGCTCTTGCTTCTCCTTAGTTCTAGCGGACGGATTGGCATTTTGAATTTAGCTGAAGCCGAAGCCATGCGTCCAGTTCCGATTCGCGAAAATACCAGTGCCGGCCGATCTGATATCCCGGCAGTCTCCCCAGACGTGCATATCTTTGAAGTGTTTTGACGTGAAGATCTCCAAGTAGCTTCGCCGCTTGTGAACTGCTGATGAGTGATTCGAATGGCCCGGCGCCTTCGGGAGGCGTCCGCTTCGGTTGCACGGGCGCGCGCTCGTGCTCGACGAGGGTCTCTTCTCCCACTGTGGCCGCACGCGGTGACGCGGCATTTCCGTTGTCGCTAGATGGCGCAGTGGCGATCCGCTCTGGGATACAAATGTCTTCCGATATGCTGCGCATAAGTTGGCGTGAGCCATGTCGTCCGTCGGACGCTGGGCTCTCACGCATATCGAGTTGAAGACGGCGTTGCATGGCGTGTCATTTCAATTCCAGTTGGAACGCCTCTCCCTTCGTGTTCGGTACGGAAGTCGTCGCGTGCTGGCCTGAAAGCCATGCCTGAAACTCCTTGTCTTTGTTGCAGACAAGTTTCAATGCCTCCGTGACAACGTAAGACGGTGATGAATCCAGAAACTCCGCGTATCCTGTCAGTTTTTCTCTTGCATCATCGTCGAGCCGAAGCTGTACGGCTGTGGTTTTGGGTTGCTTTGGCGGTGCTTTCAAGACTGCCATTTCAATCTCTCCTCTCGGAATTTGAAACTACTTCGACTCTGTAATTGGTCTGATTGCATCTCTGCATGCACGCGGCAAAAACACGGTCACCGTTGTTTGGTGACGGGCGGGAGCGACCCCACTTTGATTTGGGCGGCTGGAAGCCGTCAAAAGTGGGGTCGCTCCCGCCCATCCTAGTGTTTTTGCCGCGTGCATTTGTCACCTCCGTCTTCTACGCATTTGCTTTGCTGCGAACGACTTGTTGTTCGAGCTTCGGTGAACCACGGGGTGAAGTCGTCCTTGAACTGCCTCGCAGCTTCCAGCCGTCACCCCATCTTTTCGTTTCCGTACCGAAAACTGCGTCGTGACCGCAAACTGTCATCACTTTGAACGCGCAGTTCTGATTGCAAGAACCCTCGGCTCGCAGATCTTTCGGCAGCTGGTTTCTCTTCCAGAGGTAGTACAACGTGCCGAAGATTTCGCCGGTGTAGCGCTTGCGGCCCTCACTCAGAAAGATCAATTCTTTCTCTGAAACCTGTCCATATTGTTTGTTGTCCCATTTCGTTTTCAGGTCGAAATATCGCAGCAAATCGGCCAAACCATTACCTTGAATCAGCAATGCGAAGAGCTCGGCGGCCTCTTCCTGCTCTTTCGAAGCAGTCGAAACATAAACAAACTGGAAGTGTGAGAGGGCCGCAAACAGCCGCCTGTACGTCCGCAGATGCTTGATGAAAGGACCAAGTCCAACACGCTCTGAATCGACGTAGGTGAAAACGACTAAGGGAGTCGATTCGGCCTCAGATCGTGAAAGACTCACCGGAAACCGGTCCGGGAACGTGTTCAGTTCGGACTCATCCGTTTCCGGTGCAAAGATTTCCTCAGGTGCTTTCGCCGCCTTCACGAGGTACCGCCATTTGGCCTCGGCCGTCTCGAAATGGTCGTCTTCTGGATGCGCCAGGATGTAGTCGAGAGCCAAAAGACGCGCCCGGATGTGTCGAATTTCGTGATCGCGGCGATTACGAAGTTCGCCCCTGCCGATGGCGTCGTACAGGGCGCGAGCATGCAAATGATAGACGCAACTCCTCCGGCGGTATCTCTGAGCAGTCGCGTGGCCTTGCGTGAATAGTTTCTCGATGAGGTGAGCGTTCCTCTTGCCGCTTTTGGCATGGGCGAAGTCTAGGAACTGCCGCACCGTGAAGTACCCGGAATGCGTAGCCACAAGGTAGAGAAAGCGGGATTCGACTTCGGTGTAGCCGAAGGATCGAAGCGGAGCGAGTTGGTCTGCTGAAATAGGCATGGGTCCTTACATCCTGAGAATCGTGGTCATCAACTCCTCGCGGTCCCGAACGCTTCGCAAGCGATTGGTGTCTTCGGCACGGGCGTAGACGTGAAAGCCGGCGCGAGCCTTCTCTGAGAGTCCACGGGGCCGGTAGTGGTCGGTAGCCAACTCGAGGTCTCGGCGCTGGAGCTGGCAGTCGTTTTCGTTGACATACTCGATGCGGAGGTCGGGTATTGGAATCTTCCCGTCCACAACCTTGAGGTGAAACCCCTTGGCCATCTCCTCGCGAATGGCATGCTGAGTTTGCTGCCTCGATTTCGACGCACGGGCAATCCTCGAATACAGTTCGTCCTTCAACTCATAGTCGAGACGCACGCCGACAACTCTTCCACCTTGGGATTCAATCTCGTCACTGACCTTGTGATAGAGGCGATACAGGTCGGCGTCGTGCGCGGCTTCATTTGGTTTCTTGAGTCCGTGACACGTGCGCTGGCCGGGCTCGAGAATCCCGCCTTGCCGCAGGAACTTGTTTCCTTCTTTGGTCAAGGTCACGACTTCGATGGGATTGTGTTCGGTGCCCAGGATTGTTTTGACTTCGGCCAATCCTTGTCGCTCTAGGTTCTCGATGTCGCGCTCCACGCGGTTCCGGTCGCCGTCGTATGCGAATTCTGCAAGATCGTTTTGCGCCACAACGCGGAACTTTCCTACTTCCGAAAGCAGATGAATTTCGGAGTCTCTGAGTTCGTATGTCTTGTCACGATTCCTGAAAACGGTGCGGACTCGTTGCTCTAGAATCTCTCGGACGCGACCCTCGCGGCGAAGCGGTGGACGCTCGTGCCTTAAACGGTCTCGGTCCTCCCGATCGCGGGCATCGGCACGCTCTTCCTTTCCGTGGAGTTCGCTGAGTCGTACGCGCACGCTCCAAAACGACTCCCATCCTCCACTCGTGCCACGATCAGGATCATCGGGACTGCGGAAATCGTCGCGGTCAAAGACATCGAAGCTGCGAGTCATTGCGGCACTTCCAATCCCTGGTTATGGGCCAGGTGATGGAGGCAATTAGAGAAATATCGTCTCGGGCCGGGTAGCTCGATGAAACGCAACCGGAGGGGCAAAGCAAGGAACATTGAGTGGGACTTGTTAGCTAGACGGCGGGACTCGTCGTTGCTGGTAGTTCGTTCTCCTGATACAGAAAAACCTCTTCCACGTTCTTTCCAAAGGCACGCGCAATCTTGAAAGCCAATAAGACACTCGGGTCATATTTGTCGGTTTCAATGGCGTTGATAGTGCCTCGCGCGACTCCAATGCGGGTAGCAAGCTCGGCCTGCGACCACTCTTTTTCGGCTCTCAATACGCGAAGTCGGGTCTTCATTGGTCCCGCCAGGAATTGAGAATCAGGCCAACGCTCCACAGGGTGATCATCAGCACTGGTATTCCAAGCCATGACAAGGAATGAAATCCAAGTCGTTGTGCCAGACCGGCAACTAACGAGAAGACGAGGGTGCCAACAAACGCGAACGTCAGCGCGCGGTAGTTGATCTGGCGTTCCCTTTCATCTCTCGAACGCAAGAAAAGCAGGAGGAAAAAGGCGGCGGCGAGAGCCGTCACAAGGCCGAGAACAAGGAAGGGCTTGTAGTAAGAAACTGAGGCATAAGACGCAGCGCCGAATATGAGGGCTGACAGAAATGCGGAGGAATAGAAAATCCATAGCACGTTGCGCGGATGACTCGAATCAAGGAAGGACATAGCAGACTCCGGCCACCTAATGTACGCCATGCAGAACAGTCTGTCAACCATAACGGTCTCTTTGTTTGATAAAACGATCTTGACGGGCAATAGCCTATGAGCTATATTCCTTCTATGGAATGGGACGTCGAGTTCACCCGCGAGTTCGAAGATTGGTAGAACGGCCTCTCTGAAGCTGAACAAGTCGATGTGAACGCAAAAGTGATCCTGCTACAAAAGCTCGGACCAAGCCTTCCGCGACCGCACGCCGATCTGATTCATTCGTCGCGGCACGCAAATATGAAGGAACTCCGGGTTCAGCATTCCGGCAAGCCCTATCGCGTGCTTTTTGCCTTTGATCCGCGCCGCTGCGCCATCCTGCTGATTGGTGGCGACAAGACGGGCAATGATCGCTGGTATGAAGAATTCGTTCCGGTCGCGGACGGACTCTACGACCAGCATCTTGAGGCATTGAAGAAGGAACAGGAGAAAAAGTGACCATGGCCAAAAACTTCAAAGAACTTCAGGAAAAGATGCCGCACGAAGCGCGTCCGCGCAGCGAAGCATCTGCCGAGAAGATGATTTCGGAAATGGGCCTAGCGGAACTTCGCACCGCCATGGACATGACCCAGGAATCGCTCGCGAATGCGCTGCATATCAAACAAGCGTCGATCTCCAAGATGGAACGGCGTTCGGATATGTATATCAGCACGCTCAGCAAGATCATTGAAGCCATGGGCGGAGAACTACAAATTGTTGCCAAGATGCCCAATGGAAACGTGAAAATCCGTCAGTTTACCCAAATCCGGCAAGAGGAATCTGAGCCTGCCTCCACGCTTAGGTAAAGTCAGAACGGATGAGTGGCCTATCTCGGAAGGGGCTTCATGTACTCACGAATGATGTGGAAGTCTCCGCTCTGCCAATCGCTGAGTTGAATTCCAACTGCGAACATATCGCAGGCATAGCGGACGCAAAAGCTCGTCTGGTCCGTGAAACGGACGGCGAAGTACAGCGTGCCGTCATCGATGGTGTGGGTGATAAAGTCCAGCGCTTCAGTTCGCAAACCAAGACGCTTACGGCCTGGACCATCACGCCTTGAAGCATCTTACTATACTAGACTATAGTATACTGCTGCTATGGGTCATCTCCCTAAAAACAGCAGATCAACAAACCACACTGGCTACGAAGCCGAGGACGACCGCGTTCATGCGGTGAGTTGGCGGGATGTCAATCGCGTTTTCTTCGTTGCAGCCGCGGCGGGGGCCATTTGGTTTCTCGGCGGGGCGCCAAGTACCTTTGTAACTGGCATCGGCGTAATTTGCGCTCTCGTTGGCGGTTTTCCGATATTCCACGAAGCGTACGAGAACATCGTTCAGCGGCGGATGACGATGGAGCTTTCCATGGCCATCGCCATCGTGGCTGCTCTGGCGATCCGTGAGATCTTCACTGCTCTCGTCATCACCCTGTTCGTTCTCGTCGCCGAAATCTTGGAAGGACTGACGGTCGGGCGCGGGCGCACAGCAATCCGCCATTTGGTCGGTCTCCTACCCACCTCCGCCACGGTACGAAGAGACAAATCGTGGCGAGACGTTGAGACACGTGAAGTCCTGGTTGACGACGTCGTTCTGGTCAAGCCCGGAGCCCGGATTCCTGTGGATGGCGTCGTTGTAGGAGGCCATTCGTTCGTCGACCAGTCAACAATCACAGGCGAATCCATGCCTGCGGAGAAAAGTGACGGAACATCGGTTTATGCTGGGACGATCAATCAGTCCGGTGCGCTCGAAATCCGAGTTGACCGAATGGGGCGCGACACCACGTTCGGAAAGATCATCGACGCGGTGGAACGTGCGGAAAAATCGCGCGCTCCCATTCAAGGAATTGCCGACCGTCTCGCGGGCTACTTGGTCTATTTCGCGCTCGGAGCTGCTGCCCTCACGTTCCTGATTACCCACAATGTTCGCTCGACCATTTCTGTCGTCATCGTTGCTGGTGCCTGCGGCATTGCGGCGGGAACGCCTTTGGCAATCCTTGGCGCGATTGGACGTGCCGCACAACTCGGCTCGATCATCAAGGGCGGTCTCTACCTGGAGGCACTCGCGTCCATTGATACTGTTCTTCTCGACAAAACGGGAACCCTAACCTATGGCACCCCTGAGATGGTCGCTGTACGTCCCGCTGACGGTATTTCGATTGCTTTGCTGCTGCAAGCGGCGGTGACTGCGGAATCAAGGTCTGAGCATCCGGTGGCCAAGGCAATTCTGAAGAAGGCGTCAAACATGGGAATCTCCGGTGAAGAGCCCGAAGGATTCGACTACACGCCTGGGAAAGGAATCGTCGCGACTCGCCAGGGTATTGAAATCGTAGTGGGTAACCGCCTCTTTCTTGAGGGACATCGAATCGCACTCCCGGCCAGCACGGTCCCGCAGAAGGATTCGCAGATTTTCGTGGCGCGAGAAGGCAGGCTCCTCGGGACGCTCGTCGTTGCGGATATGCTTCGACCGGAAGCAACAAAGGCAATCCAAGATCTCAAATCGATGGGATTGAAGACTGTTCTTCTCACGGGAGATTCCAAGACCGTGGCCGAGGACATCGGTGGAAAGCTGGGCGTTAACGAAATCGCTGCTGAACTCTTGCCCGAGGACAAGCTGGGATTTGTTAGCAAGCTCACCGAGGCGCGCCGTAACGTAGTTATGGTAGGTGACGGAGTCAATGACGCTCCTGCGCTCATGAAGGCTACGGTCGGAGTCGCGATGGGTTCGGGAACAGACGTTGCGCGCGAGAGTGCAAACGTCGTTCTCATCGGCAACGACCTCTCGAAGCTAGTCGAAACGCTTTCAATCGCGCGACGCTGCCACCATACGATCATGCAGAACTTTGTCGGAACGATCGTCGTCGATAGTATCGGTGTCGCCTTGGCAGCTTTTGGATTTCTCAATCCACTTCTCGCCGCCTTTATTCACGTTTCCTCAGAAATGGTTTTCATTTTAAATTCCGCAAGACTCCTTCCGCCCCTCTCTTCGGCAAATAACCTGGTTCGCGGATTCTTCTCCCAATCGTCTGCAGTTGCACCCGACTAGAGAATTAGGAGCGGGCGGATATGCAGTCTGCCGCAACGTGGTCGGAACTGCATAAACCACGACAAGTTTTCGCTGGCCACAAAACGGCTGGTTATTGGCCAGTCTGACTCAATCGACAAAGTCGAGGGTCATGCCTTCGTGGCGGTAGAGAAGTCCGACGAACTTGCCATAGTCGGGAGATGTCACGTTGTTGTAGACCGTGTTGAAATTCCCATGATTGGTGACGTTTAGCGAGTAGAATCCGAGGCGAAAGTGATGGTCTTTCCCGTTCTTGGCTTTCCAGAACGGAATCGGAAATGTCCGATACGCCTTGAGGTCGAGTGAGAAATACGTCGGGAATCGCTGTCCGTTCGGGGTGCCCACATACTGCTGCGTGACATCGACCGACGAATACGGGAAGCCGGAGTGAATATCGACCAGCGGACTGAACGTAGTCTTCCAGGGCAGGGCGAAAATTCCCCAAGTGATAAAGCGATTCGGAATATCGGAACCCAAGATGCCGTACACGTCGGGACGGAAAACCGGCGCGGCGAAAGGGATCATGACGCTGGAAAGGCTGTTGAGGTCACCGCGAGCGTAGCTCCAGATGTAGGAGGCCTTGAACTGATCGCTGTCGCCAAAGTTATAGTGCACGGAAGCTTCCAGTTCGTGATACTCGGAGGAGCCGGTGTTGGTGAGCCCGAGGAAGGACTCATCCGTTGGCGATGCTGCGGTGAACGGCTCCACCACGAAGAGGTAGCTTGTGTAACTGTTGAGGTAGCTTACGTCGAGGTGCATATTCTTGCGCAATTCCCTAACCGCGCCAACATTCCAGGTAACGTTGCGGGGTGTGGTATTCGGTTGCGCAGGCAGGACCGGGGAAGCCAGCGGATTCAGGCCTGCCGTATAGACGTTGGCATAGGTGACGGGAGGCGCTATCGGCACGCCGGAGGTATCGAATTGAGTGATCGTTCGAGCGGGGTTGTCTGCCCAATGGGCAGCGAGCAGCGGAAGCACACCATAAAACAGACCCGCGCCGGCGCGAATGACGGTCTTTTCGTCCTTGCTGGGTGCGTAGGCTAACCCCACCCGCGGCGCCACCGCCGCTGGCCGGCCGTTAGTTTCCGTGCTGAGGCGAAGTCCCAAATCTGCGCTCACATGCGAATCTAACAGCCAATGGTCCTGCACGAACTCGCCAAAAATGCTATCGGAAGGTGTTTGCGCAGGCACCGAGCTAAAACTGATCGTTTCCGCGAGCGAGTTGTCTTCTCTCAGAATTTGAATGGGGTTGGATTCCGTGGTTCCAAAAAAACTCCGCCAGTCGATATCCACGCCCACGCGGATTTCATGGGCGCCATGCCATTCTTTCTTCGAGAACTCGTAGGTTGAGAGAAATTGAAACTCCTTGCCGCGACGCGACCACGTGTTGAAGTAATTCCCGGCATAGCCTTGCGGAGTGATCAGCATGTCCTCCGTGCCATAGCCTTGCGCATCGCTGTCGAATCGCGTGTATTGCCCCACGGTGGAAAGCACCGCGTGGGAGGCGAACTCGTAACGATCCGCCAGCGCGATGGCCACGCCGCTCTGATTCAAGCTGTTGGAGGCCGGCTGCGGAATCAGTGCGCTGATGTCGATATGGTCCGTTCGCAACGGAAAGGCATTCACTGTCAACGTCAACAAGTGATTCGTTCCGAAAATCGCCTCCACCGTAGAGTACGAATTAAAGCCTTGCTTCTTGCTGATGTCATTCGGCCAGGGCAAACCTTCCACCGTGGTTTTCTTCATTTCATACTGGAAGGCTTCCGAGAAGAGTAATTTGTGAGCAATCAATGGAACGTCGAAGGTGACGGAGGGATTTGCCCCGCCCAGCCCGGCCATGTGCCCATTTTTGCCCAAAACCGTGATTCCCAGCTTGGTGACATTGAAGTCCAAACTATCGGCGGGAGATTTCGTTTCGATGGTCGTCAACCCACCGGAAAAACTCCCAAGGCCTGCGTCGTAAGGCGTCTTGTAGACCGCAAAGGACTCGACTGCGTCCGTTGGCACAGTGATGCCAAAGCTGCCGGTGACCGGGTCCGTGTTCCGCGTCGAATTGATGATTAGCAGGCTTTGATTCTCGTCCGATCCTTTGAATACGAGTTTGCTGTCGAGCGTCCGCACCACGCCCGGTGTTACGGGAATCACTTCCTTTACCTGTTCCTGCTGAGTGGGGAGCGTAACCAACTGCGTGTTTGTAACCACCGAAACTGGGGCGGAGGAACTCTCAGTGGACATAATCGGCGCCATTCCGGTCACCTGTACCGTCTCCACGACGGTCGCGACATCGAGACTGAAATCCTGAACGCTTTCCTCTCCATCTTTGAGGAGAACCGCTTTTTCGGCTCTTTTGAAACCCGCGCTCTCGACTGTAATCGAGTAGTTTCCTGACTGCAGATTGTGGAATTCGTAGTGCCCCTTCTCGTCGGTCTCGCCGGTCATTGGAACGCCTAAGGGCGGATTCCTGGCGAGCTTTACGGCAACTCCTGCCAGCGCCTGACCATCTTGTGCCGTCACTGTGCCTTTCAGAGAGGTGCCAGGAGAGTTCGCAGCGTTGGACGTCTTCTGCGCAAACGCGAGAAGCGGCGTGAGGAGAAAAAAAAGTGCGCCCGCCAAGAACCATTGCCGACGCCGCGGCGAAACGCCATCGCATTGGTACGTAAGCCTTGTGGGGCGCCGGAGAGCCGGAGACTGATTCATTCTTTGCGCCCGACCAGGAAATCAGGATTGGCCAACGTGGCTATGTTATTTGCAGTTGTGGCATCAGCACCCACAGAGTCTTTTAACCCGGACAAAGGTTTTCTGCCTAAAACTCCATGACGTGTGTGCTTCATCTTGTGGCCAATTCTGTTTAGGCACGGAACGAGGCTTGCCTAGTGTAAAACTTTTCATCTCAAGAACATGTCGTCCTTTTCATCGGCAGCCCTGTACACACCAACCCTAAGTCTCAAGGCTCGCCAATGAGACTTGTAGCAGAAACATATTCCGGTCATGGCCAAAACTCAATTGTCTCGCGAGTAGTTCCCGCGGATCTACCACCATCGCAGGCACCTTTATCCAACCAGTCAACATGCCCGTCTTTATCAATTTGCAGTTCTGAGATAGGGGGGCCCGCCAAATCCGGGTGTGCCTCTACTTCCATTTCGACGAATTGGCGGGCGAGCTTGACGTAGTCTCCGGTGATCCACTCGGGATGCGCTTTCACGTAACGCCGGATGTGCCCGTTCAGACCGATAAAGTACCCCAACTGAGAGTACCGCGGCGCCGTGCTCTCGAATCGCTCCGCACTCACTTTCCCTGCTGAATTGACCACCAGGCCTCTGATGATCAGGGCAATCTGTCCATTTTGGATGCCCGCGAAAATCACTTCGGTTGCCTTGTTTTCCACCGGCCGACCGAAGTCGCTTGGATCTTCGTCGCGAATGTGACGAATCGCTCGTTCGTAGGGAGTCCTTGAAAACCGAAGAAACGCTTCCGCCTTCGCTCGTAGGTCGCCTGGGTACTCGCAGGCGGCATCGACAAGTTGCCTCAAATGGAATGCTGTGGCTTTCTCTTCGTAGAGACCCGCCATCGCGACTGTACAGCCCGGTTTGTCAATGATCTTGCACTGAGAAACCGAAGCAAGTTGGCGATTCACGCGACAATCGGCTGCGATCACCACGCGGTGAGTCGTCTTATCGACGAGTGCGACTACGCTGGTAGCGGTTGCCCGCGGGAGTGGGAACAACGTTGCGGCTGCCAGAAATGCAAAGACAAGCCGACGAACCACGTGAGATGATTCCGTCAGTGTCCGCGGCCTTGCCACACCGGATAAATTTAATGAATGTGAAAACCTAATTTTCATTTCACAGCCAATCCGTCTGTTTCCTCTTTGAGGCTTGGCGCACTGACATCTTCTTCACTGTAGGGTCCACCTGGCGTCAGTTCGCGTTCATGTTCGTCAGAAACCACGTTCAGGGCGTTTTGTTTAAACGAAGGGGTAACGATTTCCTCGTGGATTTGCGCCTTTCGCAAACGCGGCTCGCCCTGATTCATCGAGCGGACTCCAATCCGCCTTCGCCGCCGGACCGCGTCGCTTTTTTGCCAAGATCCAATCCGAATCGCATTGTTGTGCAGTTGCGGGAGCATCTTGCCCATTCGGCTGACATCATTCTTCAGTATTCCTACGAAGAGCTCTTTTCGAATGTTGTCAAAAACGGATGCCAGGGCTCGGGCTACCTGTTTTCCTTGCCTTGTGGGCCTAATGACCGAAATTCTCCGGTCGCGCTCAAGAGTGTCGCGCATAATCAGACCCTTTGCCTCCAGGCGCCCGATAAAACGAGTGATCTTGCCCTTATCTCTCCCGACTAGAATCGCGAGCCGTCCGGGCGAGATTCTTCGCGCCTCGACACAACGAAGAAGCACCGTCGCTTCCTGGACCGTCATCCCAAACCTCAGGAAGCGGCGGTCGAGTGATGTTTGCAGCTTGATGCAGGTCCTAAACAGCCAGAACACGAGAAGATCTTGGTGCCATTTCTGAGCGCGCAGGGTCTTAGACGAAACTGTACGGGAGACCGGTGCCAGAACACTCCCGATCTTTTGGCTTCGTTTTATCTGAGCTTGCTTGCTCATTAGCTGGCCTTAAGCGACGCGGTCCATTTGGAGAACCACGATTCTCTTTCTGGCCGATAATCTGATCCCTCATCAACCACAGGACCTGGTTGTCTTTGCGCTAGAGCTAACCTTTGCGGGCCGACACAGCCCGCGAGGCTTCGAAAGAGAAACCTCGCGGCACGCTATGTCTGCAGATGCCAAAGTTAGAAGTGGAAGCCCAACTCAGCCGTGAGCGCACGCGGTGTCACATAGTGTGTACCGCTAAAGGTGGAAATAAAGTTGTAAAGAGCCTGTTTGTTGGCCACATTAACCGCGGTGAGACGCAAACTCCACCTGCGCCGATCCCCGCGGAAGATATTGTCGTCTCCCACGGCTACGTCGAACAAGTTCCGCTGCGCAATGCGCGGCGGGTTCTTGTCGTCATCCTCGGTGCCGGGCGCTGGAACAGCGACGTATTTTGCCCCATACATTGACGCGGGACAGAGATTGACTCCCAAAGATGAACTGATTGGAGTGGTCGGGGTAGCAAAAACACTTCCGCAGAAGACTCCCGCCTGGAACTGCTGGTCCGCGGTGATGATGGAAGTGTCCACGACGCTATCACTGCCCAGCGGCCCGTTGGCGCAGTTGCCTCCGGCGCACGGTATAGGACCGGCTACAAGCCCACTGTCATACCGCCAGTTGAAGCCGAGCCATGGCAAGTTCTTCTTCGGCTGGTACTGGAAGTGCCCTGTCGCGTTGTAGAGCTCGTCGTGGTCGATCCGGAACACAGTGGGTGCTCCCGGTGAGGCCCCAATTCCGCTGACCTGCGGACCGAAGAAACGGGCCGCAACGCTCGAGGTGACGACGTACGCCGTGAAGCCGTGGAAGTTCGGCACGGTCGCGCGGATTGCATATCCGGGGATTTTCGAGCTGGCCCACTCGATGGGATAAGTGATTGGGGTGTTGTCCAGTACACTAAAGTCGAACGCCCTGGTCGTGTACTTCCAGATATACTCGCCATCGATGACCAGGTATTTTCCAAAGGCCTGCTCGAGACCGGCGTGAAATTCGTTGCGTTTACCCGGGGATATCGGTGGTGTCGACGGCGAGGAGCACGAGGCGCCACCCACATCCAACTGAAAGTCAAAAATGACGGGGTTACTGCAGCCGGTACTGGCAATAACGAGGTTTTCGTTGAACGGAGTCTCCATCGTGCGGGCGTAAGAAAGGCGCAGTACGGTGTTGGTGGCCTTGATGTTGTAGGCGATACCCACACGCGGTTCCAGTTGCTGGGCGCTAGCAAGCCCATTATATAGATCAAGGCGCAGTCCCAGGTTAAAGGTCCAGTTTTTGAACGAAATCGTGTCTTGGGCGTACGACGCAAATTCTTTAACGTCGGTGTGACCATAATAGCCAAACACCCCGCTGGTGGTTTGTCCTGCGGGGCAGCCGTCGGAGGCTGGCAGCGGGCCCGTCCTAGTCAAGTCGTAGCAGCCCAGGAGGGGAGTAAACGGGAGGACAGTAGCCCCTAGCGCTGCGTTGTTCGCTGCGTTGTTGGGTGAGAGCGCCCCAGTGCATTGGGTGAAACTGGTTACCGCCGGGTTCGTGTCGGGAGTTCCGTCAGGGTTCAAACAAACAGAGTTCTCCGACGGATCGACGATGCCGTATTGGTCCTTTTCCGTTAGGAACGTGTGCTGGTAGGTGATTCCCGCCTTAATGTTGTGGATCCCCCTGACGTACGAGATGCTTGTTCGGGCTCCAGCATTCAACAATGTGCGATCCTGAGCAACGGTTGACGTTTGCAAAAGCGGTGATGCGTCAGCAAAGGGATTCGCGCTTGGGTAATAGTTGAATGCATCCCGCCGCACGAAGGCCGCGAGCGTGAATACAGTGTTCGGGTTGATCACATGCGTCCACGAGGGAGCGAGGTTGAACGTTCCGATTTTAGAACGCTGGTCGGCGGGCCCCACGGGCAGGCCGTTCGGTCCCAGGCCCCCGCAGGAGCCTACCTGTCCAACAGGGCACACCGCTGGCCCCACCGCGTTGAAAGTCCAATTGGTCCCATTCTCCGCGTCGTACGAATTCGGTGTCTGGAACCAAGACCGGCTGTAACCGGCATTGAAACTCAAGGTGTCCGCTGTAGAGAATTTGTAATCAACTCGGTCGAACAGATTTTCCTCATTGCCTTTGTCGTGCATGACCACGAACTCCGGCCCGTCCAGGAATCGCCCGGTATTCAAGCCGTTAGCCGAAATGAAATTGCCCCATTTATCGCCGCCATACGCCAAGTCAAACCCCGCGTTGACGGTGCCAAACGACCCGTAGGATGACGTCACGGATCCATGAGCCGGGTTAACGCCCACACCCGACCGCGTGGTCGCCACAATCACCAGGCTGGTCTTGCCCCCATATTCCGCAGGCGGCGCGCCTTGAATTACTTCAAGGGATTGCACCGAGTCTACCGGAAGTTGGTTCGAGAACACTTTGCTTTGCTGGTCGGTGATCGGCTGTCCATCGATCGAGAAGGAGTTGGACGCGTGGTCGCCAAAACCGTGAAAGAGTCCATTGGAGTCCGCCGCAACTCCGGGCGCGGTCAACGTCACCAATGAGCTGAGTGAAGAGGACGCGCTCTCGAGAGGTACTTTCTGAAACAGGTCGCGATCGACGTCCGTGTGC
>Ga0335073_10000333_pt1 | contig 61706 bp, 54 predicted proteins | sample Lox_Sample_22_FD_207093 | JGI IMG/M metagenome (GOLD analysis project Ga0335073, IMG submission 207093) | Soil microbial communities from Loxahatchee National Wildlife Refuge, Florida, United States - Lox_Sample_2.2 | ecosystem: Environmental > Terrestrial > Soil > Wetlands | place: USA... | reverse complement strand
AACAATTGTGATGATGGAGGCGATGCGCATTCTCAAAGCAATCGATATTCAACCGAGGCGTACGATCCGCATCGGCCTGTGGAGCGGGGAAGAGGAAGGATTGCTTGGATCGCAGAGCTACGTGGAACATCATTTTGGATCGCGCCCGCCGATGGATGAGCCCGATATGAAAGGGATGCCTACTTTGCTGCGACGGCAGGCTGGGCCGGTAACTGTGAAGCCGGAGCAGGCAAAGGTTTCGGTTTACTTCAATGTGGACAATGGCACGGGAAGGATTCGTGGCGTTTATCTGCAGGAGAACGAGGCCGTCGCGCCGATTTTTGAGGCCTGGATGAAGCCCTTCAGGGATCTCGGCATGACCACCCTGACTATGCGGAACACGGGCGGCACCGACCATCTTTCGTTCGATGCAGTCGGGATTCCCGGATTTCAATTCATTCAGGATCCCATCGAATACGAAACGCGCACGCATCATTCCAACATGGATGTCTACGACCGCCTGCAGCCGGATGATCTGAAGCAGATAAGCGTGATCGTTGCTGGCTTTGTCTATGACGCCGCCATGCGCGACCAGATGCTGCCCCGCAAGCCAATCGAGGGACCGTTGCCAAAGGAAGAGGAAAAGAAAGAGTAAAAGCGAGCCTCAACGATGGTTTACTAAGCGCCGGCCTACAAAGCCTTCCTCAGCACTGCTGTGTAGCTCCGTCGAATCTCAGGACGTTCCGTGACGACGAACCCCGCAGCAGCGGCGGCCTGCAGTTCTTCTTGAAATTCTGCGTCAGTCACGTGTCCGGAGGGTTCCGCCAGCAATAGCTGACCGCCGGCTTTCATTGCTGCGGCTGCCTGGCCGAAAAACCAGCTCGCACTTGGCATCTCATGAACGACTGCCATGGCCAGCGTGAAATCAACCTTGCCTTGCAAATCCGGAACTCCCAAAGAGTCCGCCGTAGCGAGACGCGCTTCGACGCGTTCCAGCAGTCCGGCCTTGCGCAGTCGGCGCTTGAGTCCGGCGATCATGCGGGGTTGCACGTCGACAGCTACCAAGCGGCCTTTCGTTCCTACGCGGCGCGCCAATTCCAGGGTAAAAAATCCCATCCCCGGGCCGGGTTCGAGCACCGTCATTCCGGGCTGGACGTACGGTTCTACAATTGTGCCCGGATCCTGCATCAGCCGCCGCAGCGGACTGGCCAGGAAATACCCAAGCCACCAGGGACAAATTCGTTTGGCCACTCTTAGCTCCAATTAACAGGAACCGCTGATCGTTCCTGTCAGGGCGATTGAAACAAAACTTCGCCCGATCAGCAGTGATTCATGTCACAGGTAGGGTTTACGACACCCCAACAGCCGGGCAGGTACTATCTCATAGTTGGCCGCAATGCGAGTCGAGCACGAAGGTTTAGAGCAAGGTTGAGGGAAAATATTGAATAAGCATGTCTTGACCTACACCACTTCCACAGGCACGCCCGCGCCGGGGCGCTGCACCAAAACAGGCTCGTAGCCCAGCCATTTCATGAGCGGGGCCCATGCCGTCTCCAGTTCAGCGATGCAGCTCTCGGGTAGGCTGTTTTTCCAGCCGCCGGAACCCGCCGATCGCACAAACGGTATGTCCTGCCGTGTGTTCCGGGTCACAGAAGCGGTTGCATTTGCGCCTTCGAGCTTACGCATCTCATCGGCGGAGCTTCGCTTCACGGCATTCGCTACATGTTCCGGCGAACCGCGCATGCCCAGAAATTCCGCAACCCGCGCCAATTCTGCCTCGGTGCGGTTCACCAGGTCTTCATAGCGTAACAACAGAAATTGGGGAGAGTTCTGGCGCGTGACCAGCCAACTGGAGACGTTATCGCCCCACGATCCGTAGTCGCTGGTGTCGCCTGCGACAAAGCGGGTTACAAACTGTTCGATCGGGAAATCGTCGGCGATACGCCGGCGTTTGCGGAAGAAGTGAAACTGCGAAACAGCAACGTCGCGGGGATCGCGCACAATGTAGATGACTTTGCGAAAACGCGGGTCGAAGTATTGATGGCTTTTCATGATACGCGGCCGCGGGACGCGCTGCAGTTCTCTTCGAGTCAGGCCCTCCGATTCCGGAATCAGGCGATCAATGTTGCCAAAGTTGACCTGGGTTTCCGGGTGCAGAAGATTGGCAATCAAGAAGCGGGTCCAGGTATTTCCGGATTTTGGAAACGAAACGAGAAAGATATCGTCTTCAAACACCTCAAAGTTACGACCGGGGCTGGCGTACCCTAGAGCGCGCTTCGTAGCGTGGAAAAGGCGTCGGATCATGGAGTCTGAACCCGTTCTGAGAGGGAGGCAGAGAAAACACCCGCCCTCGGCTTGTCGGCTGCGCCGCTCCTGCCCGCAAGCATTCCGATCAAGCTGGAATCGAGCACGCTGTGGGCGGAGCGGGTAACCAGCTCATAACCGAGGCATGCCATGACGTCGGCCCATTTGGCTTCGATGCGCGCCACCTCTGCTTCCGGCAGATCGTTTCTCCACCCTCCCGATTTCGCCGATCGCACGAACGCAATATCCTGTCGGCTGCCCTTAATCAGAGTGGAGCGTTCACCCTGCTTTTTTTCGTTTTCCCGCATTTTGTCAGCGGAACTGCGCTCCACGGCCTGCGCAATCCGTTCTAGGTTGGCAGGGAAGCCGCCAAACGTCGCTACACGAGTCAACTCGTGAGCGGTATCAGCCAGCACATCCTCATACCGCAGCAACAGAAACCCAGGGCGTCCATGACGTGTCGCCAGCCAGCTGCCCACGTTTTCTCCCCAGGATCCGGGACGGCGAGCCAAGTCTCCCTCCAGAAACCGATCCACGAATCGGCCGATGGGACAGTCGTCACCAATCCGGCGCACCTTTCGAAGGTAGTGGTACTGGGAGACGGCGACGTCGCGGGGGTCACGCACCACACAGATCACCCGACGAAAACGCGGGTCGAACGGGCCATGGGTTTTTATGACTCTCGGCTTTTGCGCTCGGATGAAGTCACGTTGTGGCGTGCCATCAGGATCCAGGATCAATTTGTGCAGATTGCCGAACCCAACTTCTCGATCGTGATAGACGAGGTTCGCGATGAGAAAGCGGATCCAAGTGTTCCCTGACTTTGGGTAGGACGCCAGCAGAATGTCGTCGGGAAGCACAGAGAGCCGTTTGCCGGGAGGTTGCAGCCCAAAAGCACGCTTCACGCCCACTATCAAGTACCGAGTCACCACTCCCAATCTCCCGAAGCGAGCTCCACGTCAAGTGGGGCAAGGCCTCTGACAACGCGTAATTGTGAGGCTGCATGTGGCAGCTGAAACTCTGCTCCCGGATCGGTCGAAAGCGGCTTCCAACAGGCCTTCTTGAAGCATCCGCCGGCAGGCCCGAGTATTTTAGCTCGTGACTGGCCGGGCACACCAGAGCGCCGAATCGATGCGCGCTTAGTCGTTACTCCGGCCTGCGACGCGCCACAAGCAGGACCCAGCCGTAATAGATGAGGTTCGATGCACACACGCCGACGCCCGCGATGGTCAGCAACGTTGGGGAGATATCCGGATAGACCGTTTTGTCGAGATAGTGCAACAGGAAAGGACCGTGATAGGGGCTGACGCCGGCTCGCACCTCCAGCCAGTTTTCCAGGAGTGTCAAGGGACAGGGCCAGGAAGTGATCTCCACGAGCACTCCCCAGAGCAGGCAGGCAATGTGCAGCCCGCGCAACCAGCGACGCCCGCGAGACAGAAAGGCTCCAAAGATCACCCATAGGATGAACAACAGGTGGGCGCTCAGGACGCAATCCGCCAAAACCTGGTAAAAGCGGACCATGGAGAGAACGAACTCAGCAACCGCATCCAGCCAATGCGTGCTCTCGATCGCCGATCGACCAGGAACGCGCTCTATGCGGCTCGAGGCAAGCTTGGCGGCAACTTCAGCTCTGACCGCGACCGTATAACCTGGAACAAATGAGCGCGGGAAACGACTCCCTCAATATGTCCGTCGGCCGTGACCGGCAGTTGATTGACGTCTTCGCGTCCCATGACTTCCAGGGCTTCCATCGCAGGCATATCGGGTGAGACGAAATGGACTTTGTCGGCAGCACGCATCACGGCGCGCACAGCCGTAAACGGCCAGGCTCGCGGCTCGACGGCGCGCACTTCATGCGGCGTTATGAGACCGATTAGCTGCCCATCTTGAACTACCAGAAAGCAGCGCCGTCCGGTAGGGAGCAATTTCTCGTGGACGAAGGTCTGCAGCGTCTCGTCTGGATCCACCGTGTAGCAGTCGGTCGACATTACATCTTTCACCCGCAAGCCGCGAAGCAGCGAGCCGGCCTTGGCCTGCATATAGGTCGCCCCGGCCGCCTGCAACAGAAACCAGCCGATAAAAGCGAGCCAAAGTCCATTGAGTGCGGCTCCTCCAAAGAATTGAAGAATCCCGTAGGCAATAAACAAGACAGCAATCACCTGGCCCACGACGGCGGCAGCTCGTGTGGAACGCTCCGCATCGTCCATCGCCCACCAAAGGATGGCGTGGAGCACACGCCCCCCATCCAGCGGAAAGCCCGGAATCATATTGAAGGCACCCAAAGCAAGGTTGATATAGCCCAGCCACACCAGGAGGGCTGTTCCAGGGGTCGTTGGTGAGGTCCACGGGACCCAGCCGGCAAGCTTGGCCAACAGGAGGAGAATGACTCCCAGAATTCCACTGGTAAAAGGGCCGACAATAGCCATCCAGAACTCGGTCTTCGCGTCGGAGGCCTCTTTTTCGATTTGAGCTACGCCTCCGAGCAGGAACAGAGTGATCTTATGAATCGGAATGCCGCGCGCTTTAGCGACCATGGCGTGCGACAGTTCGTGCGCGAACAGACAGGCAAAGAAGAGAATTCCCGTAATAATCGCGGTGGCCCAGACCACGGCGTCGCTCCAGTTGCGATTCACTGCGTGGAATTGTGCAACCAGCGAGAAGGTGATCAGCAAGGCGATAACCAGCCAACTGTAATGCAGCCCAAGCTCAACGCCGAATACCGTTCCCAACTTGATCTGCGATTTCATGTGTCCTCCCGGGCAAACCCAAAAGGCTGGGTTGGGCTCGCGAAAATTGCACTAGTAGAAGGCCCTTACGCTATTCTCCGATGCCGGGCAACTTTCTGCGATGCAATTTCGCAGCAACTGTCTCTCAGAGTCGCTTGCGGAAAGCGATGTCAGCGCCTCGGGATCATCCGGCCCGGCTCTGGTGCTTCCAAGGTCGCAGCCATATTCTGGAACAAAGCGGTGAGTTGTTTGAGCTGACGATTCTTCGTCGCTGCATACACAATCTGGTTACTCACCGGACCGCTCGCAAAGGTAAAAGACTTGCTTCCAAGGCGCGCAGCTCCAGATTGGCTGATTTTGAGATTTCCGGAGAAAAAGTTCAACTGGCGGATCAGTCTGAAAATCTGCGAGGCTCTTGTCGCTGAAACCGGGAACTCCCGAACATCTGGCGCTCCTGTCCGCGGGTCGGAATCAAGAATTGCCCAATAGGTTGCGCTTCCCATGGAGCTGATTGCCAGTGAATAGTATGGGGGATTCTGCTTCCACAAACTCATTGTGAAGGTGACTGTAGCAACCGCTGGACTGTTCGGGGCTTCCTCCTGCAAGGCAGGAACCTGCAACGGCCATGCCTTTCCGGCGGCAAGAATCAGAAGCAAGCCAGCGGCGGCAATGGACTTCACTATCAAGTCCTCCTGTATGTAAGCGTGCCTGCGAAATGTGCAATAAACGATCAGCCTTCCAGACGCAGGTGATTGCTTACCGTATCCACTGTCGTGACGATTCGCGCGTCCTGTTCCGCTCTCGACCGATCCTCTGGTGTTGCCACAACCCCCTCGAGGGTAACCATTCCTTCGCTGGCGACAATATGAATTGGGAGTTTGCCGGCATCGACATAATCGGAAAAATAAGGATCGTCATAAATGGCGCGGGCGACGCGCATGCGCAGGTCGTCATCGTATGCCGAGAGCGACAAGACCTGAATTTCGTTATCTACCGCAGCCACTCCCTTGATGTGGGATATGGAATAGGCAATCGCCTGTTTCTTATAGGGCTGAGTCACTTGCCCTGAGACAACCAACGTGTTTCCTTGAGCTTTAAAGTCGACGTGGTCGTAAACGGTGTAGGCATAGCAGATAGAAAGCCGATGGCGCGCCCGCTCCAAAATCTGGTCTGGGGTGACGCCGCTTGTATAGACCTGCACATCATTCGCTACCCGCACAATGTCTTCGTCTTGCATCGCCGCATTCTGCGCGTCCGTCTTTACTCCAATGCTATCGACCCTCCCGGTAAGGGTCGCGACGCCATTGTTGACGGATACCTGCACCTGACCGTGCTTGAAGACGTGCGCGTGATAAAGGAGATCCTGGATTTCCGTGACGATCTGTCCGTTGGTAATCTGATTGGTCGCGCCGGCGCCAAGTGGAGACGTAAATATCAGTGCGCCTAGGATTATGCTGCTCGCCACCGACGACCAGTGCTGGCATCGCTCCCATTTGGCACGCGTAACCTTCACGGCGCGAAGATCATCGGGAAAGCTCATAGGTCTATTGCCATCTCATCTCTATTGAGTGTGATGCATCTCACGCTCATTCTCGTTGGCTCATAATTGCGTCAAGGCGGTACATAACCCCGGCTGAGAGCAAACCCGAAGTTGATTCGCGCATCCTAAAAGTTAAGCGCACCAAGCATTTATCGCATTTCTTCGGATTGGAATCCGGGAGCCGAAAGGAGAAGTGTTATGACTCTTTGGCGATATATGGCGGCGGCTCTGTTCATGGTCTTGAGCTGCTTTGCCCTGCTGGCCCAGGAGATGTCTAAGAATCAATTACTCGATATGCCGTATGCGAAGGTGAAGGAGATGTTGTCCAGTCCTGCCCAGGCAGCCAAACTTGCAGCAATGGCGAAAAAAGACGATGTGATATTGATGGGCGGCGTGGCGGTGGAGGGCAAGAAAGTGAGCATGAAGGGAGAACTCACGGGCGCCAACTGTTACCTGAGCCGGGGCCTGCATGGGCCTCGCCACGCGCTCTGCGCCAAAGCTTGCGTGGCCGAGGGATCACCGGTCGTGTTTCTCGCCGAGGATGGCAAAGTATATCTCGTGTTGACGCCGAAAGACGGCGTCCCGCTCCCGGAGAAGGCACTGGATGATCTCGGGCAGCCGGGCGTAACGATTGACGCGACCTTGGTAAGCGGTCACGGAGCAGAGGCTCTCGCGATCGACTCAGTGCATTCCTGACGGGATCGCCGAAGCCACGAAAAACAGGCTGGGATGGAGAACCGTGCGCTACTTCTGGGCTGGCGTAATTCTGGGTATTGTGCTTCTTTTGCTGGCCGGATACACATATCTGCTGCTGGGAGGAATGAGTGCGCGTGCTGATAGGCCGCCCGGGCATTTGGAATCCTACCTGGCATTGATGGCCCGCGAGGCGACGCTTCGAAGGGAGGCCTCGCCGGCATCCAACCCCTACCCTGAGACGGATGAAAATCTCACCGATGGGATGAACGTTTATGTTTCCAATTGCGCCAATTGCCACGGTACCCTGGACAAACGCAAAAGCGATTTTGGTCTTGCCCTAAATCCGCCCGCTCCGCAATTCCTTTTCCAACCTGTCGGACTCTCGGAGCAATACCTCCACTTCATCACCAAGCATGGCATCCGATGGTCGGGAATGCCAGCCTGGGGAAAGATTCTGAGCGACCGCAGCATCTGGGAGGTAAGTGCGTTTCTGGCGCGGTTGCAAAAGTTACCGCCGGCACTAAAGCAGCAAATGCCATCGCCGGCCTCGTGAATTTGCCTGTTCGTAGCGCCGCAAGCAGACGGCTGGAGAAACGATGGAATCCCGCTACGCCACCGCCGCCCGGTAGGGCAACTCCGAAGAACGCACATGAGAGACGGGTTTTTCGTGGAGCAACAGCTCCGTGGCTTGCACTCTGCGATCACTGTGGAACCAACGCTGCACTGCGTTATTGCATAACAGATTGGCGAGCGAGAGCAGGCTCATCCCCTGGTGATGGGCCATCCAGAGGGGCACCACCTGGCAGCGGGACCCGAGGAAGCGGCGGCCGGAGGCGCCGTAATCCACGGATTCGTAGAACCCGTAAGAGCCGAACCAGCCAAGCCTTTCCATGCGCCGTAGGTTTCGCAATGACGCCGTGCGGTCGATGTTCAAAGCCAGGAACGTCGAATACGGTGAAATCACCAGTGGGTTGGAGTCTCGACGCATCAGTGAAATCTGGGGCAAACCGAAGGCATGATAATGATAGTTGCCTTGGTCGTCGAGTTTGAAGCAAGACGACTCCGATATCCCCCACGGAACATTTCTGCCGGCCGCGTAAGCCTGCTGAGAGCGCACGGCCGCTACTTGAGCGCGGTCAAGCAAGGTGTTGGGATAGGAGCGCATCCAGATCGAAGGCATCAGATATTCGAACATGGTCCCCGTCCAGGAGAGCAGAACCGGGCGGCCATGGTCGAGAGTGTGACTGCGGCCCAGCCTGAACCAGCAGTCCTGAAGAATGTCTTCTTTGGCGATTGCGACAAAGATAGCCGTGCGGGATTCCGTGGCAAGAAGGTCGTAGCAGGCGTTGTGCAATTCCCGGGACTGTGTGTCGAAGCCAATCGACATGAGCTTGCGCCGCGGATCCAGCAGAAAGCTGAAATCCATGGCGTCGGCCAGTGCTGCGGCCTGGCCGCTTAGTTCTTGCAATTCCTCAATGAGGGAAGCTGCATTCGCCTTCGCATCGTCCAGCAGGGCTTTGAACCGTTCATACAAGGCGCTACGGGACTCTGACCCGGCTGCATGAGCGAGGCGCTTCTCAATCTCCCCTATGAAATCCGGCAAACGCTGCAAGGGCACGCGGCCCATGAATCTTGGGTCAATCCTCAAGTCTTTGAGCACCGGCTCGAATTCCGGCAGCCACCAGGGCTCATATCCTTCAACCAGCGCTCGCATTTTTCGCAGGCGCTGCTCTGCTTGGCGCCGAAACCAAAGGATGTCTCCGCCCTGCGGCGGATCTGGAGAACTGGCGGCAGCAAAATCAGCCTCCTTGAACTCCAGGATCATTGGCAGCCAGTTTCTGTCTTTACAGGCGGCTTCGCACCGTGAAACCTGTCTGCGAGAGAGCTGACCCGCATCAGCCACAGTTCGAAGACAATCGCACAGGCCTTCAGCCAGGGACGGTTGCAGCAACGGCCGGCACAGGAGATCTGCGCAGCCGTGTTGCAGCGTCCAGAGCGAGGCCAGCAGATTGCCGCTGTCCACCGAAGAGACGAACAATGGCGGCAGCGGTGTGAGGGTGCGAGTATCGTACCAGTTGAGCAGATGGCCACCGTACTTGGCCATCCGAATTACTGTGCTCAGAGTCTGACGAGTCAGAGATTGCAGTTCGGGAACCGTCAGGAATCCGAGCTCAACCGCTGCCTGTCGTGCGTTAAGCAGCAAACCCAGGTTCGTCGGGGAGATTCTGGCCGCAACTGCCGGAGGCTGTTGCTGGATGTTATCCGGTACCAGCCAATTATGCTCTTCCGTACATAACTCAGAGAAATAGCGCCAGGTGTGCAGAGCCGCCCGGCGCAGCAGCAGCCTGTCACTCTGAGGGAGATCGCCGGTCGCGTGTGTACTCGGCGACTCGTTCAGCCAAAGCGCGACCAGTTCGCTACCTGCCCACAGGACAAGAATGGGAAGCGCGGCATGCAATGACTGCGGCCTCACCAGCCAGACCAATACGCCCACAGCAACCGCGAAAAGGGGCATCCAATCGAGATAGCGATCCACTGGAGTTCGCCGTTTTCCCACTTCCGCTTCCGCGGCTGTTTCCCACTCCAGCAGGTGCTCCCGAGTAAAGGCACGACGAACCAGGGCCCGGACAACTGCATCGAGCGAGAGCAGAGTCTGGTGGGCCAGGAAAGCCAGGGTCAACAACACAGTAAAGGATGCGGTATAGAAGGCTGTGAGAGCCTCACGGGCGACAGTCGTTTTTTGCTCGACTACGGCGCGAATCAGCGAAAATAGCAGCTCAGCGCATGGTGGAACGAAAAGAATGAAAATCGTGGCCAGCGTCCATCGCAGCGCGTTCTCGCCGGGCACAAGCCAGCCGAACAACAACAGCAGAAGCGTGGCGGGCTCCACCAGACTGCGTCGCAAATTATCCAGGATCTTCCAGCGTGAAACCAGAGAGATTGGATTGGCCACGCGCGCGCCGGACTCATCCTGCACGCTTGAGCTCAGCCACTCCACGATCTGCCAATCGCCGCGCAGCCAGCGGTGTTTGCGCCGGTTATAAGCGCTGTAGTGTGACGGATAGTCCTCGATGACCTCGACATCGCTTACCAGGCCGGCCCGCGCGTAAGCACCCTCGATCAAGTCGTGACTGAGCAATGCGTTCCGTGGAAAGCGCCGGTCAAGCACGCGATGCACGACATCCACTTCGTAGATTCCCTTGCCGGTAAAACTGCCCTCTCCGTAGAGATCCTGATAAGCATCGGAGATGGCACAAGTGTAAATGTCGAACCCCGTCTCGCCAGCGTAGATGGCCGCCAGGCGGGATCGCGCGGTGCTCTGCACGCTGACGCCGACGCGGGGTTGCAGAATGCCGTAGCCGGCGACCACAATGTTCTTCTCCGCATCGATAATCGCCCGGTTCAGCGGATGCGCCAGTGTTCCGATCAGACGATGAGCGGCGCCGCGCGGCAGTTCGGTATCCGAATCCAGGGTGATTACATAACGCGCCCTGGGCAGAATCGAGACATCGCCGACTTTGACCGGAAAGCTATCATAGGTTCCGCGCAGCAGTTTGTTCAGATCGAGCAACTTGCCCCGTTTGCGCTCCCACCCCATCCAGCCCTTTTCCCGCCGATTGAAAACGCGATGGCGGTGCAGCAAAAAAAAGGATCCCCTCCGCTGTCCGCCATATTTTTCGTTCAGTTGGCGGATCAGGCCGGCACACAGGTCGAGAAGCGGGCTATCCTCCGTGGCTGGTTCGTCGGAGTCAGGCAGGTCGGTCAACAACCCGAAGTGAATGTTGCGATCATGATTTCCGAGGAAGCGAACCTCAAGGTCCTCCACCAACCCCCGCACTTGTTTCTCATTCAGCAGAAGGCTTGGAATCGCCACCAGCGTGACACACTCCTCCGGGACTCCTGCAGAGAAGTCGAGCTTGGGAAGAATTTCGGCAGGGAGCAGAGCCGTGATAAGGCTGCTCATGACTTGCACTGCAGCCTGAGAACATGGCAACAAAAGCACCAACATCGAAAGCAGCAATAAACCCGGTGAGACGTCGGCAGGAGTAAGAAACAGCAATACAACCGTAATGATGGCAAAAGTGAGGAAGGCAATGCCGGGAAGGGAAAAGTCGTCCGGATGGCCGCGCATCCAGACGCGGAGGCTCTGAACAAAATTCGGCCTAAAGCCGACCTTTTGGTCGAGCAACGGCCTGCCTTCGCCGACAAGATAAAAGCCCACGTGGGTTTGGCGCAATTTATGGCGCGGATCTCGATAGCTTCGTGTCGAAGCCTGTTGCGCCAGTCGCAGCGCCTCGAGCGCAACCTCCATCTCCGTCACGTCGGAATGCCGTGCGATCCGTGACAAGCGATCGCGGTACACCTGGCGGCTCGCAAAATCCATGTTTTCGTAGGCGCCGGCTGGATCGCGGCGCAGGATCGCGTCGAACGAAATAAGTGGCTCGAGGATCTCCTTCCAGGAGGTTTGCGTAATGTCACGCAAACTCCGCACGCACGCGCCCAACCCGGACGACTGATCCGCGGGATCGTGGATGAGGCAACGGGCGCGAGAGGCGATTCGCTCCAGCAGGACAAGTTTCAAAGCAGGGACGACCGCGGATACCTCGCGCAGCTCCAGAACCGAATTTTCCTGGAACGCCTGCAGGAACGCCGTCAACGTCGTTTCCTGGAAGCGGTTGGCCGTCAGGTCAAGATAGGTCTGTGCCAGGACCACCACCCTGGGAACGACTTCCTCTTTGCGCCCCCGGGAGTGAGGAAGATGTTTCAATGGCTTGAACTGGGCCGCGATGGTCCGCAATTCGGAGTAAATCACCTGCACGTGGTCCCTGAACCAGCGCAGGTCCGAGGAGTTTGGATTAAGCTCGAAAGCCGCATCGACTTTTGCCAACAAGGGACGAAATGTGATGCGGACTTTACGGGAGCGATTCGCAAATGTGTGCGAGGTACGAATCCCTGGCAGCCAGCCCAGGCGGGAGGCAAACTCCCTTGCTTCGCGGCGCAAGACATCGAGATCGGAAGCCTCCGCGACGCTTTCGCGCTTGCTTTCCTCTTCGGTGACGATTTCGGCGTGCGACTTCAGTCCCATTCCCGTCCCTTGACTAACGATAGCTGGCGGCTTGCAACTCGAACATTTCTGCGTAGCGCCCGCCAAGATGAGTCAACTGTTCGTGGTCTCCGTCTTCGGCGATGCGTCCATTCTCCAGCACGACAATGCGGTCCGCCATGCGCACCGTCGAAAAGCGATGCGAGATGAAGAGCGCCATTTTGCCGGCGGTCAGTTCGGCGAATCGCTGAAAAACTTCGTATTCGCTGCGCGCATCGAGTGCGGCCGTGGGTTCATCGAGAATCAACACTTGAGCTTCGCGCAGATAGGCTCGGGCGAGCGCAACCTTCTGCCACTCACCGCCCGAGAGATCGACCCCGCCTTCGAAACGCCTTCCCAGCATCTGTTCCAATCCGTTCTCGAGTTTGCCGATGACTTCGTCGGCCATGCTCTTCTGGGCAGACTGGCGGAGGAGAGCCAGATTATCGATCTGTTCAATTCGTCCCACCGCGATGTTTTCGCGGGCGGTCATCTCGTACCGCATGAAATCCTGGAAAATGACTCCGATTTCCCGGTACAAATCTTCCAGATCATACTCGCGGAGATCGACGCCATCCAGCAGGACCTGGCCTGCAACTGGATCGTAAAGCCGCGTGAGCAGCTTGACGATGGTGGTTTTGCCCTCGCCGTTTTCTCCGATGAGAGCAACTCGCTCGTGCGGGTGAAGATGAAAATTCAATCCATCCAGAACCAGCCTTGCTGTTCCCGGATAGCGGAAGGCAACATTGCGAAATTCGAATCCCCGCGTGATTGGCCGTGGCGCCGGCAGGGCGTTCGGTTTCGACCGGATGCTCGGCTTCATCTCGAAAAAGGCAATCAGATCGGTGAGGAACAAGGCCTGGTCCGCGATGGACGAAGCAGTGGAGAAAATTTGCTGAATGTTTGAGCTGGCCTGCTGAATAGCGCCCGCGAGGAAGGTCAACGTTCCGATGGTGAGAACGCCAGTGACGGTTCGCCAGATCACAAACGCGTAGGCCGAGTAGTAACCGGCCGTCCCAATCACCGATAAGAACGAACCCGCGGTCAGCCGGCGGCGGGCAAGGGCAACATCTTCATCATAAATCTGGTCGGAGAGCCGGGAGAACCGTTCTGTAAGAAAACTTGCCAGGCCGAACAGTTTCAGCTCTTTAGCCGCCTCCTTGCTGCCGCCCAGCAGTCGCAGGTAATCCAGTTGACGGCGAATGGGAGTCTGCCGGAAGTTCTTCGCGTATCCCAGGAAGGCAAAATGACTCTCCCCGAGGAATGCGGGAACAACACAGCCCACCAGCATCAGGAGAAGCCACGGCGAAAAAAGCATGATGGAGACAGACAAAGTAACCGTCGTGATTGCCTGTTGCACCAGCCGCCCGATCGATTGAATCATGCCCAACCGGTCCGTCGCCTGCACACGGGCCCGTTCCAGGCGATCGTAAAAAACGGGATCCTCGTAGGCAGTCAGGTCCAGCCGGGCGGCCTGTTTCATTACCAGCACACTTACGTGCCGCGTATATCGATCGGCCAGCAGAGCATCGAGAAAATCGATGCCGCGCGTTACCAGGCCGCTAAAGACCGCCAATGAGAATTCCGCGGCAACCAGCCACCAGAGCCGTGTTCCGGGTGCCTGATGAGTAGTGTGGGCGTGCACCAGAATGTCGATGATGAGTTTGGTGATCCAGAGCAGCGCAAGAGGAAGAAGGGACGAGACCAGCCGGAAAGCCAGACCAAGGACCACCACCAAGCGGCCGGAGTCCCAAACGATGCGCAGGACAGCCGGTACGTTCCGAAGCGCGGAGATGCGCTCACGCCATCCGCTCAAGGAATCCTGCTTCTCTACCATGTGGGATCCTAAGGGTTTATGCTCCGGAAGTCCTAATGAAAACCCGAGCGACGCAACCCCGGCTCTGGACCAGGTGGCGCGCTAGATGCTTTGAGTTTAGCCCAATGACTTCGAGGCAACAAGATCCCGTCAGCCAGTCATCGGATGCGGTCGACCCGTCCAAGGTTGGTGCGGCAGCCGGAAACCCCATGAAAAGTCGGCACTTCCGAAGACAGCTGCCATCGGCGCCGGTTCGGGGCTAGTATGCGTTGAACCCCGCGCGTTCCATGCCACGCTGCGCCTCTTCGCTTTTCATGAACGTATTCCAGACGAAGCCGGTACGAAGATTCTCGGCCATGAGCATAGTGATCCCGGTATCGATGCCGATCACGTCGGAGTCGTACCAGTTCGTGAGCGGATTAAATGCATTGACAAGCCCATACTTGCTCCACGCCCTGCCGTAACGGCTGCGCATGTTCTTCAGCACGCGCAAGGTAGCCTGCGGCAGAAACGGCAGCGAACCACCAGGGGCGCTGGGCACTACGGTTCCATCAATTGGGCCGGTGGCCGGCGGCCCTCCCCAGATCACATAGCCATGATCGGAATCCGAAGCCGTTATTCCCCACAAGTCATCGCTGTAGTCCGGAAACTGCTTGTTCAGTTCCAGGCAGAAGAGGCGGTGAACGTCGGTCGCGACGACCGAGTTCTGAAAATAATCGATGCCGAACTTGTCTTTCTTTCGCCGGAAGTCGAACCATGCCTGAGAATATTGATGGACGAACAAAGGAGCGAACGATCCGATGTAGCGCAAGCCGTCGTATTCGAAGGTGAGGCGCTTCCACGCCCCCCATGCTTCTTCTTTGAGAGGGTGGGCCGACGACCCCAGGCCGAGCAGATACATCATCATCAATTCGCTGTAGTAATCCCAACGGTAGGGCAGGAATCCGATTTCCGGGGTCCAGCCGTGCGGCAACAACGAGGTATCTTCCGACAGCCAGCTCCAGTCCACGCGATCCAGGATCAATTGGGCAAGTTCGCTCACGCCCCGATTGCGAAAATGCTCACGGCACATCAGAATTCCACACAATAAAATCGCAGTATCCACCGATGATACTTCTGAATCCCAAACTCTCTCGCCAGTGTTGACGTTGGCAAAGTGATAGAAGAATCCCCGATGGTTGGGTAGCTTTTTCCAAAGAAACCGAAGCGCAACCAGAACGCGTTCCAGGGCTGCCTCGCGGGAAACGAAGCCCCGTCTTTCTCCGATGCAGATTGCGCTCAGTCCGAAGCCGGTCGCGGCTATGCTGGCGACAATGCTTTCATCGGTGACCTGGACGTTGCAGCGGTCCTTCACCATTCCAGTTTTCGGGCTGCCCTGCTCCCAAAAGAACAGGAAGTTGGCATTTTCAAGATCGTTCAAAAATCCATCTTCCTCGGGGGAAAGGGCCACCTTGCCCTGCGCCACTGGCGGAGCCTTGGCCGGGAGTTGAGCGAACTGCAGAGCTGAAAGGAACTTTCCAGCCGGAAGGCAGACTCCGGCGCGCAGGATTTGCCGCATCACCCAGCGGCGTGAAACCAGACTCGGCCGAGCGTTTTTCATCTCTCTGGTTTGAATTTGATCTTAAAACGACGTGCCGAGACAAGAGCGCAAAACCGAACCAGACCGGTAGCTCGGCTGGTTCCCAATCCGAGTGTCGCAAGGGTTCACTCCCAAGCTCCGCGTCGTAGAATACAGAAAGCTCGAGCCTCATGAACCGCGCCCGCAAAATCTCAGTCGGAATCGGTGCCCTTGCGGTTTTCCTGAGTGTCCTGGCTTTGCTCATCATCCGCTGGCACGCGAGGCGGCCCGTGTTGCTCAAGGGCGCCGTCATGGTGCAGAGCTCTGACACGCACAAGGAGCTTCCCATCTCGGATGTCGAAGTCACCGCGGATTTGGCTCAAGGGCCCACGAGATCCGACTCGACCGGCTTTTTTGAATTGAAGCTGCGGCCGTTTATAAGGCGGGGAGAACCTCTGGCACTTCATTTCAGGAAATCTCTCTATCGTCCTCTCGATGTAAAGGACTTTGTTGGCGACAAACTCTACATCGTTTACATGGTTCCGGTTTCGACTGGAGCACCACCTTCAAATCGGCCACTCGTCAAGGTCAGCAATGTGCGCGTCCGCTACTCGATCCAGGCCATGACGGAACTGAATGTGGGAAGCGCGGTAAGGACGTTTCAGGTTGAAAACAAGGGGAATGTTCCCTGCAAAGGTCACCGCCCGTGTTCCCCGGACGGCAAATGGCGGGCAGCCATTGCCTCGGCGTCGCTCAATGCAGGGCCGGGTAATGAGTTCCAGAATGCCAGAGCATCTTGCATAGCGGGGCCGTGCCCGTTTACCAAAATCGAAACCGACCACTTCTCGCAGGGTGGCCAAACGATTACGGTCTCCGCTCGTGACTGGTCGGATACCGCAACCTTTCTTCTAGAGGCCGAGGTTTTTCACCGGATGGTCAGTCAGGTGGTTCACGAGTCTTATCCTGTAATTTTCGGCCAGACATTGAACTTCATATTACCGTCGAACGCCGAAGGAGTGTGCTTTGAAGCGGATATGGATGGACAAACGATCATCTTTCCGATCGGACCGGTGCTCTTTCTCAATTGGGCGACCTGCAATGCCCGGGTGAATCCCGATCAGACCCAAGTCTACCGCTGCGAATTGAAACCCGGTTACCGTTTTAAGTAAGGGTTTATTTCGTCACAAAAAAATGCGCCCGATCGAATGATCTCAAGCACGAGCAGAATGGCGAAGCTTGCTCGCCTCTTGCCCGGCGCGGCGCGCCAGATCCTCTAGAGAAGGGATCGATTCTGGAACCAACAGTTTACGTTCCGGCAGGGAAGCCCCGGTTCGGATGGCATCGTTAAGCATCTCCAACGCCAGGTCAGCATTGGGGCGAATGTAGATTGTCGCGGTCAGAAGGCCAGTGCGCACCCAGGCTTGGCCAGTTTTTGGCATGCCGTCGCATCCGGTCAACGGAACCTGCAGCCAGCGCTGGCGGTCTGCCTCCGGCATTTCGCCAAAGGCTTTTCTGGCTCCGGCAGCCATGCTGTCGTCTTGGGCTCCGACAAGGTCAACGCGCATGCCCTTCGAGGTGCTCAAACGCAACCACGAACTCACGGTACGATAGGCGCTCTCCTCGGTCCAGCTGGCGCGCATGTTTTTTACCTGGATGTTTGCCGGTTTTGTCCGGTTCATTCCTAGGGTTCGTTCTTTCGCCGCTGAACTGTTGGCCGGACCTTCAATGTAGAGAATCGATCCTCCCTTTGGCAGAAGCGCCGCAAACTGTTTTCCCTGAATTTCGCCCACTACCTTGTGGTCGGAGCTGATGCTGAAAATCGGTGAACTGTGGCTCGACCTCAACTGTGAAATGTAGTCGGCGTCGTGGTTCAGCACTACCCATGCGATTCCCGCGGTCGCGGCCGCACGAGCTACTTGGGGGAACGCGGTTCCACCGGCTGGCTCGAAAACGATGGCATCCGGGCGCGAGGCTGCTGACCCCTGGATGAACTCCAATAATTGCTGGCTTTGCGTTACGGGATCGTTGTCCGCGTGAATGATCTTTAAGTCTGCACCCAGACGGCGCGCGGCCTTCTCGGCTGCGGCAGCTTGCTCCTGCTGGTAATCGTTGGTGTCGTTGGTCAGGGATAAAAGAAAGCTTAGTTTTTTCATGACAGGTCCCTATCAAAATCATAGACCCGAACAGCCCGAAACCGCTGGTGACCATGGTAACGCTGGAGTCGTGTCGGTTTGACGCGCGAAGGAGCCTTGCCGCCCATTCCTTGCTGAACAGAACTGTGCATAACGGAACCTCGGATTTCAAAGAAAGCGCTCCGCTACTACCCGAAGATCGGAACCATCACGACTGATAACCAATGCAATACCTTACCTTAAAGCTCCATTGATTTATGGGGGGTGTTCTGCGGTAATCAGAAGATAGGTGAGCAGTTAAGGCATCTCCAATGAACGCACCATTGCTAGAACCGGAGAGCGGTAGCGGCGGAGACAAAAACCGGACCGAACAGGTTTTTGTGCGATCGCAATCGGTCGTCTCGCGGGTCATCGGAGGGGAAACGCTGATCGTTCCTGTGCGGGGAAAGGTCGGTGATCTGGCCTCAATCTACAGCCTCAACCAAGTCGCTTCGTCGATCTGGCGTTCGCTTGAAGTGCCCAAAACGCTCACCGAATTGGCAACTGCGGTGGAGCGGGAGTACCAGGTGGAATGTGAAAGGGCGAGGAAGGATGTGGACCAGTTCCTGAACGACATGCTCTCTGCGGGACTGGCTGAGATGCGATCGGCGGCTGCCATCGTTTACGAGTGAGCCGGCGGCTCGACTGCATCGATGGTGCCACGGTCTCGCTGTGCGCGAAGATTTTCTATTCTGCAAGATGCAGTTCTAAGGGCCAACAAGACCGGTAGGGCATGGACGAACAAAGCTACGGCGAATTCAGTGGCGCATTACAGCAGCGTCAAGTCAGCCAGCGCGTGCCGCTGCAGGTATCGATCGAAGTCACGCGCCGGTGTCCGCTCCAGTGTCTGCATTGCTATAACAACCTTCCCATGGGCGATCTCGAAGCCCGGCGCCGCGAGTTGAGCACTGAGGAGCATTTCCATCTTCTGGACGACCTGGTGGAGATGGGTTGCTTCTGGCTGCTTTACACCGGTGGCGAAATCTTTGCTCGCAAGGACTTCCTCGAAATCTATACCTACGCTAAACGAAAAGGTTTTCTGATCACGTTATTTACCAACGGCACTCTCATTACGGAAAAGATCGCGGACTATCTTGCGGAATGGCCGCCATTTGCCATTGAGATCACCGTCTACGGTCATACCAAAGAGACCTACGAAGCGCTGACTGATATCCCGGGATCCTACGAGAGATGCTTGCGTGGAATTGAGCTGCTTCGATCGAGGAATCTCCCACTGAAGCTGAAAACCGTCGCGACCAGCGTAAATAAGCATGAAGTGACTTGCATGCGGCGCTTCGCGGAAGAGCTTGGAGTTGAGTTCAAATCCGATGGACAAATCAACCCGCGGATCGACTGCTCGCGGAGTCCTCTCGCTGTGCGGCTCACGCCCGAAGAGGTCGTTGCGTTGGACATGGCAGCTCCGAAGGGGATGAGCGAGTATCGCAGGCTGGCACAGCGCGACCTTGAGAATCCCCCCAACCTCGCCGGTAACGAAAGTGTCTACTTCTGCGGCGGCGGAATGAGTTCCTTCTCCGTTAATGCTTACGGAGAGATCGGCATTTGTGTGATCTCGCAACAGGAGACCTTTGGCATTCGTGGGTCGAGCGTAAAGAAGGTTTGGGAAGGGTACTTGCTCGAGCTGCGTACCCGCAAGCGCACTCGAATTACCAAATGCATCCACTGTCGGATTCAGTCTTTGTGTGGCATGTGCCCGGCTAACGGAGAGCTGGAGAATGGGGACCGGGAAAGCCCGGTTGAATTTCTCTGTCAGGTTGCGCATTTGCGCGCCGCGGTTATCGGGGTGGAGGTTCCTGCGCACGGAGATTGCGAGTTTTGTGCGGGAGGGAGCCGGCAGGTGGAGATCCAGGAGTCTGCGCGCCGCATCGCGACCAAAGAAATTGATGTCGAGAGTTGGGCTGGCCCGTCGTCGCTTCTGCCTATCTTGAACAATTCTCACGCGGCGGGCGCGTGTGCGGGATGCGAACATCCTTGAGTAACTTATGAGGAACGAGGGCGCCATGGAAGAGCCAAAACAACAGGACGTCAGGAAGGCATATGAACGGCCGCTGCTGACGGCGATCAGTCTGCGCCCCGAAGAGGCAGTGTTGGGGCATTGCAAGATCTCTGGCACGGGCGGGCCAGTCAGTTCGTCGTGTGCGAGTCTGAACTGTATGACTCTCGGATCGTAGCCAGCAAGAATTGGGGCAGAAATGAGGGATGTTCGTGCACAGCTACCCTGCATCTCCGACGGGAAACCTGGCAGGTTTCATTGGAGCGCCTTTCGGGTGGGAGGTGTGTCTGTACAGTTGGCTGGTCTATCGGAAAAGGACGTTGCGTTGCTTCCCTCGCTGGAGTCTTTTCGCTCAACAGAGCAAACCTGCGACGTCAATGTTCGTGTGGAGTGGGCGGAAGCTCTTCCCGCGATGTCCGGGGGCGAGTTGTTCGATTCGGGTTCCATTTGGCGACTCTACAGAAGGGAGCCCGGATTCCAATTCGATTTCAACGCTCCGGTTCTTGGCGAGAATCCGTACCGGCGATTGCTCGTCGACGAGAAATTTTGCTCGTGCTCTCTGATCCTTAGCCGCGAATATTTGGTTGGCCGCGCAGCAGCTTTGGACTATCCCCTCGACGAATTATTAATTATGCATCGCCTAACGCAGGACCGGGCGATCGAGTTGCACGGCGTCGGTGTCGTGGGGCCGGAGGGAGCGACGAATCTGTTCGTCGGCCACTCCGGAGCAGGTAAGAGCACGACCGCACGGTTGTGGACTTCGGTTCACAACGTAGAGATTCTGAGCGACGACCGCATCATCGTTCGTGAAGACGAGGTGGCCAGAAACTCCACCCAGATGTTCATGTATGGGACGCCGTGGCATGGCGAGGCTGCGTTTGCTTCGCCCGGACGTGCTCCTCTGCAGCGAATCTTTGTTCTGGAACATGGACGCGGCAACCTCGTGACTCGTCTGTCGCCCAGTCAGGCGGTGGTGGAGCTTCTTGCGCGTAGTTTTGTTCCGTTCTACCGGCACGATTATATCGACTCCGCCCTGGCATTCCTGCAGCAGGTGGTCGGTTCTGTCCCCTGCTATCGCTACTCATTCGAGCCGGACCAGCGCGCTGTGGAGAGGATTCTGAACTTCTGTGACTGATCTCTCAACCGCCGACCATCCTCAGTCGAAGCAGTTCGAATCATTCGTGATGGACTGCCTGAAGGCCGGCCTCCGCGTACGTTTTCAGGCCCGCGGAGCCAGCATGTCTCCCGCAATTCGCGACGGCGAGATGGTTTATGTGAAACCCGCACCGACGGCCAGCCTGCGAAAAGGGGACGTGGTTCTGGTGAAGGATGAGAGCGGTTTCCGCCTCCACCGGCTCATCCACACCGATGCAGAACACGACGTTTTCAGTACGCGTGGCGATTGTGGATGGGAGGACGATTCGCCGATCCGCGGCGTGCAGATTCTCGGAGTCGCTGTTGCTAAGGACGTGAGGATCGGCCAAAGAATTGTACGCATAAAATTAAAGGGACTTGGCGGGATTGTTTTGCATTGCGCTGCGCGGACGCAGTCCGTGGCTCTCAATTTCTTGCGTGCGATTCGCTGGCGCCCTTCCCCCCAGCGCGGGAATGCCGAATCGAAGGGCAGCCTAGCCAAGAATGCTTCGGCCCTTCTGGGATTGCTACTGCTGTGCCTGCTTCCACATTTGCACGCGCAGGTCGCTGTCGACTCCAGTTCTTCAAGCTCGACCCACCTTACAGGAAACGGTACCAAGACTCTGACGTTCCCCCATACCACCGCGAACACGGCCAATCGTATTTTGATTGTCGGGGTTTCGATAAACATCACGAACGTTGCGGCCACAACTGTGTCTGGAGTCACTTACAACGGGATCGCGATGAGCCAAGTGGGGGCGCACAACGACGCGGGCAATACACGCCGGGTGGAGTTGTGGTCTTTGCTCAATCCGGCGACCGGCACCAATAACGTGGTGGTCTCCGTGAATATCCCGGCGGCAGCCTCGGTAGGTGTAGTGGCAGGAGCGACCACCTTAACCGGCGTGGACCAGAGCGTTCCGCTGGGCACGTTTGTCTCAGCAGACGGAGCGGCTGGCGGCAATTCGCAAGCGGATGTGTCCAGCGTAGTGAACGGGATGGTTCTTGATACGGTGGCGACGGGGGAAGCTTCGACCGTCACGGTATCCGGTCCGCAAGTGGCGCAGTGGAACCTTAGCGACGGGACTAACGCGAATCGCGATGTGACTGGCGCAGGCAGTTCCCGAACGGGTGCGCCCAGCGTGCCCATTTCCGAAACATTTAGCGCCACCTCCAACTGGTCGTTAGGCGCGATCTCGATCAATCCGTCACAAGCCGACATTGCAGTCAGCACCAGTGTTGCGACCGTTATGCAGGGTCAAAACACGACCTACAACATCTCGGTGGTCAACAATGGAACGTCAGCCGCCAACGGTGTTACTCTCTCTGACTCACTTGCCGCTGGCATGACGCTGGTGTCTGTGACCCCAAGCGCTGGCGTGACGTGCAGTGGTACAGGACCGATTAATTGCACAATCGGCACACTTGCCAGCAGTGGAATGGCAACCGTGGCTGTGGTTGAAACGGCGAGCGCTTCCGGTGCCTACGCCAATACGGCTACGGTCGCCGACTCGGGCACGCCACCCGACCCCAATACCGGCAACAACTCCTACACAGCGGTGGCTACCGTGCAGTCCGCGGCATGCGCAAACGTGTCTCAGGCGACACCCGGAACCAATTTGACTGGAGTGGTGAACACCTACTATCCGGGAACCGCGAGCGTGACTGCAGGAGCTACTTCGATCCCTGTGGGCGCTCCTACGGGGGCGGGAACGGCGATTGCCGCCGGCAATCTTTTGCTGGTGATCCAGATGCAAGATGCCGGGATCAACGTCTCGAACAGCGTGGCATATGGCAATGGCAGCACTGGAGCAGGATTCAATGCCATTAACAGCGCGGGGAATTACGAATTTGTAACGGCCACCGGGGCGGTCAGCGGGGGCTCGGTTCCAATCGCAGGAGCCGGCCCGGGAGGTGGCCTGGTATTCGGATACAACTTCGCGGCTGCCAGCGCCACTAAGGGGCAAAGTACGTATCAGGTGATTCTGGTTCCGCAATACTCCACCGCATCACTGGCTGCTACGGGTTTGACGGCGAGTCCCTGGAATGGATCCACCGGAGGTGTGCTGGCTCTGGATGCGTCGAGCACTCTTTCGCTCAGCGGTGCAACCGTGTCGGTAAACGGACTAGGGTTCCGCGGCGGCGCAGGAATGCAGCTTACCGGTGGAGTTGGCGGGACAAATACAGATTATCTTCACGCCGCTCCCGCGGCTTATACCGGTGCAGCGGAGAACGGAGTGGATGCTCCAAAAGGCGAGGGCGTCGCCGGCACTCCGCTCTGGGTGGAATCTGGAGGAAGCTACTCAAAGACCACCACGAATTATCCCAGCGGTACTGCGGGGGCTGATGGCAGCAATGCACGCGGCGCTCCCGGCAACGCGGGAGGCGGCGGCACTGATGCCGATTCAGCTGCCAACGACCAAAACGCTGGCGGAGGTGGTGGCGCCAACGGGGGAGCGGGCGGGTTCGGCGGCGATTCGTGGAACACGAATCTAAGCACTGGCGGCGAAGGTGGCGCGGTTTTTCCTTCCACAATCAATCGGGTGGCGATGGGAGGTGGCGGCGGAGGAGGCACACGCAACAATTCAGATGGCGACACTCAGGCAAGTTCGGGCGCCGCGGGCGGGGGAATCATTATCATTCGCGCCAACGCCCTGACGGGCACCGCTACCCTGACTGCGAACGGAAGCTCAGCCTACAACGGTACAGCCAACGATGCAGGCGGTGGCGGCGGAGCCGGCGGCACGATTATTGTCCTTTCGGCCAATGGTGGTGAGAGTGGTCTGACCTTGCAAGCTCAGGGCGGCCGCGGCGGAGATGCCTGGGATAGCCAAGCGTACAGTCTCGGCAATCGTCATGGGCCTGGAGGTGGTGGCGGCGGCGGAGCAATTTTTGTTTCCGGTGCGCCCGCTAGCATCAGTGTTACTGGCGGCGCCAATGGAACCACGCTAACCCCTGGAGTTGCCTACGGTGCCACCGGCGGAGCTTCCGGCACCAGCGTGACCAACGCATCTCTGGCTCAAACTTCCGGCACCCAATCCGGAGCGCAATGCACGCCCGACATGACGCTGGGCAAGAGCCATGTCGGAAACTTCACGCGAGGCTCGATCGCCAGTTACATAATCCCGGTTTCAAACGTCAGCGTCTACGGAACGAGTTATGGCATCGTCAATGTCAACGACACGCTTCCCACAGGTTTGACCCCTGCAAGCGCAATCGGAACCGGCTGGGCTTGTTCCATAGCCTCGCAAACGGTGAGTTGTGTGCGTTCCGATGCCCTTGCGGCAGGAAGCAGTTATCCCTCTCTTACCATTAATGCCAGCGTCGCCCAGACCGCTCCTTCGACCGTGACCAACACCGCTCTCGTGAGCGGTGGCGGGGAGATCAATCTTGCAAACGACAGTGCAACCGACGTGGCTACTGTCGTCTCCAGCGCAGACCTGACCGTAAGCAATATCGCATCGCCGAATCCGGTCGCGGCCGGCAACAACATCACCTACACTCAGATCGCCACCAATAACGGCCCGAGCGCTGCTGACAACGTTACGCTGGTAGAAGCAGTTCCAGCCAACACCACACTCGTATCCGTGACCGCGCCGAGTGGCTGGAGTTGCGTCACTCCCGGCTTCGGGGGAACCGGCAACATTGTTTGCAACATCGTCACCCTGAACGGTGGCTCGGCCGCCAGCTTCACCGTGGTTGTAAAGGTGAATGCGGGAGTGGCAAACGGTACGGCGATCAGCGATACGGTGACGGTCAACTCCGCCACCAGCGATCCGAACTCCGCCAACAACAGCGCCACGGCGGTTACCATCGTCGGATCGACCGCCGGAGCCGACCTCTCGGTTACAAATTCCGCTTCGCCCAATCCGGTGCTGGCGGGCAGCAACATTACGTACACGCAGGTAGTCGCCAACACCGGCTCGGCCGCCGCCACAACGGCGACCTTCAGTGAAGCAACCCCTGCCAACACAACCTTCGTTTCCGTCAGCGCGGCGGCTGGCTGGACCTGCACATCGCCACCAGTGAGTTGCACCAACCCCAGCGTGGCGGCCGGATCCTCGGGGACATTCACGGCCGTCTACAAGGTTGGAGCGGGAACGGCCAGCGGAACCGTCATCACGAATACGGCGACGGTGAACGCGAGTAATGACGCTTTCAGCGGGGACAACACCGCAACCGCCAAAGTCGTAGTGGCCACCGCCGGCCAGGCAGATCTCGCGCTAAGCACCGCCGCCACTCCGCCGACCGTTATCGCCGGGAATAACATTACCTACACCCAGACAGTCTCGAACAATGGACCGGCCGCGGCTTCAAACGTGAGCTTCTCAGAGGCAATTCCCGCCAATACAACTTTCGTTTCTGTCTCGGCGCCGGCCGGCTGGACCTGTACCGTGACTGCTTCCGTCACCTGCACCGACCCAACGCTGGCCGCCTCTGCCTCGGCAGACATCATTGTTGTGGTGAACGTCGCCCCAACTATTTCCGTGGCGACGATCACGGCAAACTCGTCGGTCTCCGCAACCACCACCGACCCTACCTCCGCCAACAACAGCACAACCGTGGTCACCAATCTGCGGGATGTCTGTGACCTGACCGTCACCAATAGCGGAACGCCCAGCCCAGTCGCTGCCGGTGGAACCATCACCTACACACAAAAGGTCACCAACGGCGGCCCCAGCAGCTGCAGCACAGCCAAGCTCATCGAGGCGACGCCGGCTAACACCACGTTTGTCTCAGTTTCTGCGGTAACCACCGGTGGGGGAACCTGGACTTGCCCAAATACAGCTCCGGTGACATGCACCAACCCCAGCGTTACTCCGGGTTCGACCGGAACGATTACGGCTGTGTACAAGGTTGCTGCGGGAGCGGCCGCGGGGACGATCATTACCGACACGGCTACGGCGAGCTCCGCTACGCACGATTCGAACCCCAACGACAACTCCGCCACAGTTGCGATTGCCGTTGCCGGGGCAACGCAGGCCGATCTCAGTGTTACGAATTCGGGCAGCCCCAATCCAGTAACGGCTGGCAATAACATCACCTATCTGCAAACCGTCACCAATGGCGGACCGGCTTCTGCCAGCAACCTCACGCTGAATGAGACGCTGCCTGCCAACACGACGGTCGTGTCGTTGACGGGACCAGCAGGGTGGACATGCGTCCTCGGGGTGCCATCGTGTTCTGCCACCACGCTTGCTGCCAACGCTACCGCGACTTTCACGTATGTAATAAAGGTAAGCACGAGTGTTGCTTCGGGTTCCACCATCACCCAAACCGCGTCTGTGGGGGCAACCACCAGCGATCCGAACAGCGCCAACAATAGTGCTTCTGCCAGCGTACAGGTTGGAAACTCGGCCGATCTGTCCCTTACAAACTCCGCCAACCCGGTTCCTGTGCTGGCCAATAACAACATTACCTACACGCAGGTTGTCGCAAACGCAGGGCCCAGCGCTGCAACCGGAGTCACGCTGACTGAAAGCACTCCCGCCAATACAACCGCCCAGTCACTGAGCGGTCCAGCAGGATGGACCTGCAGCCTCGGAACCTTGACTTGCACCGATCCAAGCCTGGGAGCTGTGACAAATGCGACCATCACCTTTGTGGTGAAAGTGAATGCCGGAACTGCTGCCGGCACCGCCATCAACGACATTGCCAGCGTAAGCTCTTCTGTCTCCGATCCCAATTCGGCCAACAATAGTGCAACCGCCAGCGATGTTGTGGCCACAGTGACGCAGGCCGATCTGGTTACCAGCAATACGGCTTCGCCCACTTCGGTTGCGGCGGGCAGCAACGTAACTTATACGCAGATTGTCACCAACAAAGGTCCCGCGGCAGCGACCTCGGTCACCCTTACGCAAGCCACTCCACCGAACACAGACTTTCAGTCGATCACACCACCAGCAGGCTGGACCTGCGGAACCAAACCTGCAGTTGGCGGCACCGGAACGATTACCTGCACCGACGCCAGCAGCCTGGCCCTGAACGCCACCGCCACGTTTACCCTGGTCTTACAGGTCAACGCGGGCACGCCTGCTGGCACCTTTATTGGAGAGCCGGCAACCTCAAATGCCAGCAACATCGTTCCAAACCTGACCTCGAATACAGGCACCGCTACGGTAGTTGTCGCCAACGCCAACAGCGCAGATATGTCGGTCTCCAAAACCGCCGCGCCCAGCCCCACCGTTCCCGACGGTGACACACTTACCTATACGTTAATTGTGACCAATATCAGCGGAGGCGCCAGCGCGACCAATGTTACCGTTACAGACCCGCTGCCGGCGGCAGTGACGTACCTCTCTTCTTCCGCTACGCAAGGGACATGTTCGCAAGCCGGCGGGACAGTGACCTGTCTTCTGGGAACGATGAATAGCGGCGCCACCGCTACGGTTACCATCATTACGCTTGCCGGCGCGCCAGGCATGGCGTCGAACACAGCCTCAGTGAGCGCCGATCAGACGGACCCAAATCCGGCCAACAACTCGTCGTCGCAGACGGAAACCATTACTGCGCCAACAAGAATTCACTTGCTCTCGTTTGTTGCTCAATCCCGCCAGCTGGTAAATGGCAGCGCGGTTGTAGTTCTCTTCTGGAAGACTGGTGGAGAGGCGCAGAATCTGGGATTCAATGTCTACCGCGAGCAGAATGGCGTGCCCGCCCGTCTGAATCCGTCCTTGATTGCGGGTTCAGCGCTGCTGATGCGGGGTGCGCTGCCAAAACATGCGGGCAAGACCTACGCGTGGATTGATACTTCCTCGAACGGAGTGGGCGGCTCCTACTGGCTTGAAGATGTGGACGTCAACGGGACTCGCACCATGCACGGTCCCGTCTCCCCCAGCAGCCTCACTGCCGCGCAAGGGGCCTTCGATTCCACGCCAGCCTCTACCTTGATGCTCGACCAGTTGAATCGTGCAACGCCCGGAAACTCCGGCGAGCAGAGCCGTCCGTTGGAGTACGTTCCTCAAAATCTCGAGCCAACCGCAACCCAAGGGCTCAAGCAATTCGACTTGGCAGCTGCTCCTGCTATAAAAATCATGATTAAGCACGAGGGCTGGTATCAGGTCTCGCAGTCAGACCTCGTCAAGGCCGGGCTGAATCCGGATGTCGACCCTGCGTTTCTCCATCTCTACGCCGAGGCAGTCGAGCAACCGATGGAAATCAGCGGCGCCTCGGCCGGCCCGGGAGGATTCGGGCCGCAGGCAGCGATCGGTTTTTACGGCACGGGCATCGATACTCCCTATTCCGGGACGAGGGTCTATTGGCTGGTGGCCGAAGACACTCCGGGTGCACGAATCCAGCAACTTCAGCCATCCTCAGGATCGAACCAGCCGCCTGCCGATTTCCACTTTGCCATCGATTGGAAGCCGCGAACGACCTACTTTGCTGCATTGATCACACGCAGTGGCAACAACTTCTTCGGACCGCTGGTTTCCACCACGCCAGTCGAGCAGGTGATGCAAGTCCCACACCTAGACAAAGCATCAACCGACCCGGCCAAGCTGGAAATCATTCTCCAAGGGGTGATCGTCGGAGTACCCCATGATGTCACCGTTGCGTTGAACGGCACCACGGTCGGAGAAGTAACGTTCACGGGACAGGACCGGGGGCGTCTGATCGTGTCTCTGCCGCCCGGTGTGTTGCTTGACGGTGCCAACACTCTTGCTCTCGCCGCCCAGGGCGGCCAATACGACACCAGCCTGGTGGACGAGGTGCGAATTGTTTATCCGCACCGTTATGTCGCAGATTCCGACGAATTGAGATTTACGGCGCGCGGGGGTGACGAAATAAAGATCGCCGGATTCGACAACTCGCCCGCAACTCTGCTTGATGTCACCAATCCCGATCAGCCCGTAGAACTCGCGCCACAAGTCTCGTCCAGCAATGGTAAGTATTCACTCGAGGTTCAGGTGCCTTGGACGACGACCAACACGGCCAACCCTACCCAGCATCGACTACTAGCGCTTGCCGGTGACCGCATCGCAAAGGTGGTGGCTATCCGCTCCAATCATCCCTCGCACTGGCACAGCCCGCAGGCGGGCGGCGAGGTGGTGATGGTCACCCAGGAGGAATTCGCCGGCTCGCTACCGCCCCTGGTGCAGGCGCATCAGGCGCAAGGGCAATCCTCGGTCGTGGTTCCGGTAAGCGATCTCTACGATGAGTTCACCTTCGGCGAGCACAGTCCCTACGCGATCCGCGACTTCCTGCAGGCCGCAACCAAGGCGTGGCATACCGCGCCGAAGTATCTGCTGCTCAATGGTCGCGCCTCGGTGGATCCACGGAACTATCTTGGCTTCGGCCACCTTGATTTTGTGCCCACCAAGATCATTCCCACAACGAATCTGATGACGGCTTCAGACGACTGGTTCTCCGATTTCAATGACAGCGGCATGCCGACCATAGCCACGGGCCGTTTACCGGTGGCCACGGAGGATGAAGCCGCGGCTGTGGTTAACAAGATCGCGGCCTACGAGAGCCACTCCACGGACGGACCCTGGACCCAGAATGCCTTGATGGTGGCCGACCAGAACGATACGCAGAGCTTCAGCCAGGACAGCCAGACGATCCAGGCGGATCTGCCCTCGACACTGCAAGTCAGCGACGTTTTCGCGAGCACCACGAGCGTTGATCAGGCACGGCAGGATATTGTAGCGGCTATCAACTCCGGGCAGCTGCTGGTCAACTACCTGGGTCACGGTTCGGAAGAGCAGTGGTCCGGCGAAGATCTGTTCGACAACACAACCGTGGCATCACTCACCAATAGTTCGCAGCTGCCAGTGTTTCTCATCCTGAATTGCCTGAATGGATTTTTCCAGGATGTCTACGAGCAGCCGCTGGCCGTCACCTTGGAACTTGCACCTCAGGGCGGCGCGGCAGCGGTGCTGGCCTCGAGCGGGCTGAGCCAGGCTCAGCCCCAGGTCATGTTGGATAAGCTCGTCGTACAGAACGCCTTCAGCGGCGCGCATCTTTCTCTCGGCGGCGCCATCCTGCAGGCAAAATCGCAGCTTTCTGATGCGACCGTCCGCGAAACCTATGTCCTCTTCGGCGACCCGGCCATGACAATGAAAGTACCTTCCTCCGGCAGCACCGCGAACAAAGGCGCCCGCTAGGAAAATTTAGCAGCGCATCGTCAGGCCTGCGCGACAGGCATTGAAACGGACAGCACGGCGGCGCGGCGCAGCGGCTCGGCAATTGCCTTCATGACTCTTTCGAAGCCGGCAAAATCCAGAGATTGGGCGCCATCGGAAAGCGCCCGCTCGGGGCAGGGATGTACTTCGATGATCAGTCCATCGGCTCCCACCGCTACCGCGGCCCGTGAGACTGCCGCGATCAGGCTTTGCTTGCCTGTGCCGTGCGACGGATCGGCGATGACTGGCAGATGGGAAAGATCGCGCGCCAGCGCCACCGCAGCCAGATCGAAAGTGTTGCGCATCTCCGTCTCGAAGGTCTTGATGCCGCGTTCGCAAAGCACAACCTGATCGTTCCCACCAGAGAGCAGGTACTCCGCCGCCAGCAGCCACTCTTTCACAGTTGCGGAAGGGCCGCGCTTCAGCAGGATGGGTTTCTTCACGGTCGCCAGGCGGCGCAACAGCGCGAAGTTCTGCATGTTGCGTGCTCCCACCTGCAACATGTCCGCGTGCTCGCAAATGATATCCACGTCCTCCGTGCTCATGACTTCTGTCACTACCGGCAGACCGATCTGCTCGCGCGCTTCCCGCAAAATCTGCAGCGCCTCCAAACCGAGACCCTGAAAATCGTAAGGCGAAGTTCTCGGCTTGTATGCTCCCCCGCGAAGCATGGTGGCGCCGGCGCGCTTTACCGCCTTGGCGGTATCGACCAACTGATCCCGGGATTCGACCGAGCATGGCCCCGCGATAACCACCACCTCTGCCCCGCCAATTCGAACGCCGCCAACGTCCACCACCGATCGTTCCGGCCGTACTTGCCGGCTGACCAGTTTGAAAGGCTGGGCGATGGCAACAACAGTGTCGACCCCGGGCGCCACCTGCAGCGCTTCAATTTCGTGCCGGCGTCCGCTGCCGACGGCGGCAATGATGGTGCGTTCCACGCCGCGCGTTACGTGAGGCTGGTATCCCGCCTCGCGCACGCGTTCGATGATGTGCTCGATTTCCTGTTCGCTGGCTTTCTCCGACATGTTGACAATCATCTGGCCCCCAAAGAACGTGCTTCACCGATTTATCTAGAAAAACAAAAAGCCGCGAATCGCATCGCGGCTTAGACTGAAACCCGGCGGCACTTAAAAGATCATAAGTAACTCGATCTTCCGCCACAGTTCGTCGCAGCCGCTATTCCAATAAACCAACAATAGCGGAACCTACCCGTGGTGGTTTTAAATCGCGTCATCACGACATCTTTACCTGCTGGAATCGAGCTATGCAAACCTGTTTGTCCGGTTACTGCAAAGAGCTTGCTGTGTTTGAAAAGACATTGTTGGCGTTGGACCCGATCAGCCGAATGGTTCCTACCACCAACACCAGAATGACCGCCAGCATGACGGCGTATTCCGCGATATCCTGTCCCGCATCGTCGGTCCAAACTCTGCGAATGACCTCGGACATGTTGCCCTCCAACCGATGTCCGTCCCTGCGCGCGAAGAACTGCAATCGGTTCACCCATGATGCAGTACGCCGGACCGCTTGTCAATCCTAGGATTTTTGGCGTCAGCTTGTTCTATTGGGTACCGGAGGCGGCATTGATTACTGTAGGGGGGATCGGAGCTGGAGGCTGTGTGCTCTGCTGAACCAGTTCCTGCGCGGATTGCTGAGCGTAGCTCAGCACATGACCTGGGAGCACCCCTAGATAGATTGTCGCGAAGAAGCTGGCGGCCAACGCGAAACCCAGCCCTACCGGAATCGGTTTGACCGGCGCTTGCTTTTGCGGCTCGCGCATGTACATAACCACGATGATGCGCAGGTAGTAATAAGCCCCTATCGCGCTGTTGAGAACGCCCACCATCGTCAGCCACACCAGGTTCGCTTTCAGGGCTGCGCTGAACACGTAGAACTTGGCGAAAAACCCGCCGGTCACAGGGATGCCGATGAGAGAGAGCAGAAAAATTGTGAAAGTTGCGGCCAGCAATGGGGAACTGCGGCCCAAACCTTCATAGTCTTTCAGGGTCACATAGCGTTCGCCGGCATTGGCAAAGTGGCTCACAACCGCGAATGCCCCGACGTTCATGGCGGCATAAGCTGCCACATAGAACATCGCCGCCGAAGGTCCCAGGTCGGGCGCGGCGGCAAAAGCCACCAGCAGATACCCGGCGTGGGCGATTGAAGAATAGGCCAGCAGCCGTTTGACATTATCCTGTACCAGGGCCCCGATGTTGCCCAACGTCATCGAGAGGGCCGCAGCTACCCAGATCAGCCAGAACCGCCCCGGGGCATTGATCGCGAATACTATACGCAGCAGCACGGCGAAGGCCGCGGCTTTCGGCGCGGTCGACATCAACCCGACAATCGGTGCCGGCGCTCCTTCATAAACATCCGGCGTCCAGATGTGAAAAGGGGCCGCGGCCACTTTGAATCCCAGGCCTACAAACATCAGGGCTACGGCAACGTAGACAAGCAAGACGGCAGGAGAGGCCTGCAGTTTCTGGCTGATTTCCGTAATGTTGGTGGAGCCGGTAGCGCCGAACATCAGCGCAACCCCATAGAGAAAAAACGCGGTGGCAAACGATCCCAGCAGAAAATATTTCAGCGACGCTTCGCTGCTGGAAGCCTCGTTGCGCCGGAAGCCAACCAGAATGTACGTGGAGATCGAAGAAATTTCCAGCGCAATGAAGATCAGGACCAACTCAATCGCCGATGACATCAGCGCCGTGCCCACGGTGCCGAAGAGGATCAGTGCGTAATACTCCCCAGCTCGAATCCCCTGTACTGCCATGTATTCGAACGACGCAAGAATCACGACCCCGGCAATGGCGATAACCAAAACGTGAAAAAAAACGCTGAACCCATCGACTTGCACCGTATTCCAAAATGCCAGGCCGGGAGATTGTGCCATGGCCCAGGTTGCGCCGATTCCGGCAAACGTCCCCGCCAGCGCGATCAAACCCAGAACTCGCTCGCTGTTTCTCTCGTCAAGCAGAGCATCAACCAGCATCACCAAGATGCCGAAGAGAGAAAGAACAATCTCAGGCAGGATGCGAACGTAATCGGTGACCTGTGGCAAGTTCGATGCGAATGCCATCAGCCCTGTCATCGCAGCACCATCCGGCTCGCCATTTGCGCAAATGGCGCCAAAGCGGCCTGTGTAGCCGGGCCAATTGCGTTAAGCCACAGATTCGGCGCCACGCCCATCACAAGCGCGGTCAGCGCGCAAGGCCAGACCGCCGCCTTCTCGAAGCCCAGCAGATCGGCGAAAGAATTATTCACCGGATGCGTGACTTTGCCGTAGAACACGCGCTGGTACATCCACAGCAAATAAGCCGCACTCCAGATCACGCCCGTAGCTGCGAGAATGCCAAAGACCGGCCTGGCCTGAAAGGTTCCGCTCAAGACAAGAAATTCGCCCACAAACCCGTTGAGCATGGGCAATCCCACCGAAGCCAGCACGATAAACAAAAACGAAGCGGCATAGACCGGCACTGGCGAAGCCAACCCGCCAAATTCGCTGATCTCGTAGGTGTGACGCCGTTCATGCAGAATGCCTGCCAGCATGAAGAGAGCCCCGGTGGAAACCCCGTGCGCCAGCATTACGAACATGGCGCCGTTCAGTCCGGCCTGCGTGAAGCTGAAGATCCCCAACACCACGAATCCCAGATGGCTGACCGAGGAATAGGCGATCAGTTTCTTCATGTTGGGCTGCACCATCGCCACCAGCGCGCCATAAATAATTCCAATCAACGCCAGGATCATGATCCACCATGCGTTGGCCCGCGCTTGCTCGGGAAACAGTCCCAGGTTGAAGCGGAGCATGCCGTAGGTGCCCATCTTCAGCAGCACTCCGGCCAGCAGAACTGATCCTGCGGTCGGCGCCTCGACGTGTGCGTCGGGCAGCCACGTGTGGAAGGGGAAAAGCGGAACCTTGACGGCAAAAGCCAGGAAAAAGCCAAGGAACAACCATTTCGCGGCCGCGGGAAAACTGGGCACCGAGCCGCTCATGATCCGATCACGAATCACGACAAAATCGAAACTCCCGGTGTGCGCGTAAAGCCACAAGATCGCCGCCAGCATGAACACTGAGGCGATCATGGTGTACATGAAAAACTTCACCGCGGCATAAACCTTGCGCTCGTGCCCAAACATGCCGATGAGCAGTGCCATCGGAATTAGAGTTGCTTCCCAGAAAAAGTAAAAGAGAAACAGATCGAGTGAAGTGAAGACCCCGATCAGCGCCGTCTCCAGGATGAGGAGGATAATGAAAAACTCCTTCACACGTCCATGGATCGATTTCCAGGAAATCAGCACGCACAGCGGAGTAAGGAATGTGGTCAGAACGATCAGCCACAGCGAAATGCCGTCGATCCCCATGTGGTAGTGAATGTTGGGGCTGGCAATCCACTGCCGGTCGATCTCGTAATGAAAGGTGGCCTGCTCGCGATGAAAATAAACTGGCAAGTGCAGCGATAAGACGAACGTCAGCAGCGAAACACCCAGCGAAAACCAGCGAATATCGCGGTCGCGGCGGGGCAGCAGCACCAGGAGCAGAGCGCCGGCCAGGGGCACAAATGTCACAAGAGTAAGAATGACCGGGCTGAGGCTGTCGGGATTCATCGCACCCCCATCCAGATCATGTAGGCAATGACCACGGCCGAGCCGGCTGTGATCCATCCCGCGTAAGAGCGCAGATTCCCCGACTGCATGTGCCGCACTTCATCGGAAGCCTGTCGCGCGCCATCGGCACTGTCGTTCACCGCCGCATCGATGATCTTCCGGTCCACGTCCTGCCACAGAATGCGGGTTGAAGCCTCGATCAGAGGGTTGACGAAGAGCGCCGCGTAGAGTTCATCGATGTAGTACTTGTGCACGAGCACCCGGTAGAGCCCGGAGAAGGAATCGGCAATCTTTTGCGGCAATTGCGGCTTGCTGTGATAGAGAAGATACGCCAGATAAAAACCCAGGGCCGCTGCGGTCACCGAAATCAGCATCAGGTACAACTCCAGGTGGCCTGCCGGTTCAGCCGCGCCCGGCGCAGATTCCGTCACTCTCATTCCTGTCTGGAACACCGGCGCCAGGAATCTATCGAAGTGATTTCCAATCCCGACCCATCCACCGACAAACGACAGCACCGCCAGAATCGCCAGTGGCACCACCATCACCATCGGGCTTTCGTGGGGCAGGCCGTGTCCCTCGTGGCCATGAGCGTCGCCGTGGTGCGCCGCGCTATGACCGCCGGCTCCGCCTCGATAGTCTCCCATAAACGTAAGAAACCACCAGCGGAACATATAGAAGGACGTAATAAACGCCGTGATCACCCCAATCAGCCAGATCACCCAACTGCCGTGCACGCTCGAGAAGGTTTTCCACAGAATCTCGTCCTTACTGAAAAAGCCGGCGAAAGGGGGAAATCCCGAGATGGCAAGCGTGGCTACCGTCACAGTCAGAAAAGTCCAGGGCGCATAAAGCCGCAGACCGCCCATCTTGCGCATGTCCTGTTCTCCGCCGCAGGCATGGATCACCGATCCTGCGCCGAGGAAGAGCAGACCCTTGAAGAACGCATGCGTCATCAGGTGGAAGATGCCTGCCGAGAACGCGCCCACACCGCACGCCATGAACATGTAGCCGAGCTGGGAAATGGTCGAATAGGCGAGAACTTTCTTGATATCGGTCTGCGCAACACCAATGGTCGCCGCAAAAAACGCGGTCAGAGTCCCGATGATCGCCACCACCGCCAGCGCATTGGGAGAGGCCTGAAAAATCACATGCGACCGCGAAACCATGTAGACGCCCGCCGTCACCATGGTCGCGGCGTGGATCAGCGCCGAAACCGGGGTGGGGCCCTCCATCGCATCCGGCAGCCACACATAAAGCGGAATCTGAGCCGACTTGCCGCAAGCTCCCACCATCAGCAAAACTCCGATGGCCGTCAGCAGACTGTCGGTTGCAGCCCCGGGCGGCAGCTGCGGCACCGAGGTAAATACCTGATCAAAATTCAGCGAGCCAAAGTGCTTGATCAGCAAGAACAGCGCGATTAGGAAACCGAAGTCCCCAATCCGGTTGACGATAAAGGCCTTCTTGCCGGCGGATGCCGCCGAATCCCGGGTGAACCAGAAACCGATCAGCAGATACGAAGCCAGCCCCACGCCCTCCCAGCCGATGAACATCAGCAAATAGTTGTTGGCCAGCACCAGCGTCAGCATGAAGAACATGAACAGGTTCAGGTAGCTGAAGTAGCGGTAGTAGCCGGGATCATCCGCCATGTAGCCGACCGAGTAAATGTGAATCAGGAAACCGACGCCGGTCACCACCAGCAGCATGGTCAGCGAGAGCTGATCGAGGTAAAAGGCAAAGTCGGCGCTGAAGCCTCCTGAGCGAATCCACTGCGCCAGAAATTCCTCGTGGGGCAAGGGCAGGGAAGAGAAGCGGTAGGCGACCCACAGCGCCAAGGCAAATGAAGCGCCACAGAAAAACAGCGCCACCGTGGTCACGGCCTGGCGCGAAGACTTCTTGCCGAAAAAACCGTTAATGGCTGCGCCCGCCAGGGGCAGCACCGGAATCAGCCACAGATTGAGATTCCCCGTCATAGTTTGAGCAGGTTCACGCGATCGACGTTCAGCGTTTCCCGGGTTCGATACACGGAAATAATGATCGCCAGCCCCACCGTGGCTTCCGCCGCTGCCACCACCATCACGAAAAAGACGAAGATCTGACCGGACAACGTATGCCAATGCGCCGCGAACGCCACAAACGAAAGGTTCACGCCGTTGAGCATCAGCTCAATCGACATGAAAATGGTGATGATGTTTCGTTTAATGAGAAAACCTGCAACGCCGCAGGCAAACAGAAATCCGCCGAGCAGCAAGTAATAAGACAGCGGGAGGTAGGAGGGCACCATCAGTCCACCCTCTCCGGCGGCGCAGATTCCGGCGGCTTGCTGGCCAGCACCACGGCGCCCATGATGGCAATCAGAATCAGTATCGAAGTTACTTCAAAGGGCAACAAAAAATCGTGAAACAAGAGCTGTGCGATTGCCCGGGGAGGTCCGGGCATGGCGCCGATGGGCACGGTTTCTCCAGCTGAATTCCGCAGCACGACCCATGCCAGCAAAAGGCCGCCCGTAAGCATTCCCGGCACGCCGAGCAAGATGGCAACCTTGCTGCCCCTGGTGTGCTCCTCTACGCCGGCGTTAAGCAGCATGATGACGAACACAAACAGCACCATAATCGCGCCGGCGTAGACAATTACCTGCACGGCCGCCACGAACTCGGCGCCCAGCAGCAGATATTCCCCTGCCAGCGCCGCCATTACTGCGATCAGCGAGAGGGCACTGTTAATGGGGTGGGTCTGCGCCAGAAGGTTGATCGCGCCAGCGACGCAAACCGCTCCGAATATCAGAAACAGGATCAGATGCATGGAGATCTGTCAGTTCTCAGTTGTTTGTTGCCGGCGAAAGCGAAACAATGGCTAGCTTCCGCGTCAGTGGCTGCGTGTCTGTTTACGAGAAGCTGCTTTTCCCTACCACGCCACGGCGATCGCTGTAGCCACAAGATTGGCAATTGCCAGCGGCAACAGGAACTTCCAGCCGAAGCTCATCAGTTGGTCATAACGGAAGCGCGGCAAAGTTCCGCGCACCCATATGTAAAGAAAAAGAAAACAGAAAACCTTGGCCCCAAACCAGAATAGCGGCAACAGCGCCTGCAAAATCGACGGACCAAACAGAGGCCCGCTCCATCCGCCAAAGAAGAGCAACGTCGCCAGGCACGCCACCGTGATCATGTTGGCGTATTCCGCCATGAAGAACATGGCAAACTTCATAGCGCTGTATTCGGTGTGGTAGCCGGCAACCAACTCCGTCTCGGCCTCCGGCAGATCAAACGGAACGCGATTGGTCTCCGCATAGGCTGCAATCAGATAAATAAAGAAGCCAACAAACTGTCCGTGGAAGATATTCCAGCGGGGAATGAAGGCCCAGAAATGGCCGCTCTGGGCTTCTACGATCTGGCGCAGGCTGAAACTCCCCGACTGAATCAACACACCGATCAGCGAAAGGCCCAGCGCAATCTCATAACTCACCATCTGTGCGCTGGCTCGCAGGCCGCCCAGCAGGGAATATTTGTTGTTCGAAGACCACCCCGCCAGGGCCACTCCATAAACGCCCAGCGACGTAACCCCAAGGATCAGCAACAGCCCGATGTTCACATCGGTGATCTGGAAAGGAATGTTTATCCCGTCGATCGTGATCGAGTTGCCGAACGGAATCACCGAAATTGAGGTGAGAGCAAAGATCAACGCCATCATCGGCGCCGCCAGAAAAAGCGGCTTGTAGACGTGCGGAGGCGTCAGGTCTTCCTTGAAAAGAAACTTGAGACCGTCGGCTGCCGGTTGCAGCAGCCCGAAGGGCCCCACGCGCGTGGGGCCCCAGCGATTCTGCATGTGGCCCACGACTTTGCGCTCCAGCCACACGGTGTAGGCGACCGCGGTCAGCAGCACGATTAGCACCACCACTGACTTGACTACTGATATCACCACGAATGTGAGACCCACCGGCAATGTTTCGTCCTCGTGAAACGATTCCTACGGCTGGAATATTAGTCGGCTGCCACTTCGGCCGTTTGCTGTTGATGACTCTCGATGACCGACTGCAACGCTCGTGAATAACGGCCCAGGGTTCCGGAACTGAACAGATTATCGTTGCTGGGCTCGATGGAGTCTGCTTTGTGCGCCACACCCGGCCCAACCCCCGCAAAAGACGTATGCTGGCTGTTGCCCGCGATCAGATTCATGCGCGAGACGTCATAACCCGGCACCAGTCGCTGGATTTCATCCAGGATGGCTACCGGATCAAACGGGCTGAGTTTCGGTTCCAAACCTTGCATCTCGAGCCACACTGCGTGGCGGTCGGCTTCGCCCGATTGCGCGCCGCGTGACTGGCCCATATCGGCGCGCGTGCCGCCGCCAAAAGGAACCAACTGGTGAACGTCAAATCCCATCGCGTCGGCGATGCGCACCGTCATTTCGAAATCCGCTTTCGTTCCGCTCACCTCCCCAGCCTTCTTAACCAGTTGCAGATCGCCGCAGGTGTTGGTGACGGTTCCTGATTTTTCGTACAAATTGGCCGCGGGCAGAACCACGTCTGCCATCACCGCAGTCTCGGTGAGGAACATGTCCTGTACCACCACAAAACTTTTGGAGCAGGCGAAGGGATCGATATTCAACCGGCCAACCGGATTCGATCCCACCACATAGAAAGCCTTGAGCTTGCCCGCTTTGGCTGCCTCAATCATGCCGGGCAGATCGAGGCCTGGAGTCTGCGGAATTGTTCCCCACTCGCGATGGAATTCACTGTTGCCCGCGACCGGGTGATAACCGGGAAGCAGATCGGGATACAGCCCCATATCGGCTGCTCCGCGAGAATTTGCGTAGTCGCCCAGGCAAACAAATTTTGCCCCCGAGATCGATGGACCGAACTTCACCAGGGTTGCGATATCGTTTCCCCGAATCTCCGAGCCGAAAACGATGACCAAATCTTTTTCGTCGCGCAGCTTGTCACGCAATTCGCCGGGCGAAGTCTGCCCTTGTCCGCCGGCGTCACCCGTCGCCTTCAGTGCATCCAGCGCCGAGTCATCCCCAGCCAGATAAGCCGCAAATTTGGCTTCCGCCCGCACAGGGATCTGCACGAACCCAGTCGCCTGCCGCTGCAATTTGATCGGTTGGGAATTGACCACGTATAAGCGCGCACGATGGAGCCGGACGTTGTTGCGAATCTGATAGGCCAGGAAAGGATGTTGCTCGGTGGGATCATTGCCGATCAGCAGAATCGCGGGAGCTGTGAAAATGTCCGCCATGCTCGCCGTAGTCTGACCTTTCCCCCGCAATGCGGCAGCCAGAGCCGGAAAGTCAGCGGTGCGGTGATGATCCACATTGTTGGTTTTCAAAACCACACGCGCGAACTTGGATAGCAGGTAAGCTTCCTCGTTCGTGGTGCGCGTCGAACCGATGACCCCGATCGCCTCCCCGCCCTCTCTGCCGCGAATCTCTGCAAATCTCTTTCCGACCAGTTCAAACGCTTCTTCCCACGTCGACGGAGCCAGCTTTCCGTTCTTGCGGATCAGCGGCTGCTCCAGCCGTTGTTCATGGTTGGCGAAGTCGAAGGCGTAGCGTCCTTTGATGCAGAGAAAATCGCCGTTCGTGCCGCTCTTGTCGCGGTTGTCGCCACGTACAATCTCCATCCCGGTGTCCGAGCGCCGCACGCCCAGTGTGGTTTTGCAGCCGTCGCCGCAGTGAGTGCAAATCGTGCCTACGTGTTTCATCTCCCACGGCCGCGTCTTATAGCGATACGCTCCCGAGGTCAGCGCACCCACGGGGCAGATGTCGATGCACATGCCGCACTCTTCGCACTCAAGATGATCTCCCTTGTTGGGTGCGATGATCGAACTGACGCCTCGGTTCTGCACGCCCAGCGCCCAGACGTCCATGGCCTCGCCGCACACCCGCACGCAGCGGTAGCATAGAATGCAGCGCGGACGGTCGAAGAATACGACCGGCGACCATTGCTGTTCGTCGCGATGATTCTTGGCCTCCATGAACTTGGACTCGGCTGCGCCGTAGGAAAATGTCATATCCTGCAGTTCGCACTCTCCGCCCGCGTCGCACACCGGACAATCCAGGGGATGATTGCCTAGCAACAGCTCGACCATGCCCTTCCGCGCCTGCTGAACCTCCGGGCTATCGGTGGTGACGATCATGCCTTCGCCGATCACCGTGGTGCACGCCGTCTGCAGCTTGGGCATTTTTTCAATCTTCACCAGGCACATGCGGCAAGCCCCCTGCAATGAAAGGTTGGGGTAGTAGCAAAACGAAGGCACTTCGATGCCCACGTTTTTGCAGGCTTCAATCAGCAGCGTCCCCGCAGGAGCTGTGACCTTCTTGCCGTCGACTGTGAGAGTTACATCAGCCATAAGTAGCGCCGGCGTTCCGCCGGCTATCGCAATCTTCTTTGCCCTTGCGACTGGCAAACCAAATAAAGGCGCGGGCGTCGCCCGCATTCGGGTCGCCGAGACGGCGGCGCTACGCCATCACCGGCAGCTCTTCCACCGCGCCCTCTTTTTCGTATGGGCACGGCCTGCCTTCCAGATGATCCTCGAATTCCTTGCGAAACTTTTTTACGAAGGCGATCGTAGGCATTGCCGCCGCATCGCCCAGCGGGCAAAACGTTCGCCCCAGCATGTTCTCAGAGAGGTACTGCATATTGTCGATATCTTTTTTCAATCCCGCGCCCTTGTGAAAGCGGATCAGCGTTTTTTCCAGCCAATCGGTTCCTTCGCGACAGGGGATGCACCATCCGCAGCTTTCGTGGCGGTAAAACTTCATGGTGCGCAGAGCAAACTTGACGATGCACTGCGCGTCATCAATCACCACCACACCGCCAGAACCCAGCATCGAACCGGCCTTTGCCACGGAATCAAAGTCCATGCCAACATCGATTTCATCTGCGGTCAGGCACGGGCACGACGACCCTCCCGGCACCACCGCCTTCAGTTTGCGACCGTCGGGTATGCCTCCACCGACGTTGTAAATCATTTTCTTCAAGTTATAGCCCATAGGCAGTTCATACACGCCCGGCCTGGCAATGTTGCCGCTCAAGCAGAACAGGCGGGTGCCGCCGTTTTTCGGGGTGCCGATCTTGGCATACCAGTCCGCACCGCCCAGGATGATATGCGGGACGCTGGCCAGCGTCTCCGCATTGTTAATGACCGTCGGCCCACCCCACAATCCAACCACCGCAGGAAACGGCGGGCGAATCCGCGGAATTCCGCGCTTGCCTTCCAGCGATTCCATCAGCGCCGATTCTTCGCCTACTTCATAAGCCCCGGCTCCGCCATGCCAGTAAACGTCGAAATTGCGCCCGCTGCCGAAAATGTTCTTACCCAGAAATCCGCGCGCATAGGCGTCGTGGATCGCCTTCTGCATGATGTTCGAGAGATATCGATATTCCCCGCGGATGTAGATGTATCCGCTTTGCGCGCCCACGGCGAGCCCCGCGATCATCACTCCCTCAATCACCGAGTGCGGATCGTGCTCGAAAATCAACCGGTCTTTGCACGTCCCCGGCTCACTCTCATCCCCATTGCACAACACGTATTTCGGCTTGGCGGATTGCTTGGGCACAAACGACCACTTCATCCCGGTCGAGAATCCCGCTCCTCCGCGCCCGCGCAACGCCGAATTCTTTACCTCGGTGATGATGGCGTCCGGCTCCATTTTGAGCGCCTTCTCGACGGCCTTGTAGCCGTCGAGCTCGAGATGGCGATCGAGATTCACCGCGCCCAAGCCAAAGCGCCGGGAGACGACTTTTACCTCATCGGGATGCGATACAAGATCTGCCATTACGAACCGATCTCGATTGAGTCATTGGAAAACTGACTAATCAAGTAATTGAAAACCGCAAAACCACCGGGTTGCTCAATTTACTCAATTACCAAACTTCACCATTTTTAAGGCTCAGTTCGCTTCCTTCTGCTTGTACTCCGCAAGAACCTTGTCGATCTTTTCCACCGTCAGATTCTCGTGATAGTCATAGTTCACTTGCGCCGCCGGTGCCCAGCTGCAGGCCCCAATGCACTCCACTTCTTCCAGGGAAAACAGGCCATCGGGGGTGGTTCCCTTGTTGCCGATTCCGAGTTTCTTGGCACAGTGATGCAAAATGTCCTCTCCCCCGCGCACCATGCAGCTGATGTTTGTGCAAACCTGCACGTTGTACTTGCCGCGCGGCTTCGTGGTCAGCATCGAGTAGTAGCTGATCACGTTGCGCACCTCGAGTTCGGTAAGATCGAGCCGCCCGGCAATTTCTGCAATGACTTCGTCGGAAAGAAAGCCAACTTCATCCTGCGCGTACAGTAGCGTGGGCACCAGGGCCGACCGTTTGGTCGGATAGTGCTTGGCCATCTCGGCAAACCGCGTCTCGAATTCGTCAGAGAATCTCATCTGCTCTACCGGTCGATTTCTCCCAACACAATATCGATCGACCCGATCGCCGCCACAACGTCGGCCAGCAACCGCCCTTCGCACATCGTCGGTAACGTCTGCAGATTGGCCAGGCACGCGGCTCGCATGTGCACGCGATACGGTTTCGCCGTTCCATCACTCACGATGTAATAGCCCATCTCGCCGCGCGGCGACTCTACTGCCTGATAGACTTCGCCCACAGGCACGGCAAAGCCCTCAGTAATGATCTTAAAGTGATAGATGAGCGCCTCCATCTGAGTCTTCATCTTTTCGCGGTTGGGCAGCACGACGTGCGGAGCATCCGCCTTGACTGGTCCCTCCGGCATGCCCGCCAGCGCCTGCCTCACGATTTCATTCGATTCGCGCAACTCGGCCACGCGGCACATATAACGGGCGAAAACGTCGCCTTCCTGCGCCACCGGCACCTTGAACTTGAAGTTTTCGTAGCCGGAATAAGGCATATCCCGCCGCAAGTCGATATCCACGCCGCTGCCGCGCAACGTGGGACCGCTCGCCCCTAGCGCAATCGCATCCTCCGCGCTCATCGTGGCCACGCCCTTGGTCCGCATCCCCCAGATGGGATTTCCCGTCAGCAGGTTCTCGTACTCGTCGATTCGTTCCGGGAATCGATCCGTAAACTCGCGCACCCGGTCAAAAAATCCCAGCGGCGGCTCCAGCGCGACTCCGCCCACCCGGAAATACGAGGTCATCATGCGCTGTCCGCTGACCATCTCGAAAATTTTCAACACCTGCTCCCGCTCGCGGAAGCAGTAGAGAAACACGGTCAGCGCGCCTATATCCATGGCGTGCGTGCCCAGCCACACCAGATGGGAATTGATTCGCGTCAGTTCGTTAAGTAACACCCGCAACCACTGCGCTTTCGGAGGAATTTCGAGTCCCAGAAGTTTCTCTACCGCCAGCACGTAGCACAGGTTGTTGGTCAGGGGGCACAGATAGTCGATGCGATCGGTCAACGGGACCACCTGGTGGTAAAACTTCGCCTCGCAGGTTTTTTCGATTCCGGTGTGCAGATAGCCGATGTCCGGCATCAGGCGCACGACCGTCTCGCCGTCGATTTCCAGCAGTACGCGCAAGACGCCGTGGGTGGAAGGATGCTGGGGTCCCATGTTCAGGATCATCGTGCGATCCTGGCCGGGTTCAAGGACAGGGGTGGGCGCGAACTGGGCCATCTAGCGGTAGCCCTCCACCGGGTAATTTTTGCGCAGGGGATAACCTTCCCAATCCTCCGGCATCAGAAGGCGCCGTAAGTAGGGATGTCCGGTAAAGCGAATGCCAAAAAGGTCGAAAACTTCGCGCTCGAAGAAATTGGCCCCAGTCCAAACAGGAGTCACCGACTCGACCGTCGGATTATCGCTCGCCAGGCGTACCTTCAAACGCACCCGCTCTTTCTTAGGGATCGACAGCATGTGATAGACCACTTCGAATCGCGGCTCGGCCGGATACCAATCGACGCATGTAATATCGGAAAGGAAATTGAATGCGCAGTCTGCGTCGTCGCGTAGCAAAGCGCACGCCTCGCGCAGGTTCGACCGATCAACCGAAATCGTCATTTCTTCCCGGTCGAACTTTACGGCTCGAATTGAGGCTGGATTCCAGGCCAGGAGCCGAGCCACCGCCGGATGGTTTTTCAGTTGTTCAAGATCGGTGATCGCAGGAGTGAGAGTCATTCACCGTGCTCCCCGCTGCGAGGCTTTCGGGCCCCAGTCCAACACGCCTTTTCTCCACACGTAAAAGAAACCCACGAGAACAATGCCGATGTAGACCAGCATCTCCCATAGCCCGAAGTGCTTCAGATCCCGCAAAATCACAGCCCAGGGATAAAGGAATACAGCCTCTACGTCGAACAGAATGAACAGCATGGCCACCAGGTAGAACTTCACCGAGAATCGCTCCCGCGTGTCGCCGACCGGGGTCATGCCGCATTCGTAGGGGGAAAGCTTGGCGCGGGTTGGTTTTCTTTGCCCGATCAGCCAGGAAAGCAGGACAATCGCAGTCGCAATTCCGCTCGCCAGCAGGACATGAATCAAGAACGGCAAGTAGCGTGCGAAGTAATTGTCGGGCATCGTACGGTCTATATATAATGCGCGCGAAGGATTGCCTAAACATTCTAGATTAGGTGGTGCTGTGCGCGAGTGTCAAGGGAACCAGACCCATTTTGCAGGATCGGGAAAGAGAACAAATTGTGTAATTGGGAAATCTGTAATTGAGTAAATTATTGACGGAGCGCGGTCAGGGCGGGCCACGAATTTCATGGATCTTTCAAATTACTGAACTTCCAGATTACTCGATTCCCTATGATTTTCGGCTTCAATACCGACGTTAAGCACGGTGACACCATCTACCACGTGCAGAGTGAGGCGCGCGAGGGAGATCAGTTGCTTCAGACGCAGGTCTTCGTTCGCGGCCGCTGCATCGGCAAGAAGGCAGTCTCCTACGGCCACTCGGCGAAACAACCCGGTTTCGGCGACATGCAGAAAGAGCAGTTGCTGCGCGATCAGCACCGCCTGGTGCTGGAGGGTATACGCGAGGGCAGGGTGGAAAGCGTTTTGGATCGAGGAGAACCCGAGGCCCTGGCCGGAATCAAAGAGCTCGATGTGCAGTGGCTGAATGCCGCTTCCGTCCATGCGGACCGCAATCTCACCATGCAACTGCGAGTCACCGAAGGTGGCGCCGCGGCTCCCGGGGCGCGTCTGGTGTTCCGCTTTGCGCGTCCCGATGCTGCTCCCTTCTATACCCAGGCCGTCGCCGACTCCGGCGGCAGCGCCGAGATCAAAATCGAAGTCGAAGAGTCAACCCTTCCCGACTCTTCTTTGGTGGTCCAGGCGATCTACGAGGGCCGTACCGCGACGCGCAAATTCCTGTTGCGCAGAGCGGAGTAACGTCGGTTGTTTGGGATCAGGTTCAAGGGACTCGAACCCCGAGGCGCGCGTACTCAGAAAATGGATGCCCTCGCTGCCAATGAAAGCCCGCCTATGGAGAAGAAGGGGATGTCTGCCAAAACTCTCCTTGCCATAGTCGTCCTTGCCGCTTTTACCGTGCTGGTCACGTGGCGCGCCCACGTGCTCGAAGTGACTCTCGAAGCTCAGAGCGAAGAGCCGTTGCTGGTTGGCAAGATTGCACCAGCCTTCTCGGCCCTGACGTTGGATGGCCGCAGTGTTTCATTGGCAGATTTTCGAGGCAAGAAGGTGGTCGTCAGCTTTTGGGCCAGCTGGTGCGCACCATGCCGTCTCGAAATGCCGATCCTAGCCGAGTTTTACAAGAAGAATCATGTTGGGGCCAACGATTTCGAGATTCTTGCCGTCAGCATCGACGAAGATCCGAAAGAAGTCATGAAATTCGCTTCTGCCCAGAAACTCAACTTCCCCGTGTTGCTCGACTCTGAAAGAAAAATCGCAGACGCTTACGGGGTGGATGGTATTCCTACCCTCTTTGTCGTGGATGAAAACGGGAAAGTCGCATACGGCCACGCAGGTTTCGATATGACTTTGCAATTTCAGTTGACTCGCGAACTTGGGATCAAAGAACTGAAGCCGGGCGAAGGAGCTTCCGATGGCAGCGCCGGCCATTGAATTTTCTTCTGTGACCAAGACCTACCGCCGGCGGTTTGGCGGAGACCGCATTCCTGCGCTTTCCCAGGTATCGTTCGAGGTGGCCCGCGGCGAGGTTTGCGCCTTCCTTGGTCCTAACGGGGCCGGCAAGACCACCAGCATGAGCGTCCTTATGGGTTTCACCTATGCCGATGAGGGTGAATCGCGGGTCTTCGGTTACCCTCCGGGCGATGTGCGGGCTAAAGAACGCATCGGTTTCGTGCCGGAGAATTTTGCCTTCTACCGCTATCTCACTGCGGAAACGCTCATGCAGTTTCATCTTCGACTGAGCGGGCGTAAAGTGACTGCTCCCGAAGCCCTCATCGCAGAGCTGATTGCCAAGGTTAAACTCGACGGTTACAAGGGCCTGAAGGTCGGGAAGTATTCGCGTGGCATGGTGCAGCGACTGGGGATTGCCCAGGCGCTGGTCGGCAACCCCGAACTGCTTATCCTGGACGAACCCACTTCCGGCTTGGACCCTGCGGGGCGAAAAGAGGTCCGCGACCTGATTTTGTCGCTCAAAGCGGAGGGCAAGAGCATCTTCTTAAGCTCCCACATTCTCTCCGAGGTTGAGCAGGTGTGTGATCGCGTCATCATCATCGACCGCGGCCGCCTGGTTCGCTCGGGTGCATTGCAGGAAATGCTGGCGGAGGGCAATCGGGTGGAAATTATCGTGGATCAGTTGCCGGAAAGCCTCGCACAAGCCGCGCGGGAGCTTGGTGCGACCCTAGAGCCCGAAGCGGGCCGGGTGCGCCTTTCCATCGAGGCCTCGAAAAAGCGGGTTCTGGCCGAGACCTTGTGGGCTGGCGGCAGCGACATTCTCAGCCTTACGCCGCTGAAGTCCTCTTTGGAGGATACGTTCCTGAAGTTGGTGGGAGGAGGTACGCCGTGAAAGTACGCACCATTGCCCTCAATACTTTCGGTAGTTTTTTACGCAATAAGGTCATCATCCTTTTCTGCAGCCTGTTCGTTTGCATTGTCTTGCTGATGATGTCGCCGCTGCTGGCTTTCAAGTCGATGACCAACGCCGCCAATGCGCAGCAGATGCAGGGTTTCCTTCTGAATGAGATTGCCTCTGTCATGTCGACGGTTAGCGGCTTCGGTAGCTTGCTTGCGGCCTGGGCGGCTGCGGATTCTGTTGCCGGCGAAATGAAATCGGGCACGATTCTGGCTGTGATGGCCCGCCCCCTGCACCGTTGGCAGTTTCTGGCCGGCAAGTATCTTGGCACGCTACTCCTGATGGCCGTTTACGTAGTTGCCATGTTGGGTGTCACGTTCCTATTGGCCTGGCTAGGCGGTCAACACTTCCAGACTTCTTTGTGGACCCTTCTCGCCTATCCCATGGTGCGCTATGCCGTATGGGCCGCAATCTCCCTGCTTTTGGTCACCGTCCTTCATCCGGTGCTGGTCATCGGCGCGATTGCGGTTCTGGCGACCCTGGTTCAAGTGTTCGGATCGGCGATGAGCCATATTCCCCATTGGATTCGTCTGCCGGTGCATCTTGTTCTGCCGCTTACGAGCCTTCTTTCAGAACAGCGCTTCCTTACCATCACAAAGGCGTCGTTGCGGACTTTTCCCTGGACCAACCACGTCATCGCGTTGGCTTATGGCCTGAATTATGCCTTCGTCTGTTTTCTACTGGCTGTCGCGGTATTTCAGCGCCGGAGCCTGTCGCGGGACTAATCGAGTTTCGCGCATTAAGAAATATCCCGCTGACCTCGAATACGAAGCGAACTTGCATTACTCACGGCGGTCGGCAATGATGAGATTTCACGGCGATGACTCTGCACATCAACGGCGAGGCCCGCACCTTTCCTGACATATCGACAGGTTTTACCCTCGCCGCGCTGCTGGATTCTCTCAGGCTCAAGTCTGACCGTGTTGCCGTGGAACTGAACCGCGAAATCGTACGCCGGGAAAACTGGCCCGAGACTACTTTAAAGGAGAACGACCGCCTCGAAATCGTCCACTTCGTTGGCGGAGGATGCTCCGGAAGAGTCTGGTCGCGCCGCCGGCGCGAGTGCTCTACTAGTTAACAATTCTGCCTCGATTCTGGTCTTGACTCCTCCCAACTCATGCCTAAAATGTTTCAAACATTTTGTTGGCTGCTTGTTTTAGGGAACTGCCTGAATTCGATGCCCGAGACCTTCACAACCCATGAGGTGGTCGCTTTGACCGGTATCACGGCGCGGCAACTGCAATGGTGGGATGAACGCGGCTTGGTCAAACCACAACGCCAAGGCCATCGCCGCATTTACTCCCGGGAAAACCTGACCGACTTGGCGATTATCTGCGAGCTCCGGCGCAAGGGTTTCTCGTTGCAGGGAGTCCGCAAGGTGATGCGTTTTCTCGACCGCGAGTTTGGCAAGGGATTGGCGGAGATCGTCAGCCGCAACTCGGATCTGCACTTGCTGACCGACGGCTCTCATCTTTATCTGGAAACTTCCGCAAGGCAGATCGTTGACATCCTGAAGAACTCGAATCAGCCGATTCTCGGAATCTGCCTTTCCGATGCGGTTCGCCAGTTGCGGTCGGGGATTATTGCCCGCAAATTGAACACTTCGGTAACGTCGCCGCTTGGCCATCGGCGTGCTAGAAAAGCTTCGTAGCAGGGAAGTTTGGTTCAAAAGAGGAAGACCAAGGGAGGAAGATATGGTCGGTGAACTGGACATCCTCAACACGTGGATCCCGGAGCAGATGCAGCCGGGCACGGTTTTCGTGCTCGAAAACGCGGGCGAGATCGGCGAAAAGGAAGATCCCTACTGGGCAGTCCTTTCTTGTCCTTCGTGCGGAATGCTCGGCCTTATTACCCGCAAGCAGATCAACGGCTTGATTCCCGTCATTTGTGGTTCGGAGAATTGCTCGGCCCAGTTTTTCATTCGCGAAGCGGAAGTGGTAGTGCGCAAGCCCTTCTGACGCCCCAGCCTTTCCCGTTCCGGTTAGCTCTTTCCCACTTTGGTTCGCAGTTCCACAGGAACCTGCTCCACGATTTCAATGCCGAAGCCTTCCAGAGCCGCAACCTTTTTCGGGCGGTTGGTTAGCAGCCGCACCCGCCGCAGCCCCAGGTCCGATAAAATCTGTGCGCCGATCCCAATCTCGCGTTGCGTCTGCCTTTCGTTGTCCAGCAGCGAGGGTAGCTTCCTCCCACGATGGAAGCTGAGCGCGGTTCTCTCTCCGACCTTTTCAATGGAGAACCCTTTGGACGTCTGGTGCAAGTAAATCAGTGCCCCGCGCCCTTCTTGCCCGATCCGCCGCAGCGCACCCTCAAGTGTGGCGTGACATTCGCATCCGGTCGAACCGAAAACATCGCCCATCAGGCAGTGTGCGTGCATGCGTACGAGCACGGGGAGTTCGCTGTTTTCGACATCGCCGCGCACCAGTGCCACATGGGAGTCGCCCCCTTCGACTTCGCTCTCGTAGGCGATCAGGCGAAACTCACCAAAACGCGTCTCCACCAGCGCCTCGCCCACGCGATGCACGTAGCGCTCGTGTGCCATTCGGTAGCGAATCAGTTCCGCTACGGTGAGCATCTTCAGGGTGTGCTCGCGGCAAAACTCGATCAGGTCCGGAACACGAGCCATGCTGCCGTCATCTTTCATGATTTCGCAGATGATGCCGGCCGGTACCAGCCCGGCAAGGCGTGCGAGATCGACCGAGGCTTCGGTCTGGCCAGCCCGGACCAGCACTCCGCCCTTGCGGGCCCGAAGAGGGAAAACGTGCCCGGGGCGCGCGAGATCTGCCGGCTGCGTGGCGGGATCGACCGCGACCTGAATGGTTCGTGCGCGATCGTACGCTGAAATGCCGGTGGTTACCCCACTACGCGCATCGATCGCCTCGCAGAAGGCGGTGCCGTACTGCGACGTGTTTTCACTCGTCATGGGACCGATGCGCAAATATTCCAGCCGCTCTTCCGTCATGGCCAGGCAAACCAGGCCGCGCCCGTATTTAGCCATGAAGTTGATGGTTTCGGGCGTGACCTTCTCGGCGGCTAGCGTAAGGTCGCCCTCGTTCTCGCGGTCCTCGTCGTCGACCACAACAATCATCCGCCCGGCGCGGATTTCCTCAATGGCAGTGGGAACGTCGGTGAATGCATTCAGGAAACTCATCATGCAAGATTGTACAAGAACACGTGCGCCGCCTTCGGGCCGTGGCGCGAAGCAGCCCTCGCTCGGGATTGCTCTGAAGTACCTCCGTTGACGAAGAAGCCGCGGCGTTTCAACCTATAATTCTTCGGCCGGTGCCACACTGCGTTTCTGATTTCTATTTTCCGCCTGAGCGGAGGCTATGATGCGCGTCAAAACTCCAACAAGGACGGTCATGCTCATCTGCTTCGTCTTCCTCTTTGTCTTTCGCCACAATGCCTTGGCCGCTCCGGAAACGGGCATAGAGGTTGCTTGGGGCCTGATTCTCTCCGGGCTGCACTCCCCAAACAGCGATGAGCGGGTTGCAGCCGTGCGCGTGCTCGGACTTTTGTCAAACGACCATGATGCTTCCGATTTAGCCGAGGGCGCTCTAGCCGATAAAAAATCTGCAGTTCGCAGTGCTGCCGCAACCGCTCTCGGACAGATGCGTTCCACCGGGTCGATCCCCAAGCTAAAACAAGTTCTGGACGACAAGGAAATCTCTGTCGTCCTGGCGGCCGCCCGCGCGCTTGATGAAATGAAGGACCCGGAGGGTTATGAAATCTACTATGAAATTCTCACCGGAGAGCGAAAGAGTAGCGCAGGTTTTATTGCCCAACAGACCGCTATCCTGCACGATCCCAAAAAGCTTGCCCAGATGGGTTTTGAGCAGGGGATTGGCTTTATCCCCTACGCAGGTATGGGATGGGATGCGGTACAGGTCATCCTCAAGAACGATTCCTCGCCGATACGGGCTGCCGCAGCCAGCATGCTGGCCAACGATCCCGATCCAGACACCGCGAAGGCATTGGTGAAAGCCGTGCGGGATAATAATTGGATCGTGCGTGTGGCGGCGATCGAAGCCATTGCGAAACGAGGGGACGGGAGCCTTCGTATCTCAATCGAGCCCTCCATGTACGATCCAAAGCGCGAAGTCCGCTACACGGCTGCGGCAACTGTCGTCCATCTTGTTGACGTGGTAAAAGCCAGGCAAACCGGCGAGCAAAGCGCTAATCAGCCTTGAGTTTATCGGACACAAATCGCCCATAGGTCTCAGGGCCTGCAAAGTGAGGTTCGGCCCGGTCGCGCTATCGCAGAAACACCAACAATTCGTCTTCAACCCGAATGTCGGATCTGCGCCGCTCACCCGTCGCGATGTTATACGTCACCAGCCAGTGATTCTCCACGACGAGGATCTCCTTTTCGTTGATCCAGCCAACGAGCCTTGCGTGGGGAAGATAGGCTGTCTGGCGCGGCGGATCTTCGATGCTTTCAACCTCGACCGCCGGCAGTTTCTCCAAAGCCTTGCGAATGCGCAGCGACTCCTGGGGATCGGCCTGTCCTTCTTCCGCCAGTTGAATCGGACGATCTGGCCCTGTCGTGGCAACGATTGTCAGGGCCACGTAGCCGCGCTCCGGCGAGATCTTGCCGGTTTGGGTGTAAAAGCTCACATCGTAGTCGGGGTTGTTAAAGGAGGCTCGCTCATCGAAGACCGTCAGAGTTTTGCCGGGAAGGCGCAACAACGATTGGTCATCACTCTGATTGGCCCACCCGCAACAGCCCGTGTCAGGGATCGCTTCCAGAACATCATCAGCGTCGGCGGCGTCGAGAATTCGATGAAGCGGCGGCTCGACTGTAGTTGCCGTCCATTTGCCGCCGTCCTCTTCGTAGCGAAAACTCGCTTTGTACAACGGCTGCGTCTGACCGGCGATGAACTCCGTCAGCAGAAAACAGCGCGCAACACCATCGTTACGACTCCACACGTCTCCGTACGGGCAGGTTTCTTCGCAGCTGCCGGTGGTGCAACGGCAGTCAGCAAAGGCTTGTGACGCCATCTCTTCCCGGCTGGCTCCGCTGAGATCGGTGCGCCACGCCCGCCACGTGGTTCGGGTGGAAAGATCGACCTGATCGCGCTGCAGCCGGTGTGCTTCGTTGGCGAACCAGTATATGCGTGTTCCCTCTGATGAGAGCACAGGAACAGTCGCCGTTTCACCAACCGCCAGATTTGAGCCTTCACGGGCCACGCTGCGACTCAGGCCCCGAGCCAGCGTGTGCGTCGTCTTTCCATCGAAGAACCAAAAGTTCTGCGCCGGCCCGTCATCGCCTTCTCTGAGCGGCAAGGAAGCGGCTGCCGCAAACAGCATCTGGCCTGGACGATTCACCTGCAGGTTCTGGGGAGATTTCAGCGCCTCGGGGGGAACTTGGACGGTTTGCTTGCGCACAAAAGTCACGGGGTCGTACTCCACCATCTCACCGGGCTCCCGCAACACCCAGAGACGTTTGCCTTGGGCAAACAGCGGTGCGGTAAGGCAAAGGAAGAGAAGGGCTGCGGCCATGCCTTTCATGTCTCAGCCTCGTTTTCCCGCTTGGGCTTCGGGCTGCGAAGCATTTCTCGATTTGTCCCTGCCACGTTACGCGCCTTCCCGCGTACAATATGCTTTCGAGAAGCGGACGTCCAGCATACAGAGAGGATCAATGACGGCCACCCGACCGATGCGCCCGCAGGCAGCCACCACGGAAACGCCTGCCGTGCCGCTGACCACCGAAGGCTATAGCGTCCTGCACCAGATGATGCGCTTCCGTCGTGCATCGTGGCGTACGCTGCCGGCGAGCGAACAGTCGGGAATCGTAGGCGAGGCCTCAGCCGCACTCTCCGCCATGGAACAGAGCGCATCCGGCCAATCCGCACTTTTTGCTTTGCTGGGCCATAAGGGCGATTTGATGTTTCTGCATTTCCGCGAGTCATTCGCCGATCTGAAACAGGCCGAACTGAAACTTTCGAACCTGCGTTTGAGCGATTACCTGGAGCCGACTACTTCGTATCTTTCCATCATCGAACTCGGGCTCTACGACTCGACGCTGAAGATTTACAAGGAACTCGCCGAACAGGGTATCGAGCCGCATTCCGATCAGTGGAAGGCGGAGATCGAGTGCAAGCTGAATCGCCACCGCGAAGCCATGAGGCCGCGGTTGTTTCCCGAGATTCCCAAGAGCCGCTACATTTGCTTTTATCCCATGGATCGCCGCCGCGGCGAGGAGCAGAACTGGTACACGCTGCCCATCGAAGAGCGCGCCCGCCAGATGAATGACCACGGGCTGGTGGGCCGCCGCTATGCCGGCGAAGTGAAGCAGATCATCACCGGCTCGATCGGCTTCGACGATTGGGAGTGGGGCGTCGATCTCTTCGCCGACGATCCGCTGGTTTTCAAAAAGCTCATCTACGAAATGCGTTTCGATCACGTCAGTGCCGTGTATGCGCTGTTCGGCCAGTTCTACGTGGGAGTACGTGTTCCAGCAGAAGAATTGGGAAAGCTGCTTGCCGGGGAACTGCCGAAGTAAGAATCACATACCAGTCTCTCACCGTGAGGCATGAAGGCAAATGGCTCTCTGCTTCCGTGTCTTGTGGTGAGCACAACCACGAGAAACGGAGAATCCATGCCAGCTTTCGGAATTATCGAGTATGAACACGCCAGCCCTGAAGTCCGCGCGGTTTATGACGACATTATGGCCACCCGCAAGATCGACTGGGTGGGCAACTTCTGGAAAGTGCTCGCTAACGACCCTCCCGCGCTGAAGCGCACCTGGGAAGGCATTAAGCAGGTCATGGCCCCGGGCGCGCTCGATCCCCTAACCAAGGAACTCATCTACATCGCAGTCAGCGTCACCAATCAGTGCGACTATTGCATCGCATCGCATTCGGCGTCGGCGCGTAAGAAAGGCATGACCGACCAGATGTTCAAAGAAATGATGGCGGTGGTCGAGATGGCCAACTTGACCAACCGGGCAGTCGCCGGATATCAGGTGGAGATTGACGAGAGGTTTAAATAGAGAAGCTGAGGTGGACAGCCGATCCCGGCTGTCCGCTTCGTAGCACGCGGTCGGCTACTTCCGCTTTCGCCCGAACTTCCATTCATACAGCTTCATATCCACCTTTCTTCCGCGAAAGCGCACACCTTCGGCCTCGAGCCGTAATCGCTGCTCGATAGCGTAGTCGCCGCGCAGCTTGATCTCGCCCCCGGCCCCCAGCACGCGCTGCCAGGGCAATCCGAAGCCGCGATGCAAAACCCGTGCCACCAGCCTTGCCGCGCCGGGAAATCCGGCGGCACGAGCCACTCCTCCGTAGGTGGATACTTTTCCTTTAGGGATCGCGCGAATCGCCGCCTCGATGCGCATCCGCTGGTGCGCCGGCTCAGATGATTCGGTGGTTGCGGTGGTACCGGGGAGCCGTCTCCTTTTCCTCACGCTGGCCCGGCTCAGGCCGCCGCTTCCTTGCGAAAGGATTCCAGCGCGTCCTTTTCCGAATCCTGGACGTCAAAAACGGTGAGCAGCTTGGTCACCTGCAGAAGATCGCCCACACGCTTGGTCAGGCTGGCCAGTTTGATCGTGCATCCGGCGTTAAGCGCCGTGGTGTGCAGCGCCACCAGCGTGCCCAGCCCTCCGGAATCGATGTAGGTGACCTCAGCAAGATTCAGAACAATCCGCTTATACTTCGAAACGGCTTCCTTGACGGTCTCGCGCAGCAACGAGGATTCTTCTCCGAACACGATCCGGCCGCTGCATTCGATGACCAGAATTCCATCCACAGTTCGACTGCTCATCTTCAGTTCCATGAAAACGCTCCTTGCGGCTGCGGCCCATCTGCCCTGCCAAGGCCTCAACTGCTCAATCGTTTGAGTGTCCAGCCTATCGTGTGCAAGGCAGTTAGACAAGCGCCAACCGTTGGTTGGTCGGCGATTCAGCCGTCGGTGAGGGCGACGGGAGGGCGTCCACCGATTTTACTCGGCCATTCGCGAGGGGTAGCCGTCGAATCGTCCTCGCATCTCGTATAATCATGTTTTCTTCCTCATGAGCTATACCGTCCTGGCGCGCAAGTATCGTCCGCAGAAGTTCTCGGAGGTCATCGGACAGGAGCACGTCACCCGGACCCTGCAAAACGCCATCGAACAAGGGCGCACGGCCCACGGCTACATTTTCAGCGGGCACCGCGGCATCGGAAAGACGACGGTGGCGCGAATTCTGGCCATGGCCCTGAACTGCCGCTCAAAGGATCATCCGGTGAGCGAGCCTTGCGGGGTATGCGATTCCTGTTCCGAAATTCGCGCCGGAAATTCGGTGGATGTCATCGAGATCGACGCGGCCACCAATCGTGGCATCGATGAAATTCGCGAACTTCGCGAGGCCGCCCGCTACCGTCCCGCCCGCGACCGGTTCAAGATCTACATTCTCGACGAAGCCCACCAGATCACCGACGCCGCTTTCAACGCGCTGCTGAAGACGCTGGAAGAGCCACCTGAGCACATCGTCTTCATGCTGGCCACCACACAGCCCGAGGATATTCCACAGACTATTCGGTCGCGCTGCCAGCACTTCAGCTTCCGGGCGGTGAAATTCGACGACATCATCGGCCAGTTGCGCGATCTGGCCAGGCGGGAAAAAATCGCCGCCGACGAAGATGCCCTGGCTCTGCTGGCGGAAGCCGGCGACGGCTCGATGCGTGACGCGCTCTCCATTCTCGATCAGGCTATAGCATCTTCCGGCGGCAAAATCACCGCCGAAGCGGTGCGTCATCTGATCGGCGCGACGCCGGCGCACGTTCTCGAGGAAGTCATGCAGGCAGTCGCCCAGGGCAAGAGCGATGAGGTTCTGCGCCTCGTGGATCACCTGATCAGCGAAGGCCACAGTCCCACACATTTTGCGCGTCAGATGGTCCGCTTTCTACGGAACGCCACCGTGGCCAAGATCGCCGGCAAGGATTCGCCCTTGTTGCAGGTTTCCTCGGAGGAGCGTGAACGCGTAGCTCGCGTTGCCGAATTATTCGGCGAAGAGGACCTCACTCGCCACTTGCAGATCATGCTTCGCACCCACGGCGAACTGGGATACAGGCAGGAGCAGCGCTTTCAGCTCGAGCTCGGCCTGCTGAAAATGGTTCATGCACAGCGCCTGCTGCCTCTGGAGCAGTTGTTAGGCGATGTTGCTGCAGCTTCTCCGGCTGGTGCTCCGGTTGCGCCTCGCACGCCGGCCAAACCCTCGGTCGTGAGCGGAGGCGCCGAATGCCGCCCCGATCAGACGTCGCGTTCAAATTACATTTCTCCTTTCGCCGCCGACTCGGCTCGCAAGGGCTCTCCCCGGCAGGATGTATCTCCGGATTCTGTGCCGGCGAGCGGACCTCGTATTGTCGTGGCCAGCCCGCCCGCGCCTGTGATTATGGGATCGGCGGTTCCGGCGGACTTGCCTCAGGATGCGCCCCAGACTCTGCAGATTGAAAAGCTGCAGGCGGCCGTATTGCAAGCTCTCGCCGATGCCAACCAGCGCGTCCTGGCTTCCATGCTCGAGGCCGGTGAGTGGAGCCTGCAAGGGAACGAGCTGCTCATCAAGGTCGCGACATCGCAAGCCGTGATTGACATGTCATTGGGTCCGGAAGCCCGGAGCATTGCGATGGCTTCCGCCGGCGGCCTTTTGGGCCGAGCCACGAAATTGCGGATTATTCCCGGCGCAGCGATGGAGGATTCCGAGGCAGCCCGGATTAAGCGCAACGGTTCGACAGGACCGGAAGCCGGTTTCAAGATCTCGGGCCGCAGCCGTGCCGAGCAGGATCCTGTGGTTCAACGAATGAGAGAGAAATTCGGGGCCGAAATTCGCACGGTGATCGATCACAAAGAGAGAAGATGAACGAGGGATTTACAGGCCGGCGTTTCAAGGTTCCAAGGTTGCAAGGTTTCACGGCTGTAGAGTCGCAGATGGTGGTTGCTTTCCTCGTGAAGCTTTGAAACCTTGCAACCTTAAACATGAGGTTCTATGGGCGGCGGATTCAATCTGCAAGATCTGATGTCGAAGGCGCAAGCGCAGTATGCGGCCCTGCAGAAGAAAATGCAGGAGACGGTGGTAGAGGCGACGTCCGGCGGGGGCACCGTCACCGCAAAAATGGATGGCCGCAAGCAGTTGCTCAGTTTGCGCATCGATCCCGAAGCGGTGAAGTCGGGAGATGTTGAAATGCTGCAGGACCTGATCCTTGCCGCCGTTAACGAAGCTGCCCGCAAGATCGACGCACAGATGCAGTCCACGGTCGGCGGGATGTTGGGCGGGCTCGGACTCGGCGGACTATAAATCGTTGTCTTTCGCCTATAAGGTTGATGTCAATGGATCTCAAATCTGTCGTCAGAGCTGGCCCGTATCTCATGCTTTTTGGGATTCTGGCGATGGCGCAGACTCAATCTCCCGCGAATTCGAAAGAGGCAATTGTGAACCACGCCCAAAGTCCATTCGACGTGAAGATCACGCCGCAGGAGGACAAGACCGACCCGAGTGTTGGCCGTATGACGATTAGCAAGCAATATCACGGCGATCTGGAAGGCACCGGAGTGGGCGAAATGCTGACCGCTTCAACCGAGGTGAAAGGGTCGGGCGTGTACGTGGCTGTTGAGAAGGTCACTGGAAAGTTGCAAGGGCGAGCCAGAAGCTTTCTGCTGCATCACACGGGGGTGATGACCCGAAATGCTCGAGAATTGAGCATCACGGTTGTCCCCGACTCCGGAACCGGCCAACTGACGGGAATTGCCGGGACGATGAATATCAACATTGCGCCGGATGGCAAGCACTCCTATGACTTCGTATACACGCTTCCAAATGCGAACTGAGCGGTAACTCTGATTGATGACAAGTCGCAAGACGACTCGTCCCACAGCGATCAAACATCTATGTCCAAATTCGCAGAGCCGATGGCGCGGCTGATCGATGAACTCAAGAAGCTGCCCGGGGTGGGCAGCAAAAGCGCACAGCGCCTCGCCTTTCACATCCTGCGCTCGAGCGACGAAGATGCCGAAGCCCTCGCCGCCGCCGTCCGCGATGTGAAGGCCAATCTCCGCCTGTGCTCGGTCTGCAATAACATCACCGACGTCGATCCCTGCGCGTATTGCAGCAGCCCGATTCGCAACCAACGCCTGGTTTGTGTGGTCGAGGAACCCACCAACATCGCCGCCATCGAGAAAACCAGGCACTTCAACGGCGTCTTTCACGTTTTGCACGGCGCGATCTCACCTCTCCACGGCATTGGGCCCGAACAGCTGCGCATCGCAAATCTGATCTCCCGAGTGGAGGCCGGCAGTGTGGACGAAGTAATTCTCGCCACCAATCCCACCGTAGAAGGGGAGGCAACGGCGACCTATCTCTCGCAACAACTTAAGCCCGCAGGCATAAAAGTCACGCGCATCGCCATGGGCATTCCAGTCGGCAGCGACATCGAATACACCGATGAAATCACCATGCTGAAGGCTATGGAAGGTCGGCGGGAACTCTAGGAGCGGCAGTCGTCTCAAGCCTGCAACTCGGTCTCCAGAAATACATTGGCTTCGTCTTCCGCTGCCGCCAGCCCTTCCGGCAGCGTGCCGCGGTTGTATTCCGCCATACGGTTCTTCCACTTGAGGAAATCCGTGATGCTCTGCGGCTCGATGCGCACTTCCACGCGGCGCAGGCTGGCCAGCAGAAGATTCATCTCACAGCGAAAGCCCAGGGCCGTGCGCAGGTTCCTGGCGGACGCATGAACCATCTCCACGCGGCGGCCCCGGAGCTCTAGCAATCCCCAGCCTGCCGGCAATTCCTCACGCCGCAGCAGGCCTGCTGGCGTGAAATAGAAGCGCTCGCTCCCCACTCCGCGTTCCGGCTTTTGCCGAAACGGCTTGGCGCGATCTGCCAGAAAATCGGCGCGGGTAGCTTTGCATTCAATTAGAACGGAATGACAAAGTTGCTTCCAGCCAATCGCATCGGGCATTTCGCCGGTGACACAGGCCTGTTCAGACAGCACCACGCCGCAGCGATAGCACCGCAGCCAATACACCGCCTTCTTAACCAGTTGAGAGTGCGTCATAGCCTCGGGATTGGCCCTTCCGCGGTCGAGTCCGGAGTCCGGTCAGCCTCCAACCTTCAATAACGACCGCACAAGATTTGTATCTGGGGAAATGCGATCCGCGGAAGTGTCTTTTGGGCTACGCGGCTGGAAATTGGCCCTGAATTGGCGCTGACAAACTATCGTCCGGCCAGTTGCCGTTCTCCGGCCACCAGCAGCGCTCGCAACGCTCTTGCGACCCATCGGACGAAGATCGCGATAAGAACAACGAAGCCTGACACTATCCCTCCAGCCACGTAAGGATGGATCGTCGCCAGCCAGGTTAATGCAATCGCCAGGACGTCCTCTCCCAGACTAAGGGTCATGTTGGAAACCGGCTCAGGGGAGGGAGTCACGGCAGCGCGGGCAGCAGTTTTTGCGCCGTGGGCAGCCAGGGCCACAGCCGCACCCAGCACGGTTGCCAGCAATTGCAACTGGGGTGAAAGCTGCTGCGTGGCCTCGAAAGCCAGCAGTCCTGCGACTGGAACCCGCACGAAGGTGTGCAGCGCATTCCAGACCAGATCGAAGGCAGGAACCTTGTCGGCGAAGAACTCAATACCGAACAGGGCAAGGCTGGCGCCGATGACGGGCCAGCTTTCCAGAAGCTGCAGCGTCGGCGGAAGCGGCAGGTGGCCGAAGCGGGCCAGCAAACCGAGGGCGGCGACGGTAGCATAAGGATTCAGTCCGGCTGCGAAGCCGATGGCAGCCAGCACCGCAAACAGCTGACTGGGCGGAATCTGGAGCCAGTTGGCCACAAAACCATGCTATCTCGAAAAACCAAAGGGCCGCTGGGGAATATCCCAAGCGACCCTAATAAATCCAGACAAAGTCCTTACAGCGTGGACTCGATCTCAAATCCCCAAGCTTCCAGAAGAGGCTCGGGAATGTACTTGGAGTTTTTGTTGCGGCGCGCCCATTCGCGCAGCCGGGTGGACCGCAAATATTGATCGGGGGAGAGCTTATACTCGCGCACCACCTGCTCGAACTCGGTAATGGTCGGGACAATCGGCCCGATCGGTTCGGGCTTGCCCCAGTTAGGGTTTCCGCGTCGCTTTGCCATGAAAAATGCCTTTCTACAAAAGGGGATGAACTCGTTGCCGCTAAATGCTTCCGTTCCTTGCCTAACTATATGATTCTCCAGATTCTCCGCTGGATGCAAAAGCCCGCAGACAAGGCGGGAACCAGCCGATGACAGCAAACACCTATCAGGCCATCCCACAGCACCCAAAAGCTAACCGGAGACCCAGCATGTTAAGCCAGTCTTTCCCGGAAGTCAATGAAAATCCGCACAGTTTAACTTGAGCAGGACCGGATAAGTGTATGATTATGAGACGCTTATATCTCCTGCTTTCTGAGTCGGGTTCGTTTGGCCCTGCGTCACCAAGAACGAGCGCGAGAGCAGTTCTTGCACTACCGGCTCAGCGCCGGAGCCGGGTCGAGGCCCAATTGGGATCATCACACATCGAAAGGCAAGAACGGGTCGGGTCACCCAACCGCGATAGTCTCCACCGAGGGCTGCAAAGGGACAGACCCCGACAAATCCCGGTCCGCCGTGGGTGAGCGACCCGATGGACCCGAAGATCGCGATCTCTGTAGACTTACCTTGTCCCCGGTCTCTGCGAACAGCATGTTTGAGCGGTACACAGAAAAAGCGCGTCGGGTCATTTTCTTTGCCCGCTACGAGGCCTCACAGTTTGGTTCTCCATACATCGAGCGAACATTTGCTCCTTGGAATCATCCGGGAAGACAAAGCGCTGACCAACCGGTTTTTGCGCTCCGAGGTATCGTCTATTCGAAAAGAAGTGGAGAGCCAGACCACCGCTCGAGAGAAAACCTCTACGTCTGTGGACCTTCCTCTGAGCAACGAATCGAAACGTGTGTTGGCGTATGCGGCAGAGGAGGCGGAGCGACTCGCCCATAAACACATTGGCACGGAGCATCTGCTGCTTGGCTTGTT
>Ga0335073_10000331_pt1 | contig 61831 bp, 57 predicted proteins | sample Lox_Sample_22_FD_207093 | JGI IMG/M metagenome (GOLD analysis project Ga0335073, IMG submission 207093) | Soil microbial communities from Loxahatchee National Wildlife Refuge, Florida, United States - Lox_Sample_2.2 | ecosystem: Environmental > Terrestrial > Soil > Wetlands | place: USA... | reverse complement strand
GAGGGCGACGAAGCTCGGCTGCTTCTGCCGCAAATCCCACACCCGCGCCGTCCTGTCGTAGGATGCGGTGACGACATGGGTTCCGTCCGGGCTGAACGCCGCTGAGACGACCGCATCCTGATGGCCTTCGAGGGCGATGAAGGTGGGCTGCTTCTCGCGCAGGTCCCACACCCGCGCCGTCCCGTCGGCGGACGCGGTGACGACATGGGTTCCGTCCCGGCTGAACGCGGCTGAGTTGACCGAACCCTGATGGCCTTCGAGGGTGACGAAGCTCGGCTGCTTCTCGCGCAGGTCCCACACCCGCGCTGTGTTGTCCTCTGACGCGGTGACCACATGGGCGCCGTCCGGGCTGAACGTCGCCGAGAGGACCGAACCCTGATGGCCTTCGAGGGCGACAAAGCTCGGCGGCTTCTGCCGCAAATCCCACACCCGCGCCGTCTTGTCCCACGAGGCGGTGACCACATGGGCGCCGTCCGGGCTGAACGCGGCTGCGACGACTGGACCCTGATGGCCCTCGAGGGCGACGAAGCTCGGCTTGTCGGCCCGCAAATCCCACACCCGCGCCGTCCCGTCGAAGGATGCGGTGACCACATGGGTTCCGTCCGGGCTGAACGCGGCCGCGACGACACCACCTTGATGGCCTTCGAGGGCGACGAAAGTAGGCTTTTCACCCCGCAAGTCCCACACCCGCGCCGTCTTGTCCAAGGACGGGGTGACCACGTGTGTTCCGTCCGGGCTGAACGCCGCCGTTAGAACGGCGCCATGATGGCCGGCGAGCGTCGTCTCCCGGTTCCTGAGCCACGCCTGATGCAAGGCTGCCGCGGCTTCGTAGGACAGCGGGCGGTGAAGACCTGGCTCTCGGTCGCCGAAACCCGGCTCGGGCAGCGCCTCCAGCGCCAGCAGCATCGCCGTCGGCTGGTCACCCCTGTCACTCGCCCCTCGCGCAAGAATCGCCAGCGCTCGCGATTCCTGCAGCAGAGCGCGATCGCGCTGCTCGTTGGCCGCCTTCGTCGCTTGCACGGCGACATCGCGCTGCTCGTTGGCGGTTCGTGTGGCCGCATTGGCGACCGCCTCTTGGACCCGGGCCTCGTTGCGCTCCTTGATCGCGTAGACGGCGATTCCTCCCGCGAGCAGGGCGAGCGCGACAGCCGCAGCGAGCCCGGCCAATGTACGTCGCGCGACACGCCGCGCCTGGTCGGCGGCTTGCCTTTGAGCCGCGGCTTCGCCTGTTTTCGCGTCGGCGATCTCTTTGAGCTGCTGCGCCGCCGCGCTCTTCCGGCGCTCGTCTTCCTGCTGGCTCGCCTTGATGAACTCGAGCTGCAACGCGGTCGGCGGCGCTGCTTTCTCGGGCTGGTCGGCGATCCATTGGTTGGCGAGCGCAATGTCGGCCGCGGACAGAAGCCGGCGGTCGGAGGGCTTGCCGACCTCTTCCCACTCTTTCGCCAGTCGCAAGTAGCGGGTGTGCTCGCGCAACCATTCAGGATCGGCGTTGAGCGCCAGGCGCAGAGCGTTCAGCCCGGTCCCGAATCCGGTTCCGGGGAATTTCGGCTCCTCGTAGAAATAGGTGTACTGGAGCGCCGCAAGCTCCGGCGGCGGAGCCGCGCCGTCGAGCGGGCGGCACAGGATGGGAATGATCCGCTTGCCGAGGCTGACCGCCTCCTCGGCCTCCCAGGCGCAGATCGCCGAGCGCGCCGAGGCCGGCGACAGCACGAACACGATCGTGTCGGCGTCGCGGATCAGGACGCCAAGGCGTTTCTTCCAATCCTCGCCGCCGGAGATGCTTTCGCGATCGATGGTGACGGTAAAGTCGTAAGCCAGCAGAGCCGCGCGCAGCTGGTCGGCAAACGCGAGGTCGTCGCGGCTGTAGGAGATGAAGACGTTGAGCTTCTCGCCCCGCCCGGGCGCCCCGGCCATGCCTTCCCGCCCTCAGGTAAAAATCTGCGCCGTCGGTCGGCCAATCAATCGACACTAGCGGCGGCGGCGTAGCGCGACAAGTCGGGTCTCATATCCCGCCGAGCGCGCCGCGCGATCCGGTGGCCGAGGGCGGCTTGTCGGAAAAACCGGCGGGGGTGTAACATTTTCTTGCCAAAACCAGAACCCTCAGCCTATACTGGGGGAGGGATGGAAACGGAGGAATGAGCATGGCCGCATGGGGCGGCGCGAGGGCAATCCGGCGGCGCGAGGGGGGACGAGGCGGGAGAGAAAAAAAGTGCTTTTTTCGCTCATAACCCTTTGAAAAGTCCCGATTCCGAAAAGCAAAAGAAAGCAAAAACCGGGGGTTTCATTTTCGTCGGCTTTCGTCGGCTTTCGCCGATTTTCGCCAATTTTGGAACCGCCGGACCCTGTGATTTTGCGCGGCGGCCGCCGCGCCTCACATCCCGCCGAGATGCTCGGCGACGGCGAAGATGTCCTTGTCGCCGCGGCCGCAGAGGTTCATCACCATGAGATGCTCCTTCGGCCGCTTGGGGGCGAGCTCGATCACCTTGGCCAGCGCATGCGCCGGCTCCAGCGCCGGAATGATGCCCTCGAGCGTCGCGCAAAGCTGAAAGGCGGCGAGCGCCTCCTTGTCGGTCGCGGCGAGATAGGTCACCCGGCCGACGTCGTGCAGCCAGGAGTGCTCCGGGCCGACGCCGGGATAATCGAGCCCGGCCGAGATCGAGTGGCCCTCGAGGATCTGGCCGTCGTCGGTCTGCAAGAGATAGGTGCGGTTGCCGTGCAGCACGCCGGGGCGCCCGCCGTTGATCGAGGCGGCGTGGCCGTTCGGCACGTCGAGCCCGTGCCCGGCCGCCTCCACCCCGAACATCTCGATCCGAGGCTCATCGAGGAACGGATGGAAGAGGCCGATCGCGTTCGAGCCGCCGCCGATGCAGGCGACGAGGCTGTCCGGCAGCCGGCCCTCGGCTTCCAGCATCTGCGCCCGCGTTTCCTCGCCGATCACGCACTGGAAGTCGCGCACCATCGCCGGATAGGGGTGCGGGCCGGCGACGGTGCCGATGCAATAATAGGTCGTCCGCACGTTGGTCACCCAGTCGCGCAAGGCCTCGTTCATCGCGTCCTTGAGCGTGCGCGCTCCTTGTTCGACGGGCCTCACTTCGGCGCCCAGCATCTTCATGCGAAAGACGTTCGGCTTCTGCCGCTCGACGTCGACCGCGCCCATATAGACGACGCATTCGAGGCCGAACCGGGCGCAGGCGGTCGCAGTCGCGACCCCATGCTGGCCTGCACCGGTTTCGGCGATGATGCGCTTCTTGCCCATCCGGCGGGCGAGCAGGATCTGGCCGAGCACGTTGTTGATCTTGTGCGCGCCGGTATGGTTGAGCTCGTCGCGCTTGAAATAGACCTTGGCCCCGCCGAGCCTTTCGGTCAGCCGCTCGGCGAAATAGAGCGGGCTCGGACGCCCGACATAGTGCTTGAGCAGATGGTCGAGCTCGGCCTTGAACGACGGGTCGGCCCTGGCCTCGGCGTAGGCCTTCTCGAGCGAGTGGATGAGCGGCATCAGCGTCTCGGGGACGAAGCGTCCGCCATAGATGCCGAAGCGGCCGCGCTCGTTCGGGCCGGCGCGGTAGGAATTGGGCTTCTCGAGCTTGCTCATTTAAGCGACTCCTTCGGCCGCCCGCGCGAAGGCGCGCCGCGCCGCGGCGACGAAGGCCCTGATCCTGGCGGGGTCCTTCACTCCGGGAGCGCTCTCGACGCCGGAGGAGACGTCGACGCCGCCGGCGCCGCTCGCCGCGATTGCGGCCTCGACCGTCTCGGGATCGAGCCCGCCAGAAAGCAGCCAGGGACGGCGGAAATGGATATTCCGCGCCAGGCTCCAGTCGAACGGACGGCCGTTGCCGCCCGGCAGCGTTGCGTCCTTGGGCGGCTTGGCGTCGATAAGCAGGAAGTCGGCTACGCCCTCATAAGGGCTGGCGGCGGCGAAGTCCTTGCGCGCCGCAACGCCGATCGCCTTCATTGTCGGGCGGGCGGCAAATTCCCCTACCGCCTTGACCCGCGCCGGCGTCTCCCGCCCGTGCAACTGGTGAAGATCGGGGGCCAGGGCGTCGACGATGCGCTTGAGCGCATCGTCGTCAGCGTCGACGCTGAGCGCGACGATCTTGGCCCGTCCGCGCGCCTGCCGTCCGAGAGCGCGCGCTTTTCCCCAATCGACATGGCGGGGGCTCTTCGGGAAGAAGACGAACCCGACCATGTCCGCGCCGGCGTCGAGCGCGGCGTCCAGGGTCGCGGGCGTCGAGAGGCCGCAAATTTTGACGATAGGCGTCATTTGAGCGCTTCTTTCGGTCAAAGCGCCCGCCCTGTCAAAGGTTGGGACAAGGGAGCGCCGCGTCAGGCGCGGGCGCTCCGGGCTTGCGCGTCAGATCCGGCCCGAAAAGACGCTTCGCAGCACCGGCAGGAACTTGTTCGCCAGCGCGAGGAACCCGGCCGAATAGGGATGGATCTCGTTCGCCCATCCGAGCGGCTGCAACGAATCGCGGGTGAGCGTGCCCCTCGTGTCGACAAGGTAGTAGTTGTTCTTCTTCACGCTCGCCAGTCCGCTGAGCATGGCGTAAAGCTGATCGATGGCGTTCTGAACGATTGTGAGCCCTTCGGCGTAGTCATACTGGGCGAAATTGAGCCCCGGCTGCAGCCACGGACCCTGGAAGAAGACGCCCATCCCGTTCGGGATCGCATAGTCGTAGCAATGGCCGAAGATCGGCGTGTCCGGCGCGTGGAGATTGCGAAAGTCGAACAGCGCCTGATATGACGCCTCGACCGAATCGACGACGCCCTGAATGCGGTTCGACAGACCCCCGCCGAAATAATCCAGATAGATGATGAACTGGTCGCCCACCACGTCGTCGCCCCCGCCGGAGACGAGGATCGCGTCCGGGCTGCCGTCGACCCATTGCGACGAATCGGCGATGTCGCTGACATATTGCATCTGATTGTTAAGGCCCAGGGTCGTTGTCATCGGGTTGCCGTGGACCGCGCGCGAAAGGGCGATCGGGCGTGGATTTCCGATCGTTTGCAATTGTGCGACGATGTCCTGGTTGGGCCAGGGAAGGCCGTAATCGTTGAGAGGATAGTCGAACCACGAGTCGCCGATCGCCAGAAAGTCCAGCGGCTGCTTCGCCGCCTTGAGCTTGTTCGCCTTGCGGTAGCGGCGTCGCGCGTTGATGGTATGAACCTTGACGCGGTGTTCCTTTGTCCGTTTGGCGAACTCGTCCTCGACTTGCTGCCGCAACTGGGCTTTGAGCTTCGCGCGTTCGGCATTGTCCATTGCTTGCCCTCCCTGAAGATGGCCAGGTCGCCGGCTTCCTTCGGGTCAGCGTCCGACCTTGCGCCTTGGCCCCAAGCGCCTATCGGCTGGGCGGCGGTTGCGCAGTGAGCCGGATCACAGTCCGGGGGCCTCAGACGATCTCGCTCATTGCCCGGCCGCCCTGCCGGCGGCGAGATCGCGCTCGATTGCCGCGATTTCGCCCTGCGCCGCCGCCCGCATCTTCGCTTCCGCCTCGCGATAGAGGGCGACGATCCGCCGGCCCTGGTCGGTCAGTGCCGCGCCGCCGCCTTTTGCCCCGCCGTGATGGGCGGCGACGAGCGGCGTCGCGAACAGCTGGTTCAATTCGTCAACCAGGAGCCAGGCGCGGCGGTAGGACATCTGGTGGGCCCGACCGGCGGCCGAGATCGATCCGGTCTTGTCGATCGATTCCAAAAGCGCGATCTTGCCCACGCCGAGGCGCCGGCCAAGCTCGAAATCAAGCCTGATCGTCAGCCGTGTTGACATTCGTCCTCCCTCGTGGCGACGCCAGCCTTTTCCAGGCGCAGCTTTTCAGTGCGCGTGGGCGAACTCCCAATAGAGCTTGCGCGCGCGGCTGAAGAACGGGCCCGGCTGCAGGTCGCGCCCGTCGATGCGGGTGACCGGGGTCACCTTGCCGTAATTGCCGACGACGAAGATCTCGTCTGCGCCGTCGAAATCGGCAAAGCTGAGCGTCGCCTCGCGCATGTCCTTGCTGTCGGCGCGCAGAAGCTCAATCACACGCTGCCGGGTGACGCCGTTGAGAAAAGTTCCGTTCGCCGTCGGCGTCATCACAACGCCGTCCTTGGCCATGAAAATGTTGGCGGTGGCGAGTTCGGCGACATTGCCGAGCATGTCGCACATCAGGCAATTGTCGAAGCCGCGCGTGCGCGCCTCGATCAGGGCGCGGGCGTTGTTGGGATAGAGGCAGCCGGCCTTGGCGTCGATCGGCATGGTGACGCCGAGCGGCTTGGCGTAGGGAGAGCGGGTGATCGACACGCCGGTCGGGTTGGGCAACGGCGCCTCGTAGAGGCAAAGACAGAAGCGGGTTGAATCGGGGTCGGGCGGGACCGACGAAGTGAGCGAGCCGTGTTCGGCCCAGTACATCGGCCGGATATAAAGCTCGGCTCCCGGACTAAACTTCTTGAGCCCCTCCTTGGCGAGGTCAAGCATCGCCTCGACGGTCATCGTCGGCTTGAGGCACATGGCTTTCGAGGAGCGGTTGAGGCGCGCGAAATGCTTGTCGAGATCGGGCGTCACCCCTTCGAAGGCCCGCGCGCCGTCGAACACGCTCGACCCGAGCCAGAAGGCGTGGGTGCGCGCGCCGATAAACGGGTGGTTGCCCTCGAGCCACTTGCCGTCGAGGAAGGTGAAGGTTTGCGACCAAGCAGGCATCGGCGATTTGATCCATCGAAGGGCAGCGACCGCAGGCGGTCGGGTGTGCGTTGGCCGCGCCAGTCTAGAGCATGATCCGTTTTGATTGAAACTGCGGCGTCAATCGAGCGGCGCAACGTTCGCCGTGTCGTCCTTAAGGCTTGCGCCGGCGTCGCCGACCCGAACGCCGCCGATGACAAGCTCGGGCGCGATTTCGGCAAGGGGGACGAGAACGAAGGCGCGGTTGAAAAGCTCGGGATGGGGCAGCGTCAGCCGCTCGGTCTTGAGCACGACGTCGCCATAGGCGATGAGGTCGATGTCGATGACGCGGGGCCCCCATCGCTCGGCGGAGACGCGGCCGAGCTCGACCTCGAGCGCCTTCATCCGCTCGAGCAGCGCCGTGGGGGGAAGGCGGGTCAGGCCGAGGGCGCAGGCGTTGAGGAACCAGTCCTGATCGGTCTTGCCCCAAGGGGCGGTGCGGTAGAGGCGGGAGACGGCAGTGAGCTCAATGCCCGGCTCGCCAGCAATCGCGCGGAGCGCGCGGCGCAGGCTCAAGACCTTATCGCCGACATTGCCTCCGAGCGCGAGCACGATGCGCGCCCGACCGTCGCGCTCGGGCGCCGGGATTGGCCGGGCGGCCACGCTCAGGGCCTTGAAGATATCGAGCGCGGCGCGATTCTCGGCAACGTCATGGACGCGCAGGACCGAAGCGCCGCGCATGAGGGCAATGGTGTCGGCGGCGAGCGTTCCGGGGAGGCGCTTGTCGACTTCGGCATCGAGGATCCGGCCGATGAACGACTTGCGCGAAAGGCCGATAAGGATCGGCGCCCCGAAGCGGCGGAAGCGATCGAGATTCCAGATACAGGAATGATTCTGCTCGGGGGTCTTGCCGAAGCCGATGCCGGGGTCGAGCAGGATGCGGCCGAACGCCACGCCGGCGCCCGCGGCCAGATTGAGCGAGCGCTCGAAGAAGCGTTCGACGTCATCGAGAATGTCGATCGCGCCGTCCGCCCGCTCGCGGTTGTGCATGACCACGACCCCCGAGCCGGTCTCGGCGACCGCATCCGCCATGCCCGGATCGCGCTGCAATCCCCAGACGTCGTTAATGACCGAGGCGCCGAGCCGCGCCGCCGCGCGCGCCACCTGAGCCTTGCCGGTGTCGATGGAGATCGCGGCATCGAACTCCTGAGCCAGCGCCTCCAGCACCGGCTTGACCCGCCAAAGCTCCTCGTCCGCCGAGACCGGGACGTGGCCGGGCCGCGTCGATTCGCCGCCGATGTCGACAATCGCCGCGCCCTCGCCGACCATCGCCTTCGCGCGCGCGACGGCTGCGCCCGGGTCAAAATGGCGGCCGCCGTCGGAGAACGAATCGGGCGTCACATTGAGAATGCCCATGAGTTGGGGCGACCGCCTCACGGCGGCGAGGAATGTGTCGCGCGCGCCGGCGCGTCTGTCGCTCACGCGGCGAGAGCCGCCAGGATGCGGGCCCAGGAACGGGCGCCCTTGTGAAAAGACGTGCGCTCGTACTTCTCGTTCGGCGAGTGGATCCGGTCGTCCTCGAGGGCGAAGCCGACCAAGAGGCTGTCCATGTTGAGCTCGCGCTTGAACGAGCCGACGATCGGGATCGAGCCGCCGCTGCCGACGAGCGCCGCGGGTTTCCCCCATTCCGCTTCGAGGGCGCGGCGGGCGAGGCGCAGGGCCTGGTTCTTGATCGGCAGCGAGAGCGCGGGACTGCCGCCGTGGTTGATGAACTCGGCCTTGACGTCGGGAGGCAGGCGCGACGTGACGAAGGCGCGAAACGACTGAGCGACGCGCTCCGGGTTTTGCTTGCCGACCAGCCGGAAGGTCACTTTGGCGCTGGCCTTGGCCGGCAGAACGGTTTTCGTTCCTTCGCCGGTGTAGCCGCCGACAATTCCGTTGACGTCGCAGGTCGGCCGCGACCACAGCTGCTCGAGCGGGGTGCGGTCGCGCTCGCCCGCCGGCGTCGTCAGGCCAACGTCGCGCAGGAACGCGACGGCGTCGAAATTCAGCGCGTTCCATTGATCGGCGATCTCTTGCGGCAGTTCTTCCACGCCCTCGTAGAAGCCGGGCAGCGCGACCGCGCCGGTATCGTCGTGGAGAGCGCCGAGGATGCGCGAGAGCGCGTGAATCGGGTTGACCGCCACGCCGCCGAAGAGGCCCGAGTGCAGGTCGCGATTGGCGCCCGTGAGCACGACTTCGACGCTGACCAGCCCGCGCAGCGACATGGTGATCGCCGGCGTGGACCGGTCCCACATGCCGGTGTCGCAGACAAGCGCGACGTCGGCCTTCAGCTCCTTGGCGTTCTCGGCAAGAAAGCCGGCGAGGGACGGCGATCCGGTCTCTTCCTCACCCTCGAACAGCGTCGTCACATGGCACGGCGGGCCGCCGAATTGCTGGTAGGCGCGGCAAGCCTCGAGAAAGGTCATGAGCTGGCCTTTGTCGTCCGAAGCGCCGCGCGCCAGGATTTGCTCGCCCTCCGGCCCGGCCTCGAGCTTCGGGCCGAACGGCGGGTTGCGCCAGAGATTTACGGGATCGACCGGCTGAACGTCGTAGTGGCCGTAGAACAGCACATGCGGGGCCTCGCGGCGAGGGGCGTTGATGTGGCCCACGACCATCGGCCGGCCCGCGGTCGGGCGCTTGGCCGCCTCGAAGCCGAGCCCCGCGAGCTCCGCCGCCAGCCAGTCCGCCGCCCGCTCGCAATCCGGGAAATGCGCCGGAATGGCGGAAATCGAGGGGATCGACAAAAAGGCGAAGAGGCGATCGAGCGCGGCCCCCTGACCGGCGTCGACCGCAGTGAGAACATCGTCAATCGTGGCCATTTTCCTCCGCCCTCCGCCGCCGTTTCGCGGCTTTGACCGGCTCGCCGCTTCTACCATAACGGCGCACCTTCGTCGCCCGGCTTGCGTCGTCTTGCCAAGGACAGACGAGGCGAGGACAATCGGGCGTCGCGGGAGGAGGAAAGGATGGCGCAGCCATTCGACGCCGGCCATGCGCCGTTCAATCGCCTGAGGCCCGAAGAACTCGGCATTGTCCGCGCCGCGCTCGATATTGGCTATTTCCGTCCGGGCGAGACCATTATCGCCCGCGACGGAGCTCCCGACAGCCTGTTCGTCGTCATCAAGGGCTGCGTCGAAGAGCGCGACGGCGACGAGGTCATTGCGCTGCGCGGTCCGGGCGACGCCTTCGACAGCCGCGCGCTGGTTGAGGGCCGAGGCTCCAACGCTTTTGTCGCCCGCGAGGAGACGCTGCTCAATCTCTTACCCCGCGACGTGACGCTCAGGCTCATCAACCAGAACCCGCGCTTTGCCTCGTTCTTCTATCTCGACATTTCGCGCAAGCTCGAAGCTGTTTTGCGCGAGGAGGAGGCGGCGCGCTTCACCCCCCTCATGAACGCGCGGGTCAGGGACCTCGTCCTGCGGCCCGCGACCTTCATCGATGCGGCAGATTCGATCCAGCGCGCGGGCGCGCGGATGCGCGAGGCCAATTGCTACGCGCTGTTCGTGCGCGACGGCGGACGGACCGGCATGCTGACCCGCAGCGACCTCGTCAACGCGACGATTGTGAACGAGCGCCCGATCGCGAACCCGGTCGGGCCGCTCGCCGCCCATCCGGTCATCTCGGTTGAGCCAGACGATTTCGTCTCGACCGCGCTCCTGCGGATGACCAAGCACAACAAGCGGCGGGTAGGCGTGCTTGAAGGCGGCGCGTTCATCGGCGTCCTCGAGGACATCGACCTTTTGAGCTTTCTCTCCGGCAATGCGCAATTGGTGGCGGCGCAGATCGATCGCGCCTCGTCCGTCGCCGAGCTTGCGGCGGCGGCGCAGAAGATCGAGCCGCAAATCCGCACGCTTCGCCGGCAGGGCGTGAAGATCGAGGTGGTGTGCGAGATCGTGTCCGATCTCAACCGGCGCCTGCATGCAAAGCTGTTCTCGCTGATCGCGCCGGCGTCGATTCGCGAGCGGGGCTGTCTTATCGTCATGGGCAGCGAGGGCCGCGGCGAGCAGACGTTCCGGACCGACCAGGATAACGGTCTCATCCTCTCAGGGCCTGTCCCGGCGAACGATCTCGACCAATTCCGCGCCGGCGTGTTCGACGCCCTCGAGACCTGCGGCTTTCCGCCTTGTCCGGGCGAAGTGATGGTGCGCAATCCCCTGTGGTCGAAGACGGTGGCGGAATTTGGCGACGATTTTCGTCGCTGGCTCGCGCTATCGGATGAAGCCGGAGCGATGAATTTCGCCATCTTCTACGACGCTGCGGCGGTCGCTGGCGACGCCAGCCTCCTCGAGGCGGCCAAGCAGAATCTGATCCAGGCCCTGCGCGGCGAGCGGGTGCATCTCGCGCGCTTCGCCCGCGCGGTCGACGCGTTTCCGACCCCGATCGGCTTCTTCAACAACCTCGTCACCTCGAAAGCCGACGGCGAAGCGGTCGATTTGAAGAAGGGCGGAATCTTCCCGATCGTGCACGGCGTGCGCGCGCTCGCGCTGGAGAAAGGGCTGACCGAGACCAACTCCGCCGCGCGCATCGCGAGGCTCGGCGAGATTGGAACATTCGAGCCTCATTTCGCGCGAGAATTGACCGAAGCGCTCCACTTTCTCATGACCCTGCGGCTAGACGCTGAGATCGCCGAGGCGGCCTCGACCAGCCTGGTCAGGCCGGGCGGACTCACGACGATGGAGCGCGACCTGCTGCGCGACGCCTTCCAGGTGACGAAGAAGCTGCGCGAGCTGGTCAGGCGCCATTTCAATCTGGCGATGTTCTGATGTGGCCCGCGATCAGGCGTCGCGTCGACCGGTACCTGCTGCGCGATCCGACCTTTCGCTTCCTGTTCGACGAGCCGCCCATGGGCGAGGCGGTCGCGATCGACTGCGAGACGACCGGGCTCGATCCGCGCCGCGACGACGTCGTGACCGTCGCGGCGATTCCGATCAAAGGCTCCCGCATTCTCGCAAGCGCGCGGTACGAGGCGATGGTCAAGCCGCGCGCCGGCATGAAGGCGGAGGCGATCAAAGTGCATCGGCTACGCGAAGGCGACCTGGCCGGCGGGCGGACGATGGAGGAGGTGCTGCCGGAGCTCCTGCGCTTCATCGGCTCGCGGCCGCTGGTGGGCTACTACCTCGAATTCGACCTCACGATGATCAACAGGCACGCGCGGCGGCTCATTGGAATCGAGCTTCCCAACCGCCGAATCGAGGTCTCGAGGCTCCACTACGAGCGCAAATATGGCGGCGCGCCGCCCGGCGTTGAGGTCGATCTCAGTTTCGCCGCGATCCTCGCCGATCTCGGCCTGCCGATCCTCGACCAGCACGACGCCTTTTCCGACGCCTTGATGACGGCGATGATGTATCTGGCGCTGGCCGACCTCAAGGCCCGCAATGTCCGCATTCCGCGTCAGCGCGCGAAGCCAGTCACCCATTTCGGCGGCGGGTGAGCGTTGGAGGAAAAGGGCCGCGCCCATCACGCGGCCCCTTGGGGGCGAACGGAACGGTCGGCTCGAACGTCAGAAGATCTGACGGAAGATGACGAACAGCAGGCCGGACAGGATCATTGCGACCGGCAGCGTCAGCACCCAGGCCATGGCGATGCTGCGCACTGTCGACCACTGCATTCCCGACCCGTTGGCGACCATCGTTCCGGCGACGCCGGACGAGAGCACATGGGTCGTCGACACCGGCAGGCCGAAGCCGTCCGCGGCGCCGATCGTCGCAGCCGCGATCAGTTCGGCCGCGGCGCCCTGGCCATAGGTCAAATGGGTTTTGCCGATCTTCTCGCCGACGGTGACCACGATGCGCTTCCAGCCGACCATCGTGCCGAGACCGAGCGCGATCGCCACGCAGATCTTCACCCACAGGGGAATAAACTTGGTCGCGCCGTCGAGTTCCTTCTTGAAGGCAGCGAGCTGGGTTCTCTCTTCCGGCTTGAGCTCGCTCTCCTTGTCTTTGGCGAGAACGCGCAACGCCTCGTCGATCAGATACATGTCGTTGCGAAGGTTCTGCACCTTGTCGAGCGGGGTGTGGGCGACTGAACCGTATTGCTCGACCGAGTCGCCCACTTCCTTGACCAGCACTGCGAGCGACGGATAGGTGCCCTCCGAGATCGTGTGGGCGTGTACGTAGTCGGTCACCGCCGGGCGGGGGTCGCCGATCACGTTGTAGCCGGCGTCGTGGGCCTCGACGATCTTAGAGGCGTTGTGAGCCGCGGCGATGAACTGGGCGGCATGGCCTTCGCCCGGAGCGCGGTTGAGCGCATAGGCCGTCGGGGCGACGCCGATCAGGATCAGCATGATGAGGCCCATGCCCTTCTGGCCGTCGTTGGAGCCGTGAAAGAACGAGACCAGGGTGCAGGTGAGAATCAGCAGGCCCCGGATCCATGGCGTCGGCGGTTTGTTGGTGGTCGGCGCCGTGTAAAGCTCCGGCACGCGAATCACAGCTTTCATGATCAAGAGCAGGATTGCAGAGAGCACGAAGCCGAACAGCGGCGAAAACAGGAGCGCCTCGCCGACCTTGGTGACCTGGTCCCAATCGACGCCAGAGGTGCCATCCTTGCCGCGGATCAGCGCGTTTGCGACGCCGACGCCGACGATCGAGCCGATCAAGGTGTGCGAGCTTGAGGCCGGAATCCCGAACCACCACGTGCCAAGGTTCCAGATGATCGCGGCGATGAGCAGGGCGAACACCATCGCGTAGCCGGCGCTCGAGCCGACCTGAAGGATGAGTTCGACCGGCAAAAGCGAGACGATGCCGAAGGCGACCGCGCCGCTTGAGACAAGGACGCCGGCCAAGTTCCAGCAGCCTGACCACACAACCGCGGCCTGCGCAGGAAGGGCGTGGGTATAGATGACGGTCGCGACGGCATTTGCGGTGTCGTGGAAGCCGTTGACGAATTCAAAACCGAGCGCGATCAAGAGCGCCACGCCGAGCAGCAGGAACGGGAGGATGGTGGTCGGACCGCCGCCGGCCTCCGACAGGTCCGAGCGGATCGAATAGGCCATGTAGAAGAGGCCGAGGGCGAGCACGGCAAGAATGCCGAGCGCAAGCCGAGGGTCGACCGGGTGATCGAGATGCGGCTTGACGGGCGCTTCCGCGCCTGGCCCGAGTCGGGCGTCGAATGCGGTGGACATGGGGCCTCCCTAGCGGAGGCGCCATTCTATCGCGGCCCTGCATGACAGGAATGTGAAGGCCGCGCCCGAGGATGTTGAGCTCTCGCTGAACGCCGGCGGCCGCTCGGCCGCGATAGGAAAACTATTGGAAGCGATAGAAAAAAACACTTAATTGCAAAATGGCCTCGGCCATTGTCAAACTGCGCCGAATAGGCAATTTTGAACGAACAAGCAGAAATATTGTCAAAGGAGCGAACGCGCCCGATGAGCATCCTGTCGTATTTGGACCGCGACCGCACGATCGCCAAACCCGGATTCAACCGCTGGATGGTTCCGCCGGCGGCCTTGTGCATCCACCTCTGCATCGGCCAGGTTTACGCGTTCAGCGTCTTCAACCTGCCGATGACCAAGCTGATCGGGATAACGAAATCCGGACCTGACGACTGGAAGCTGACCGAGCTCGGCTGGATCTTCTCGATCGCCATTTTCGTTCTCGGCTTTTCCGCCGCGGTGCTTGGCCGCTGGGTCGAGGAAGGCGGACCGCGCCGCACGATGTTTACTGCAGCCCTCTGCTTCGGCGGCGGGTTTCTCGTCAGCGCCTATGGCGTTTGGTTCCATCAGCTTTGGATCGTCTATCTCGGCTATGGCCTGCTCGGCGGCATCGGCCTGGGACTTGGCTACATTTCTCCCGTGTCGACCTTGATCAAGTGGTTCCCCGACCGGCCCGGCATGGCGACGGGCATGGCGATCATGGGCTTCGGCGGCGGCGCGATGATCGCCTCCCCGCTCTCGGTGTGGCTGATGAGCGTGTTCTCGACGCCGACGCATGTTGGGGTCGCCAAGACCTTTGTGGTCCTCGGAATCGTCTACGCGTTCTTCATGCTGGTTGGATCGGCGATTGTGCGCATCCCCGCGCCGGGGTGGAAGCCCGCCGGCTATGTTGCCCCGGCCCAGCCCCAGAAGCTCGTCACCACCCGGGACGTCTACGTCTATCAGGCGTTGAAGACGCCGCAGTTCTGGCTGATCTGGATCGTGCTGTGCATGAACGTCACGGCGGGAATCGGCGTGCTCGGACAGGCTTCGGCGATGAGCCAGGAAATGTTCCCGGGGCGCGTCACCGCCGCGGCGGCCGGAGGCTTCGTCGGGCTGCTCAGCATCTTCAACATGGCCGGACGGTTCTTCTGGGCTTCGACCTCCGACATTATCGGCCGCAAGAACACCTATTTTGTGTTCTTCGTGCTCGGGTTCGTGCTCTATGCGCTCGTCCCCTATTTCGGCGGCGTCGGCAATCTGCCGCTGTTCATTGTGTGCTTCCTCGTCATCATCAGCATGTATGGCGGCGGTTTCGCCACCGTGCCGGCCTATCTCAAGGACATGTTCGGCACCCGCTATGTCGGGGCGATCCACGGCTGGCTCATCACCGCGTGGTCGGTAGCGGGCGTGCTCGGTCCGGTGCTCGTCAACTACATCCGGCAGTATCAGCTCGACAGCGGCGTGCCGAAGGCGCAGGCCTATAACGTCACCATGTACATTATGGCCGGGCTTCTGGTCGTCGGCTTTATCGCCAATTTCCTGATCCAGGCGGTCGACGATCGCCATCATATGGAGCTTGAGACGGTGGACGAAGCCGTCGGCGTGGCTTGAGGGAGACCGATATGAGCTTGGACAACAAGGACGGCGGCGGCACGACCCCCCTCGAATTGGCTCTCGCTTGGGGCTTCGTCGGCATCCCGCTTCTGTGGGGCGTTTACGGCACTCTGGCGAATGCGCTGAAGCTCTTCCAGTAAGGCAAGCCTCGCGCGGCCCAAGGGACGCAGCGCGCCTAGCTCGCTTCCGCCAGAAGCGACAATTGCTGGCGTCCCGGCTCGCCGAGCTGATCGGCGAGGCGGGTCGGATAGTCGCCGGTGAAGCAATGGTCGGTGAACTGCGGCTGCCTCGGGTTGCGGCCGGGGTAGCCCATGGCGCGATAGATGCCCTCGACCGAGAGAAAAGCGAGGGAGTCGGCGCCGACGAATCGCCGCATCCCCTCGAGGTCCATCCGCGCAGCGAGCAGCTTGTCGCGCTCGGGCGTGTCGATGCCGTAAAAGTCCGGGTAAGCGATTGGCGGCGACGAGATGCGGAAGTGGACTTCGCGCGCCCCTGCCTCCCGCATCATCTGCATGATCTTGACGCTGGTCGTGCCGCGCACGATCGAATCGTCGATCAGCACGATCCGCTTGCCCTCGACCACCGCACGGTTGGCGTTATGCTTCATCCTGACGCCGAGCTCGCGAATCGACTGCGTCGGCTGAATGAACGTGCGCCCGACATAATGGTTGCGAATGATGCCGAGCTCGAACGGCAGGCCGCAGGCGTGAGCGTAGCCGATCGCGGCCGGAACGCCGGAATCGGGGACCGGCACGATGACGTCGGCCCCGGCCGGCGCTTCGCGCGCCAACTCCGCGCCCATCGCCTTGCGGGCGTCGTAGACGGATCGGCCGCCGACCATCGAGTCCGGCCTGGCGAAATAGATATATTCGAAGATGCAGGGCCGCGCCGGCAGCCGCGTCAGCGGGAAGAAGCTCTTCACGCCCTCCCCGTCGATGACCACAACCTCGCCGTTCTCGACGTCGCGGACGAATTTCGCCCCGATGATGTCGAGCGCGCAAGTCTCCGAGCACAGAATCGGGCTGCCGTCGAGGTCGCCGAGCACAAGCGGACGAATGCCGAGCGGATCGCGGGCGCCGATCAGCTTCTTGTTGGTCAGCGCGACGAGCGCATAGGCGCCCTCGATCTCCGCCAGAGCTTCGACGAAACGGTCGACGATCCTCGGCCGCCGCGATCGCGCTGCAAGCAGGAGCACGACTTCGGTGTCGGTCGTCGACTGGCAGATCGCCCCGCCGCGAATGAGCTCCCGCCTGAGCGTCAGTCCATTGGTCAGATTACCGTTATGGGCGACGGCGAGGCCGCCGGCCTCTAGTTCGGCGAACAGCGGCTGAACGTTGCGCAGCACGGTCTCGCCGGTCGTCGAATAACGCACATGGCCGATCGCGGAGCGGCCCGGTAGGCGGTCGATGGTCGCGGCGTTGGAGAAATGATCGCCGACCAGCCCCTGCCGGCGCTCGGAATGGAACCGTTGGCCGTCATAGGCGACGATCCCCGCTGCTTCCTGACCGCGATGCTGCAGGGCGTGCAGCCCGAGGGCGACGATCGGCGCGGCGTCGGGATGATTGAAGATGCCGAATACGCCGCACTGCTCTCGCAGCCGGTCCTCGCAAAGGTCGAAGCCGGCCTCGCCCTGCGCATCTGGCGCGACGGCCGAGGCCTCGGGCGTCATTGCTTTGGCGCCGGCGCGAAGGGCGCGGGGGGCGGAACATTCTTGTTGATCAGGGCGTCGAGCTTCTGCTTGTCCGGGTTCGAGCCGTTCGTCCCGGCGGTCGACTCGGTCTTGTTCTGCGGCGGGCTCGGGGTCGCGATCGGTTCGTCGCCGACTTGCTTTCCGTTCGAAGCTGCTGAATCGTTCCCCGGCGCAAGCTCGTTCGTCACCGCGCTCGCATGCGAATTGATCCAGCCGTTGATCGTGTCGCTTGCGTCCTTGGGCAGCCAAGCGACGATCTGACTTGTGGTCTCGGTGAGGATTGGCCTCGTCCTGGCGTTTTTCACCCATTCCGGCTGCTGCTTCTCCGAAACCAGCCAGTTGAAAATCGCGAAGGCAACGACAGCGAGAAGGAAGCCTCTCGCAACGCCGAACAGAAAGCCGAGCGACCGGTCGAGCGCGCCGATCTTGCTGTCGAGGATCGCGTCCGACAGACGGACCGTGAACAACGAAACGATGATCAACGTAACGAAAAACACAATCGCCGCGGCCGCCGCTTGGGCGATCACCTCCTTATGGATATAGGGAGTGAGGTGGGGGACGACGAGGGGATAGAAATAGTAGGCTGCGGCCGCGGCCGCCGCCCATGAAGCGATCGCCAGAATCTCGCGAGTAAAACCGCGCATCATCGACAATAGCGCTGAGACGAGAACGATGCCGAGAACCGCGAGATCGAGATAAGAGGGCATTTTGTTAAGAGAACCTCGTCGCGACCGCCTGATGTCCTGAGCGCCGTCCGACGGCCGGCGCGAGCGCCTTATAACCAAGCCGCCTCAGTTCGTCACCCCACTGCGTGCCGGGGCGTTGGCGCGCGCGGCCCTCATCTCGACCGCGTTCGAGGCAATGAGCGCGACCAGCGTCGCCACCGTTCCGATCGGCTGCGCCGCGATAACAGCGCCTTCGCCGTCCGCGCGCGGCGAGGGCGGCGCAAACGCTTTCGCGAATCCGAGCTTGGCGGCCTCCTTGAGACGCAGCCCGGCGTGCGCCACCGCCCGCACCGAGCCCGAGAGCGCGATTTCGCCGAAATAGACCGCATCCCGTGGCAGACTCGCGCCGGTGAGCGAGGATATCAGCGCGGCCGCCGCCGCGAGATCGGCCGCGGGCTCGACGATCCGCAAACCCCCGGCGACATTGAGATAGACGTCGTATTGCCCGAGCTTCATTCCGCCGTGGGCCTCGAGGACCGCCAGGACCATCGCGAGCCGGCTCGGCTCCCAGCCGACCACCGCGCGGCGCGGCGTGCCCAACGTCGACGGCGCGACCAGGGCCTGGATCTCGACCAGGAGCGGCCGCGCTCCCTCGACGCCGGCGAATACCGCGGCGCCCGGATTGGCGGCGCCGTCGCGATCCGCCAAAAACAGCGCCGAAGGGTTCGGAACCTCGTTTAGGCCGCCGCCGGTCATTTCGAATACGCCGACCTCGTCGGTCGGGCCAAACCGGTTCTTGGCCGCGCGCAGCAGCCGAAATCGGTGCGCGCCGTCGCCCTCAAAGGAGAAGACGGCGTCGACCATGTGCTCGACCACACGCGGCCCGGCGATCTGGCCGTCCTTGGTGACGTGTCCGACGAGGAGAAGCGCAGCTCCGCTCGACTTGGCGAGGCGAATGAGGGCCTGGGCGGACCCACGCACTTGGCTCACTGTCCCGGGCGCTGAGTCGATCGCGTCGCTCCACATCGTCTGAATTGAATCGATGACTACGAACTTCGGCGCGTCGCTCGAGCCGAGCGAGGCGACGATATCTTCGACGAAGGTGTGGGCCGCAAGCTGAACCGGAGCGTCGTCGAGCCCGAGCCGGGCCGCGCGCAGGCGGACCTGCGCCGTCGATTCCTCGCCCGAGACGTAGACGACGCGCCCGCCAGAACGCGCGACCGCGGCGCAGGCCTGGATGAGGAGCGTCGACTTTCCGATGCCGGGCTCGCCTCCGATCAGCGTCGTCGACCCGGGAACAAATCCGCCTCCAGCCACCCGATCGAGTTCGGCGAGGCCGGTAATGAGACGCGGCTCGGGTCTCAATGCGCCGGACAGATCTTCGAGCGGAAACGGGCGGCCCGCCGCGCCCCTCCGGGCGGCCGCGCCGCCGATGCCCAGCGCCGCCGCTTCTTCGATGATCGTGTTCCACTCGCCGCACGACTCGCATTTGCCCTGCCAGCGCTGAGTGATGGCCCCGCAATTCTGGCAAACGTAAGAGGAACGAAACTTGGCCATGGCGTCGCACTGGCAGGTTTGCCCGAATCTGTCGAGAGGCTTTGCAAGCTCCCCGGCGCGGACCGGCGCGCATCGCGCCTGCCGACCCAGATAGGCGCGCCGCCAAGGCCGCGACTGCGGCAATACGTCATGTTCCCTCGCATGCGCCGCGGCGCCATGACTGCCCGTGATTAAGCGGACGGGCTCGGGACGGCCGCGCGCGCCGAGGCGAAATTGAGGCACGAATGGCTTACGCCTTCAATGCTTTTGCCGGGGACAAGCCCAGCGTTGGCGAACTCCTGAGCGCGCGCTTTCCGCATTTCGACGCCGCCGTCGTCTCGTTCGCGGCTGGCCAGGAAGTCGTCGGCGAGGGCGATCCGACGGAAAACTTCTTCCTCGTCGTGCGCGGCCTCTTCCGCGCGGTCAAATTCACCCGCGACGGACGCCGGCAGGTGTTCGCCTTTTATTTGCCAGGCGACATTTGCGGCCTCGAGCCAGACTCGACCCACAAGCTGTCGATCGAGGCGGTTGATCGGGCCGCGATGGCCGTCCTGCCCCGTCAGGCCTGCCGATTGTGGATGGACCTCGACCCACGGCTCGACGCTGCGCTGTTCGAGGGCGCGACCCGGGCGCTGACACTGTCCATCGACCACATGCTGATGATCGGACGCAGTTCGGCGGAAGAGCGGCTCGCCTGGTTCCTGATGATGATCCGCTCACGCTTGGCGCCTTTCAGCACGAACGTCGTCGAGCTCGCGATGCAGCGTCAGGACATCGCGGACTACCTCGGGCTCACCATCGAGACGGTGAGCCGCACGTTCACCCAGTTCAGGGAGCGCGGCCTGATCACGCTCCCGCGCAAACGGCTGGTCGAGATCCTCCGGCTCGATGCGCTGAGACGGCTCGCCTCCGCCGATCGTGACGCCCTATCCATCCAGCATGTCGAACCCGCGCGCGACCTTGACGTCGCCGCGGCGTGAGATGCGCGGAGGAAAATCGTGAGAGCGTGCGACACAAGGTCACGGGAGCAGCGGGCGAAACGGCCGTGGTTTCCACTGAGGCGCGGGATTAAGATTATCGAGCGGCGCGGCGCTCTCTCTGGGGATGCAGCGGCCGCCGCCTTTGGGCCAGGGGTCTGAGATGCAGACGGAATCGCTGTCGAAGTCGCTCTGGGGCGGCGAAATTGGGTTGGTCGGGGTGCTGGGTCTCTTGGCGCTGCTTTGCATCTTCATCGCGGCGCAGTCGATCGAACCTGCTTACCAGTTCCATATGGGGCTCGCCGTGCTCGCGGCCCTCGTGGGCATATTTGCGATCTTTCAGCGCTTCAACGCCCGTCCGGCGGAACGCCCGCCGCTGGAGATCAATGGACTGCCGAATTACAATTTCGGGCCCGTCAAGGTCGCGACGCTGTTTGCGCTGTTCTGGGGCCTTGCGGGCATGGCGGTCGGCGTCTACATCGCCTTCGAACTGGCGTTCCCCGACCTCAACATCGCGCCGTGGTTCAACTTCGGCCGGCTCAGACCGCTGCACACGTCGGCGGTGATCTTCGCCTTCGGCGGCAACGCTCTGCTGGCCACGTCCCTCTACGTCGTGCAGCGCACTTGCCGCGCGCGCCTCGCCGGTGATCTTGCGCCCTGGTTCGTGGTGCTCGGCTACAACTTCTTCATTCTCATCGCCGGCACGGGCTACCTGCTCGGCATCACCGAGAGCAAGGAATATGCGGAGCCCGAGTGGTACGCCGACCTCTGGCTGACGATCGTCTGGGTCGTCTACCTCCTGGTCTTCCTTGGCACGATCTTCCGCCGCAAGGAGCCGCATATCTTCGTCGCCAACTGGTTCTACCTGGCTTTCATTCTGACGATCGCGATGCTGCATATCGGCAATAACCTCGCCGTGCCGGTGTCGATCTTCTCGTCCAAATCCTATGTCGTCTGGAGCGGCGTCCAGGACGCGATGTTCCAGTGGTGGTACGGTCACAATGCGGTCGGCTTCTTCCTGACCGCCGGGTTCCTCGGGATCATGTATTATTTCGTGCCCAAGCGGGCGGAGCGGCCGATCTATTCCTACCGGCTGTCGATCATTCACTTCTGGTCGCTCATCTTCCTCTACATCTGGGCGGGCCCGCACCATCTCCACTATACGGCCCTGCCCGACTGGGCGCAGACGCTCGGCATGACCTTCTCGCTCATGCTGTGGATGCCCTCATGGGGGGGCATGATCAACGGGCTACTTACGCTGTCGGGCGCCTGGGACAAGCTGCGCACCGATCCGGTGCTGCGCATGCTCGTGGTTTCGGTCGCCTTTTACGGCATGTCGACCTTCGAAGGCCCGGCGATGTCCATCAAGTCGGTCAACTCTTTGGCGCACTATACCGACTGGGTCGTCGGCCACGTGCATTCGGGCGCGCTCGGCTGGGTCGCGTTCGTGTCGTTCGGCGCGATTTATTGCCTGGTTCCGTGGCTGTGGAACAAGCGCGAGCTATATTCGCTGCGCCTCGTCAACTGGCACTTCTGGATCGCCACGCTGGGAATCGTGCTCTACATCACCTCGATGTGGGTGTCAGGCATCCTGCAGGGCCTGATGTGGCGCAGCTATACGCCGCAAGGCTACCTCGAATATTCGTTCATCGAGACCGTCGCCGCGATGCATCCCTTCTACGTCATCCGCGCGACCGGCGGCACGTTGTTCCTCGTCGCCTACTGCCTGATGCTTTACAACGTCTACATGACGATCACGGCGTCGGAGGCGGCGGCGCCCGCCGCGCAACCGACGCTTCAGCCGGCGGAATGAGGAGCACCAATCCATGAGCAGCTCCGGGCAGCCGCACCACGGCAGGTCGCTGTTCTCCAGGCATCAGCTCCTGGAGACAAACGCGATCTACCTCGTTATCGGCATTCTCATCATGGTCGCGATCGGCGGCCTGGTTGAGATCGTGCCGCTCTTCTATCTCAAGAGCACGCTCGAAACCGTGCAGGGCATGCGCCCGTATACGCCGCTCGAGCTCGCGGGCCGCAACATCTATGTGCGCGAGGGGTGCTACCTCTGCCACAGCCAGATGATCCGCGCCCTTCGCGACGAAGTCGAGCGCTACGGCCACTATTCGCTCGCCGCCGAGAGCATGTACGACCATCCGTTTCAGTGGGGCTCCAAGCGCAACGGGCCGGATCTGGCGCGGGTCGGAGGCAAATACACCGACGCCTGGCAGGTCGCGCATCTCATTGATCCGCGCTCGGTCGTGCCGCAATCGATCATGCCGTCATACGCCTTCCTGATGACGACGCCGCTCGATGCGCGCGAGCTCGTCGCCAACGTTGAGGTCAACCGGGAGATCGGCGTGCCGTACACGGACGAGATGATCGCGAACGTAATGGCTGACCTGAGGGCGCAGGTGAACCCCGATTCGCCCGAGGCGGCGGCGCTTCTCAAGCGCTATCCGAAGGCGGTCGTGCGCAAGTTCAACCCGACGACGGCCGACATCACCGAGGGAGACGCAGTCGTCGCCTATCTGCAGATGCTGGGCACGCTCGTCGACTTCAACCTCTACGACAACAAAGCCAATCTGCGCTGACGCTTCGGGGGGTTCCGATGACCACGACCTACGAATGGCTCGCTGAGTTCGCGCAATCGGTGGGCACGCTCTATTTCTTCTTGTTCTTCCTCGGAATACTCGCCTACGCGTTCTGGCCCACAAATCGCGCGCGCTTTGAACACGCGGCCCGCATGCCGCTGCGGGAGGACTGAGCCATGAGCACCGATCCGGTTCAAGTCGACAAGATTTCCGGTCAGACCACGACAGGACATGAATGGGACGGCATCCGGGAGCTCAATACGCCGCTGCCGCGCTGGTGGCTCTGGCTGTTCTACCTGACGATCGCCTTTTCGGTCGTTTATTGGATCCTTTATCCCGCCTGGCCGCTCGCGAGCGGCTTCACCGGCGGGGTGCTCGGCCACACCAATCGCGGCCAGCTCACCCAAGACCTCGCCGCGGCCCAGGCGGCGCGCGTGCAGCAGGCGGCGGGCCTCGAGAACACGACCCTTACCGGCATCGAGGCCGATCCGAAGCTCCTCGAGCTCGCGCTGGCCGAGGGCAAGGCGGCGTTCGGCGACAATTGCGCGCCCTGCCACGGCTCGGGCGGGCAGGGCCAGTACGGCTATCCCAACCTGACCGCCGGGCGCTGGCTATGGGGCGGAACTCTCGATCAGATCGACACGACCATCACCCACGGCATTCGCGCCGACGATCCCGACACCCATGCCAGCGCCATGCCTGCGTTCGGCAAGGACGGCATCCTGAAGCCCGAGCAAATCCGCAAGGTCGCCAACTATGTGCGAACCCTCGCCAAGCTTGACCCGGAGCCCGGCGTCGACCTCGATGCCGGCAAGAAGATCTTCGCCGACAATTGCTCGGCTTGCCACGGCGACGAGGGCAAGGGCAATCCCGAGATGGGCGCGCCGAACCTGACCACCAGGATCTGGCTCTACGGCTCCGACATGAAAGATCTGACCACGACGATCACCTATGCGCGCAACAGCACAATGCCGTCGTGGGGCAGGCGACTCGATCCGGTCACCATCAAGGCGCTGGCCTTGTACGTTCACTCCCTGGGCGGCGGTACGTGAGCCTTGACGTTGCAGAGATTGACGACGACGGTCCACTCTATGCGGCGGCGAAGAAGGTCTACCCCCAGAGAGTTTGGGGGACCTATCGGCGCATCAAGTGGATCGTGCTTTGCGTCGCGCTCGGCGTCTACTACATCTTGCCGTTCGTCCGCTGGAATCGCGGACCTGACGAGGCGGGTCAGGCGGTTCTGGTCGACATGGCGCATTCCCGGTTCTACTTTTTCTTTATCGAGCTCTGGCCGCAGGAGGTTTACTATTTCACCGGCCTCCTGATCCTGGCGGCGCTGATCCTGTTTCTGTCCAACGCTCTGTTCGGACGGGTGTGGTGTGGCTACGCCTGTCCGCAGACGGTGTGGACGGACCTCTTTCTCTACGTCGAGCGGCGCATCGAGGGGGACCGGCGGGATCGGATCAAGCTCGATGAAGCGCCGTGGACTCTGGACAAGGTCATGAAGCGGATCGCCAAGCACGCCGCTTGGCTCGTGATCGCGCTTCTGACCGGCGGCGCCGCGGTGCTCTATTTCGAGGACGCGCCGACCCTGCTCCGGCAATTGCCGACCTTCCAGGCGCCATCCGTCGCGTACCTGTGGATGGGCGTCTTTACCTTCACGACCTATAGCCTCGCGGGCCACATGCGTGAGCAGGTCTGCCTGTACATGTGCCCGTGGCCGCGCATCCAGGCCGCCCTCACCGACACGGACGCCCTCAACGTCACTTACCGATCCGACCGAGGCGAGCCGCGCATGTCGGTCAAGGAGGCGGCCAGGGCCAGCGCCCATGGAGCGCCGGCCGGCGACTGCATCGATTGCATGCAGTGCGTCGCCGTCTGCCCGACCGGGGTTGACATTCGCAAGGGCTCCCAGCTTGGTTGCATCCAGTGCGGCCTGTGCATCGACGCCTGCGACGCAGTGATGGCGAAGGTGCATCGTCCACCGCGTCTCATCGCCTATGACACCGACGAAAATCTGGAGCGCCGGAAACGCGGCGAGCACAATGTCTACCGGCTCATTCGCCCGCGCACGCTCCTTTATACAGGGCTAATCGCGGTCACCTGCTGCGTCATGCTCTACGCACTCGTTTCACGCTCGAGTATGAACATGAGCGTCCTGCACGTCCGCGCGCCTCTTTTCACGCCGACGGTCCAGGGCGGCGTCCGCAACGGTTATACCTTGCGATTCTCGAACAAACTCGGCCAAGCGCGAGACTTCGCCCTCGACGTCGCCGGTCTCAAGGGCGCAGAGATGACCAGCGTCGTCGCCAAACCGCTCGGCGACGGGCGCCTCACAGTCCGTGTCGATCCCGATGCGACCCTCGAGGCGCCGGTCTACGTCGCCACCCCTCCGGACGCGACGCCCGGCAGGTCGACCCCGATCACCTTCACCGCGACCGACGCGCTCACCGGCGAGCGCAAGTCGGTCATGGATCACTTCTTCGCGCCGTGAACGGCTCCATGCCGGAAGCGGCGCCCCTGCTCCTGAGTTGGAGGCTCTCATGCTCACGTCGTTGGCGTCGAATCGAGCGAGACCTGCGCTATCCGGCGAACTGACCGGACGGCGCGTCGTCGCCATCCTCGGCCTCTGCTTCCTGGTGATGTTCGCCGCCAACATCGCGCTGATCTATTTCGCCCTTCACACCCTGCGAGGCTCGGAGCTCGACAACCCCTACGACGCTAGCCAGGCGTTCAACGGCGAGATCGCCCAGGCGCGGGCGCAAGACGAACGGGGATGGAAAGTCAACGTGATGACTCGGGCCGAGGGCGAGGGCGAGCGAATCATGGTCGAATTTCGCAACCGTGACGGCGGCCCGATCGCAGACCTTGAAGTGACGGCGCGGTTCGAGCATCCGTTCGACGCCGCGCTCGACCGCGTCGCGCCGCTTGCTTCCGACGGCCTCGACTATGAGGGCGTGGCGACGCCAGTCCGGCCGGGCCGCTGGCTATTGGTGATCGACGCGAAGCGCGGCTCGGAGCGGGTCTTCCGCAGCGAGAACAAGATCGTGGTTGCAGGCACGGAGGCAAACCCGGAACAGTGATGACGGACGCGCTGGATCTCTCCTTTTACGTGCGGCGTCGCATCGACGGCGTCGCCGCGATGGACCTCGTCGTCGAAGGCGTCCATTGCGGCGCCTGCATCGCCGCGATCGAGTCCGGCCTGCGCAAGCAGGCGGGCGTACGCGGCGCGCGCGTCAATCTCGCGAGCAAGCGAGTGACGGTGGAATGGAACGAGGGCGCGCTCGAGCCGCCGACGATCCTCGAGCGGCTCGAGGCGTTGGGGTATCCGGCCCATCCATTTGCGGCGGAGACCGCCGACAGCGTCGAAAAAGCAGCCGAACAGCGGTTGTTACGCTGCCTCGGCGTCGCCGCTTTCGCCACGATGAACGTAATGCTGCTCTCGGTGTCGCTGTGGGCGGGGGCGGACAGCGACCCGAACTCCGCCACCCGCGATCTCTTTCACTGGCTCTCCGCTCTGATCGCCCTGCCCTGCGCGGCCTATGCCGGCATGCCGTTCTTCACGAGCGCGGCCCGCGCGCTCAGAAGCGGGTCGCTCAATATGGACGTGCCGATTTCGCTTGGCGTCGTGCTTGCACTTGCCCTGTCGGTTTTCCAGACCATCGCCCGTGAGCGCGCCGCCTATTTCGACAGCGCCTTGATGCTGCTGACGTTTCTGCTCGCCGGCCGCACGCTCGACCAGCACATGCGCCGCCGCGCTCGCGACTTCGGTGCCAACTTGACGGCCATCCACGCCGATCGCGCCCTCAAGCTGGTCGACGGAGGCGAAGCGCGCGAGACGCCGATCGCCGCCATCCATCCCGGCGACCTCGTCCTCGTGCGCGCGGGCGAGCGAGTCGCCGTGGATGGGGCCGTCGAAGACGGGCGCTCGGAAGTCGATCAGAGCCTTGTCACCGGCGAGACGCTGCCGATTGCAGTCAGCGAGGGCGTGCATGTCTATGCGGGCGCGCTCAATCTCACTGGCGCGCTTCGCGTGCGAGTCGCGAAGGAAGCAGGCGAGGCCCTGCTCGACGAAGTCAACGCGCTGCTCGCCAAGGCGGCCGAACAGCGCTCGTCATACGTGCGCCTCGCCGATCGGGCGGCCCAGCTTTATGCGCCGATCGTCCATCTTGCCGCGGGCGCGACCTTTCTCTCCTGGTTATGGCTGGGGGCGGGTTGGCAGCAATCGCTGATCGTCGCGATCACCGTGCTCATCATCACCTGCCCATGCGCGCTCGGCCTTGCGGTTCCGGCGGTGCAGGTGGTCGCGGCGGGCGCATTGTTTCGCCGAGGACTGATGCTCAATTCCGGCGAGGCGCTCGAGCGCCTGGCGGAAGCCGGGACCGTCGTCTTCGACAAGACCGGGACGCTCACCGACCCACGCCCGGCGCTCGCCAACGGCTCTGACATCGCGCCCGAGGATCTTGCGCTCGCCGGCTCGCTCGCGCTGTCGAGCAAGCATCCGCTCGCCAAGGCGATCGCGGAAGCCGCACGCGCCAGCCAACCGATGAGCGGCCATGAATTCCCCGGTCAGGGCGTGACTGCGCTGCATGCGGGCGCGCGTCTCAAGCTCGGCTCGGTCGCCTTCTGCGGGGCGGAGGCCGAAGCGGCGCCGGTGGCGGCGGCCTTTCCCGACGCGTCGCTGATCGTTTTGCGGACGCCCGAGCGCGTAGTCGTCTTCGCAGTCAGGCAGGGGTTGCGCTCCGACGCGCGCGAAACCGTCGCCACGATCGCCCGCCGCCACGAGGTCGAGATCCTCTCGGGCGACCGCGAGGCGGCGGTCGCCCTTGTCGCCCGCGAGCTCGGTGTCGCGCATTTCGAATTCGGCCTGACGCCCAAGGACAAGATCGAGCGGCTGAAGGCGCTCAAGGCTGAGGGAAAGCGACCGCTGATGGTTGGCGACGGCCTTAACGACGCGCCGGCGCTCGCCGCCGCGCACGTCTCGATCTCGCCGATTTCCGCCGCCCATATCGCCCAGGCGCAGGCCGACGCCCTGTTCCTCGGCGAACGGCTCGCGCCGGTCAACGACGCGCTGAGCCTCGCCGCCAAGGCGCGCGGGCTGATGGTCGAGAATCTCTGGCTCTCGCTGGTCTATAACCTCCTGGCGGTGCCGCTTGCCGTCACGGGCCAAGTCACGCCGCTCATCGCGGCGCTGGCGATGTCGGGCTCCTCGATTCTGGTCACGCTCAATGCGCTGCGGGCGCGCCATGCTTAGGGCTTAAGTCGCCATGAACGTCCTCGTTTACCTCGTGCCGCTGGCGCTGGCGCTCGGCAGCCTCGGACTTGCGGCGTTCCTGTGGGCGCTGCGCAACGGGCAATTCGACGACCTTGAAGGCGCCGCTTGGCGGGCGATCAGCGACGACGACCTGCCGGAGGAAAAGCGGTAGAGCGTTCTTCATTCGCGTCGAACGCCCGGCTTTCGCCCGAGAGTTGGGACGCTCCAACCCCCCTACCGCGGAGGAACGCGCTTCCCTGCCCACGCGCCGCCGCCGCGGATCCGGCGTGCAACTTTCGCGCCTCGCGGTCAGCCGGCGACAAAGCTCTTCGGGGCGGGGCTGATCACCCTCGCGGCGCCGTTATCGATCTCCATGACCGCGAGGCCCCGCTCGTTGGTTCCATCGGCACGGAAGCGAAAAATGCCGTCGGCCCCACTGAAGCCCGATGTGTTGGTCAGCGCTCCCTGGTTATAGGGGTCAGGTCCTCCGTTTCTCGCAAGCGCTGCGGCGAGCGTCACCGCGTCATAGGTCAAAGTCGCGAGCCGAGCCGGTTCATTGTTGAATTTGGCCTTGTAGCGCTGGGCGAAGGCGTTGAAACCGGAATTCTCGGGCGCGGCGAACCAGGCGCCCTGCATTTGCGGCAGTTTGAGCACTCGGGCGTCGTTCCAGACGCCGGTTCCCAGATATTGCGTCCTGACGTTGTTCGATGCGAGCGCGTTGGCGACCACCTGCATCGCGTCGGCCTGCTCAGGAATGAAGAGCGCGTCGAACTGGCCGCTGACCGCCCCGACCTGCTGCGCCGCGGTTCCGACCTGTCCGGAGCTGTAACGCGCCGTCACCACAACCGGCGCGTTGAGGTCGGCCGCGAGCTGCTGGAACCGCGCGACGGCGACATCGCCGTAGTCGTTCTGCGGCGCCATGATGGCGAAGGCCTTCTTGCCGCTCGAGAGCGCGTATCGAATGATCCGGTCGACGTAGCCCTCGATGAGAAACGACAGCAGATAGACGCCGGGCGAGGCCACGGTTGCGTCGGTCGAAAAGGCGATCACTGGCCGGCCGGCCGATTTCGCGATCGGCGCCGCGGCCCGCACGTCGGGGGCGAAGACGGGTCCCAGGATCATCTGCGCGCCAGCGCCGAGCTCCGATTGAGCGGCTTGGGCAGCGCCGTCGGCGCTCGAATGGTCATCCTCGATCATGAGCGTAATGTAGGGCGCGCCGAAATCATCGATCGCGAGTTGGGCGGCGTTGCGCATCGAGCCGCCGATCGGACTTGGGCCCCCGTTCTGGGTCAGGGGCAGGATCATGCCGACCCGAACCGGCCCGGAGCCCAGCCTTTCGCCGACCAGCGGGGCGCTCGCGGGCGGTGGACCTGAGACCGTCGGCGCGCCGGCGCCAAAATCGACGCCGCCCGAATTGCAGGCCGAGACCGTCAACGCGAGGCCGCCGACCAGCAACGTCCGTCGCGTGACGTTGGCCCCCGCTTCGCGATTCCCGGCAGAAGACCTCATCGCTGCCTTTCGCCCCGGCCCTGCCGACGGCGGGAAGCGCGTCGGCTCATCAGTTCGCTTGTCGGCGCGCGACAGAGGCGATTTGCCGGCAGTCGACGGAAATTGTGGCATTTTCACCCGCGCTTGGCTATGTCGTCAAAAATTCGGCAGGCCGGGCCGTCGGTTGGATTTCTGTAAGAATGACCGTGATAAAGGCTCCGCCCGGCGCAAGCGCCGGGATCGCCCGACCGAACCGAAGCTTTGTCGTCGGTGCCGCTCTGGTCCCCGCGGCGCCGCTGAGCGCCGGGCTATACGTCGTCGCGACGCCGATTGGCAACCTCGCCGATGTAACGTTGCGGGCGCTGTCAATCCTGGCCGGCGCCGACTTGATCCTGGCCGAGGACACCCGCGTCTCGCGCACCCTCCTCGCGCGCTATCGCATCGAGACGCCGCTTTCGCCATACCACGAGCATAATGCCGCCGAGGCGCGCCCGCGGGCGCTTCAACGGATCGCCGAGGGACGGGCGCTTGCGCTCATTTCCGACGCCGGAACGCCGCTCATTTCCGATCCTGGCTTTAAGCTCGTCACTGAGGCGGTCGCGATGGGCCTCGTCGTCACCGCCGCGCCGGGCCCTTCGGCGGCGCTCGCCGCGCTTTGCGTCGCCGGCCTGCCGGCCGACCGTTTCTTCTTCGAAGGCTTCCTCCCGCCGAGACGCCCGGCGCGGCGGGAACGCATCAACGCGCTCGCCGCCGTGCCCGGCGCGCTCGTCTTCTACGAAGCACCTGGGCGCCTCGCCGACACCCTCGCCGATCTTGCGCTTGAGCTTGGGCCCCGGCCGACGGCGGTCGCGCGGGAACTCACCAAGCTGCACGAGGAAGTGAGGCGCGGCGCGCTCGACAAGCTCGCCGCCGAATATGGGGGAGAAGAGGTGCCGCGGGGCGAAATCGTGATCGTGGTCGGTCCGCCGTTGGCCCGCGGAGCGGTCGACGCCGCCGCCCTGGACGGCGACATCCTCGCCGCTCTGCGGACACTCTCGGTCAAGGACGCAGCCGCGGCGGTCGCCGCGAGGCATAGCCTGCCGCGACGGCATGTCTATGCGCGCGCGCTCGCGTTGGCAGGCTCCCAGTGGTGAGAGGCGGTGCTGCCGAGCGGACCAAGCGCGGGCGCGGAGCGCATCTTTTCGGCCTGAAGGCGGAGCAAGTCGCGGCGATGCTGCTGCGGCTCAAGGGCTACAAGATTCTCGCCCGCCGGTACGTGGTCTCAGGCGGCGAGATCGACCTCATCGCGAGAAGGGGCGGCGCGATCGCCTTCGTCGAGGTGAAGGCGCGCGCCGATCTCGAGACGGCAGCGATCGCGATCAGCGCGACGAAGGAGCGCCGAATCGCCCGCGCGGCAAGGGTGTGGCTCGCGCGCAACCCTTGGGCGGCGGGCCTGACCCTTCGCGGCGACGCCATATTCGTCGCGCCGGGCCGGCTTCCCCGCCATGCGCCGTCCGCGTATAGGCTCTTGATCGACTGATTCCCGCTCTCATCCTCGACCGGACGCCCATGCCCCTCACTGTCGCCGTGCAGATGGACCCGATCGAGCGCATCCGGATCGCCGGCGATTCGACTTTCGCGCTCCTGCTTGAAGCGCAGGCGCGCGGCCATCGGCTCTTGCACTATACCCCCGATCGCCTCCGGCTCACGGGCAAGCGCGTCGAGGCGATCGCCGAGCCGCTCGAGGTCAAGGACGTCGAAGGCGATCACGCGCGCCTCGGCGAAGCGCGCCTCATCGACCTCGCGGCCGTCGATGTCGTGCTTTTGCGACAAGACCCGCCGTTCGACCTCGCCTATATCGCTTCGACCCACATTCTCGAGTTCGTCCAGCCGAAGACGCTGGTCGTCAACGATCCGCGCGGCGTGCGCAATGCGCCAGAGAAACTGTTCGTGATGGATTTCCCTAAGCTGATGCCGCCAACCCTGATCGCCCGCGACAAGGCCGCCATCGAGGCGTTCCGCACCGAGCATGGCGAAGTGGTGATGAAGCCGCTTTACGGTTACGGCGGCGCGGCGGTGTTCAAGGTCGCGGTCCAGGATCCAAATTTCGGCTCGCTGTTCGACCTCTTCAGCACGACCATGCGCGAGCCGTGGGTGATCCAGAAGTTCCTGCCTGCGGTGGCGAAAGGCGACAAGCGCATCATTCTGGTCGACGGCGAGGCGAAAGGCGTCATCAATCGTGTGCCGTCGGGCGACGACATTCGCTCGAACATGGTGCGCGGCGGGGCGGCGAAGGAAACCGAGCTCAGCGACACTGAGCTGGCGATCTGCTCGACGATTGGGCCCGAGCTCAGGAAGCGCGGCCTGCTGTTCGTCGGCATCGATGTCATCGACGGCTATCTGACCGAGATCAACGTCACCTCGCCGACCGGAATCCGCGCGGTCAAGAAGCTTGGCGGGCCGGATCTCGCGGTGGCGATCTGGGACGCGATCGAGGCCAAACTGGCTAAAAGATAACGTTTCTCGCAGCGGCGGCTGGCCTTGCGGCCGCCGGACCGAGAGGGAATATACCGCCCATGTCCTATGCCCATGCTCCCGCGGTGGAACGCCGCTCCCGCGCTCCCCGCGCTGCGCCGGCCCCATTCAAGGGCGTGGAGGGAGCCAAGCTTCTGGCCAAGCTCGCAGTTCTGCACGAGCGGCTCTCGGGCGATCCGGCGGCGTTCCGCCGGGCGGCGATCGAGATGCTACGGGCGGCGCTGGCCTCCGGGCTCGACGAAGCGCGCGGGGCGCTGCAAGGCGGCGGGACGGGCCGGGCGTGCGCCGAGGCGCTGAGCGCCGAAACTGACGATCTCTTGCATGTCGGGCTCGAAATGGCTGCCCGCTGGCTCGCCCCGGCTGAGCCGGGCCAAGCGCTGCCGACGATTGTCGCGGTCGGCGGCTACGGGCGCGGCATGCTAGCGCCCTTTTCCGACATCGACCTCCTGTTTCTCCTCCCCGACAAGCCCAAGCCCAGCGTGGAAAAGGTAGTCGAGGCGCTGCTCTATGTCCTCTGGGACCTGAAGCAGAAGGTCGGCCATGCGACGCGCACGGTCGACGAATGCCTGAGGCAGGCGCGCGCCGACATGACCATACGCACCACGCTCATCGAAGCGAGGTTCATCGTTGGCGACAAGGCGTTGTTCGAGACGCTTCAGGCGCGGTTCGACAGGGAGATCGTTGCGAAGACCGCGCCGGAATTCGTCGCCGCGAAGCTCGCGGAACGCGAGGCGCGGGTAAGGCGGGCGGGCGCGTCGCGCTATCTGGTTGAGCCCAACGTCAAAGAAGGCAAGGGGGGCTTGCGCGACCTCAACACGCTCTTCTGGATCTCGAAATACGTCTACCGGGTCCGCAACGCGCACGAACTGGTCGCCGCCGGGGTGTTCTCGCCGCGCGAATTCGCGCTCTTTCGCCGCTGCGAGGAATTTCTCTGGACCGTTCGCTGCCGCCTTCATTTTCTCGCTGGTCGGGCGGAGGAGCGCTTGAGCTTCGATGTTCAGCGGCCGATCGCCCGGCAGCTCGGCTATTCGACGCGGGCGGGGCTCATCGACGTCGAGCGGTTTATGAAGCACTATTTCCTGATCGCCAAGGATGTCGGCGATTTGACCGCGATCGTCTGCGCCGCACTCGAGGAACGGCAGACCAAGCGGACCCCAGCGTTCGGGCGCCTAGTCGGGCAATTCCGCCGTCGCGCGCGAGCAATCGCCGAGGCCGAGGACTTCAAGGTCGACAACGATCGCGTCAACGTGATCCGCGACGACGCCTTCGAGCGCGATCCGGTCAACCTGATCCGGCTCTTCTGGATCGCCGATCGGTCGAACCTGCCGATCCACCCGAACGCGACTCGGCTCGTCACGCAGTCGCTCAAGCGCATCGACGCCCGCCTCCGCGACGACCCTAAGGCGAACCGCCTCTTTCTCGACATTCTCACCTCGCGCAACGCGCCGGAAATCGCGCTGAGAAGGATGAACGAGGCCGGGGTCCTCGGTCGGTTCATTCCCGATTTTGGCCGTGTCGTCGGGATGATGCAATTCTCGATGTACCATCACTATACGGTCGACGAGCACCTCATTCGCGCGGTCGGCGAACTCAGCGCGATCGAAGCCGGGCGGCTAGCAGAGGATCTGCCGCTCGCGAGCAAGATCATGCCGCAGATCGGCCATCGCACCGAGCTCTATCTCGCGACCTTCCTGCACGACATCGCAAAGGGACGCGGGGTCGATCACTCGCTTGCCGGGGCCGAAGTCGCGCGTAAGCTTGGCCCCCGTCTCGGCCTTTCTCCCGCCAACACCGAGCGTGTGGCGTGGTTGGTTGAGCAGCATCTCGTCATGTCCAACATGGCCCAGGGACGCGACCTTCTCGATCCCAAGACGGCCGAGGCGCTCTCGGCGATCGTGCAGACGCAAGAGCGTCTCAAGATGCTGCTCACGCTGACCGCTGCCGACATTCGGGCGGTGGGTCCAGGCGTATGGAACGGCTGGAAAGGCCAGCTCTTGCGCACACTCTACTGGGAGACCGAGGTCGTGCTCGGCGGCGGTCATTCGGTGATCGACCGCAAGGGGCGCGTCGAAGCGGCGCAGGAGACCTTGCGCCGTTTGCTTCCGGGCTGGTCCGACCCGGAATTCGACGCCTACGCTCAGCGTCATTACCCTGCCTACTGGCTGAAAGTCGAGCCGGCGCGGCAGGTCGCGCACGCCAAATTGCTGCATGCAATGGCGGCCGAGACCCGCTCGCTTGCGACCGAGGTCACGACGGACGCCTTTCATGGCGTGACTGCGGTTACTGTGGTGGCGCCCGACCACCCGCGGCTCCTGACCGGGATCGCCGGGGCCTGCGCCGCCGCTGGCGGCAACATCGTCGACGCCCAGATTTTCACCACCACGGACGGCTTGGCGCTCGACACCATTTTCGTCTCGCGCGCCTTCGAGCGCGACGAGGACGAATTGCGCCGGGGCCAGCGCATTGCCGCCAATATCGAGAAGACCCTTCGCGGCGAGGTGCGCCTCGCCGAATTCGCGCCCGCGAAGCAGCCGCGGGACATGCGACGCGGCGCCTTCGCGATCGAGCCCGAAGTGACAGTCGACAACAATCTGTCGCGCCGTTACACTGTTGTCGAGGTTGCCGGCCTCGACCGGCCGGGCCTGCTTAGGGACCTGACCGCCTCGCTCTCGAGCCTAAATCTTAACATCGGCTCGGCCCATATCGTCACTTTCGGCGAAAAAGCGGTGGACTCGTTCTATGTCACCGACCTGACCGGGCAGAAGATCAACGCAGCCCGGCAGGCGGCGATCAAGCGTCGCCTGCTCGCGGACTTCGCCGCAGACTGACCGGCGTCAAGGGTCGGAGGATTTCAACCCCGCCTTGATTTTTGCTTCGCCAGCCCTGATATCCACCGCGCATTTTGATGGGGCTAATGAGAGCATGAAGGATACGAATGCCGAACGCGGCCCGGAGACGCCCGCGCAGGACGCCGGGGCTGCCGTCGGGTCTGAGGCCGGCGACCGCGACGCCGCGGCCGTGATCGAGGCGCTGAACGCCGAAAACAGCCAGCTGAAAGACCGCGTGCTACGCACCCTCGCGGAGATGGAGAATCTGCGCCGGCGCACCGAGCGTGAGGTGAACGACGCCAAGGCTTACGGAGTGTCGACCTTCGCCCGCGACATGCTGACCGTGGTCGACAACCTTTCCCGCGCGCTCGAACATCTGCCGGCGGAAGCCCGCGCTTCCGCCGAGCCGGCGATCCGGTCGATGGTCGAGGGTGTCGAACTGACCGCGCGCGACCTCGAAGCGGTGCTCGGGCGCCACGGAGTCAAGCGGCTCGATCCAAAGGGGCAGAAGTTCGATCCCAATCTGCACCAGGCGATCTTCGAGGCGCCCGACGAGACGGTTCCTGCGGGCACGGTCTCCCAGGTGGTCCAGACCGGTTGGACGATCGGCGATCGGGTGCTGCGTCCGGCGATGGTCGGCGTCTCCAAGGGTGGGCCGAAAGCGGTGCCCCGGGAGGCCCCGGCGTCGAGCGGGAAATAGGGGCCCCTAGTTCGACAGGGTGAAGCCCAACTCCCGGAGCGCGTCCACGGTGTACCAGCGTTGTCCGTCCTTGCAGATGCAGCCGGGCCCGCAAGGCGTCCCGTTCACCGCGCCGGCGCAGGGGTTGAGAATAGCCTGCGCGGCGACTGCCGGCTCATGAGCCGACGCGGGAAGCGGATAGTAGGTTATGCCATCGATCTTGACCCCCAGGCGCCTGTCTACCCGTCTCTTCACCGGCGCTTTGCGTCGATTCGACATGAGTCCTCCTCCTTCGCTCAATTGGGGGTCTGGCTGATGGGGGTCTGGCTGACGATCGACGTCGCCGTCGCCGCGCCGATCGTCGCCGCCTCCTGCTGGATGCGCGCCTGCTCAATGAGCTCCGCCGCGCCCGCGGGCGAGGCCGGCTTCGCGAGCTTGCCCAGCGTAACGATGATGACGCTGGTGTTGGACCGTCCGGCGCCAATTAATGTGCCAGTGGGGACCGTGAAGCGCGTGAGCTTCCAGGTCGGCGTCCCGTTGGCGCTGAATGAAACCACGAAGGTCAGCGTCTCCTGGAAAACACTGAACTCCGGATACTTGATGTCCAGATTGCTGGCGTTGCGGTCGCTTGCGATCGTCGCCTTGTCGAGGATGAACTCGTCGATCTTGAGGTCGCTGTTCACCGTCACCCCGTTGGCCAGGTCGCTGCAATCGAGGCCTCGCCTGCGATAGTCGAGCTCTCCCTCTTCCAGCAATGTCTTGTTATCCCAGGTGAAGGTGATGTTCTCCTGCCGCGTCGCGTGGGCGGAGGCCGAAGCGCCGGCGCCTGCGGTGAACATCTCCCCCACATGGAGCGGCGTCGAATAGGTGAGCCCGGGGCTCAGGTTGGATTGTTCGTCCCAGGTGAGGTTGAGTGCGACCGAGGTGCCCCATTGCCGGATCCATGGAACCTTTTGGGTCGCCTCAGCCTCGAACAGTCCCTTGATGACCTCGCAGCGGACGTTGGCGATGATGTTGCTCTCGACGTTGCCCTGGCGGGTCCCGCCATTCGCCTCAATGACATTGTCGTGGAAAAGGTCTTTCCGCGGCGCGTAAAGACCGCACCCGGACAGAAGCGGCAGGCAAAGGCCCGACATTACAATCGCCGTGAGCGAAATTCTCACACGCGCCCCCTCTTGAGCTACAAGATTCGCAGCGTCTCGCCGTCAAGTCTCACGCCGCCGGCCAATCTTTGCGGTAGCTGCGCCAGCCGAGGTCTCTGTGCTCAGAAACGCGTGCGCGAAACTGCGCGATTGACAGCCCCAGGGGACACTGCCTTCAGAAGCGCGCCGACAACAGGGCGGCTCAGAAGATTCTTGTGTAAAACCCGATAGGTGTTTGCAGGACGCCCGGGCGCCGCAATCCCTTGGGATTCCAGCTCGTTGCAGGCCTCTAAGGCCTGGCCTTGTTCACCCGTCGAAGGGTCAGATTGATCCTGCCGCCCTCTGGAAGAAGGGTCGATGAGCCCGCAATGACGCGGTCGACGCCGTGGAAGGCCAGGCGCCCCTCGCCGGCAAGCGACATGGCGTCGCCCGAGGCGAGGCGGAAGGAACGGGTCGGCGCATTGCGCTCAAGTCCGCCGACCCGGAACAGCGCCGTTTCGCCAAGCGAGAGCGAGACGACCGGGGCAGAGAGCTCGTCCTCGTCGCGGTCCTGGTGCAGGCCCATGCGCGCGCCCGCGCGGTAAAAATTGATGAGGCAGGCCTCGGGCGCCGGCGCTGCGGGCGCGATCGCCGCGAAGGCCTCGAGAAGCCGCGCCGGGATCGCGGGCCACGGACGGCGCGTTTCAGGATGGGTCGGCTGATAGCGATAGCCGCCCTCATCCGAGACCCAACCGAGCGGACCGCAGTTGCTCATCATGACCGAAAACGGCTTGCCGGTGCGCGGCATGCGGGGGCGGAAGAGCGGCGCTTGGCCGAGGATCGCCATGACCTCGTCGCGCAGCGCCTCTTGGGCGGCGCGGTCGAAATAACCGGGGAAATGCTCGACTCCGGAAGCGATTACGACGGCGGCGCGCGGCATGATTCTCAACCGTTTGCGATCGGCTTCCCACAGCGTCGGGCGCGGCGTATAGGAGGCCGATTTCATCCTAAAGCATCGGGCGCAATTCAAGCGTTCCTAGAGGCGATCTATGGCTGGTCATAGTCAGTTCAAGAACATCATGCACAAGAAGGGCAAGCAGGACGCGATCCGCTCCAAGCTCTTCTCCAAGCTCGCACGCGAAATCACGGTCGCGGTCAAACTGGGCCTCCCCGACCCGGGGATGAACGCCCGCTTGAGGGCCGCGGTCATCGCCGCCAGGGCGGAGAACATGCCGAAGGACAATATCGAGCGGGCGATCAAGAAGGCCGCCGGCGGCGAGGGCGAGAATTACGACGAAGTGCGCTACGAAGGCTATGCGCCGGGTGGGGTCGCGGTGATCGTCGAGGCGCTCACCGACAACCGCAACCGCACCGCGGGCGAGGTGCGCTCCTATTTCGCCAAGGCCGGCGGCTCGCTGGCCGAGACCGGGGCGGTCTCGTTCATGTTCGACCGGGTCGGGCTCATCGTCTTCGACCGCGAGGCCGCCGACGATGACACGATGCTCGAGGCGGCGATTGAAGCCGGCGCGGACGATGTCGCGTCAGGCCCGGAGGGGCACGAGGTGATCACCTCGGTCGAAGCCTTGCGCGAGGCGCAGAAGGCGCTCGAGGCGAGGTTCGGCGAGCCCAAGAAGGCTTCGATCGTCTGGCGGCCGCAGACCACGGTCGCCGTCGACGACGAAGCGGGCGAGAAGATCCTCCGCCTCATCGGCGCGCTCGAGGACAACGACGACGTGCAGAACGTCACCGCCAACGTCGAGATCTCGGACGCGCTGATGGCGAAGATGGAGGCGTAGCGCCGTCCGTCAGGCGGCGCTCGCGCGCCTCAGACCCATCCGCAGCGGCGGAAACCCCACGGCGTCCACCAGCAGCGCCAGCCAGGTCCGAAGCCATAGCCATAATAACCAGGACCCCATCCCCATCCCCAGCGATGCCATCCGCCACCCCATCCCCAGCCGTGACGCCAGCCCCAACCATGACGCCAACCCCAGCCGCGATGCCATCCGCCATGCCAGTAGACCGGCTCGACGCCCGCGGCGGCGACCGGGCGCTCGAGCGAGGGCGACGATAGGGTGAAGGCGGGCAAGGGCTCGCTTGAGGCGGCAAGCATCGCCGCACCGGCGAGGGCGGCGATCGCGCCGCAGGAGAGAAGTCTCCAGACCATGGCGTCCTCCGAGTTCTCCAGCCCGGCGATCCTGCTGATATCCGTCTGAACTTGGCGTGAATGCATAATGGCGATAAGGCGTGCGGGTTCCGGCTGATTCATGATCATCGCCACGCTCATTGGGGTCGCATCGTGAGCTTGGATCTCGCGCAATCAGGCCTTCGCCTCGACGTCGAGGATCAACCGGCCGAGGCGGATGTCGAAGCGCTGCCGAACGGGCTCGAGGCTTTCAACGAGAGCCGCTGGCCCGGCCACCAGAAATGGCGTCCGCTCGCCGTCTTCGCCCGCGAACGTGAGACGATTGTCGCCGGCCTCGCCGGCGAGACCTATAGCGGCTGGCTCTTCATCAAGTACCTTTGGGTTTCCGACGCCCTGAGGAGCAAGGGGGTCGGACGCGAGCTCATGGTCGCCGCCGAACGCCGGGCGGCCGAGCGCGGTTGCCACTCGGCCTGGGTCGACACGTTTTCTTTCCAGGCGCCCGGCTTCTACCGCAAGCTCGGCTACGAGCCGTTCGGCGAACTCGACTATCCGCCGGACTTCAGGCGCATCTTCTTGCAGAAACGACTCACATGATGCGCTTGTACAAAAACCAAACTGACCGCAACGAAAACCAAGCCCAGCGCAACAGAATCAAAGCCCAGCGCAACAAAATCGAAACTGGGCGCAACAAAATCCAAATCAAATATCGAGAGTTGCCAATAGCGTAGGCTGATTTCTCAACATAGCTCCTAGCATGTGCCTCGTAACTCGGCGCGCCAAGCGTTCACTGGGCGCTGAACTGGATCGGCGAGGCCCTTGGCTAGCGAAACTTGCCGCCCGACAGGATTGACCAACAAGCCGCTCCTCACCTCCCCCGCCTCGGCGTCACCCCCATGAGGCCGCCGATCGTGTCGAGCGCGACCCTGAGCCGGTCAGAGACCACCGCGTCGGCGCGCCAGGGCGTCGCCAGTTCGGGGATGAAGCCGCGGCAGTCGCGCACGCCCGCGCCTTCGATCACGATGCGGGTCACGATCGGCCAAGCGTGCGGGCCTACCTTTTCCTCCGCCTCGCGCAGTTTGTCGCGGGCGAACAGCGCGGCTTCCGACTGCGGCAGGCCGGGGCGGGGGCCGAAGCCGGTCGAGCCCAGGCGGTCGGGGGCGACCGCGCGCAACTGATCGAGCCGGGCGCGCTGATGGGTGCGGCGCAGCGATTCGCCGATCAGCCAGCGGATGTCGTTGAGCTTGGAATCGTGCGGCGCGAGAACCCGGTTGGCGCGCATGGTGTCGAACGGGTCTTGGATGCGACGGGCGCCCTCGGCGTCGCGGGTCGACGCCTGGCCCGATTCGCGGGCGCGGGCGAGACGCTCGGGCGTCGCGTCGAGCCGCTCCTGGACGGCGTCGAGCAGCTCCTGCGGCGATTTGCGCGGCCGCCGGGCCGTTTTGCGGGCGGCGCTCATAGGAACGCCTCCCACAAGTCCAAGCCCAGCGCCGCGTTTTCGTCCCACTCCGCCAGCTCGGCTTCCAGCGCCAAATCTTCTGCGGTTTCTCCCTGTTCCACGCATAGCGCCGCGGGCGAGGTGCAATAGGACTGCTCGAGGATCGGGGGGACCAATCGCGGGACGCCGCGGGTGTTGACCTCGACGTCCGCCGGAGGCGCCTTGTGAGCGCGGCGCAAGTCCTTGAGATGGCGGGCGGAGGCGCGAATGGCCGTCATCCGTTCGGTCTCTTTTTTCGGCGGCCGCCGGCGCGGTGGGGATTTTCTCACGGCTTGCCCTTTCGTGATCTTGACGGCCGGCGGCCGTCCTCCTATGTTCTTGTTATGTTCTATATTGGGCAAACCAGAACCTCGTGTCAAGATTCTGTTTTTTTGAATTGCGGTTTTTCGGAAAAAGAGTTAATCCAAGATTCGGCAGGCCTTCCGGGGCCGGGACGCGCGCGGAAAAGCGCATGGCCCCACGCCTAAGCACGGGGCAACAGAAACCTTTGGAGCTTCAGCCTTGACTGTCGATTGGATCCGCGCCGGCCTCAAGAGGACCGGCAAAACCCGCAGCGGCCTCGCAAGGGCGCTCGGCCGCTCGCCTTCCGCCGTCACCGATCTCCTCAACGGCCACCGCCGTCTGCGCGCCGACGAGATCGCGGTCGTTTCAGATTATCTCGGCATCGAACCGCCGCGGCTCATCGGCGGTGGACCTCCGCGACCGCCCAGGGCGCCGTTGATCGGCTATGTCGGGGCCGGCGCCATCGCCCATTTCTACGCCGATGGCCAGGGGCCGTTCGACGAGGTCGACGCGCCGCTCGACTCGAGGCCGACCACGGTCGCGGTCCAGATTCGCGGCCATTCGCTCGGCGCGCTGTTCGACAACTGGCTCGTCTTCTACGACGACGTCCGCAATCCGCCGGACGACAGCCTCATCGGGCGCATGTGCGTCTGCGGCCTCGCCGACGGGCGCGTGCTGATCAAGGCGGTCAAGCACAGCCCAAACACCGGGCTTTGGAACCTTCTCTCCAACACCGAGCCGCCGATCTACGATGTCGGCCTCGACTGGGCCGCGCCGGTGCGCGAGATGCGGCCGAGATAGCGCGTGCGAAGGCCCTCATCCGGCCCCGTGGCCCGTCCTCCGGACGCCCTTTGCGGCCACCTTCTCCCCGAGGGAGAAGGAATTGCCGCGGCCGCGGAGCCCCTCGCCCGCATAGGGCGTCGAAAGACGCCCGTCTCCCGACGGGCTACGCGGGAGACGGGTTGGGGTGAGGGCTAAGGCGCCGCATCGCATGCCGACGGTTTCCTCGGCGCTCGAGATCGCGCGCGCACTCATTCGCTGTCCCTCGGTCACGCCCGAGGACGGCGGGGCGCTGCCTTATCTCCGCGACTACCTCGCCCGGGCCGGATTCGCCGCCGAGCTCGTGACCTTCGAGGCTAAGGGGACGCCCGCAGTCCTCAATCTCTACGCCCGGTTTGGAACGGTGAGGCCCAATCTCGCCTTCGCCGGCCATACCGACGTCGTCCCGCCCGGCGACGTCAAGCGCTGGCGGTTCGATCCGTTCGCGGCCGAGATCGCCGACGGCGAGCTGTTTGGCCGCGGCGCCTGCGACATGAAGGGCGGCGTCGCCGCCGCGGCGGCCGCAGCCTTGCGCTTCATCGCCAGGGGGCCGTTTCCGGGCTCGATCGCTTTCCTCATCACCGGCGACGAGGAAGGCCCCGCGGTCAACGGCACGGTCAGGCTCATCGACTGGGCGCTCGCGAAGGGCGAGCGTTTAGACCATTGCGTCCTCGGCGAGCCGACATGCGTCAAGGAGCTCGGCGACACGATCAAGCACGGCCGGCGCGGCTCGCTCAACGGACGGCTGGTGATCCCTGGCCGGCAGGGGCATGTCGCCTATCCGCAGATCGCACAAAATCCGATTCCGGCGCTGGCGCCGCTGCTGACCGCGCTTCTTTCGCCGCCGCTGGACCGGGGAACCGCCGACTTCGAGCCTTCCAATCTTGAAGTCACAACCGTCGATGTCGGCAACCCGGCGGCGAACGTCATTCCGGCCGAGGTCCGGCTCGCCTTCAACATCCGCTTCAATGATCTCTGGACGCCAGAATCGCTTCATGCGGAGATTGCGCGGCGGGTCGCGGCTTCGGGCGTCGGCGCCGGCGCGACGCTCACTATCGGGCCGACCAACGCGGTCGCCTTCCTCACCAAGCCGGGGCGGTTCACCGATCTCGTCTCGGCCGCAATTCAGGACGTGACCGGGCGGCGGCCTGAGCTTTCGACCGGCGGGGGAACCTCCGACGCGCGCTTCATCAAGAACGCCTGCCCCGTCATCGAGCTCGGCCTCGTCAACGCCACCATCCACGCGATCGACGAGCGGGTCGCGCTCGCCGATCTCGAGCGGCTCTCGCTGATCTATGAGCGCGTAATGGAGCGTTATTTCGCCGAGTTCGCTGCTTAGCCGCCGGCCTCATCCTCCCTCGCGCAGCGAGGGAGGGGGACCGCCCGCAGGGCGGTGAACGGGGCGCATGGCGATCATTCGCCTGCCTCGTCGGCGGCCTCGTCGTCGGAGACAGAACTGGAGCGGTGGGGCGCGTAGTCGACGCGGAGGAAATAGAGGCCATGCGGCGGCGCGACCTGGCCGCAGCGGCTGCGGTCGGCGGCTTCGAGCGCGGCCTTAAGCTCGCCGTCGCCCCAGCGGCCTGAGCCGACCTCGACCAGCGAGCCGACCATCGAGCGCACCTGGCGATGCAGGAACGAGAGCGCGCTGACCTCGAACAAAATCTCGTCGCCGGCGCGCCTGACGTCGAGCGCGTCGAGAGTGCGGACCGGTGATTTCGCCTGGCATTGCGAATCGCGGAAGGTGGAGAAATCGTGGCGGCCGATCAGCGCCTGGGCGGCTTCATGCATCGCCTCGGCGTCGAGTGCGGGCTTCACCCGCCAGGCGCGGCCGCGCTCGAGCGTGAGCGGCGCGCGGCGGTTGATGATGCGATAGCGATAGTGGCGCGCGGAGGCGGTGCGCCTGGCGTCGAAATTTTCGCCGACGCGCTCGACCTCAAGAAGCGCGACCGGACGGGGACGAATGAGCGCGTTCAGGCCCTCGCCGAGCCGGAACGGGTCCCACTCGCGCTGAAGATCGACATGCGCGACCTGGCCCAGCGCGTGCACGCCAGCGTCGGTGCGCCCGGCGCCGTGGGCGGTCGCGCGTTCGCCGGTCATGGCGAAAAGCGCGCCCTCCAGCGCCTCCTGGACCGAAAGGCCGTTCTCCTGCCGCTGCCAGCCGACGAACGGGGCGCCGTCATATTCGAGGGTGAGCTTGAAGCGCGGCATTGCGCCTCTCTACGCGCAGGGTCGCGGCGCGGGAAGGCGCCGGACCCCTCATCCGGCGGGCCATCGCCCGCCGCCTCCTCCCAAGGGAAAACGGAGCGGCCGTCAGAACAGGCTGAGCTGGGCGGCGGCTTCGCCCGCCTTCGGCGGCGGCTTTTGGAAGAGGTCGGTGCGCAAAGCGCGCGACGTCTCGCGGTAGCCGAGGCGGCGCGAGGCCATCTCGAACCGGCGCCCGATCATCCAGGCGTAGGGGCCCGAGCCCGCCATGCGCCGGCCCCACCGGGCTTCGTAATCCTTGCCCTCGCGCATCGACTGCATCAGCGAGACGGCGCGCTTGAGCCGGTCGGGATAATGGACCTGAAGCCATTCGCGGAACATGTCGCGCAATTCGCCCGGAAGCCTCAGCACCACGTAGCTCGCCTCGCGCGCCCCGGCGGAATAGGCGCGGGTCAGGATCGTCTCGAGCTCCTCGTCGTTGATCGCCGGAATGACCGGCGCGGCCATCACGCCTGCCGGCACGCCGGCGTCGTTGAGCGCCGCGATCGCCTCGAGCCGCCTCTCGGGCGTCGGCGCTCGCGGCTCCATCTCGCGCGCCAGCGCCCGATCGAGGGTGGTGACCGAAACGAAGACCTTGACCAGGCCGTCGCGCGCCATCGGCTCCAAAAGGTCGAGGTCGCGCAGGATGAGGTTCGACTTGGTGACGATGGTGAGCGGGTGGCGGGCGCGCTTGAGGACCTCGATCAGCGACCGGGTGATGCGGTATCGGCGCTCGATCGGCTGATAGGGGTCGGTGTTGGCGCCAAAGGCGATCGGCGCCGGCTTGTATTTCGGCGACGCCAGCTCGCGCTCGAGCAGCTCGGCCGCGCCCTCCTTGGCGAACAGGCGAGTCTCGAAATCGAGCCCGGCGGAGAGGCCCATGTAGGCGTGGGTTGGCCTTGCGTAGCAATAGAAGCAGCCGTGCTCGCAGCCGCGATAGGGGTTGATCGAGCGGTCGAACGGAATGTCGGGCGATTCGTTGCGGGCGATGATCGCCCTGGGCTTCTCCCAGGTCACCTCGGTCGCGAGCGGCTCGGGCGCTTCGTCCCGCGTCCAGCCGTCGTCGAACGCCTCGCGCCGCTCGGATTCGAACCGGCCGGAGTCGTTGGTCGCCGCGCCGCGCCCGCGCCTGAGCTCGGCAGGCAGGATGCGTCCGGCGATCGCCTCGGGGCGGTGACGAGGGTCAGCGGCTGAGGCCCGGGTCTGGGTCGCGTTGATGGTCATGTTCCAGTGGAGGACTGTTCAGAACAAATCATGAACAAGCAAATAGCCCTGCATCGTCGCCGCGTCAAGGCCGCGGCCGAACGGCGAAGCGGACCGGCGCGGGTCAGTTCGAGAACGTGTTGCAGGACTTGATGTCGCCGCTCTTCAGGCCCGCGGTCAGCCATTGCTGGCGCATCGCCGATGAGCCGTGGGTGAAGCTGTCGGGCACGGCGTAGCCGCGCGCGGCGGTCTGCAGCCGGTCGTCGCCGATTGCCGATGCGGTCGCCATCGCCTTCTCGATGTCGCCGGGCTGGAGGATCTGCCACTTCTCGTTTGCGTGGTTGGCCCAGACGCCGGCGAGGCAGTCGGCCTGCAGCTCGACCCTGACCGAGAGCGCGTTGGCCTGGGTCTGGCTCACCTGCTGCTTCATGTCGTCGACCTTGTCGAGGATGCCGAGCAGGTCCTGGACGTGATGGCCGATCTCGTGGGCGACGACATAGGCATAGGCGAAGTCGCCGCCGCCGCCGTATTTGGTCTTCATGTCGCGGAAGAACGAGGTGTCGAGATAGACCTTCTTGTCGATCGGACAGTAGAACGGGCCCATCGCCGAGCGCGCGCCGCCGCATCCCGACCGGGTCGCCCCGTCATAGATGACCAGCGTCGCCGGCTGGTACTGCACGCCGGTCTGGGCCGGCAGCACCTCCTTCCACACCCCTTCCGTGCCGCCGACGACTTTGGCGAGGAAGACGCGCGTCGGATCGTTCGGATCGACGGGGGCGGATTGCGGCGGCGCCTGGCTTTGTGTGCCGACGCCGACCATTTCCGCGCCGCTCATCAGCACCTGCGGCGAGATGCCGGTGAAATAGCTGATGGCGAAAATGATGATGATCGCGCCGATGCCGAGGCCGCCGGCCCCCACCGCCCCGCCGCCACCCTGGCCGCGGCGATCCTCGATATTCGAGGAGGTAGGCATATTGTCATATTCCATGACCAGCTCCGAGCGAAGGCCGGTTAACCATTTCACGACTTTAGCAGAACCCTCGCGCGCTGAGTAGCGCTGCGGCAGGCGGACCGCGCAAAGTCTTTGTTCAGGCATTTGCGGAACGGTCGGCCGTCATGGGTAAGAACCGCGCGACAATGCCACCGACCTATTCCCTCGTCGTGCCGATCTACAACGAGGAAGCCGTCATCCCGATTCTGCTCAGGCGCCTCGACGCCCTCTTCGATTCGCTCGACGCACCGGCCGAGGCGATCTTCGTCGACGACGGATCGAGCGACACGAGCGCGATCGTGCTCGAGGCCAAGGCGCGCGCGGACCGGCGCTACCGGCTCCTCAAGCTCTCGCGCAATTTCGGTCATCAAATCGCGATCACCGCCGGGCTCGATCATGCCGCCGGCCGCGCGGTCGTCGTCATGGACGCCGATCTGCAGGACCCGCCTGAAGTCGTCCACGCGATGATCGCCAAATGGAAGGAGGGCTGCGACGTCGTTTGCGCCGAGCGCGCGGCGCGCCGCGGCGAAAGCGGCTTCAAGCTTTTGACCGCCGGCCTCTTCTATCGTCTCATGGGCGCGCTCTCAGAAGCGCCGATTCCCCGCAACGTCGGCGACTTCCGCCTGATCGACCGCAAGGCGCTCGACTGCTTCCTCGCCATGCCCGAGCGCGACCGGTTCGTGCGCGGCATGTTCGCCTGGATCGGGTTCCGCCAAGGAACCGTGACCTTCGACCGTCCGCCGCGCGCAGCGGGAATGAGCAGATATTCGCTCCGCAAGATGATTGCTCTCGCCGCGAACGGTCTCGTCTCGTTCTCGGACGCCCCGCTTCGCCTGGCGTTATGGGCCGGCGCCGTGGTTTCGGCCATCGCCCTAGTTTACGGGCTCGTCGTGATCGCGCGCTGGGCGTCCGGCGACTTGAGTCTTGAGCGCGGCTGGAGCTCGACCATCGTCGTAATCGCCGGGCTCGGCGGCGCGAACATGCTGATGACCGGATTGATCGGACTCTACGTCGGCCGCATCCATGCGGAGGTGAAGCGCCGGCCGCTCTATATCGTCGAGCGCGCCGCCGGCTTCGACAAGGCGCCAGGCGTCTGTGTAGACGCGGTCGCTGACCGCGTCGGCCGCGCTCAGCGAGCGCGGCTACAGCGCTAGTGAATCTGCGTCGCCGCGTCCGGCCCGCGGGCGAGCTCGATCGTGGTGATCGCCACCAGCATCTCCGCCCGCGACTTCAGGTCCTTGGCCTCGAGCAGCGCCTGTTTCTCCCTCGGGCCGCAGGGGCTCATCATCGAAAGCCCATTGACCAGGGCCTCGTTCGAGGCCTTCTTGATGTCGCTCCACACGACCTTGATCTCGTTGACCTCGGCGAAGCGCTTGAGCGTCTCAAGCAAGCCCTCGCGATCCACTGCCGCTTCGCCGGCGCCCTCGAGGAAATCCTCGGCGAACGGCGAATAGTCGGCGACCGCGATCCGATAGGGCCCGCGGCTCGGCGCTTCAGCCTCCATCTGGAACCGCGCGACGCCCATGAGAGTGAGAAAGCAGCGGCCGTCGCCGATCTCGGCATATTGGACGATGCGGCCGGCGCAGCCGAGCGGATAAAGTTCCGGCGCCGGGTCCAAGGCCTCGTCCCCGGCCGAGGGCTGAATGACGCCGATAAGCCGGTCGCCGGAGAGCGCGTGGTCGAGCATCTCGAGATAGCGCGGCTCGAAGACCGTGAGCTGGATCGGCCGGCGGGGCAGCAAGAGGGCGCCCGCCAGCGGAAAGAGCGGAATCGTCGCCGGCATCTCGGCCGGTCCGGCGAAGGTGCGGTTGAGCTTCATGGACCTCGTCTCGATCTTATGGCCCCCGTCCCGATGTTCAAGCGCGCCTCGCGCCAGCTTGCCGTCAGAACCAGATCGCCGACAGCTTGCGCCGCGCCGCGACCGATTCGGGGTCCATCAGACCCCAGGCTTCGAACAGCTGCAACAATTGTTTGCGCGCCGCCTCGTCGTTCCACTTGCGGTCGCGCCGGATGATCTCGAGCAGCTGGTCGGCGGCGCCCGCCCGGTCGCCCTTGGCCGACAGCGCGACCGCGAGATCGAAGCGCGCCTGGTGATCGTCGGGATTGGCCGCGACCGCCCGCTCGAGCGGCTGAAGCTCGCCCACGCTCGAGGCCTGTTCGGCCAGGCGAACCGCAGCCACGGCTGCGGCGACCGCCGGATCCGGCTCCTTGCCCGGCGCGGGCGGGGGGGCGGTCTCCAGCAACGCCTTCGCTTCGCTCAGTCGGCCGGCCGCGACATGCAGCCTAGCGAGACCCCCAATCGACTTGGCGTCGGCAGGGTCCTCGGCCAGAGCCTCGGCATAAAGCGCCGCCGCTCCATCCGCGTCGCCCTTGGCGGCGAGCGCCTCCGCCTCGGCGATGAGCGCGGCCGCCCCGCCTTCGAGCGGGCCGACGAGCCGCTCGATGAAGCCGCGGATCTGGCTTTCCTGCAGCGCGCCGACAAAGCCATCGACCGGCTGGCCCTTGTCGAAGGCGATGACGGCGGGAATCGACTGGATTCCGAGCTGCCCGGCGATCTGGGGATGCTCATCGATGTTCATCTTGACCAGCGCGACCCTGCCGCCCGAATCGGCGACCGCTTTCTCCAGCGCCGGCGCGAGCTGCTTGCATGGCCCGCACCACGGCGCCCAGAAATCGACCAGCACCGGCTGGCGCGTCGACGCCGCGAGCACGTCGGCGCGAAACGACGCCGTTGTCACCTCCTTGACAGCCGCCGCCTTGGTTTGAGGCGCAATCGCGCCGCTGACATTCGCCATGTCCCGTCATCTCCAACCCGAAGCGCGGGCAAAGCCCGCGCGTGTCCCGCTTTTGCCGCCCTAGATGGAGCCTGCGGGCTTGTTATTCAACCGGCGGCCCCTCCCGCCCCAGCGCCACGATCATCGGCTCATGCCCGGTCGCGCGCAGGAATTTGACGAGATCGGCGCTGGCCAATCCGGTGGTGCGGGTATTGACCAGCGGGTGGAAGTTGAGGCGTTCATGGCGCATCATCGCTTCGTCCAGGACGACGCAAACCTTGCCCGTTTCATCGTTTATCGCGCCGAACGGCGTGACCGCGCCGGGCTTCACGCCCCACACTTCCTCCAGGAGTTCGGCGGAGCCGAACGAGACCCGTCCCTGAGCTCCGATCTTCTCGTGCACGCGCTTGAGGTCGACGACCGCGTCCTCGTCGACGACGAGCAGGAACAGCCGACCCTTCTTGTCCTTGACGAACAGGTTCTTGGTGTGTCCGCCGGGGACGTCGCCGCGCAAGGCTTGCGAATCCTCGACCGTGAAAAGCGGCGGATGGTCGACGGTCTCGGCCGCTATCGACAGGGAGCCAAGATAGGCGAGCAGGGCTTCGGAAGAAGTCGGCATGGGGGGCGCGCGGTGGGGGGGATTGGCGGCAGCTTGGTAGACGCTCCGGCCGCGCCCGGCAAGGCAGGCCAGGCTATCGGCGCCTCTTTGGCGACAAGAAAAGGGTGGCGCCGCGGCGCAAAATCTGTATAAGCGCGCGGTCCGCGACCGATAAGGGGCGCGGCGGTTTGCGTCGCGACCGACCTGGACGACATCCCGGTTCGGCCGCTTTGGTGCGATGAGGCTGGCCTCGGCCTGCCGCAGATTTAAGGAAAATCTCGATGTCGATTACCGCCGAGCGCAAGATTGCGCTCATCAATCAATACGCTTTGAAAGTCGGCGACACCGGGTCGCCCGAGGTCCAGGTCGCGATCCTTACCGAGCGGATCGCCAACCTGACCAATCACTTCAAGACCCACGTCAAGGACAATCATTCCCGCCGCGGCCTGCTCAAGATGGTGTCGCAACGGCGAACGCTGCTCGATTACGTCAAGAAGCAGGACGAACAACGCTATAAGACCCTCATCGAGCGTCTGGGCATCCGCCGCTGACGGCGGCCCCAAACTTGAACGGGGCGCCGCTATGCGCGCGCCTCGACATAACCGGGCGGCGGCGTCGGCCGGCGCCCCAAAACCCAATGCGTGAGCCTGGCGTCATGGCAGGATCGCAAGCGGCTGGCGCTCGCCCAGCCGCTCGCCGTCTTGCCGATGACGAGCCCGAGATACGGGCGGCATGGGCCGCAGGCTTTCGCATCCTCAACTCATGCAGGATGAAGAAAGATGTTTGACATTCAACGCGAAGAACTCGACTGGTGCGGGCGCAGGCTCGTGCTCGAAACCGGGCGCCTTGCCCGCCAGGCCGATGGAGCGGTGTTCGCCACCTGGGGCGAAACCACTGTGCTCGCGACCGTCGTCGCCGCCAGGGAGGCGAAGGAAGGCCAGGACTTCTTCCCCCTGACCGTCCACTACCAGGAGAAGGCGTTCGCCGCCGGACGCATTCCCGGCGGCTATCTCAAGCGCGAAGGGCGCCCCTCGGATCGAGAAACGCTGACCTCCCGCCTCATCGACCGGCCAATCCGCCCCCTGTTCCCCGAGGACTTCCGCTGCGATACGCAGGTGATCGCCACCGTCTTTTCCTACGACCTCGAGACCGACTCGGACATTCTGGCGATGATCGCCTCGTCGGCCGCCCTCACCCTCTCCGGCGTGCCCTTTATGGGCCCGATCGGGGCGGCGCGGGTCGGCGTCATCAAGGGCGAGATCAGGGTCAACCCGACGGTCGAGGAGATGAAGGATTCGTCGCTCGATCTGGTCGTCGCCGGCACCGCGGACGCCGTGCTGATGGTCGAATCGGAAGCCCAGGAGCTTTCCGAGGACACGATGCTGAAAGCGGTGATGGCCGGCCACGCCGGGTTCCAGCCGGTGATCCAGGCGATCATCCGCCTCGCCGAAAAGGCCGCCAAGGAGCCCCGGGAGCTTGCGAGTTACGATCGTTCGGCGGTCGAAAAGGCGGTCTTGGAGGTCGCCGAGGCCGATCTGCGCGCCGCCTATGGGCTAACCCAGAAGCAGGAGCGCTACGCAGCCGTCGACGCCGTCAAGGCGAAGGTCACGATGGCGCTGGCGCCGGAGGGCGCGGAGCCGAAGTTCCCGCCCGAGCAGATCGCTGAAGCGTTCCACAACGCGCAAGCCAAGGTGGTGCGCTGGAACATCCTCGATCACAAGCGCCGGATCGACGGGCGCGATCTGACCACGGTGCGCCCGATCCTGGCGCAGGTCGGAGTGTTACCCCGGACCCATGGCTCGGCTTTGTTCACCCGCGGCGAAACCCAGGCGCTGGTCGTCGCGACGCTGGGCACCGGCGAGGACGAGCAATATGTCGATTCCCTCGACGGCACCTACAAGGAGCGGTTCCTGCTCCACTACAACTTCCCGCCCTATTCGGTCGGCGAGACCGGCCGCATGGGCTCGCCGGGGCGTCGCGAGATCGGCCACGGCAAGCTCGCCTGGCGGGCGATCCACCCGATGCTGCCGACCGCGGCCCAATTTCCCTACACGATCCGCGTCGTGTCTGAGATCACCGAGTCGAACGGGTCATCGTCGATGGCCACGGTCTGCGGCTCGTCGCTGGCGCTGATGGATGCAGGCGTGCCGCTCAAGCGCCCGATCGCCGGCATCGCGATGGGCCTCATTCTCGAGGGCTCGCGATTCGCCGTCCTCAGCGACATTCTCGGCGACGAGGACCATCTGGGCGACATGGATTTTAAGGTCGCCGGGACCGGCGAAGGCGTCACTTCGCTGCAGATGGACATCAAGATCGCCGGCATCACCGAAGAAATCATGCGCCAGGCGCTGGCCCAGGCGCGTGACGCGCGCATGCATATCCTGGGTGAAATGGCCAAGGCGATCACTGGGGCGCGAGCCGAGCTTGGGGAGTTCGCGCCGCGGATCGAAACGATGAAAATCCCGACCGACAAGATTCGCGAGGTGATCGGCTCGGGCGGCAAGGTGATCCGCGAGATCGTCGAGAAGACCGGCGCCAAGATCAACATCGAGGATGACGGCACGGTGAAGATCGCCTCGAGCGACGGCGCGAAGATCAAGGCGGCCGTCAACTGGATCAAGTCGATCGCCTCCGAGCCGGAGGTCGGCCAGATTTACGACGGAACGGTGGTCAAGACAGTCGAGTTCGGCGCCTTCGTCAATTTCTTCGGTTCGAAGGACGGGCTGGTGCATATTTCCCAGCTCGCCAAAACCCGGGTCAACAAGACGACCGACGTCGTCAAGGAGGGCGACCGGGTCAAGGTCAAGGTTCTTGGCTACGACGATCGCGGCAAGGTCAAGCTCTCGATGCGCGTCGTCGACCAGCAAACCGGCGCCGACCTTGAAAAGGCGCCCGCTGCGGAGCCGGCTGCGACAGCGGAATAGAAGCCCAACCTTCCCGCCAGAATGAGAGCGGCGCCCGTCGGGCGCCGCTCTCCGCCTTCCGCAGAGGCGCATCCCTTCCGTTAAGGAAACCGGCCAAATTTCCAAGCCGTAACGGCTCGTTAACAGCCTGGAAAGGCCGAATGCGCTATGGAGTCTGCGCTCCAGCACACGGACCAACCCTGATGTACGTCAGCTTTTCCAGCGGCCTCGACGACGGGCGGCCGCTGACCACGATTGGACGGATAAAGGCGGCGACGCGGTGGCGCGCAGCCGGAGATCCTGCCGCCGAGGCCGATCGTCAGGCGGCGATCGAGGCGCTCAGGCGCGAGGCCGAGGAATTTGGCGCCGACGCCGTCGTCGACGTGCGGTTCGAGGTCGACGGCTGCAACGGCTGCGAGCTCGACGGAGTCCGGCTTGAGCGGGTGATGGCGACGGGCCTTGCGGTTCGGTTCGCTGAGGCGGCTTAGGGAACTTCGACCGCCGCCGCGTTGGCGACAGTCCTCTCTCCATTGGAATTAAGGCCCGACGAACGCTATCGGGTCGTTGCCCCCCGCCGCGCTTTTGGACGCGCTCGCTTGGGCAGCGGGATAAAGGACAACGAAGCCCAGCCCGTAGGCGGCGAGCAAGGGCAAAAAGACCGCTAACTTGACGGCGGAGGCGCTTGAGAAGCGAGGCTCGTCAAAATAGCGGCGATCAAAATCCCGCGGTCTCTCAAACCTGTACATGGCGCACTCCTCGCTAATTGCGGCGCCCGGCCGCCCTGGACAGCCGCGCCGTCCAGCCGGCGGCGCGCTTGGATCCACGCGACGAGCGCCAGCCGGCGATGCCGAGGCCGGCAAAGCCGATGAGCAGCATCGCCCAGGTCGAGGGTTCGGGAACCGTGGATCCTTCCGGAAGCGCGAGATATTGCGCGGCAAATCCGGACACCGGGCCGCCGTTGAACGACATGTCGATGTCATTCAGGACCACGAACAGGTCTTGCGGCGTGAACGGGCTCGCGGCGCCGCCGAGCAGCGCATTGGCGTCGGCTAGAACGTCGCGCACCGACATGCCGTCGAGTTCCGCGATTTCCGGACCGACGCCGTTGCCGAACGAAGGGTCGCCAGGGAGCGAATCGAGGTTCTGAAGCAAGAGGTCGCCGAACGGTACGCCGGTCGGATGCGCTAGCAGGCCGTCCTCGGAAAACGTGACATTGAGCGTCGCAGTGAGGACCTCCCCGCCGAGGGCGCCAGAGGCGGTATGGACAGGGTCGAGCAGATCGGCGATGAGCGCGCCGGGCGAGCCGCCTGCCGGCAGATAGCCGATGATGGAGTCGGCGCTGTCGAAGATCATCGAGAAACCGCCCGCGCCGGGAACGCCCAGTTCCAAGAGGTCGGACGGGGCGAACAGCGAATTGAAATCGTTTTCGAGCAGGCCCGAGATGTTGCACACCGACGGGTTGCTTGGTTCGCAGAACGGATCGCCGCCCCAGGCGACTTGCGACCATGTGACGAACTCGCCGGTCGTGAATGTCGTCGCGTGAGCGGGAAGGGCGAGAGGCGCGGACAGCGCGGAGGCCAGCGCCAGGAGCGTCTTGACGCCGCGTCGAGCCGGCGTCCACAGAGCAAGTCTTCTCATCGTTGCGCTCCCCAGCGGTCGATCCTGGATGCTTGCGGGAGCTTGCGCCGTTGCCGCTGGCGCCGCGTCCCCCGATCGGAGGATGCGGCGGTTCAAGCGACCAGGGAGCTGGAGAATCCGGCGACCAGCTTGACGAGATCGGCCTGTCGGGCGACGCCGGTCTTGTCGTAGACCCGGCCGAGAGGGGTCTTCACCGTCGACGCGGCGATGCCGAGCGCCTCTGCGACTTCCGGAACCCCGCCCACATCGACGATGGCGAACAGAACCCGGAGCTCGGCCATGGTGAGGCGATAGGCCTCCGCGATCGCGACCGGCGGAGAGGGGGGTTCGAGGCTCGCCTTGTGAATGAACATCGCGGCCGCCGCGCCGTGCTTTCGTCCCGCCCTTTCTCTCGCGCGCGAGGTGAGCGGCAGAGCGTGCGCGACGTAGCGCTCGCCGGTCTTCCCGATCAAAGGCAGCGCGACTCCCTGCGCGCCGATCGCATCGTCGCCTTCCGCGGCAGCCCGCAAAACCGAGCGCAGGCGCTCATCAGCCTCACGCGCGCCGGCCGTCAGCGAGCCGTTGACCGCCTGGATCACCTGGCCGTCCGACAGAAGTGTGTTCGCCGCCGAGTTGGTGTGAACGATGCGCCCACGCGCATCAACCAGGATGACGGCCGCGCGCAGACCGTCGAGAGTCTCGGCGAACATCGCGGCTTCGTCCCGCTTGAAATCAACTACCTTGGCGATCAATACGGCGCGCTGGATATGCGGCGCGATGAGCCGCATCCGGCGACGCGCAGTCTCATCGACGCGGCCATGGCGCGCGTGGCGAAAGACGCCGAACATCGCGGCCTTCCGGCTCGATTTCTCGAGGGTGACGCTAACGAAATCGACCAGGTTTTGGGGCTGCGCCCACTCGCGATAGAAGCGCGTCTGAAGAAATTCGTCGTAGGGCACAAGATCGGCGGTCGCGATCGGCTCCTCGATATTGGCGACGAAGCGCGGGATCGTGATCGGATTCAGCCGCACATACTTTTGGAAATACAACGCTTTGTAATCGCGAGGAATCCCGTCGTCATCGAAATAGACATCGCCTCGATTGCTTGCCATGTCTTCCCAGAAGACGGCCGATGCCGCCCCAGGGACGAAGCGCGACAGTTTCCTCAGCGCCTCCGGCCACAGCGTCCGATCCAGCACCGTGTCATAGACGGCGCCGACAAGATCCATGAGATCGTCTGCGGCCCGCGCCACGGTTCCTATTCCGCGGCGTGACGCACCGATGGCCGCGCCGCCTCGCGCCGCCTGAGTTCCGCCTCCCGCTCGCCGATATAGTCGCGGGTCAGCGGAACGACCTCCTGGCGCTTGGCGAGCTGAAGCTGGAACACCATGTTGCCGTCGATCCGGAACGAGGTCTCCGAGCCCGCGAGATAAAATTCCCACATCCGGCAGAAGCGCTCGTCGTAGAGCTTGGCCGCCTCATCCCGTCTCGCCATGAACCGCTCGCGCCAGGCGCGGAGAGTTTCGGCGTAATGCAGCCTCAAGATCTCGATGTCGGTGACGAACAAGCCGGCGCGCTCGACCGCCGGGAGCACTTCGGACAGGCTTGGAATGTGGCCGCCGGGGAAGATGTATTTTCGAATCCAGGGGTTGGTCGCGCCTGGAACGTAATTTCGGCCAATCGAATGGAGCAGCATGATCCCGTCGTCGTTGAGCAGACGGCGGGCGGTGGTGAAGAATTCGTCGTAGCTGTTGACGCCGACGTGTTCGAACATGCCGACCGACACGATGCGGTCGAAAGTCTCATCAACGTCCCGATAGTCCTGCAGCCGGAATTCGACCCGTTCGGCCAGCCCCGCGTCGCGCGCTCGGTTCTTAGCCACCGCGAATTGTTCCTCGGACAGGGTGACGCCGGTGACCCTGGCTCCTGCAACCCCGGCGAGATAGAGCCCCAGGCCGCCGAAACCGCAGCCGATGTCGAGCGCGGTGGCGCCGTCCGCCGGCAGGAGTTTGGCGGCGATGTGGCGCTTCTTCGCCGTCTGTGCGTCATCGAGCGACTGGCCGGGATATTCGAAATAAGCGCAGCTGTACTGGCGGTCCGAATCGAGGAAGAGGTCGTAGAGGCGCGCGTCGAGGTCGTAATGGCTGGCGACATTGCGCCTCGCGCGCCGCCGGTTGTTGCGCTGGTGAAGGCCGCGAAAGGCCACCCGGCCCTGATGCAGCGCCTGAACCCACGGCAGGCCGCGTATGTCGTTGAGGTTCCGCGCCCCGAGCTCGAGCAGGCTGTAAAGGTCGCCTCGGGTGACGATCAATCGCCCGTCCATATAGAGCTCGCCGAGCGCCAGCGCCGGATTGACCATCAGCGGCCGTTCCGCCCCGCGATCGACAAGCTTCACGCCAAGAAGCGGGCCTTCGCCGTCGCCGAATGTCTCCCTGACGCCGTCGGCGGTCTCAACCTCGAGCCGGCCCTTGCGGACCAGCCGACGCAAATATGCCCTGAAAATCGAACCCATCGCCTAGCACTCGCCATCGCGTTGGCCGGGCCCCGCGGTCCCGGCCGCGCCGGTCGTCCCTTTACCGGTCAATTCGGCAGGTTACGGAAAGTTCCAAGGCGATTTCAAGTGCCAATCCGGACTGCGGAGCCCGGCCGGGGTCCGGATGGCGGTCCGAAGCGTCTTGCTTTGGCCCCATTCGTCCGACCATGTCCGCCGCCGTTCCCCTTTCACTCAATTTACGATAGACGACGATCCAATCGGTCAAGGATTCCCTGTTCGTGCGGTATATTTCGACGCGCGGCGCCGCGCCGACCCTCGGCTTCGCGGATGCGCTGCTCGAGGGCCTTGCCCGCGACGGCGGCCTCTATGCGCCGCTCTCCCTGCCCCAATGGCGCCCGGACGCGATTCGGGCGATCAGAGGTCTGCCCTACGCGGAGGCGGCGGCGCGCCTCATGACGTCCTTCGTCGGCGGGGATTTCACCCCCGCCGAAATCGAGGCGCTGACCACGGCCGCCTATGCCGGCTTTCGCCACCCAGCGACCGCGCCCATCGGGCAGATCGACGACAATCTGTTCGCGCTCGAGCTTTTCCACGGGCCAACGCTGGCGTTCAAGGATTTCGCCATGCAGTGGCTCGGCCAGGCGATGAACCGGGTGTTGCGGCGGCGTGGCGCGCGGGCGACCATCATCGGCGCAACCTCGGGCGACACCGGAGCGGCGGCGATCGAGGCCTTCGCCGACCAGTCCCAGGTCGAAGTCTTCATTCTCTATCCGCAGGGGCGGGTGTCCGACGTCCAGCGCCGGCAGATGACGACGGTCGGCAAGCCCAGTGTCCATGCGCTCGCGATCGAGGGCGCATTCGACGACTGCCAGCGCATCGTCAAGGAGCTGTTCGGCGACCCCGCGTTCCGCGATGAAATGCGCCTCTCAGGCGTCAATTCCATCAACTGGGCGCGCATCCTCGCCCAGATCGTCTATTATTTCGTCGGGGCGGTCGCCCTCGGCGCGCCGGAGCGCGCGGTGTCCTTCGCCGTTCCGACTGGCAATTTCGGCGACGTGCTGGCCGGCTACTACGCCAAGCGAATGGGCCTGCCGGTCGACCGCCTCATCATCGCGACCAACGAGAACGACATCCTCGTGCGGGCGCTGGCGAACGGGCTATACGCGCCCAAGGGCGTCAAGGCGACCCAGTCGCCGTCGATGGACATTCAGGTCTCGTCCAACTTCGAGCGCCTTCTGTTCGAGGCGTTCGGCCGCGACCCAGAGGCGGTCGTCGCGCGGATGAGCGAGCTCGCGAGTGACGGCGCGTTCGCTATCCCGCCGGACGCGCTTTCCCGCATCCGCGCCGATTTCGACGCCTTTCGCGTCGATGAAATGGCCTGCGCCGAGGAGATGGGCCGCGTCTATCGCGAGAGCGGCATGATCATCGATCCGCACAGCGCGGTCGGGGTCAACGCCGCGCGCAAGGCGCTTGCCGCGGCGCCGGCGACGCCTTTGATAGCCCTTGGCACCGCGCATCCGGCGAAGTTTCCCGACGCCGTCGAGCGCGCGACCGGGGTTCGGCCGCCGCTGCCCGAGCCCCTCTCGGATTTGCTCGATCGCGAGGAATCGATCGTCGTATTGCCCAACGACCGCCGGGCCGTGGCTGATTACGTGCGGCAGACTGCGCGGGCGGCGGCGTGAGCGTTCGAACGACCAGCCTTCCCTCGGGGCTCGCCGTCGTCACCGAGGCGACCCGCCATTTGAAGACGGCGGCGATCGGCGTCTTCGTCGCCGCAGGCTCGAGATTCGAGCGCGCGGGCGAGCATGGGCTGTCGCATTTCATCGAGCACATGGCGTTCAAGGGCACGCGGCGCCGAAGCGCTCGCGACATCGCCGAGGAAATCGAGAACGTCGGCGGCGACCTCAACGCGGAGACCGGGGTCGAGCGGACGGGCTATCTCGCCCGCGTTCTCGGGATCGACGCGGGCCTTGCGTTCGACGTGATCGGCGACATTCTCACCGAGAGCGCGTTCGACGCCGATGACCTCGAACGGGAAAAGAACGTCATCCTTCAGGAAATCGGCGCCGTCGAGGATACGCCGGACGACTGGGTGTTCGATCTTCTCACCCAGACGGCCTGGCCGGACCAGCCGATCGGGCGGCCGATTCTCGGAACGCGGGAGGGGGTCGGCGCCTTCGATCGGGCCGCGATCGACCGCTACCTCGGCCGGCGCTACAGCGCCGGCGCGACCGTGGTGGCCGCCGCCGGCGCCGTCGAACACGATCGCATCGTCGAACACGTCCGCTCCCGCCTCGAAAGGCTGCCTCTCGCGGCGGCGGCGGCCGAAGAGGCGGCCGTCTATCGCGGCGGCGAGACCAAGCTCAGCCGCCGCCTCGAGCAGACCCATATCGTGGTCGGATTCGAAGGCCGCCCGGCCGACGCGCCGGATCACGACGCCGCCCAGGTCTTCGCCGCTGCAGCCGGCGGCGGCATGTCGTCGCGGCTCTTCCAGGAGGTGCGGGAGAAACGCGGCCTCGCCTATTCGATTTTCGGCTTCCACTGGGATTTCATCGACACTGGGTTGTTCGGCTTCTACGCCGGCTCGGCCGATCGGGACGCGCCGGAAGTGGTGGCCGCCTCGCTCGACTGTCTGGCCGAAGCCGCGCGCGGGCTCGGCGAAGCGGAAATCCGCCGCGCCAAGGCGCAGATGAAAGTCTCGCTGGTCACCGCGCTCGAGCAGCCGGCGGCGCGCGTTCATCAGCTCTCCCGCCAGATGCAGGTCTATGGCCGCCCGCTTTCGTTCGACGAAATGCTGGCGCGCGTCGACGCCATCTCCGTCGAAGAGGTTCGCAAAACCGGCGCGGCCATGCTTAGATCGGCGCCTGCCGTGGCGGCGATCGGGGCGGTCGGCAGAGTTCCCGGCCAGGCGAAGATCGCCGGCGCTTTGAAAGGGGTATGATGGCGCTTTTCGGCTTGACGCGACCGGTAAGCCCGGAGCCGCTTTTGCGCGGCGACGGCGTTTATCTGCGCCCGGCGGCGCCGTCCGACCATTCGTCCTGGTCCCGGCTCAGGGCCGCGAGCCGCAGCTTCCTCGAGCCATGGGAGCCGACCTGGCCGGACGACGACCTGACCCGCGCGGCCTTTCGGCGGCGCCTCCGGCGCCAGGACGACGACATGGCTCGCGACGAAGCCTATACGTTCCTCATTTTCGACAGCGGCAACGACGATCTCCTCGGCGGGATCACGCTCGGCGGCGTAAGGCGCGGGGTGTCGCAGAGCGGGACCCTCGGCTATTGGATGGGCGCGCCCCACGCCGGCAAGGGCCGGATGACTCGCGCCGTCGCCGCAACGGTCGAATTCGCCTTTTCGAGGCTGCGCCTCCACCGCATCGAGGCGGCGTGCATCCCTGAGAATGCGCCCTCGATTGCCCTGCTCGAGCGCAACGGCTTCCGCCGCGAGGGCTACGCGCGCGGGTTCCTCAGGATCAACGGCGCGTGGCGCGACCACCTCCTTTTCGCGCTCATCGACAGCGACCCGCGTCCGCGACTGACGTGGACCAATCTTGACTGAGCTTCGGTTCAACGACCGCAGGCGAGTCCGCGCCGCAGCGGCTCGCGCCGGCCGGAGGCCAAAGCGCGCTTCCGGCGCGGGTCGCGCCTGGCGACTCCTCATCGGCGTCGTCGTCCTGATCGCCTCCCTCGCGGCCTTCCAGGCGCCGGCGCTCGCGGTCCAGTCGGTCAGGGTCTCGGTCGACTCCGACGCCATCGACCTGACGCGGGCGGTCGAGCGCTACAGCGCCCAGGGCGACCGCATCCAGGTCTCGACCGCGCCCGGCGCCGACGGCATCGTCCGCCGGATCGAAGTCAGCGCGCTCGAGCCGGGGGCGCAGCCGGCGTGGATCGTCTTCGCGCTGACCAATGATTCCGACGAGCAACTGACCCGCCTCATCGTCGCGCCGCATTTCCACTTCGTCGGCTCCGGCGTGATCTGGCCGGATCTCGGCTCGTCGCGGATCGCCACCATCACTGCGAGCCAAGGCTCGGCGCCCGAACGCGAAGACAATGCGGAAGCGGACGTCTTCCGCCTGACCCTCGACCCGGGAACGACTGTGACCTATGTCGCCGAGCTGCGCACGCCGAATCTGCCGCAGCTTTATCTGTGGGAGCCGGACGCGTTCAAGGACAAGTCGACCAGCCTGACGCTCTATGAAGGAATCCTGATCGGCATCGCCGGCCTTCTGGCGCTCTTCCTCACGATCGTTTTCGTGGTTCGCGGGGCGATGATTTTTCCCGCCGCCGCGGCGCTCGCCTGGGCGGTGTTCGCTTACGTCTGCATCGACTTCGGCTTCTGGCGCAAGATGTTCGGCCTCGAGGACGGAACGGAGCGAATCTGGCGCGCCGGGGTCGAGGCCACGATCGGGGCGACGCTCATCATCTTCCTGTTCGCCTATCTCAACCTGCGCCGCTGGCATGTGCGCTATACCCATTTCGCCCTCGCCTGGCTCGCGTTGATGGCGGCGGTGGTTGGCCTCTCGGTCTACAACCCGTCGGTCGCCGCGGGGGTGGCGCGAATCTCGATCGCCACCGTCGCCGGCCTCGGCTTCCTGCTCATCCTCAGCCTCGCCGCGCGCGGCTCCGACCGTGCGTTGATGCTGATCCCGACCTGGTACCTGCTGGCGGTCTGGGTGGTCGCTGCGGGCGCGGCGGCGCTTGGCTATCTAACCAACGACCTCGCTGCGCCGGGCCTGGTCGGCGGCCTGGTGCTGATCGTGATGCTGATCGGCTTCACCGTGATGCAATTCGCCTTCTCCGGCTCGGGCGGGGTCGCGGACGGCGGCCCCGACGCCGAACGCCGCTCGCTCGCCATGACCGGATCGGGCGAGGCGATCTTCGACTGGAACGTGCTCGCCGACGAAGTCAGCGGCAGTGACGCGATCGAAAGCCAGCTCGGATTGAAGCGCGGCGCGCTCGAGGGGCCGGCGGCGGGCTGGCTCGACATCCTGCATCCCCTCGATCGCGACCGCTACACGCTCGCGCTCGACGGGCTCCTGCATCAGCGGTCGGGCCGGATCAATCACGATCTGAGGTTGCGCGGCTCGGACGGACATTATTTCTGGTACGTGCTCAAGGCGCGGCCGGTGATCGGCGCCGACGGCGAGGTGGTGAGGGTGATCGGCTCGCTGGCGGACGTGACTGAGCTCAAGTCGGCCGAAGAGCGCATGCTTCACGACGCCGTTCACGACAACCTCACCGGGCTTCCCAACCGCGAGTTGTTCAACGACCGGCTGGGCGCGGCGATCCTCATGGCCCAGCTGCCCGGCGGCAATTCGCCAACGGTGATGGTCATCGACATCGACGAATTCCAGTCGGTCAACGATTCCTACGGGCTGTCGATCGGCGATTCGGCGCTTTTGGCGGTCGCCCGGCGGCTCGCGCGCGACCTCAGGCCAGGCGATACGCTCGGTCGCCTGGGCGGCGACACGTTCGGCGCGATCGTGCTCGCCGAGCCGCAGTCAATGGACGCGCCGGCCAGGATC